>ERZ773183.471-NODE-471-length-47534-cov-5.198509_pt1 | contig 47534 bp, 37 predicted proteins | sample MGYA00580532_ERZ773183 | MGnify/ENA primary metagenome ERZ773183 (study PRJEB29015, sample SAMEA2737791) | human gut metagenome | biome: human gut; feature: human-associated habitat; material: faeces | place: China | collected 2012 ...
TAATCTGACCGACTTTCAGATAGTCACGACCCATGCGGCTCATGTCCTTGATACAAAGGTACTCCACATTCCCGGCTTCCACTTCTTTCATCATTGCCAAAAATCCGGGACGGTCAAAACAAGTACCACTAATGCCATCGTCCGTGAAATGGACAATGTTTGTAAAGCCCTGCCGTGCGGCGAACTCCTCCAACATTGCTTTTTGATTGGATATGGAGTTGCTCTCACGCTGCTGGTCATCATCTTTGCCAAAGTCATCACGGCTCAGTCGTTCGTACAGAGCAGTGATTTTCTCGTTTTTTCTCATAACTTGCGCTCCTTTCTTCGGTTTTAGGTTGTGTGTTCTAAGAGACTTCCCAACCGCTTGATTAAGAAGTCTTTTAGAGCATACAACACCAGCGGCCTGTTTGAAAATCTTGTACTGGTGGACTGCAATGTGGTCTGGCTTCTCATATTCCAGCTCCAAAAACAGTTGATCCAGAGGGCTTTGGTATTGCTCATCCTCCTCTCGCACCTGCGCACAGGTCAGCAGGTAGGTAATCATTTCAAGGTTTTGCTCATAGGGTGGAGCCTCATGGAGCAGATAGAGCATAAGAGCGGAATCCAATGCAATTTCCGCTTTCTCCCAGAATGGGTCAGAGTTATTTGCGTTCTTGGGGGTGGTGTTGCGGATCAGATTGTCCATTAGCTTCAGCACGTCGGCCTCGTTGCGGATATAGGCGAAGGGGTTATAGCCGTCCGATTGGCTGGGGTCGATCAGGTTAAATACCACGATCTCATATCCCATCTCTTTGAGCAGGTTCCCGGAAGCCCGCAGCAGCTCCCCCTTGGGGTCTGTGACGATATAGGAGCAGTTTGCACTGTAAAGCCATGGTTTGGCCACAAAGCGGGTCTTGCCGGAACCGGAGCCACCCACCACAACGATGTTGAGGTTGCGCCGGTGCTTGTAGCTGTTGAAGCTGATAGATACATTTCTGGTAAGGATTACGTTGGACAGCGGATTTTTAGCATCCATGTACTTCTTACAGAGGGCCTTGGGGTCGCCCCATTTGGCTGCGCCATACTCCTCTCCGGGCCTGCGATTCTCCCTGGAGGTGTAGTACAAGCCGATTCCGCAGCAGTAACACACCAGACAAATCAACACAACCTTCATAGAGTGTGGTTTCCACTGGATGGAGAACGGATGGGCAAATTGCCCGGATATGCGCTCCAGCAGGGTAAATAGGTTCATACCGTCCTCGTAGGCGGTGGCAATCAGCAGAGCGGCCCAAATCACCAGAACAGACAGTGCCGCCCACAAAGGGGCGGCACTGCGAAAATTCTGATTGCGCTTCACGGCTTAATACCCAGTCTTGGGAAGGGTCGTAATGGTCTTGGCGTAAACCTTGGTCACCCAGCGGCTCACGGCCTGAATCCACTGACCATTGTAGACGCCGCCCACATCGGCCACATTGACAATGCTGGAGCCGTTGGCAAGGCCATTCACCACATTGCCGTGGATATAGGCGGTTTCCACCTGACCAAAGCCGCCCTTGACGGTGCCGAACACGAACATGATCTCGGTGACACGCTCGTTGGAGGCAAGGCCCAGGGCCGCAGGGCTGGCTTCCAGCACATAGTTCTTGGTGGTGGAAAGGCTGTCTGCCAGGGTCTGATAGCTGTCCTTCAGATTGGTCTTATAGACGATCTTATAGGAGAGCTGCTGGTTGTAGGTGCCGGTGACCACCTTGGAAAGCTGCACCTGACCGGGCAGCGTGTCTCTCCAGTAGAAGGAGGACAGCGGCACGGTAGAAGTGTTTCCGATGCCGGTGATGGTGTACCGGATGGGCTGGTTGGGCATGACCTCGGCATAGCCGGTCTTTTTGATGGATACGCCGGTGGACACGCTGTTGTCCTCCACCTCGAAGGTCACAATCTGACCCTCATAATCCAGGTATGCGGTCAGGACGGTGGGATTGATGGAGTAATAGTCGGGGGCCTGTACCTCACGGATGGTATAGCGGCCCAGGGGCAGGAGCTTGGATACCGCTCTGCCATTGTAGTCGGACACAATGGTGTCCACCACATTGCCCGCCTTGTCGTAGACCTCAAACACAGCCCCTTCCAGCAGCGTCCCGGCGGGCAGGGCGTTGATGGGGTTATCGTCCGCAGACTTCTTGATGATCTGGATCTGCCCCATGATGGGGGTGTTCTCCCACTCCACCAAGGTTGTCTCGCCGGACTTTACATAGACGGTCTTGCGCTGGGTGTCCAGAATGTACCCCTCGTTCTCCAGCTCACGGAGATAGTAGCGCCCGGTTTCGATGTTCTCAATGTAGACGTAGCCCTGGTTGTCGCTGGTGTACTGGCCCACAGGGTTATTGCTGGCGTCATACAGCAGGAAGGTCACACCGTAGATGCCCTTGCCGGTGCTGCTGTCGGTCTTGTGAATGAGGATACCGGAGAAGGCTTTGTTGGTCACGGTCAGCTTACTGGTCTTGCCGTCCTTTACCTCAAAGTAGTGGGGGGTATCGTCCAGCTTATAGCCCTCCGGGGCCTCGATCTCCACCGCATAATAGGCTCCGTCCTCCATGGCCAGGAACACCCGTCCATACTTGTCGGTGGTCACGGTATCCACCAGGGCGTCATCCATTTTGCGGATTTCAAAGGTGGCGTTGCCCAGCCGTGCCGTCTTGTCCGCCTCATCCACCTTGATGATCTCCACGCCGCCCACAGGGTCGTTGTAGAAGGTCAGCTCCTGGGTGTCGTTGGGATTGATCACCACCGTCTGGGTACGGGTTTCCTCGTGGATGGTATAGCCCTCAATGGTCTTAGTTTCCGTCACCACGATGGTGCCGGTCAGCCCGGACAGGATGATCTGGCCGTTTTCATCGGTGGTATAAAGGCCCTTGCTGGACAGAGTGCCGCCCTCTGCGTCCACATAGGAGCCGTCGGAGTAGGTCAGCTCAAACTCCACGCCCTCCAGGGGAGCCTTGGTGACGGAATCCAGCTTATTGATAATAAGATTGCCCTTGGGCTGGTTGAAGAACTCCAGGGTGTAGGTCTGATGATCCTTGATCTCAATGGTCTTGGGGGTGTTGTCCAGCAGGTAGCCCTCCTTGGCCTTGACCTCCTGCACCACATAGCCACCCGGCTCCAGGTCAGGGATAGTGATATAACCGTTTTCATCGGTGCGGAACTCACCGTTGGACGTGCCGACTACGGCCCCGTCCGTGGTGGTCACTTTGAAGATCACTTCGCTGAGAGGTTCCTTGGTTACGCTGTCCATCTTCTTGATGACCAGCCCGCCCAGCGGCTCATTGGCGATGGTGACTTCCTTGCAGCTGCCGCTCTCCACCTTGACGGTCTGGGCGGTACCGTTGAGCAGATAGCCCTCTGCGGCCTTGGTTTCAGTGATGGAGTAGCAGCCAGCAGGGATATTGCTCAACTTGATCTGGCCGTTGGCATCGGTAGTATAGGTGCCTGCGGGATACTCACAGCCATTGCACCCAGCGATTTTGAACTGCACACCGGACAGAGGCTTACGAGTTGCGCTGTCCACCTTGGTAATGAGGAGACAGCCCTGGGGCGCATTGCGGAATTCGAGGGTGACGGTCTGTCCCGCCTTGATTGTGGCGGTCTGGGGCGTATCGTCCAGCTCATAGCCGGTCTTGGCTCTGGTTTCCTTGACCACCAGGGTGGTGCCGGGGTCGATACCCTCAACTAAAATCGTACCGGCGCTGTCGGTGACAAACTTGCCGTTGGCGTCGCCCACCACAGTTCCGTCGGCGGTAGTGACCATGAACTCCACATCGCTGAGCGGCTCATGGGTTTCGCTGTCGATCTTCTTAATCAGCAAGCTTCCTTTGGGGGAGTTTCCAAAGTACAGCTGCACCACATCCTGCTCCTTGCCGGAGATAAACACGGTCTGGGGTGCGGTGTCGATGACATGGCCATTGGGACTGGCCATCTCCTCCACGACATAAGTGCCCGCCTCCAGGCCGGTGACGGTAAAGCTGCCGTTGGCGCTGGTCTTATAGGTGCCGATCACGGTGCCGCCGGTGCCGGAGGTGCCGCCCAGGTAGCGCACCTGGAACACAGCGCCCTCCAGGGCCTCGCCGGTGACGGAATCGAACTTCCAGACCACCAGGGCACTGAGGGGCGTGTTCTCAAAAATCAGCTCCACAGCCTTGTCGTTGTCCACGTAAATGGTCTGCTCGGAGGGGTCACGGAGGGTATAGCCGGTGGGCGGATCAACCTCCACCACCTTGTACCAGCCGGTGTCCAGCTTATCCAGGTAGATTTCGCCGTTTTCATCGGTATAGTAGAAGTTCTGATCCAGTTTCTGATAGGTGCCGTCCTCGGTGTTGTCCTTGGCTACCCAAAGCTCAAACTTTGCCCCCTTCAGAGGATTGCCGGTGACGGAATCAATCTTCTTGATGGTCAGGCCCGGTTTCTTCTCGTTCTCAATGGAGATCTCGGTGGTTTTACCGGGCCGCAGATAAACCTCGTGAGGGGTGGAGTCCAGAATGTAGCCGTCCGGGGCCTGGATTTCGGTGACGACGTAGTAACCCTCATCCAGATGGATATTCTCAACGGTAATAGAACCGTCCGGGCCTACGGGGAAGTCTCCGATCTTCACGCCCGCCTTGGTCTTGACTTCAAAGATAGCCCCCGTCAGGGCGTTGCCGTTGATGTCCACCTTGTGGATGGTCAGCGTGGGCCGCTTGTAGTTCTGGAACTGCACCGTAGCGTCCCGGTTCGGCTCCAGTGTCACCTGCTGGGGGGTGGTGTCCAGGATATAGCCCTCCGGCACACTCTGCTCGGTGACGGTATAAACGCCGGGCAGCAGGTTCTCGATGGTCACGGTGCCGTCCTCGTCGGTGGGTTCGGTGGTAATGGTGGGGCCGTCCGCATAGTTCAGCGTGAAGGTGACGCCGGAGATGGGTTCGCCGGTGTCCTTATCAGTCTTGCGGATAGTCAGGTCAGGCCGCTTGTCGTTCTGAATGGTGATTGTAGAGGTCTGACCAGGGAACAGCTCAACGTGGTATTCGGTGGGGTCTAAGATGTGGTCGGCCACCGTAGCGGTTTCCTTGACGGAGTAGACACCCGGCTCCAGATCCGCAATCAGGATCTCGCCCTGGGAATTGGTGGTACGGTCAAGGTAGTGGCTTCCATCCTCGATTTTGGCAATGCGGAAGGTGACGCCAGCCAGCCGGGAGCCGTCGGCGCTGAGCTTAATCAGCTGGAAGGACGGCTTGATGGAGTTGGTAAAGACGAACTGGGCGTCCTCGTTGGGATCAAGCTGGATAATGCGCTGGGCTTCGTCGATGATGTAGCCGGGGCAGGACTTCTCCGTTACCACATAGGCTCCAGCGGGCAGGTGGGACAGGTCGATCTCGCCGTTTTCATCGGTGGTAAACTCCTCCGGGCCATAGTCACCCGCCACCGACTTGATCTCAAAGACCGCATTGGGGATCACCTTGGACGGATCGGCGGAATCCACCTTAATGAGCCTCATGCCGGGTTTCATATCATTAAAGAAGGTCAGCTCTTTAATGCCGTCACCGGCCTTCAGTTCCACCGACTGGGGGGTGGTGTCCAGGATATAGCCATCATCGCCGGTATCCACCTCAACGGCCCGGTAGGTTCCGGGTTCCAGATCGGTCAGCAGAATTTCACCAAATGCGTCCGTTTGGAATTTACCCAGGCTTACTTCATCACGGAATACCTCGAAGGTTACTCCGGGCATGGCCAGATAGTTTTTGCGGTCGTACTTGACAATGCGCAGACCGGGAAGTTCCTCGTTGATGATAGGCAGCGTGGTGGTTTCACCGGCAACTACCGTCGTGGTGTAGATGGTATCGTCCAGCTTCCAGCCAACCGGAGCCGTCTTTTCCTGAACACGGTAGGCTCCAGGCTTGATCTCGGTGAAAATAGCACAGCCTGCGGAGTTGGTGGTGGTGGTGTAGGTCTGCCCACTTTCGATATGTTCAATGGTGATAACGGCACCGGGCAGGTTCATACCCGTGTTGGACTTCTTTTCGATGCGCAGACTGCCATAGGGATCGTTGAAGTAGGTGACTTCCGCAATTTCATCATATACCACTGTCACATTCTGCGTGGGTTCCTTGCTGATCAGGTAATGATTGGGGGCTTCCCGCTCAATGACGGTGTAATTGCCGGTTTTCAGCAGGGGAATATAGATCTCGCCGTTGCTGTCAGTGACAAAGGAGCCAATGCTGTCACCATCGGGGCCGATAACCTCAAACCGTGCGCCGGAAAGAGGCAGCTCCGTCCCGGTTTCGTATTTCAGAATCCGCAGTCCAGTTTCATCGGGTTCATCGTCCGGGTTATCAGCGTAATTGCTGTATGCGGACAGGTTCATGGTAACGGTAGGGTCGGTGTCTACTACATAGTTCTGCAAGTTGCCATAGGTGTCCTTCTCTTGGCATACGGCATAGAACACAGCGTACTTGTAGACATTTGTACTGAAGGAGAGCTGGACGCTGCCAGTCTCACCCTGGATGCTGTCTGCCGGGTAGAGCACCTTGAACTGACCGGCGTACCCATCGCCAGTCCCTTCGGTTGTAATGGTGGTAATATCCTGGTTGTTAAGGTCAACAATACGGGTTCCTTCGGGAACAGAGGCGGGGTCGGTGAAACCCACATTGACTGTATAATCGCAAACCCAGGTCTTGCTCCAGAAGGTAAATACCTGCTGCTTGTACTGCTTGCCGTCTACGGTGACGGCGTATGCGGTATCACGATCCGGGGTGCAGGTGACACTGGGAGAAAGTGTCTCAGTCCAGCTGGTGCCCCTGGCGTAAATGTCCTTTGTTGCCGCAAGAATTTTCTGCGCCCGGGTCAGCTCAACTCCAGACAGGGAGGGATTAACTTTCAGGTTATTGATGTTCCAGTTGGAGAGCAGATAGCACCAGAGCGCCATTTTTGTGGCATAGTACGCCTGGTACTTGTTCTCCAGGTTCAGCTCCGCAAGGCCACGGGTAGGATAGCCGTTTGCAATAATACCCATCACCTTGGGATCGCTGGTCTTTTCTTCGGCCAGATAGGAAATGCTTTCCCCAACCCCAACGGTCTGCGGAACTCCATATAGATTGGGGTTGACGCAGTAGGCCGGGATCTCCTTCTGCTGGCCAGCTGCGTTGATGTAATTGTAGTAAGTGTACTTCTGGGACTGTACCCGCCCGTTGATGGACAGGTAGGCCAGCTCGTAACCGCCGTTGTAGATGTCAACTTCACCCAGAGCGTCCTCCACAGTGTTGGCAGCAGAGGCAAAGCCGGTACAGAGGCTCAGCAAGGTGGCAATGCACAGTACCAGTGCAAGCAGTCTCCGTGTCATGGTATGACCTCCTTTGAATAGCAAAGACGCCCGATGCAATCGCATTGGGCGTCTTTTTAGGTGGATATGAAGTTTAATGGATATAGGCTAGATGCGGTGCATGATGTTATACTCGGTGCGCTGGAAAACGCCGTTTTTATAAACGTCCCACGCTTCCATGTAATAGGTTCCGGGAGGGCAGGAATTAAAGAGATTGGTAATCTCAGAAGATCTCCAGGGCCAGAAGGTCTGCGGGGTGATTTCCGTAGGAATAGTGAGGGAAATCTTCACCTTCGCATTTCCGCTGGGATGGAGAACCGGCTTCCCGTCCTTCCAGGTTTCGGGGTTGTCTCCGATGGCATTAAATAAAGTATACAGCATCCGGCGAGATTCGTAGATGTTGCGGGCAAAGAGATAGTCCTGTCCTGCGCTGCTGTACCGGCGAACCTCCGGGGCGGGGAGTTCTACCTGGGGCATGAGGCTCCAATCGCAGGTGGCGGTGGGCAGTTCAGGGAGAGGGCCGTCCTGGAACATATTCTTGTCCCAACGGCTCACGTCTGTAATAGTGTAGGTAGAACCGTCATCGCAGAGGATCTGATCGCCTACTTTGGGCTGATACCGGGAGCCAGTTGCCGCCGCCGCATGATAGGGGTCTGCGGTGGTAGCCACATTAGCCGGATTCTCAGTCTGTCCGGTAGGTTCTGTGGTAATCACCACGGTGCGGGTGTCGTTGTCCCAGCTCACGCCAAATCCCAGCTTGTCGCCAAGATCCCGGAGTTGGAAGTAGTTGTTGCCGTTAATCACATAGCCAATCAGCTCGATTTCCTGACCGTCCAATGTGATCCGCTGGTCAAGGTCGGTGGTGGGTGTTGCAAGGATGCCAGCAGCATAGGCTACGCTGCCGCCAAACAGGGCAGCCCCGCAGAACAGACCTGCGAGAAACATGGGGATATTCTTTTTCATCATCAAAGCCTCCTTGTCTGAGTGATTTCTGCCGACATCATAGCAAGGATATAAGAGGCTGTCAAAAAATCAAACCATCTTTGCCTGCACACACCAACGATAAGCGGGCTGATCCATGACACAGGTGACAAGGGTAATGATGTTGTCGTTGGTGATATCCAACACCGACACCTGGGTGCTGAGGATCTTCTGCACCGAGTACACCTCATAGGTGCGGGTGCCCAGCTTTGTGGTCAGGGTAATTTTATCACCTCCAGACAGCGTATGGATTTTGCCAAAGTGGTTATTCACACCTCTGTTATGGCCTGCGATTGCCACATTGCCATTCCAGATGCTGGTGTTCTCAAAATGCCCCGCCCCCGTAGCTAGGGCGGTGGCGCTCGTTCCCTCGTTGACATTGACCTTCAGGCCGATGGAAGGGATGGACAAAGTGGCGATATAGCCGCCGCTGTAATAGAGGGCATCCGTCACCGGCGTATAGGCCGTTACGCTGCCGCTGGTATCCACACTGGGTAAGGTCGGCACCGTGGAGGTGTTCGGAATGGTGGTCGTTCCGGTAGCTCCGGGGACAGTCACCGTCCCGGTGCCCGCCGAGGTGCCGTTTCCGGGGCCAGTATAAATCTGCCCGTCCCGAATCAGATTGGGCGTCAGCAGCTCACCGCTGCCCAGAACATAGGAGGTAGGCGAGCCGAAGGCAGGCGGGATCAAGGCGGCATTCTTGCTACGGTCGGTATTGGCCGGTGCATCGGTGGTCACATAGATGGTGTCATCCGAGGTGGGCCTGCCAAAGAGCGGGTTGTCCGGCGCATCGAAGGAATACTCCAGCGCATTGGCGGGCAGCATGGTGGCCCCCGTTAGGCAGCAGGTCGCAAGCAGCATGGCAAGCAGTTTCTTCATGTCATTCGTACCCCCGTTTCTTGTTGATGTAGTGTTTATAGCCTTTCTGCCCGAAGTAACCGGCGCAGCCCAGAGCGCCCAACCCAAGGGGGATCAGCAGCCATTTCCAATCAAAGGAGAAGGGTGCAGACTGAGACGTGTCGATAGCGGTATCAGCGTCCCCCCCGGCAGATGCGGAGTCGCCGCCGGAAAACACCGCCGTGTAGGTAATCACATCGGTACTCACCCTGGTGACTTCTCCCACATAGTTTGCCGTAACCACATAGCCGGTGGCGTATTTGCTGGTGGCCGTGCCCGTATAGGTGGCGGTGGCGGTATAGCGCAGGGCCATATCATATCCATCGGTCTGGGTGGTTGCGGCCTCCTGCCACTGCACATCGGCCAGCGTCAGCGTCCGGCCACTGTCTGTAATGCTCTTGGGAATCAGGGACACATCTGCCCCGGACAGGTTGGGATAGGTGCGGGTGGCCGATACAGTACGGCTGCTGCTCTTGTAGCCTGCGGCCTCCACGGTAATGGTGGTGTGATCCAGGGAGAGAACACCCTGATAGCCGTCCTCGGTCTGTACCTCCAACTCCGGCTCCAGCATGGCAAGGATCTTGTTCATGTCCTGGGTATCGGAATCCAGGGTCAGAACCTCCGTATAGTCTTTGGTATCGCTCTCGATCTGCGCCCGCTTCAGCACATCCAGCAGCGTGTAGACCTTTCCCTCACGCTCAAAGTCCTCGGTGGGAATAGCGGAGGGATCGTCCTGGGAGGAGAGGTAATAGACCTTCTCAATGCGGGTAATCCCATTTTCCTCACTTTGCCTCACTTCGGCAGGATAGAGCGGCACCGGATCAGGCGTAGGAATCGTCATGTCGGTCACCCCCTCGGTGGCAGGGGAGGTGGTGCTATCGCCTTCCGCCCCCTGCGGCGTTTCGCTGGGAGCCGCTGCCGCAAATGCAGTGGTCATGATGCCGCAGAGCAGCAGCGTCATGGCACACAAGGTACAAAAGATACGCTTCATCGTTCCAGTCCTCCTTTTGTTTTTTTGCCGTTCTTGGCATGGTGAAAAACGGGAGCGCCCTTTTCACGCTGGGGCTGTCCCTTTTCACGCTGCGCCTGCTGCGCTTTCAGTTCTTCCATCTTTTTGCGCACGGAGGGGCGCTGTTTGGGGTCACTGGTCATAGTCTCGGTAGCTGCTCTCGTATCTGTCCCGCATTCCCTGGATTTTTCGCCGGATGGAACACGGGACGGCTCTTTTTTTGCTGCCTCGTCCTCCTGGCGGGTGGGAACGGCAATACCCATACGCTCCAGGATGCGATTGATCTGCCGGGCGTCCTTGGCCTTTGCCATGATTTCCACTGTGCCGGTCTTTTCCGCTTTGTTGATGATCGGATAGTACAGGACGCCGTACTGGGTGCTTTCCTTCTTGAACGCAGCCAAGTCCTGCTCGTTGATGGAGAAAATGGTCAGCTCCTCACGATCCTGGATGAGCCGCTTCAATGTGGTTTTACCGGCAACCTTCTGGTTATCATTGGCAAGGGCAATCAGCAGCGCCGCCAGATTCTTGGCTCCCAGGCCTGCTAGCTTTAGGGCGCTCTCGGTAATCTGAATTCCTTCCCGTACCATCAGATCAGCGGTTTCTCCGCTGGTACTCATGTCTTACAGCCTCCTTCTGATTTTGTGATTTGTTTTCCTCGAACTCCCGTAAGTTCTGCTGAATACCGGGAACCTGCTGTTCGATTCGTTTGCAGAGCGTTCGCTCCTTCCGCAGCTGCCGCAAGGAGGCGGTCTGGCGGTCAATCTCACGGGCGAGTTCTTCTTTGATTTTCTCATCGGGTTCATACCTCCTTTTTGCGTAGAGCGGTTGCCTAAGTTCTGTCCGGTGCTGGATTTCCTGCTCGATTTGTGCCTGACGCTCCATAAGCTGCTCCACGGTGGAAATGCCATGCTTATGGAGATATAAAAATTGCGCCTGATAGCGTTCCAGACGGAGCACCTCACGACGCATTTCATAAGAGATTCTTTTTCGGGTCGCCCTTTTGTACCGGCGCAACAGATAAACGTATCTGAGGTACAGTGCATAAAAGCCAGTGATCTTCTTTTTACGGACAGTTCTCCAGGAGCCGGAGAAACGATAGCGCCGAACCGGAAGCGGTTGATAGGCCGCAATACGGCCTTCCAAAATAGCCCGCTGCTGCTCCCGGATGCGCCGCTTTATGTCGTCTACGGTGTACCCTTCGCCCAGCCGATCCAGACGGAAATTTCGTTTTGCGCCGGGTGGCCGTACCGTCAGGTATTTGCGGTTGGGGTTCCGGGAAACTGTGTACCCCTTTTTCTCCAACAGGTTGAGAAAATCGGGGAAAGTGAAGCTATCACGGATCACCAGATCGATCTCATCCCGGAGCATTTGAGAGAGGGTCGGCTTTCCTCCCTGCTGGGCCTTCCATACCGCATAGTGTTCTCCTTTGCCTTTGGGGTCGATCACCTTCAAGTGGTGTTCTGCACACAGCTCATCAGAAATCCTGCGGATCTCCTGAAAGTAGTGTTGATAGGAGGAGTGATATTTTCTCCCGTCTATGAGGGAAACAGAATTTACGATGATGTGATTATGAAGATGGGCTTTATTCAGGTGTGTCCCTATCACAGCTTCAAATCGGTCGCCCAAAAGCCGTTTGCAAAACTCCAAGCCGATATTGTGGGCTTGCTCCGGGGTAACTTCTCCTGGGGCAAAGGATTGGATAATGTGAAACCCCTGTACCCCATCCGTTTTTCCAAACCGGATTTTTGTGTTCATCATTTCATCGTAAACTGATTCCGGGGTCAAACAGTTGATAGCGGAGACAAAGAAATTTTGTTCCGTTTTTTCCGGGTTGGTGATGTAAGTAATATCCGTTGCCAAGTGGGTTTTCTCGCTATTGGTCACATAGTTAAGGCGGGCGGATAATTGATGCTTGATGGAAAGGATCTTCGTAACGCCCATATCACAGTTCCTTGACCTTGCCCCAAATATCGTCCAGCTTGGAATAGATCTCCGCAAGTTCCTCGGAGCGCACAAAGTGCCGTGCGTTGGACACACGGGCGATCTGGTTGATGTTATCGCTGGTGGATTTCAGCAGTCGCAGCAGTTCCGCTAATTCTTGCGGGGGTTTTGGCTTCACCGTTTCTCCCAGTATGAGTTTGCGGATATAGGCTTCTTTGGAAAGGCCGGACAATTTTGCGGAAGCAATCAGGTGACGATGTTCATTTTCGTTGAGACGAACGATTTGCTGGAGAGGACGGTTTCGCATGAAATCCTCCTTTCTGGGCCGGGGGTTTCAGGGGGGATTCCCCCTGACAAGCTGCGTTTGGCTAGCCAAATGCGATGCTTGCGGAAAGAGCGGCAAAGCCGCTCCTTCCCCCGGCACCTTCCCGAAAAAACTACCGCTCCTCTCCCCCACGGGTTTTCACCCGGCCTGCGATTCCTTTCTGAATCTGCAAATAGTCGTTGTAATCCTTCCCCTTGGGGGGGGGATTGTCCAACACCTGATACCCGTGCAGACACTGTTGGAGGGCTTGCACCGCTTCCCGGCCACGCTCGTCGTTGTCCAGGCACAAAATGATTTTTTGAATGCCCGGATTGTGCTGGAGATAGGTTTCCAATGCCAGCGGCAGCTTCAGCTCTGCGCCGGCCTTGGGACGATAAATTCCAGACAGGGACAGACAGTTGGCACTTCGCCAATTCTGCCCCTTCCGTTTTAAGATGCTAAGATAGGAAAGAGCGTCAATGGCGCTTTCAAAAACACACACGCTCTCCCGGTCGTTGGCTTGCAGCGGCATGCAAAACGAATACCGCTTATCGCTCCCGGTCACCTCACCAACAAAGGTTGAGTGAGACAGCGTACCACGCAAGGAAGCGTATTTTGCTGTGCCATGTTCAAAGCCGACAAACACGCAATTATGCCGTTTGGCATCCTCATAAAGTTGGCCCGATTTCATGCATTGATTGATGATCTCGGCGTCAATTCCTCTGGCGCACAAATAGGCGAATACTCGTCTGGTGTCGGGATTTCGTTCCGGCAGTTGGAAGTCAGGCCGGGCCTTGGGAGGCGGTTTTGATACAGGCCGGGAAGAAAGCTGTGGCTGCTCACCGAGAATCAATCCAACCGCCTCCGGCAGTTTGTAGCCACGCACTTTGACCAGATAATCCAGGGCAGTAGAGCCTCCAATATTGTGGCTCCACCAGCACCATTTTCCATTGGAGATTTTCAGCGAGTCATGGCTTTTTGTGCAGTAGGTTCCGCCGCTCACATGAACCAATTCTCCGGGAGCATGGCGTTGTAAGTACGTCAGCAAATCTACTTGCCGAGCCTGCTGGATTTGTTCTTTTGTGTAATATGGCACTCAGTTCACCTCCTGGTTTCAGATTGATTTTTGAGGAAAGAACGTACGGCCATTTAACGCTCCCGATCATACTTGATTCGATAAGCATAATGGTCTGCACTGTACCGCTTCAAATAGTCGTTTTCCGTGGTTTGAGGGGAGTCCAAATCAATGCTGGAAAGCCGGGGATCTTCCGGGCCGTCAAATAGTTTCTCCACCGGAATTACTTCGATTTTGCCGCCGGTATGAAGCTGTCCTCCGAACACTCCGGCGGGAGAATGAAAGCTCCGATCTCCGCATACCCACAGGAGTCGGGTGCCCGCAGGAAGTTCTCCGGCAGGCTGTTTCAGTACGATCACAGAGCGAGGTTTCGCACCGGCGACTTCGTAATATCCCGAATACTCCGCTTTCTCATAAGCACGCACCATTTTGTCAAAATGGCGCTGCGGCTTGATATAAAATAAACTCTCCTGATAGCCCATTTTGACTTCACCTACCGTTCCATTTCGTGGGGCTTGATGTCCTTTGCCACGATCTCATTATTGCGCCGTACTAATTTCTGCGGATACTGAAATTCCTTTTTGAACTGTTTCATCTGGTCAGGAGTCAGGCTAATAAATTCATCGCCTTCTGCGCCACAGATAAAGCAAGTTCCAACCAGTACATCCACCACTTTTCCAGCTTTATCTTTAAGGGCACGGTTTTGAGGAAGCGTGAGGAATTTGCCGTCCTCATTACAAACAAGCTGACAGCCACCCGGCAAGGAAAGTACCTCGATGTGGCCTCCAACCAACTGTTGCATATCTTTCAGAGTGTTGTTGACCAAAGTCGGTTTGGCCACCTTTCCAGGCTCCAGCAGCAGGACAGAAATTGCATGGGTCATGTCCTGCGTTTTCTCTGGTTCAAAGTCGATTCTCTTGTACCCAAACTTCTCACAGAAATAAAACCCAGGCTCTACTGATTGGGAATGGATGACATGAACAACGTCCGATATAGTTAGTGGGCTTCCGGTATAGCCCTCCGGCGGATCGGAGTTAAACTTATAGTAAACGCCATCCAGAGTAGGACAGTCCACGATGCCCTGAAAGACACGGTTGTAGATGCCGCTCTCTACTCGGTCGCTTCCCTGGAATTTCACAAGCTTCTCCGACGAACAAAAGGCAATCCGGTGCTGATCTTTGTCAGGGTCAATTTGGTAGATGCAGATTTCCATGAAACGGGGGAATTCTCTAAGTTCCCTTGCTGCACAGCTCTGGATCACATTAATCAAATCCTCATAGTTCCTATCCTTGTAATCGCTGTTTTGTAAGTCAGCATATACACTTGCAAGGGGGTGTTCGGAGTTTATGAGAGCTTTGGCGAGCATGGGAGGCAGATGGCCTTCGCACATGGTTGCCAGAATGTCCTCACGGACGCTGTACTCGTTGGCGTGGTTCAGGATCTCTTTGGGCGTCTGAGATAACAGCCAGCTACGGTACTCGTCCTGCTCCTCCCGCATTTTGTGATACAGATCCAAATTGATCTGCGATTCGTTCATAAAGTCACCTCCATTATCGCTCCATGTCCCTTCTCCTGGACTTGCCGGCGGCCTGCTGCCTTTGCCGGATAGACTGCTCATGCCTGCCCTTATAGGCAGCACGGATGTCTGCCATCAGACGGCTGCATTCCTCCGGGGGAATGGGTTCCAGTTTGTCCCGTGCGCCGGAAAAGGCCGCACGGATCTCCGGTTGTTTGACCGCCCGCACCACAGCCTCCAGGTCGTGAAGCAAATTCTCCTTCGTGTTCAGGCCATACTGGAAGATGGCCTCCAGCTCCTGACTGTTAAATCGGGTGAGATAGCTGCTCATGAGACGGAATGCCGTTATCTTGCCGCTGTCGTTACGCACCGGCTCATACCGCTGGGGCGTTCTGAGATACATTCCGTCCATCCCGGCCCCACCGATATAGAACCCGTTCTCATCCTTTTCGCTCTCCAGCAGGGCCGTACCATCTGCGAGCAAGTACCCCGCCTCCATGCGGGGCTGGATCAGGCCGCAGGAAACACCTTTTTGCCGGATGGCAATAATCTCTGCGGAAACTTCATCCAAGGTCATGGCGTATCTGTTGTCATCCATATCCAAACCTCCTTCTGTTGAGCGGCACCCATGTTACTGGGTACCGCTCATATCTAACGCTCCACCCCACGGCTGCGGCGAGGGGCATTCCTGTCATTTTGTTCTTCCATTTCCTCAGCCGATGGCTCGGCCATTTCGCTGTCCCGCTGATCCATATTCAGCAGGGCATTCAGCTCCTCCAGACGGGCGGACTTAGTGGCCAGCTCCTCCTCCTGGGCAAAGGGCTTCTGCACCTCCACCTTGGCAGTTTCCAGCTGGGCCTTGGTATCCTCCAGAGCCTGCTCATAGTCCTTCAGACGGCTCTCTAGGCCCTCCAGGGCGTTGTCGATGCGCTGGAGGTTGCCATAGGTGTCCGTGCCCAATGTGACCATGTGGCGCAGCTCATGGCACAAGGCAAGCTGATATTCCCGCCGGAAGGTGTCAAAGGACAGCTCCATGGTGAAGCCACGGTAGGCACCGATGACAACGGTCTCCGGGCTGGTCATGGCTTTACACGCCTCCAGGATCGCTGTGCCAGCGCCCTTTTTCTCGGCATATTCCGTTCCCTGAATCACCATGGGCGAGAAGCCGTCCGGGTTGGGCTTTGTTTCTTCGGCCAGGTGTGCCATGTCTTTTTTATAGCCGGCGATCTGCTGTTCCAAACTGGCGATGCTCTTGGGGAAACTCTTAAGGATCTGATCCTCCAGGCTGTATTTCTGACTGAGGTGGTTGGCCTTCAGCAGCTTCAGCCGCCCCACGTCAATGTCCAGATCCATCTTCTCCTTGATGTAGGGATTGCCGGTACACAGGGCCTTGATCTCCGCATAGCTGAGGGCCGTTTCGTCAATGTCTTCGGCAGAGCGGACAGGGGATTTGCTGGTCATAATCTGGCCGATGAACTTCTGCTTGCTCTCTACCAGCTGATAGAGATAGCTGTCAAAGGTGTTCTCCGTCACATAGGTGTAGATTTCAACCTCCTTATTCTCGTTGCCCTGGCGGATGATGCGGCCTTCCCGCTGCTGGAGATCTGCCGGACGCCAGGGACAATCCAGGTGGTGCAAGGCTACCAGCTTTTTCTGGACATTGGTTCCGGCCCCCATCTTTGCGGTACTGCCCAGCAGCACCCGCACTTCCCCGTTACACACCTTGCCGAACAGCTCCTTTTTCTGCTGCTCGGTGTTGGCATTGTGGATGTAGGCGATTTCTTCGGCGGGGATACCTTTGGCAATCAGCTTGTCCCGCAGGTCATCGTACACATTGAAGGTGCCGTCGCTTTTGGGGGTAGAGAGGTCGCAGAAGGCCAGCTGGGTGGACTTCTGAGCGGCGGTGCGCTGCCAGATCTCATAGATGTTGTCGGCGCAGGCGCTGACCTTGCCGGTATCGCTGTCCGGCAGCAGCGGATTGACCAGCCGCTGATCCAGCGCCAGCTTACGGCCATCGTTGGTAATCATGAGCATATTGTCCTGGCTGCTGTCCACCATCTTGTTGCGGACACGCTCGGCCCGCTCACTGAGGTCTGCCACCATCTCCTTTTGATGTTCGGATGGCTTCAGCACCACATGGTGGTAGTTGGCCTTGGGCACGGGGAGATTGAGCATATCAGCCGTTTGAATATCTGCGATTTCTTTGAACATACTCATCAATTCCGGCAAATTGTAGAACTTGGCAAACCGGGTCTTGGCTCGGTAGCCGGTGCCTTCCGGGGCCAGCTCTATGGCAGTCACTGTCTCGCCAAAGGTGGAGGCCCAGGAATCAAAATGAAGCAGATCATTTCCTTGCAGAGTGTCGTGCTGGAGGTATTTCTGCATGGTATACATCTCCACCATGGAGTTGGAGATAGGGGTGCCGGTGGCGAATACTACGCCACGGCCTCCGGTCAGCTCATCCAGGTAGCGGCACTTCATGTAGAGGTCGCTGGACTTCTGGGCTTCGGTCTGACTGATGCCGCCCACATTCCGCATTTTCGTGTAAGCGGCCAAATTTTTGTAATTATGTGCCTCGTCCACAAAGAGACGATCCACACCTAACTCCTCAAAGGTCACGATGTCATCTTTGCGGCTCTGGTCATTGAGTTTATCCAGCTTGGCCTTCAAGCCCTTTTTGGTGCGCTCCATCTGCTTGATGGAGAAGTTGTCCCCATTGCTCCGCTTCAGGTCACTGATGCCGTCCAAAACTTCCCTCAGCTGTTCCTCCAGGATGGCCCGCTGCCGTTCCAGCGACATGGGGATTTTCTCCAGCTGGGAATGCCCGATGATGATGGCGTCGTAGTCGCCGGTGGCAATGCGCCCGCAGAACTTCTTGCGGTTTTTCGGCTCAAAGTCCTTTTTTGTGGCCACGAGAATGTTGGCAGAAGGGTAGAGCTGGAGATATTCAGCGGCCCACTGCTCGGTCAAGTGGTTGGGGACGGCAATGAGAGATTTGCTGCATAGCCCCAGCCGCTTGCTCTCCTGGGCGGCGGCGACAATTTCAAAGGTTTTGCCTGCCCCCACCACATGGGCCAACAGGGTATTCCCGCCGTAGAGAATGTGGGCGATGGCGTTTACTTGGTGCCGCCGCAGGGTGATTTCGGGGTTGATGCCCACAAAGTTCAGGTGACTGCCATCGTACTCACGGGGCCGGATGGAGTTGAAGGTTTCATTGTAGAGCTTGCAGAGCCGTTCCCGGCGCTCCGGGTCTTTCCAGATCCAATCGGCAAAGGCCTGTTTAATCAGCTGCTGCTTGGACTGGGCAATGGCGGTTTCCTTTTTATTGAGCACCGCCGTCTTACGGCCATCAGCGTCCTCCACATAGTCGAAGATCCGCACATCCTTCAGATTGAGGGTTTCCTCGACGATCTTGTAGCCGTTGATGCGGTTGGTACCGTAGGTGTTGTTGGCCTTGATGCTGGAGCGGTCGTAGCTTTTACCCTCAATGTTCCAGTTGCCGGTCATCTTGAAGTAATGCGCCTTGATGTTGAAGCGGGCATAGTTGGGGGTGTCGAACAGCTCAAACATGAACCGTGCCACATCTTCCGGCGGGAGCCAGGTGGCACCCAGCCGCACGGAGATCTCACTGGCGGTAAGATCCACCGGCTGCACGGCTTTCAGCGCCTCGGCATTGACACGGAACCGGCTGTCGGCTTCCGCAGCTTCCTCCGCCTGCCGCAGCTTCTGTCTCACGTTGCCGGAAAGGTATTCGTCCGCTGTCACATAGATGGGATTTCCCTCGTCATCCACCCTGTCGGGAAGCTGAAACATCACGCCATGCAGTTCTTCTACCAGGGTAGCTTCGTCTTTTCCGGTCAGGTTGGTCATGTAGGGAATGTTGATACAGGCTTTTTCCGCCAGAGACAGGGCCAGGGCTTCCGATGCGGTGTCCACCCGGCTGACATTGACCTTTTGCTTGATGGTGCGCTTGGTGAACATATCCGCTTTGCGGATGAAGTTGCCGTCGCTGTCCGTAACCTCCAGAGAGGTCAGGAGGAAATAGGAGTTATCCGAGTGGAAGGCAGAGTGATTGGCCCGCTGGGAGATACGGCCATACTTCTTCACAAAGTCGTCATATAGGCCGTTCAGCCGCTGCTGCTCAGTGCTGATGATGTGATCCGGGTAATCCTCGGTCTGGTACTCAATGAGCTGCCGTACACAGTCCCGCAGGCCGATCAAACCTTTGATGCGCCCCAGGGCGGTAGTGGACACCTCCACCGGATTCATGCGGCTGTTTTCCCGGTAGTAGACCTCTCCGTCCACGATAGTATAGGAGAAGTTGCGCACGGTGGGATCTGCCGGGATGGAGCGATCCTCCTCCAGTTCGTCCGCCTCATCACGCTCATACTCCTGGATGGAGCCGCCAATGTTGCCGATGGCGGAAGTCAGCAGGTCGGAGAGTTCCTGGCCCTCGAAGGGGATACAGGCCGTCTCAGGCCCATAGGGGCCGCTGACCTCCTGCATCTCACCCAGAATCATTTCCGGGTGGTCAATGAAATACCGGTTCATCTTGAGGCCGGTTTCACTGACGCCCAGATGCACCCAGTCCGGCTCCAGGTCGAGAATGGAGTCCCGCTTTTGCAGGAACAGAATATCGGATGTGACCTCCGTGCCGGCAGCGCCCTTGAAGGTGTCATTGGGCAGGCGGATGGCACCCAGCAGGTCGGCCCGTTGAGCGATGTACTTGCGCACCGCTGGGTTTTCCTTGTCCAGGGTGCCTTTGCTGGTGATGAAGGCCACGATACCACCGGGGCGTACCTTGTCCAGGGTCTTGCCAAAGAAGTAGTCGTGGATCAGGAAGTTATGCTTGTCATAGCGCCGGTCGGCCACCTTGAAGTTGCCGAAGGGGATGTTGCCGATGGCCACATCGAAGAAGCTGTCCGGCAGGTTGGTCTTTTCGTAGCCCTGGATGGTCACAGAGGCGGTCTGGTAGAGCTGCTGGGCAATCCGCCCGCTGATCTCGTCCAGTTCAACGGCATAGCGCCTGGAGCCGGACATACGCTCCGGCATCATGCCCAGGAAGTTGCCGGTGCCGCAGGACGGCTCCAACACGTTTCCTGTCTCAAAGCCCATCTGCTCCAGGGCCTGATACATGGAACGGATGACCACCGGGGGCGTGTAGAAGGCGGTCAGGGTGGATTCTCTCGCTGCCTCGTATTCCTCCGGGGTAAGGAGATTTTTTAACTCCAGATAGTTGCGGTTGGTTTCTTCAAAACAGTCCGCCAGTCCACCCCAGCCCACATACCGGGAAAGAATCTCCTGCTCCTCCGGTGTGGCCAGCCGCTCCTCGCTCTCAAGCTGCTTCAACAGCCGGATGGCGGCGATGTTGTTCTGGTAGCGTTGGCTGGGCGTCCCAACACCAAGGGCATCATCTGTGATGCGATGGTCATGGCGGTCTGTTTGCTCCGGGTAGAGGACATTGGAAAGTGCTGCGGTACGGGATTTTTTGGGTTCCTTGGGCGGCTCCAGCGGGGCCGGATTTTCCAGGTAGGCCCGGATAGTGCCGATGTACTCCATTCGCAGGATGGGAAATCCCGCCGACTGCGCAAAGGTCAGGTCGGTCAACTCCACCTGATTGGTGGCAAGATCTACGCTGTGTACCCGGTAGCTGCGCCCATCCTGCTCAAATTCAGTTTCACCGGGGATCAGGTTGGCCTGGGCGTATTCCTCGTTGGTCAATTCGTGCTGAACCGCAGGAGCCACCTGGGAAAGCTGGCCCTTTTCATCCAGGGCCGGGTGAAGGATAGCTTGTACCTGCTCCCGAAGGCCGGGGGTATCCTTCAGCTGCGCCTCGTTGATCCACTCATACGCCTCATCCCAAGTCTTAAAGACTGATGGGTACCCAAATTCCCCTGCGGAAAATGTGATCTCCGATCTTCCTTCCCATAGGGTGAAAAGAAAACCGGCGGTTTCCATGGCCTGAACGATGATTTTCTCTCTGTCTGAGAGGGCGTCTATGACGGTCTGTTTTTTTGCGGCCTGTTCCGCCTCCCACGCCTTTACCTCGGCTTCCAGGTCGGGAAGCGGCTCCGCTTGTCCCTGCTCCGGGACTGGATGCTCCAAAGCGTTTTCCCTGACCTGAGCGTGTGCTGCCGGGTCAGGATACTCTCCGATGATGCGAAGGTAACGCTCCTCCTTCAGGTCATAGACAGCAGCGCCGTCATACCGAAAACCGTCATCTTCCATGGTGCCGTCCACATATCCCAGGGCCACTCGCTCCGCTTCTTCCAGGGTCTGATAATCCAACCGTTCATCAAAGCCGTTCTCAAAGTGGTGGTAGACGGCCACCTGATACCGGGCAGCCATGCGGTCTGCGTAATCCTCAATCTGTTCTCTGGTGAGCCAGGTCGGTTTTTCCGGCAGGGCATCGTACAACTCCCGCATTTTGTGGATCTGTGCGGATACATTTCCGGCCCATAGGTGCTTCTCGTTTCGCTGGCCCTCTCCCAGAAAATACTCACAGTCGGTGCGTAGCCGGTCAAGCAGGCGATAGTCGCCGCTGTAATCCCGTGTATCAGTGGGCTGCGCCTGTTCCTGGGGCATATCAGGCAGGAAATATTGCTCGTTGAGCGGATTTTCCTCCAGTTTCCGATCAAAGTCAGCACGGGGGAACTCCTGGGTGAACAGCGGAAATTCCGGGTCGTAAAGCGTGACGGTGGTTTCTCCGAGAGACTGCATCTCATAGGGTTTTGTACCAATATACACCGTGCTTCCCAGCGGGATTTGATAACGACGGAGGCCGCTGAACCGCTCCATAACCGTCTCACGGCGCTCCGTTGCCCCTTCGGACAGGGAGGAAACAAGGACATCATGGTTGCGCCGCATCCGGTTGGTGTAGTGCTCCAGCCGGTGGGCGGGAAGTCCGCACATCTCCACCCGGCCAACCCCAGGGACGGGGCGGGTGGTCAGGGTCAGCCCCAGCTCCGGCGCAAGGGCCTTGGCGTCCTCTCCATACAGCTCATAGAAGTCGCCCACCTGAAACAGCACCACATGGTTGGGGTATCGCTCCTTGACGGCGTTGTACTGCATGGGGGCAGGCTCCTGGCCCACCGGCACCTCCTGGCTGGCAAGCTCATCTTCATACTCCGCCATGGCCTCCGGGGAGAGGTAGCGGTCTTTGCGCACCAGATTCTCAACACGCTGGGCGACTTTCACCCAGGAGAGATTGATTTCCGGGCAGTTTCGTTTGGTGAAGCGGATACCCTTACTGTCGTAGTCCTCATGGCTGTATCCAGACCTGGACAGGGCGTGGGAATTACTGCCTGTACCGTACTCCTTCCGCAGAAAGTCCGCCTTTTCCTTGGTGTCATGTGGCTCCTGAAAGAAGCCGTAGATCCGCTTCGGCCCGCCCTCAAAGTGGCTTCCGCTAGAAAGGGCCTCGTCAATCTCGTCCTCCGTGATAAAGGGCATGATGGCGGGCAGTTCCGTCAAGGTGGTGCTGAAGGTCTTGCGGGGCAAGTCCAGCTCCTCCAGGCGGTTCAGCACACCACGAAAATCGTGGTAGTGAAAGCGCATGATAGAGCGATCTTCCTGATAGGCAGCGAGAAATGTCCGGTATTCGGTCAGCAGTGTTTTTCGGAAGTCCGGGTCTGCCAGAAGGTCAGAGAGGCGGGGTTCATCTTTCGTGAAATCCAGCCATTTTGCTCCGTCAGTTAAGCAGGGAAGGAAATCATTCGGATGATCTTCCCGGTTCAGATCACGGTACAGATAGATCAGGCTTTCCGCCAAAAGGCTGCGCTCATACCCATCTGCCTCCAGCAGCTCCACGTTGCTGGCAAACTGACCGGCCTCCAGCAGCTCTCCGATGCGCTGGGCCGCACTCTCCCAGGGGATGACCTGGGCGTTGGCTTCATATCTGGCCCGATCTCCATTGGCAAGGTGGATGCCGTCCTCGTCATACCATGCGGCCATGGGGCCGTGCTCCGTGGTGATGCCGTTGCCGCCGTGATAGAGGGCCTGGAGGCGGGTAATCATAAGGGGCTGGGGAATGTCCATCTGAAACAGATGGATCACCCTCATCCGCAGCTGATCCGTATTGCCGCCGTAGCGCAGGAACTGGTCAACCGCTTGCTGTCCAACAAAAAAAGCGGAGGATGTAGGCAATACATTCTCCGCTTCCGTAGGTGCGTTATGAACTTGTTCCGCTGGGAGGATCAGCTGTAAATCAGCTGCCGGAGTACCACTTCCTCCGCCGACGCCTTGAAGTTGTTCATGGCCTGTACCCACGCCATCTGATTGGTGGCCTTCATCTCCTCGTCCACCCGGTTCTGCTGCGCCAGCTCTCTCGTCAGCTGCTCTACCATCTCGGTGGCCCTCCGGTCGATGTCCATCAGGTGCCCGTCCAGCTTGCCCGCCAGCAGCAGCCGGTCGTACAGCATCGGCTTGTTCTCCTTCAGGTACGTCTTGTGTAGCATCCCGTACTTGCCCATCGGGGCCTCCTCCGTCTCCGGCAAGGTCAGGTCGGGATACAGGTACTCCCCGATCTGGGTGTAGGTCAGTTCCTCGGTCATGGTGTTCAATCTCCTTTCGTGCCGTCCTGGGTTGTTCTCTTGTGCTTCCATCATACACAGGGTTTCGCTGCTTGGCAAATTTTGCAGTGCGCTCCTGCTGCTGAATGGTGCGCCCAATCTCCAGCAGCACCATTTTTGAGATGGAATTGGAGGCGTTGCCCAGGACTGACACTGTTTCATAGGTGGAGAAATCGTGGATGAACTCAAAATCCGTCTCGTCGAAGTAGCGGTCTGCGTCATAGCCGCAGCGGGTCAGCACTGTGTAGGCAAGGCTGTTTGCCAGCAGGGTTTTCAGCCGCACGGAGAGATTCAGGTCATCCAGATCTTCCAGGAAGCTGTCCTCCCTGGTGTTGCGCAGTTCTTCCAGGTAATCGGGCAAATTGTCCTCCGCAATTACCTGGCTCATGGAACAGATCTGTTCCACAAAGGAGACGCCGGGTTCTCGCTCCACCTCGAAGCTATTGCTGATGGATTCCAGCACGGCCTCCTCGTAAGCGGGTTCCATCCGCCATAGTTGCGGCTCCTGGGGGCGGTGACGCCCAGGGTGCGTATCCGATACATCAAAAACATACTTGAGCCGGGTCTTGTGGCCGGAGTCATCCAACAGGGCAATGCCCCTGCTGCCCCGGTTTACCCAGCGATCCATCCGGCTGTTCCAAAATTCAATGGTGGCGCAGGCGGTGGCGTCGGGACGCTGGGCGTGGATCAGAAGCTGATCCCGAAAGGGGTACTTATAAATCCTGGCGGCAGTTTTTAAGTACCGCTGCCAGTTCCCACGCACGGAGGCCAGTTCCAGGGTTTTCTTCTGGCTGAACTCCGTGACGATTTGCAGCTTGCTCGCCATGTTTCCTCCTATCGTTCAAATTCATGCTTGTGCTTGTTCTTTTCCGGCTTGTTCTGCTGGGGAAGCTGCGCCGCAAAGCTGTCGGGCAGCTCCTGGAATTTTTCGGCCTCCACATAGTAGGCGGCCTGCTTGCCACTTTGATTGACCAGCAGAATATCGCTGTCACAGAGAGAGCGGAGGGTGCCGCCTCCGGGCCGGTGCTCCATGCCGTGCTTTTTGCGAAGATCCTCCAGCGTGGTTCCAGGGCCGAGGTTGCCACGATACACACAGCGGTAATCGGCGGGCCTGATTCGCCCCTTGGCCCGTTCATAGGCGCAGCAGAAGTAATCCGTCTTGATGACATCTTTGATCTGGTAGAGTGCGTAGGTGTCGCAGCAGTCCTGCTCTCTCGGATGCTCCGGCAGGTAGGTGTAGCCGTTGCGCCACGCCATTTCCGCAAACTCCATGATGTGAAAGCCGCACTGCCCTATGTAGATGTGGTAGTCATCGATGTAGGAGCACTGCTGCTTCATCTGAGTGCCGTCCGGCTTTGTCATAATGATGCTGCTGTGGTTAGGCAGGCGAAAGAGCGTGTTGTAGTTGCAGTCCACAAACCGCATATCCCGCACCCCATTCGGATTGGGAAAGGCGCATACGCCTGCAATGTTGATGGGTTCCTGGCTCATCGTTCATGCCCTCCTCTTGCTTTTTTCGGCGGGGTGCGGTCATGCTCCTTCACCTTTTCCTGCGCCCAATCGGGTAGCTTGGTGAGATCCGCAATCCCCAAGACATCCGAGGCATCCCACCGGCACCGTTCCCCGGAGAACAGCTCCTGAAAATACACGGCTCTGCCTCTTGCTCCTGCGCTACACCCAAAGCCACCGACTGCGTACCCCAGCTGGCAATCTGCCGTGCGGTACTCAGCGGCCAAGCTGGTCGGCCTGAGAATCACAAGTTTGCCCTCCAGGGATTCTTTCTCGCCACGCTCACGGCAATGCTCGGCTCCCAGCACTTCAATGGGCACGCCACGTTTCTCACGGAATTCCGCCACCGCTTTTTGCTGCTCCTGCAAACGATTCAGAAAAATTTGCATGATCTCGATATAACTGTCACCGGCAACAGCCTGGGGAAAGATTTTCTCACCCAGCAGGTTATATTGCTGATAACAGGTCATGTAGGGCGTTTCCTTGTCCCTGGGATTGTAGCCCAGAAGCATCATGCGCCCGCCCAAACGGATGGACTGGAGGATTTCGTAATCCCCCGCCATTTCGGGGACAGCCATCTTTAACGCTCCCTTCCTGTGGAATCTTTCTGTTTATGAGTTTCCCGCCGCAAATGGCGATGCAGTGCGTAAAGCATGGTAACGTGTGTTTCAAAGCATTTCATGGCTTCTGCGTACTCTGTAAAGCTCGTATGTGCAGGATTTGGCTTGTGATTTGGTTGCCAGTCCCAAACAGCATACTGGTGGGAATCCTGAGAGTGGAACCCCACTGCAATTTCACGATCTTCCATGCTCACAGATGCCATCATCGTGTAGCCTTTATATTGTTCCGTGGTATGACGGAAAGAGCCGTTCCCCAGGTACAGGGTATAGCTTCCGTTTTGCCCTTGCTGATAAGAGACGGGGATCATAAGCTCTCCTGTGACCAAGTTGGGGTGGTAGGTGTAACCCAGCCGTTCTTCCATCATCATCTTGGGCATAGAGGAAAAGTCGATGTAATAGGCATCCGCCCCCATGATGCGGTAGGTGTGAAGATTCCCCTTCACTGGGAAATAGGTGGACAAGACGGGATGTTTGATGTGGCCGGTGATGGCAACGCTCTTTTCCTTGGATGCCCTGTCGAGATAGAACTGGGGCTGTGCGCCGGGGACATCCCAGCCGCACATGGAGCCGCAGATCATGGCTTCCAGCTGCGCCGGTGTGATCCCCATGCGGCTGTTGGTGAAGTCCGCAATGTTTTTGTTTTCCTCCCGACTGTCTGTGTTCCACTCGCTGCGGTAGTACCCACGCTCGCCTCGCTTAATCACAATTAGTTCCCCGGTGCTGGGCAGGATAGAACAGCATTGTTCCGGTAGTGCTCCGCTCATTTTGACCTCCTTTTAGGCAACAAAAAACGGCCCTACGAGCCGCTTATCACAACTTGATTTAGTTTTCCGGCTGGTGATTTTCCGGTGCCAGTTTTCCCTGACATGGGGTTCTGTGCAGTATATAACGCACTCCGCTGATATGCCCTTCCGGACTGTATTCCCGGTGCCGCTCCACGTAGCCGGCTTTCTCCAGCTCACGAACGGCATTGCCAACTGCCTCGATCCCGTCCCGGCTCAGTTCGGCCAAATTGCGCACCGTAAAATTCCAGGTTGGCTCCTGGATGAGCATAATAGAGAATAAGCCCTTTGCCTTCAAGGAAAGGGTTTCATTCTCAAGGTAGTGATCCCTCATAAGGATCTGGCCCATCTCGTTCATAGTTATCGCTCCTGTTCCCGCAGCTTCTTTCTCTGCCACTGCTCCAGAAGCCGGATAATCACTTCTTCCATCTGTTTCGGGGTATAGCTGGGCGGAAAGTATTTTTGCAAACGGTCATTTTTTAAGGTCACTTTCCGGGCCAGGGACTTGTCCTCCCGAAGAAGCACCTCCATGACATTGGAATCCAATTTTCCCTCCTCGCTCAGTTCCTTGAGACGTTTGGCCTGTCCCAGGCTGGGTGATACCTCATCCCGTTCCATGATGACCAACAGGGCAGCTTGCTCTTTTTCGCTCAGATGGGATATGTAGTCCGCTGCGGGCGTGACCTTCAAAACCCCATTATCCACCTGCTCCAGCAGGGGAGGGATCAGCTTTGTTAGATTTACATACCGCTGTATTTGGGTTGCGCTTTCGCCAACTTGCTCAGCTAAAATATTCTTCGATTTTCCACGGATAAAATGGAGTCCAACTTGGCCCCCATTTTCTTTTGAGGGTCGTCCGGCCTGTCGCTTCATGGCCTCCAACTTCAGGCTGTACGCCCTGGCCTTTTCACTGGGCAGCAAGTCCTCACGGGTGATGTTATAGTCCACCACCAGAATGTCAGCCTCATCGTCCGTGTACTCCCGGATGATAACCGGCAGGCTTTCCAGACCCACCGTCCTGGCGCAATAGTCACGGCGATGGCCGGAGATAATCTCGTAGCCGCCCTCCGTCCGGGGGCGGACGATTAGCGGTTCCGCAACCCCAACCTGCTCGATGCTGTCCATAAGCCGAACCAGATCCGGCGTGGGCCGCTTGATGGAGTATGGCTGTCCGGCATAGGGGTAGATCTCACCGACGGGTATGTTCAGGATGCGCTCGTGGGTGTCCTGCTGCCGTTCCTGCTCACTTTTGAACAGATCATCGAGTGAGGCCAGGCCCATGTTTTTGACGTTGCCTGCCAAGGTTCATCACCTCCCTAGTAAAAGATTCATATGCGCTTGCTACCCGTCCCTCCTTGTCGTGTTCAAAGATGTTTTTGTGCTCCAAGCTGATCTCAGCGGCACGGATAGAACGGGGAATTTCGCTGTGGAACACCCTGCCTCCATAGGCTACCCGGATTTGCTCAATAACGCCACGGGAAAGAGTGGTGCGGCTGTCAACCATCGTCATCAGGATGCCGCCGATCTCCAGTCCGGGATTCAGCTGACGCTTTACCCGCATTACGGTTTTAAGTAATTGCTCTAAGCCCTTGGCGGGCAGGTAGTGAGCCTGTACCGGGATGATAACGCTGTTGGCTGCTGTCAGTGCGTTGATGGTCAGCATCCCCAGGGAAGGCATACAGTCCACGATGGCATAGTCGTAGTCCCTCTGGACGGTAGAGAGATATTGCCGCAAGACCGTCTCCCGGCTCATTGTGTTGACCAGCGTTACCTCGGTGGCGGACAGCTCTATGTTGGCAGGCATCAGATCCACGCCGTCCTGATGGTGCAGAATGCCATCGTGCGGCTCAATGGGCTTATCGGTGATGATCTTCCCCATGACCGTTGCCAGGGTAGGGTTCAGCTCGTCCGGCTGCTCCCAACCGAGAAGTTGGGTGAGATTACCCTGAGCATCTGCGTCAACCAGAAGAACTTTTTTACCTTGCCGAGAAAGACCAATGGCCAAACTTGCTGCCGTGGTGGTCTTGCCGACGCCGCCTTTTTGATTGGCCAGTGCGATTGTGTGCATTTATAACACCTCCGTTTCGATTGTCAGCTTGCCCTTTTGAAGGGCAGGCTCTCTTATTCTTTTTTCGGTATGTATTCTTTCTTTACTCTAGTCAGTATCACTATACTCAGTCTTATTACCCTCGGTTTTTCCGAGGTCTTGACCTCCGATTTCCCGAGGTTTAGAGTTCTGCTTTTCGGAGGTCTTGACCTCTGTTTTTCGGAAGTCTTGACTTCTGTTTTTCCGAGGTCTTGACCTTCGATTATCCGAAGTCTTGACCTCTGTTTTTCCGAGGTCTTGATTTCGGTCTTTCCGAAGTCTGTTTTTCTCCGGCGAAGTTTTTGACGTAGATCAGGGAGGCCCGTCCTTGACCTTGCCTTACCCGCTCAATCAGACCAACTCCTTTCTTGGTGTCCAATTCGTTGAACAGCTTGATTGCCTTCTCTGTCTTGTACCCAAGCGTCTCCGCAACGTCATCCAGGGTAAATATGATATATACCCGGCCTTGCTCGTCGTGCCACCCGTTCTTCATGGACAGGCTCATGCGGTCAAGCAGGATGCCGTAGAGCAGCTTGGCATCTGTCGATATGCCAGCAAACCGGCTGTCTGTAAAGAGCAGCTTGGGGATACGGTAAAATGAAAACTGTTCTGCTTCATAACCGTAATAATAAGAAAGCTCCACGGAAGCCATAACGATCCCCCCCTATCAAAAAAGGAGAGCGTATTCAAAACGCTCTCCTTGAACAAATAATATGATACTGATATATTCGATTTGAAATTCATCGCTCAAGCAAAGGTGATACCATGATTGATGCAGTGAGCGATGTGTGATACAAGGGCCAAAGCAACTTTTCCACAAGCAAAGCCAAGAACCCTTGTCCCACAATGGATTCTCGAGCTTGTCCATATAAAATTCATGGGGGGCATCTCCAGCTCTGTATCATGCAGGCAACAAGATACTGGCCTCATAGAGGATGTCCAAATGCCGGTTATAGCCATCCACTCGCACTGAGCCTGACAGCAGCTTTGCACCGCCGCTACACTCGGATTTGTCGTTTGCTTTAACCGTTATTCATGATGTGCGCCACCAGGCGCAGGTTGTGCTCGATGAGGATGTTCCGGGCCTCCAGATCACCCTGCGCCATCCGCTCCAGGTACATCCGCTCCTCCTCCGCTTTCAGCGGACGGGGGAAGGAGCCGCTTCCCCCACCGGAGAGGCGCAGGGTGAAGAACAGGCTGTTGAGCATCAGCAAAATCCACGCAGTGAACATTTGTCACACCTCCATAGTTCCACTCTATTCCGCCCGCGTCTGTCCCTATGTCAACGATCCTGTTCCATGCGGGCTTCCCCTGCGGAACGTGAACGAAATTGACGGTTTTTCCCCCAATGCTTTTAGTGGAACTGCTAAATTTTTAAAAATCGCTCCCTCTATATTTACGAACCGCTGCCAGAAGGCTATAATTTATCGTGGTCGGAAATGAGCAAAATTTTTCGAAAATTTGACCGCGGAGTCAGATTTGGGGGAGCATTGTGGATATTGCGAATATAGTCGCCATGTTTGGCGCCATCGCCACGTTCCTGTTTGGTATGTCCACCATGACGGACGGCCTGGAGAAGCTCTCCAGCGGCCGGCTGGAGCATATCCTGGAGCGTCTTACCAGCAACGTATTCAAAGGGGTCCTTCTGGGGGCCGTCGTCACCGGGCTGATCCAGAGCTCCGCCGCCACCACCGTCATGTGCGTCGGTTTCGTCAACGCGGGCATCATGAAGCTGGAGCAGACAGTGGGCATCATCATGGGCGCCAACATCGGCACTACCGTCACCGCGCAGTTGCTGCGCCTGGGTGATATCGACGCGGACAACATCGTGATGATGTTCCTGCAGCCCTCCTTCCTGGGGCCCATTCTGGCGGTTGTGGGCATCATCTTCTACATGTTCATCAAGGGCGGGCACAAGCGCATTGTGGGCCAGATCGTGCTGGGCCTGGGCCTGCTGTTCATCGGCATGAACACCATGTCCTCCGCCGTGGAGCCACTGAAGGATCTGCCGGAGTTCCAGTCGGTGTTTACCGCCTTCTCCAATCCCCTTCTGGGCGTAGCCGTGGGAGCGGCGGTCACCGCCCTGCTCCAGAGCTCCTCCGCCTCCATGGGCATACTCCAGGCCATCAGCACCACCGGCGTGGTCTCCTTCAACATCGCCATGCCGCTGATTATGGGCCAGAACATCGGCACCTGCATCACCGCGCTCATCTCGTCGGTGGGCGCTTCCAAAAATGCCAAGCGGACCGCCATGATCCACCTCTTTTTCAACATCATCGGCTCGGTCTTTTTCCTGCTGGTTCTGTACGCGGGCAACGCCCTGTTCCGCTTTCCGTTCTGGGAAAACACCATGGACATGGGCTCTATCGCCAACCTCCACCTGGCGTTCAACATTGCCTGTACTGCCCTGCTTCTTCCCTTCCACCGCCAGCTCGTCAAGCTGGTCAAGGCGGTGGTGCCCGGCGACGCGGAGGAGCGGGAGCTGTCCGTGCTGGACGACCGTTTCCTGTCCTCCCCCTCCCTGGCGCTGGAGCGGGCCCACGATGCGGTGGTGCAGATGGGCGAGTTCGCCCGGGACAACTACCGGCTGGCTGTGGAGCTCATCTGGAAATTTGACGCCAAGAAGCTGGAGCGGCTCAACGAAACCGAGGTGGCGCTGGACAAGCTGGAGGGTCTGCTGGACAACTATCTGGTCAAGCTCACCGACCGGGCGCTGACCGCCGAGGAGAGCACCCGGGTGTCCGAGCTGCTGCACACCCTGTCCGACTTTGAGCGCATCGGCGATTACGCCGTCAACGTCTCGGAGAGTGCGGTCGTCCTCCACGACCGGAACATTACCTTCTCCCCCCAGGCCCGGGCCGAGCTTGAGAGGCTCACCGCGGCGGTGGGAGAGACGCTGGACAAGACGGTAGCCTGCTACCAGAGCCGCCAGCGCACCCTGGCTGTCCAGGTGGAGCCGCTGGAGGAGGTTGTAGATCTGATCGCCGCCACCCTGAAAAACCGCCATGTGGAGCGCCTTAAGGCCGGTGAGTGCACCATCGAGCTGGGCACCCAGTTCCTGGAGCTGCTGATCAATCTGGAGCGCATGTCCGACCACTGTTCCAACGTGGCTCTGCACATCCTGCGCCAGACCTCCTCGCCCGACGACAAGGTGCGCATCGACTCCCACGCCTATATGCACGAGCTGCATCACGGCGGTTTCAACCAGGAGTTTGACGACCTCTTTCAGGAGTACCGGACAAAATACTTCCAGCCCATTGCCAGGGACCCGGAGCGCGTTTGATAAAAAAGTACCCCCTGCCGCATGCGGCAGGGGGTACTTTTTGCTATTCATAAGCATGGCAAAGTTGGCCATGCGCCGCTTACCGCGGCACGGCCATGCGATTACGGGACGGCCCGCATGCGCAAACACTTCATGCACCTGAGCTTTTGCATTTTTTCGTGGTGCGCCCTGTTGGAGTGTTATACGCCTTCACCGGTCACGTCGCAGAACTCCGGCTCCTCCCCCAGCGCGAACTGGAGGGGGCGGTCTCCCTTCAGCAGGCGTGAGAGCTCCACATAGCGCACCCGGCTGTTCCGGTAGGTGAGCCAGTAGAAGCGCATGGACTCGGCGCAGAGGACGGAGGAATACACCGTGTAGTCATAGGGCACCACGCCCCGGTCGTGGGGGGTGATCTCCCCCGGCCCGGTGAGCTCCACCGCACCCAGAGGAAAGGCGGCGCTGTGGAGCAGGCGGAACAGAAGGGACACCCCCTCCGCTTCGTCCCCGCCCTTGACCGCGTGCTCCCGGAGGAAGGCCAGCCGCACGAAGCGGGAGGGGGACGACCAGTCCCCGGGCAGGCCGGCCGCCCCGCTGCCGGAAAAGCAGGGCTCCAGCCGCTCCCCGCCCCAGGCCAGCTCTCCGTAATCCAGGGGCCGGAGCTGGGGATGGTTCAACAGATTGGTACGGTGCCACGGGTAGCCGGGGCTGTTGGTCATCACTCCAACCGTGTTCCGGTAGATGTGCAGCCCGTCCCGGTCGGACTCCACCACGATGCTCTCCCCGGTGCGGTCGGAAAACATCCAGTGGATGGGCGGCACGGTCCCCAGCATGGGGATGGCCACCAGCGACACCCGCTCCTCCAGTGCGCGGGCCACCTCCTCCACCGAGGCGCAGGTGGCCAGGCACCAGGTCACCAGGAAGGGCGGCTGGAGGGGCAGGGTGCCGGGCCGCGCCTCCGGGGCAAAGTGGGCAAACGTGCGGTAGTAGAGCTGGCCGCCCATCAGTCCCTTCTCGTTGAGGCCCTCATACAGGGCCGGGGTGGAACGCAGCACCAGGGAGCCGATGCCCACCGCAGCGTAGGCCGCCGTACAGCGGGTGGACGGCTCCAGATTGCCCTCCAGCTCGGTACCGCAGGCGTAGAACACCTGTCCCCGTGGTACAAAGGTCACCTTGCTGTCCGCCGCAATGCGGTTGAAATCGAAGTTGCGCCCCCACAGGTGTCCGCCGTCCGCCGTCTCCCACGCCACCGCGCTGCACCCGGCGGACAGGTCGCCCAGCAGCGCCCGCGCCCGGCTCTCGTTAGAATCCATCTGTTACGCCTCCTTCTGGAACCTATGTGCTTATGGTATACGGTCTGTCACTGATTATACACCTTTTTCCCCTTTCCCGCCACCAGCAAAAGGAGCACCCCGGCAGCCAGAAGCAGCCCTTGGACGGCCCAGGCCGCCGCCGGGAGGGAGAAAGCCGGGTCCAGCATCCCCAGAGTCAGGGGATAGGACGTGCACAGGCCGCCGTTCCACAGCCCCAGGGCCTCCGGCAGAGGCAGGGCCGCCAGGGCAAAGGGGAGGAGCATCCACACATAGAGCAGCCAGGGCCGCAGGCGGCCCAGCAGCCAGCCGCTGCCCAGGGCGAACACCAGAGGGGGCGCCAGGATCACCAGGGCAGGCAGGGCCAGGGAGCCCCAGTCCGTCCAGCCGAACAGGCGGGCATAGAGCAGGGCGGCCAGGGCCAGCGCCTCCAGGCAGAGCAGAGCCACCCCCACCAGGGCGGCAGCGCAGCGGGCCAGGGCGTACCGCCGGGGGTCGGCGGGGGTGGCGGCGGTGAGCACCGCCGCCCGCCGCTCCCGGGCCGACGTGAAAAAGGTGAGGAAGAACAGGGCCCCCACCCACACAAGGGGCAGCAGCCGCCCCAGGTAGGCCCCGAAGCTCCAGGGCGAAAAGGGGGCCGTATGGGCCACGCCGGGGAGGGCTACGGCGTAGAACACCTGTCCGGCATAGAACAGCAGCACCGCCAGCAGGCCGATGAAAAACTTGTTGCACAGCAGCCGCCGGCACTCGCAGCGAAATATCTTAATCAAGGGTCAAGTCCTCCTCCGTCAGCCCGCAGGCGTCCAAAAATTCCTGGTAGGTCAGATAGGGGTACATGGGGTCCAGCTCCCGGTTGAAGAGGCCGTGCAGGAGCTCATCCATGGCCGCCTCGCCCCCCACCAGCTCCTCCGCTTTCAAAATCTTCAGCGGCATCTCGCTGTACCGGCGCATGCCGGACAGGGAGTTGGAGATGGCCAGCCGCTCCGCCTCGGGCAGGGCCTCCAGGTACTCCGGGCGGCGGACGTAGAAGTTGAGGTAGTAGTCCTCCACCTCCGCACGCCACTGGTTCACATAGTGCTCCCTGGCGTAGTCCTCGCCGTAGAGCTCCTTCGCGATGCGGTAGGTGGTGTAGCACGTCAGGCCCTCCGCCGACCAGGGGTCGGCGGTGTCAAACATGTTGCCCAAGCCCCACCACTGGTGGACCAGCTCGTGGATCATCACCTCGGCGGCCCCGCCGCCCTTGTCTGCGTCGCCCAGGTTGTGGGCGGTGAAGTCGGCCTCGTCCAGCAGGCTGGCCCCGTCCCCGGCGTAGCCGCCGCCGGCCACCCGGCTCTGGATCAGCTTGAGGCGCTCCCCATCCCCGAAGGCAAGAGAACCGTAGTGCCCGGCGCAGTAGTCCATCACCGCCAGGACGGCCTCCGCCGCGCCGGCGGCCTCCATGACGGCCTGGTGCTTGCGGCCGTAGTAGAAGTCGATGGTGAGCCCCCCGGCCTGGATCTCCTCACGAACGTAGTCGCCGGCGTAGAGGATGCCGCCGGCACGGTTGGTCTCATAGCGCCAGGTCTTGGTGCCGTCCCCATGTTCGGCCACCACCTCCGCCTCGCTGGCGCCGAAGGGGATGACCGTCATGGCGGCGGGCAGGGTGATCTCAATTGTGGCGGGATAGCCGTCTTCGCCTGGCATCACGTTCATCAGGCGGGGAGAGAGGGCCGCGTTCTCCAGACAGAGGTATTCGCCGCTGAGCTCCTTGCTCCCTTGCATGGTGGGCATGCTCTCCTGGGGGAAGCCGCCGTACTCCAGGGTCAGCTCCACCTGCTCCTCGGCCGGGATGGCGACCTCCAGTTTGGCCTCGTTGTACTCCTGGTAATCGCTCACCGAGAAGGGGACCTCCACCCCGTTGGCCCGGACGTTGGAGATGGTGTAGCCGGGGGTGACGCCGAGGGCCACCGTCTGCTCCTGCCCCGTGGTATTCTGGAGCTGGTAGGAGGCCGTACCCTCCACCGTGCCCCGCCTTGTGTCCGGCGTGACCTGGACGGAGCGGCGCAGGCAGGCCACCCCCTCCAGCGGTTCCATCGTCAGGAAGGTCATGGCGCTGAGATCCGGGTTGCTGTGGTCGATGAAGGGCTGAGCGGCACAGCTCCAGCCGCAGCAGAGCAGCAGGGCCGCAGGGGGCGGTATACCCGCCGGGCCGTGCGGGCCAGAGAGCCCAGGGGGCCCCGGCCGTACCGCCGGATGCACAGGTAGGACAGGGCCCACAGCCCCGCCAGGCCCAGCAGCCAGGTCAGGCGCATGTAGGCGGCGGAGCGGAGGATGCGGAAGTTGGAGAAATCGTCGGACAGGGCCCAGACGCAGGGGTTGAGCCAGCAGAGCTGCCAGTTGTCCCGCCAGATGGTGAGGCTCAGGGCCGCCAGAGCGGCCACCAGCACCAGGGACAGGTCAAAGCGGCGGGTGAACTGCCACGCTGCCCCGGCCAGCAGGATACACAGGGGGAGTGCCAGGCCCATGAGAATGAGGTAGGCCAGCAGATAATCCCCGCCGTCAAAGACGGCGCCCACGGTATGGGCCGTCCAGGGCAGCCAGGTCAGAAGGGTGAGGGCCAGGGTCAGCGCCGCCGTCCCTAGCAGGGCCATCAGCCTTGCCAGGGCAGCGGTCAGGGGAGACACCGCCGCGTCGCAGAGCACCTCCACCCGGCAGCGGGAGGTACGGGCGCAGTCGCAGAGGGTGAGCAGGGCAAAGAACAGCCCGCCCAGCACGCCCCCGGCCAGGGCGGGATTGGCCACATAGAGGGACTGCATCGTGTCGGCCGAGGCGGACCGGTACACCGTCAGCCCCGCCAGGGGGGACAGGACGGTGAGGGCGGCGGCCAGCCAGGTGAGCCGGCCCCGCAGCAGCCGCGCCAGCTCCCGCACCGAGAGAATCCAGACGTTCATGCCTCGCCCTCCCCGGAGATGAGATAGAGGTAGGCGTCCTCCAGGGTGGGCTCGGCGGGCCGGACATAGGGGGGCAGCGTCTCCGCCACCGCCCGGCAGGCCACGCCCCGGGCGGTGTTCACCCGGGCGGTGATGTGCAGGCCGTCCTCCCGGCCCCCCGCCCGCGCCTCAAAGGTGCCCACGTGGCCCTCTGCCGCCCGGATAAGCTCCTCCGGCGTGCCGTCGAAGCGCAGCCGCCCCTGGTGGAGCACCAGCAGGCGGGAGCACACCGACTGCACATCCTCGATGATGTGGGTGGACAGGAGCACCAGCCGGTCCTGGGCCAGCCGGGAAAACAGGTTGCGGAAGTGAATGCGCTCCTCCGGGTCCAGGCCCACCGTGGGCTCGTCAAAGATCAAAAACGCCGGGTCGCCCAGCAGGGCCTGGGCAATGCCCACCCGCTGGCGCTGGCCGCCGGAGAGGGTGCGGATTCTGGCCCGCCGCTTCTCCCCCAGATGGACAGCCTCGATCACCGCCCGAATGCTCTCCCGGCCGCTCCGCAGGCCCTTCAGCGCCCCCATGTAGTCCAGAAACTGCTCCACCGTCAGCTCGTCAAACAGACCGAAGTCCTGAGGCAGATAGCCCAGGCGGGCCTTGTAGGCCCGCTCGCATTTGGTCAGAGGCTCGCCGTCCGCCCGTATGGCGCCGCCGGTGGGCAGCAGGCCCGCCACCAGCAGCTTCATCAGGGTGGATTTGCCCGCGCCGTTGGGGCCCAGCAGGCCGATCAGGCTGGGGCTGTCCAGGGAGGCGCTCACCCCCTGGAGGGCCTTCTTGCCGTTGGGATAGGTCATGTTCAGTTCTTGCAGGGTAATTTGCATGGCTCGGCATCCTTTCTTGTTTGGGTTCGTCCCAAGGATACCGGCCCCCCGTGGAGGAGAGAGGGAGAATTTATGTGTTTTCTGTGGAGAGGCGCGGAAGGAGGGCGGTGAAGCGCACCCCGTCGGCGCTGTTCTCGATGCGGCACGTCCCGCCGTGGCGCTCCACGATCATGCGCACCAGATAGAGCCCCAGGCCGCTGCCGCCGGTGGCCCGGCTGCGGGAGGGCTCGGCCCGGTAAAAGGCCTCAAACAGGTGGGGCAGGGCCTCGGCCGGGATGCGGGCCCCGGTGTTTTCCACCGTCAGCACCGCCCAAGCCCCCCGGGCCGCCGCAGTCACCCGGATCTCCGCCCCCTCCGGCGAGTAGAGGGCGGCGTTGGAGAGCAGGTTTTCCACCGCACGGCCCAGCAGGGCGCGCTCCCCCTCCACCAGAAGTCCCGGCTCCAGCGCCTCCACCGCGGTCATCCCCCGCTGCTCCAGCAGCTCGGCGTCCTGGGCCAGCTTCTCCGCCGTCAGGGCGGACAGCTCCACCGCCTCCCGGCGGGAGGCGCCGTCCGACTCCATGCGGGACACGGCCAGCAGCTCCCCCACCAGCGCCTCCATCCGCCCCGCCACCTGGAGGGAGCGGGCCAGATACTTCTCCCGGTCCCGGTACACCCCCACGCCGTCCAGCATACCGCTCAGCTGCCCCTTCAGGATGGTGACGGGGGTCTTCAGCTCGTGGGAGGCGGCGGAGAAGAAGGCCAGCCGCTGGCGTTCCAGCTCCCTGGCCCGCTCCATGTCGCCCCGCAGGGCCGCGTTGGCCTCCTCCAGCTCGGCCAGGGCGGCGGAGAGGCGCTCCGCCATCTCATCCAGGCTGCGGCCCAGAGCGCCGATCTCGTCCCGCCGGGTCTCGCCGCATTTCCACTGGAAGTCCAGCTCCGCCATCCGCCCCGCGATGGAGCTGATGCGGACGATGGGCCTGGCCAGATAGCGGGAGTACCCCACCGCGCACAGCAGGGAAAAGGCCAACAGGGCCAGGGCCAGGCAGGGCGCCGCCCGGTTAAGGGCCTCCACCGCCTGGTTGGCCAGGCGCATGGGAGGGACAACCAGCAGTTGATAGGTTTCCGCCCGGTCGGCAAAGGTCACCTCCGCGATCAGGGCGTCGCTGAGGGCCGTGGTCACATAGTGCCCGGCCCCTTCTCTCTGCGCCCGGCCGCCGTCGGCGCCATAGGTATAGGTGGACACCGAATCAGACTCCTGCACGGCCGTTGTGACGGACACATAGAGGGAGCCCGTGTCCACACTCTCCCCGTCGGGGCTCGCCAGGGATACCGCCGCTCCGCTCTCCCGGACAAATACATCCAGGATGGGCCCGGCGTCGGCCAGCTTAGTTAGGGCCAGCCGGTCGGTGAGCTCGCTCACCTGCACCTGGAGCCGGTCGCCGACCACGGACACATAGGTGATGGGGGTGGCCCAGGCGATCAGTCCGAAGGTGAGTCCCCCCGCCCCCAGCAGCAGCAGCAGGGTGAGCAGGAAGATACGGGCCGTCAGGCTCTCACGGATGTTCCTTCGGCACACGGTAGCCCACCCCCCTCACAGTCTCAATGTAGTCCACCCCCAGCTTTTTGCGGAGGTTCTTGATGTGGCTGTCCACCACCCGCTCGTCCCCGAAAAAGTCGTAGCCCCACAGCTTGGCCAGCAGGATTTCCCGGGTAAACACCCGCCCGGGGCTGGACAGGAGCTCCCGCAGCAGCTCGAACTCCCGGGCGGTGAGCTGCTCCAGCACCCGGCCGTCCAGGCGTACCTCCACCGCGTCGGGGTCCAGGGTCAGCCCCCGGTAGCGCAGGCAGCGTCCGGGCGCGTCGCCCCCCGCCCGCCGCAGCACCGCCGCCAGCTTCCGCAGCAGGATGGGCATGGAGAAGGGCTTGGTGATGTAGTCGTCGATCTCCAGATCAAAGCCCCGGAGCTGCTCGGCCTCTCCGTCCAGGGCGGTGAGCAGGACAATGGGCACCCGGGACTGGCGGCGGATAAGCTCGCACACCCCAAAGCCGTCCAGCTTGGGCAACATCACGTCCAGCAGGACCAGGTCGAACGCCTCCTGCTGAAAGCGGCTCACCGCCTCAATGCCGTCCCCCGCCGTTGCCGTCTCATAGCCCGCGTCGCCCAGGTAGGCCTCCAGCAGCTCCTGGATGTCCTGCTCGTCCTCCACAATCAAAATGCGTTTCACTGCGAATCACTCCCGAAACAGATGATAGCACATAATTGTGAATTTTGTATGGAGAAGGTCTCCCGTGCAGCCGCCAGAAAATACCGCTGTCCCCCTTTTCTTCTCAGGGGAATGATACGGCCCCCTTCCTGCTTTTCAAGCATAGCGCAGAAAGGCCCTGGTTCCGCACGTAGGCAGATGCCCCGCCGGCAGTCCAGGCTGCCGGCGGGGCCCTCTCCCCTATTGTTTGGAAATACTTACGGCCGTTGGCGTAGAGTCCTCCTTGCCCAGCTCTCCGGTATAGGTGACGGATACGCAGTCTCCCTCCTCCAGTGCGCCTGTGTCTACTCCCGCTCCGAATTCAAAGGTCTGGTACTCCCCCTCGTCCGTCAGGAGCACCAAAAAGTCGCCGTTCCGGTTCACAACTCCCTCCACCGTGCCGCCCGCAGCGCCCTCCCTGTCCGTGCCGCAGGCCGCCAGTACGGCCAGCAGGAGCAGCGCCGATATCAGTCTCAGGTATCTCTGTCTCATGTTCCTCCGCCTTTTTATTGGAATTTTTCGGGCAGCGTCTGTCCCGCCATGGCATAGCAGGCCGCGATCCGCTCCCAGTCCAGCCCCGCCTCATTCCCGTCCAGGAAGCCCGTCAGGCCCCGGAGCATGGTGTCCTGTACCTCGGCGGACGCGCCGGCCAGGTGTTCCTCCAGGAAAGCAAGGATAGGCTCCACCTCCACAGTAGTCTGAAGAAGCTCATTGTACCCGTCCAGCAGAACCGCACTCTGGTAAGCCTCCTCCGTCTCATAGCAGACCGGCACGTTGTTGCCGGTGCGCCGCTCCACGATCAGGCCCGCCGCCCCCCGGTCACCGGCGGCCCGCTCGGCCTTCTCCCGGGTGTCATACTGGCCCAGCTCCACAAAAAGCCGACCTGCGTTGTCCCGCAGCAGGCGCGCCCCCTCCTCCGGCGCGGCCATGGACCTGAGGGCCTCCGGGCTGTCCGCCGACAGGGTACGCAGTGAATAGATGGTGTCCAGCCGGTTCTCTGCGGGAGTCAGGCGGATCACAATACTGCCCGGCTCCTGGTACTCCCGGAGCTGCACATCTGCGTCGCTCTCCAGCTCCAGTTGGACCACGGCGGCGCGGTCCACCCACCCCTCGGCGGTGTAAACAGACTTGATGTACTGGCTGGTGTCCTGGGCGCGGGAGAGCTCCGACAGGATCTCCACCCGCTCCGTCCCGGGCAGGGTTAGCGTGACCGTCTTGGGAAAAGAGGCGAATTCGGCGTGGTAGCGCCCGGCGCTGGACTGCTCGTAGCGGAGGGTCAGCCATTCCGTATCGCCCTCCCGCTCCATGGTCAGGGCCGCCCGGCTGCCTGCGGCAGTCTGTCCGCCGTCCACGCTGGGCGCATTGACCCGGAACACCTGCACCAGTCTGCCCAGAATCGGCAGCTCCTCCATGGCGGCCGCGAAGGCCGGCGAGGCGTTCACCCCTCCGGCAAACAGGCCCAGCACCAGTGCCAGGCACAGGGCCGACCGGACGGCCCCCCGCCGCACCCGCGCCCGCCGGGCCACCGTGCGCCGCCCACGCTCCAGGCCGGTGCGAATGGCGGCATCCAGCCCCTGCGGCAGGTTTCCTTCGGATGTCTGTATCATATCTGTGTCGTCCTTTCCTTCAATTGATTCATCCCCCGGTAGTAATCGGATTTCACGGTACTCTCCGGCTTGCGGAGCACCTGGGCGATCTCCCGGAAGGTCATATCCTCGTAAAATTTCAGGAGAATGACGGTTCGGCTTCGGTCATCCAGCCGCCCCAGCTCCTCCCTCAGCCAGAGGGAGTCTGCCCACCGCTCCTCACCGTCCTCAGCCGGGAGCGCGTCCCACGCCTCCTGCACAGCCCCCTGCGGCGGCCGCCGGCGGAGGAAGGACAGCGGCGCCGTATTGGTCAGTATTCGGTAAAACCAGGGGTAAAAGCGTTCGGGGTCCCGAAGCCTCCACTTGGCGGTGTACGCCTTGCAGACGGCCTCCTGAACCACCTCCAGGGCGTCGTCCTCATTTCGTGTATACCCAAAGGCCACCCGGTAAAAGGATGCCTTTTTCTGCTCAATCCGTTCCACAAATTCCGAGTCGGAGATGGAAGGATGCGAGAATTGCAGCTGCACGTGTTTTGCTCACTCCTTTCTGCCTAATAAGACGCGGAAAGCCAGTCCTTAGTCGGCCCCACAGGAAATTTTCTCTAAAATTTTATCGTCCCTGGCCCCTCTATGTAAAGAGCCTGCCCCCTGTTTGAAAAGGGGGCAGGCTCTGTTTGATCACCGAACTATTGGGATGCTTCGTCCAGGAACTGGCCTAACTGCGTCACAGGCTCCTGACTGACCTTGCGGATGGATATGTGGGTAGCGTGGAGACATCGTTCCCCCGGATGGATGACACGCCGGAACTTCATGTTGAAACCGGCCGCCTGTTATAAAATTTGAGAAATAAAAACGGGAGGCCAGCCCCTGCGGGCCGGTCCCCCGTTCTGTTCTGCTCAGTATCCCTCGGCGTGCTCGCCCTTCACCAGCTTGACGATCCGGGACGTGCCCAGGCGATCCGCGCCCAGGGCCATGAAGTCCTCGGCGTCCTGGAGGCTGGAGATGCCGCCCGCGGCCTTGATCTTCACGCCGGGGCCGATGTGGGCCTTGAACAGGGCCACATCCTCCCGGGTGGCGCCGCCGGTAGAGAAGCCGGTGGAGGTCTTGATGTAGTCCGCGCCGGACTCGGTCACCAGCTCGCACAGCTTGATCTTCTCCGCCTCGGTGAGCAGGCAGGTTTCCACGATCACCTTGAGGATGCGGCCCTGGCAGGAGGCTTTGATGGCCTTGATCTCGGCCAGCACCTCATCCCACCGCTGATCCTTCACCCAGCCGATGTTGATCACCATGTCGATCTCGTCGGCGCCGTTGCGGATGGCGTCCTCGGTCTCAAAGACCTTGACGGCGGTGGTAGAGTAGCCGTTGGGGAAACCGATGACAGTGCAGATCTTCAGCTCGTTGCCCACGTAGTCCGCCGCCTGCTTCACAAAGGAGGCGGGAATGCACACGGAGGCGCAGCCGTACTTCAGCCCGTCGTCGCAGACCTCCTTGATCTGGGCCCAGGTGGACTCCTGTTTGAGCAGAGTGTGGTCGCAGTGGGCCAGGATGTTCTTCACGTCCATTAGATTACTCCCTTTCTACGCGTCGTGCAGTTATTTTACCTCTACCAGCTCGTAGGAGCGGGTGCCGATGCCGATTTTCTCACAGTGGTCCAGGCACACCCGCCAGTCGGTGTCCGGCATGCTGTTGATGAAGTGGTCGTGCTTGTCGCAGAAGCCCTCCCTGTGCATCTGCTCGTCCAGGTGGGAGCCGGGGATGGGGGACTGTTTCCCGCAGGCGTCGGCGCAGGCCTGGTCCAGAGCCACCGGGTCAAAGGAGGCGAACATGCCCACGTCGGGCACGATGGGCAGGTCGTTCTCCCCGTGACAGTCGCAGTAGGGGGACACGTCGATGACCAGGCTGATGTGGAACTGGGGACGGCCGTCCACCACCGCCTTGGCGTACTCCGCCATGCGGCAGCCCAGCTCCTCCATGGCCGCGTCGTTGCCGGGGCGGATGGCGTCGGTGTTGCACACCGCAATACAGCGGCCGCAGCCCACGCACTTGTCCCAGTCGATGGACGCCTTGCGGTCCTCCCCAAAGGTGATGGCGCCGTGGGCGCACTGGGTGGCGCACCGGCGGCAGCCCACACAGCGGCGGGGCGCCACCATCGGCTTGCCCTGGGCGTGCTGCTCCATCTTGCCCCGGCGGGAACCGCAGCCCATCCCCAAGTTCTTGATGGCGCCGCCAAAGCCGGTCTGCTCATGCCCCTTGAAGTGGGACAGGGAGATGATCACATCGGCCTCCATGATGGCCTTTCCGATCTTGGCGGTCTGGATGTACTCCGCCCCCTCCACGGGCACCTCCACGTCGTCGTTGCCCCGCAAGCCGTCGCCGATGATCACCTGGCAGCCGGTGGACAGCGGGGAGAAGCCGTTCTCATAGGCTGCGTCCAGGTGCTCCAGGGCGTTTTTCCGGCGGCCGGGATAGAGGGTGTTGCAGTCGGTGAGGAAGGGGACGCCCCCTAGGCTCTTCACCACATCGGCCACCACCTTGGCGTAATTGGGCCGCAGGAATGCCAGGTTTCCCGGCTCGCCGAAGTGCATCTTGATGGCCACCAGCTTACGCTCAAAGTTGATCTCCCCGATGCCCGCCGTGCGCATCAGCTTCTCCAGCTTGTTCAGCAGGCTGACCCCCGGCCTGCACCGGAGGTCCGTCATGTAAACCTTGGACCGCTCTCCCATATTTCTGTGTGCCTCCCATTTTGGTTCAAATTGTTAAGTGGTTCTTATTTTATACCCCTTTGCCCGTTCTCGCAAGGGGTTTGCGCTGAAACATAAGCAAAAAGGCCGCCAAAAGGAGCACACAGGCCCCCAACACCGCCCTCTGCCCCCACCGGCCGCTGCACCAGGCCCCCAGTGCCGCTCCGACGATGAAAAACACGATAATGCCGTAGTACTGGGCCGCCCGGTGTCCGTGGTCCCGCTCGCCGGTCTTCCCCCATAGGTACAGCCGCTCCGTGCCGCTGCGCAGGTTTCCGGTGCACATAGTGGTGGCAAAGGCATTGCCGTTGACCTTGCGGAAGCTCTCCACCTGGACCGCGCAGACAAAGGCCACCAACACATTGGCCGCGTTGTCCAGCGCCGCAGGCAGGAAGGCCACCGCCGCCAGCAGGAGCAGCTCCGCCGCCACGGTGATCTGCCGCCAGTGGAGGGCCTGGGCCCCCCGGAACCGTCCGCGGATCAGCTCTGCCGCCAGTACCCCCGCGGCAAAGGCCAGAATGGGTACCAGATAGTGGCCTGCGCCGCCCCAGTCCCCCTCCATCAGCCGTACCCCCAGCAGCACGATATTTCCGGTCTGGGCGTTGGCGAACACTCCACCCCGGATAAGGTAGGTATACGCATCCAGAAAGCCTCCGGTCAGGGCCAGCACCGCCCCCAGCCGAAAGCTCTCCGACATCTGCCTGTGTGTCGTCTGTTCCACGCGCTGTCCCCCTCTCAGGACCAAAGGTCCGCTGCCAGCTTGTCGAAAAGGTGTTTCGACAAGCTGGCGGGCTTTCTAAAATTAACATAAAATAATAAAAAGTCGTTTGATCCAACGCGAAAGGGAACCCTGACGGTTCCCTTTCACACTATCTTTCCCCTCCAAATCCTTCGGCAGGAGGGTTTATCGGCAGTCTTAGGGGCGGGCCTTTGGCCCGTCCCCCTGTGTCCGGCTCAGAACGGCAGGCCGAGCCCTCCGGTGAGCTGCTGCATGGTGGAGGCGGAGTCGCTCTCTGCCGCCCGCAAAGCCTCGTTCACCGCAGCCACGATCATGTCCTGAAGCATCTCCACATCCTCCGGATCCACCGCCTCGGGGTCAATGACGACCTCCTTCAGCTCCCGCTTGCCGGTCACTGTGGCGGAGACCACGCCGCCGCCCGCGGCGGCCGTGTAGGTCTTGGTCTCCAGCTCCTGCTGCATTTTCATCATGTCCTGCTGCATCTTCTGAACCTGCTTCATCATGTTCATATTCATGCCGCCGCCAAAGCCGCCCATTCCGCGGCTGTTGAATCCCTTTGCCATCGGTCGCAACTCCTTTTATTCCTGAATGATGATGTTGTCAAACTGCCGGCTGAACGCCAGCAGATCGTCCAGTTTGTCGTGCTCCGCCGCCTGGGCGGGTGCCGCTGCGGCCGGGGCAGCGGGCGCCTTCCCCACCTTGACCGCGCAGCGCGCCGGGACGCCGGTCTGAGCCGAGGCCAGCCGCCCCAGCTCCTCCAGAATGGAGGCTCCGCCCACCATGCTCTTGGTAAACTCGTCCTTCACCCACAGCGTGAGCACCCCGTCCTCCAGCCGCCCCTGCACCATGGCCGGGTTGCTCAGGAAGGGGTAGACCGCAGGAAATTTTCCCCGCACCGCCGCCACCAGGCCGGGCCAGAGGTCGGCCGCGGCGCTCCGGCCGGCTTCTCCGCCGGTGGGCGCCTCTCCGGCCACCAGGCGGTCCTCAGGAGCTGTAGACGGCTCCGGCGTCTCGTCTACGTCTACCCGCTCCCCCGGCTCATCAGGCAGTGGGGGCCGCTCCTCCTCCCATGGGGGGCGCTCTGCCGGGGCTGACTCCACCCTTGGGGCGGACGGCTCCCGCTTCGCCGGTGCGGACTGCTTCATGGGCTGCCCCGGTACCGCGCAGGCCGCCGGAATCCCCCCCGCCAGCAGCTCCTCCACCCGGGCCAGCCGGGCATTCAGCGCCGCGGTGCTCTCGTCCAGGCCCGGGTCGCAAAGGCGGATGAGGCACAGCTCCGTGTCCGTCCGGCGGTTGCCGCTGCGGGACAGATCTGCGATGGTGGTCTGAAGCAGGCCCAGCATCTGTACCAGCCGGGCCGTCTGGAACTGGTTGGACAGGCGGCGCATCGTATTTTCGTCATAGCCGCCGGTGAGCAGGGCCGCGCCCCCCTGGGGGGCCGTCTTTCGGATGAGCAGATCCCGGGTCAGGGCGGACAGCTCGCCCAGCAGAGAGCCCACGTCCTTCCCCGCGCCGTACAGCCGGGCCAGGGTCTCCAGGGCCCCGGCGGTGTCTCCCCCGCCGAGCTGCTCCATGAGCCGCGCCGTCTCCAGGTTGCCCGCCAGCCCCAGGGCGTCCAGCACCTCCTGCTCCCCGATGGGGCCGGATGGACCGGCGCACTGGTCCAGCAGGGACAGTGCGTCCCGCAGGCCGCCGTCGGCCAGCCTGGCCAGCAGGCTGGCCCCCTCCCCCCGCAGCTCAATGCCCTCCTCCCGGGCCACATAGGCCAGCCGGGCAGCGATGTCGCCGGGGAGAATCCGCTTGAAGGAGAACTGCTGGCACCGGGACTTGATGGTGGCCGGCACCTTGTGCAGCTCCGTGGTGGCCAAAATGAACATAAGGTGCTCCGGCGGCTCCTCCAAAATCTTCAGCAGCGCGTTGAAGGCCGCAGTGGAGAGCATGTGCACCTCATCCACAATATACACCCGCTTGCGCACTGCCGCCGGGGTGTATACCGCCTCGTCCCGCAGGGCGCGCACCTGGTCCACGCCGTTATTGGAGGCGGCGTCCAGCTCCAGCACATCCAGGATGGAGCCGCTCTCAATGCCCAGGCAGGACGGACACTGGTTGCAGGGATTGCCGTCCACCGGGTGTTCACAGTTCACCGCCCGGGCCAGGATCTTGGCGCAGGTGGTCTTGCCCGTTCCCCGGGTGCCGGTAAACAGGTAGGCGTGGCTCAGCCGGCCGGTGGCCACCTGGCGCTTGAGCGTGTCGGTGATATGGGACTGGCCCACCACATCGTCAAAGGTGCGGGGCCGCCATTTGCGGTACAGGGCCTGATACAAGGGCGGTCACCTCAAATCAAATCAAAAAGGAGAGGGGCGGAGGATGCGGAAAGCCGCGTCGCTTCGCCCCTCTCCCGCCGCGTCCGGCGCGTGGCAAGACCGCACACCGGCCTTTGGAGACTGCGCTATACCCGTTACCCAGGCAGCCGGCTCAGGAGCGGGACCCCCGCGGCACAGGTCGCGGTCCGCTTAGTGCTGCTCGGTTCCCCGCCTGACACGGTTCACGGTGCGGCCTTGCGCGGGACCGATCCATCATCGCTGCTTACCTGGGGCAGACAGCACAACGCAGTTCCGGGGGCCGGGATTCATCCCTGCTGTAGCGGGTTGCAGGTACAGGGCACCGCTAACTCCCCGACTAGTGCGGCCTTGCCGCGGGCCGGACGCCTCTGCGCCGTCCGTCGGAAGGCTGTATTTGATATCATACATCATTTCCCGCCATTTATCAATATCACTTTTCACTTTTTTCAAAAAGGGTCTTTACAACCGGATAAATTATGCTATAATATCTGAGTGTCCACAACAAGGATCTTTCATTTTGCTGAGAGCACTCTGTATGGGCCTATAGCTCAGCTGGGAGAGCGTACGGTTCGCATCCGTAAGGTCGTCGGTTCGATCCCGATTAGGTCCACCAAAATGTGTAGACAAAAAAGATACACGGAAGAAACACCGCACAGAAGTGCGGTGTTTCTTCTATTTTAAAAGGTTTTAGAGGAAATCAGCACAAAAAAGTTTAATTTTAGAAGTCAGAGCAAACTTTTTCAAAGAAGGGCCCTGGGGGTGATGCAAAATCCAGTTTTTAGGGAAGTGAGTGTTTCGAACTCCTCCGCATTCGGCCAGGGCATACAAGAAGAAAAATCAAGCCGCCTGTTGGCCTCAGAATACCTGAAGCCCACAGGCGGCTTTTTTCATTCCCCGCAGCACTGTTCCTTTTAGTGCTTATGCTTCGTCTGTTC
>ERZ773183.478-NODE-478-length-47344-cov-4.450929_pt1 | contig 47344 bp, 45 predicted proteins | sample MGYA00580532_ERZ773183 | MGnify/ENA primary metagenome ERZ773183 (study PRJEB29015, sample SAMEA2737791) | human gut metagenome | biome: human gut; feature: human-associated habitat; material: faeces | place: China | collected 2012 ...
TCCAGATACTGCGTCAACGGGGCAGATCCTCCGTGAGCTGGCGGAGGGAATGCTGGATAAGTTTGATATTACTGTAATTTGTGTGGTTCCGAGTTACTTAGGAACTATTGAAGATAAATATAAGACACAGAAGTATTACGAAGAAGAAATCAACGGTGTGAAGGTGCTGCGAATCCGGGTTCCGGAGTTCAGCAAGACCAACAAGAAAAGCCGTGTGAAGAATATTGTTTCCTACTTTTTTGGGGCAATGGGCGCGACCTTTAAGGTTGGAAAACAGGACTACGTGTTCTCTATTTCCCAGCCACCGATCCTTGGCGGTCTGCTGGGTGTCTGGGGCAAGTGGGTAAAACACGCCAAGTACATCTATAACATTCAGGACTTCAACCCGGAGCAGGTGCTGGCTGTTGGCTATACCAAGAGCAAATTTATCACCGATGCCATGATGTGGTTTGACAAGTTCAGCTGCAAGAGAAGTGATCTGATCATCACAGTTGGCCGGGATCTGGTTGAGACGGTAGAGGGGCGGTTCAAAGGTAAGAAAGTCCCGAAGACTGTCATGATCAACAACTGGATCGATGAGAAGGAGATCTATCCGCTGGAAGCAGGTAACGAGAGAGTAGTCGCTTTCAAGAAGAAGTACGGTTTGGATGGCAAGTTTGTCATCATGTACTCCGGCAACATCGGTCTGTACTATGATCTTGAAAATTTAATTAAAGTGGTTGAGAAGTTCGGTGCCGGCACAAAGACCGCGGATGGCCGAGAGGTTGTTTTTGCATTTGTCGGTGCCGGTTCCGTCCTGAAGACACTGAAAGACTATGTGGCAGAGCATCACATGGAGAATGTGGTCTTCATTCCGTATCAGGATAAGGCAGACTTGATATATTCCTTAAACGCCAGTGATGTCCACTGGTGCGTGAATGCAAAAGGTATTAAAGGCGTGAGTTGCCCGTCAAAATATTACGGGCTGGCATCTGCGGCAAGGCCAGTAATTGGGGTCTTAGAGTCAGGCTCTGAGATCCGTTGCATTATCGAGGACACAAAGGGCGGCCTGTGTTGTGAACCGGGCGAGTATGACAAGGTTGAAGAAAACATTCGCTGGTTCATTGACAATGCCGGAAGCGAAGAGCTGAAGGCCATGGGAGCCAGAAGCCGTGAAAACCTTGAAAAAAATCTAACTAGAAACGTAAGTGTACAGAAGTACGCAGAAGAAATTCTGAAGCTGTAAAGGAGGCGAGAGGGAATGAATAGTAACTGGTTTAAGCTGGTTATGAAGATGACAAAAGTTGAATATGGAAAGAACCTCTTGCTGAAGGGTGTGCCGATCATCTTCAATAAAGGCGGTGCCAAGCTGAAGATTGGTGAGAACGTCACGATTAAGAGCAGCTTCCTCAGTAATCTGGTGGGCCTTTACAGCCGGACAATCATTGTTACCCGCGCTTCGGGAGCAGAGATTGAAATCGGAGATAATGTGGGAATTTCGGGCGCAACAATTTACGCCCGCAAGAAGATCACGATTGGTGAGAATACCTGCATCGGCGGTAACTGCAAAATTCTGGATAACGACTTTCACCCAATCGAGGCAGAGGAGAGAAACAAGCTGCTTCGGGATGAAAACGGTGGTGAGAGCGATCTGGTACCGAGCAGAGAAATCAAAATCGGCAAGAACTGCTTCATCGGGTGCAACAGCATAATCCTGAAAGGCACAGTGCTAGGCGATGGCTGTGTTGTCGGTGCTGGTGCTGTGGTGTGCGGAAAGTTTGAGGATAACTGTGTGATTGCTGGTAACCCGGCGAGGGTTATTAAGAGGTTGGATGGTAAAGTGCAATGAAATACTTTGTACTTCTTACAGGTTTGATTTTGGCGTGTTATCTGCTGGGCTTTATCAAGAAGTCGGAAAAATACCAGTGGATGGACAGAAATTATACAACAGCAATTAAAGGTTTTTCAATTTTGACTGTTGTCTGGGCACACAGCGGAGCAATGCTTTCTGTTGGAGGAATTCAGTTCGTTGCTGGAATTGGCGTGGCATTGTTTCTGATGTGTTCTGGATATGGACTAGAGATTTCATATGAGAAGAACGGTCTAGAAGAATTCTGGAAGAAACGTCTGTTGAGTGTATGTTTGCCGTTCTGGGTAGTAGAACTGGTAGGACTGTTTGCTACAGCGACATTCACCATCAAGACATATTTATTTGATTTCTGCTGTTTGAAGCCTGCAACAGGATATGGTTGGTTCATGGGCTATATCGTCATCTGCTATCTGATTTTCTACGCAGTAAAGAGGCTGATTAAAGATAGAAAAATGCAGATGGTGGCTTTGTTTGGAACTTTTGGTATTTGGTTTGTAGTAGAGTCGGTATTCTTTGCAAATCCAGATATGCCGTTCCTTCGTGCAAGACAGATGCTGTCTTTTCCAGCTGGTGTATTGCTGGCAGTAAATAAAGATAAGATCGAACGGATATTGACAAAATCTAAAAATATCCTGGTTTTAACGGGGGGGGGGGTACAGTGTGCCTTCTCTTCATGGCAGTAACACAGCTGAATGTGGTTAAGAACCTGCCGTACCTTGTATCGAATGCGATGGCATTGTTGACCTGTTTGCCGATGGCGATAGGAATTATGGTATTTGGAAAATCATTTAGTGGATTGTTTGAAAATAAAATGTTGGCCACGATTGGAATGATTTCGTATGAGATTTATCTAGTTCATGCTTTTACATTAGGAATAGTTAAACCGTCAATAATAAGCGTTTTGGCGTTTGTAGTGGTTACATATATATTCGCTTATATCTTATATATAGGGATGAGGAAAGTGAAAAATGACAGATTTAACGGTAGTTATACTAACAAAAAATGAAGAAAAGAATCTTAGAAAGTGTGTGGAATCCTTTCGTGGAGTTGCTAAGAGGTTTGTTATTGTAGACAGCTTCAGTACGGATGGAACAGAAGCACTGTGTAAAGAGTTGAATACGGAACTTCAGAAGATTGGATCTGGTTTGGATTTTTACCAGAATAAATGGGTTTCCTATGCAAATCAGCTGAATTGGGGGCTCCAAAACACTGGCATTGATACAGAATGGTCTATGCGTATGGATGCCGATGAGGAAATTATGGAAGACTTAGCGGCTGAAATCGATGAGAAACTTCCACAGGTTAAAGCACCTGTAAACGGTGTGATTCTCCGTCGGAGAGTCTATTTTATGGGCAGGTGGATCAAGCATGGTGGTCGATACCCGGAACTGTTGCTGCGCATCTTCCGGACGGGTAAAGCATCCTGTGAAATGAAAATCATGGATGAACACATGATCCTGTCAGAGGGGACAACTGTTGAGTTCAAGCATGATCTGATTGACAACAATCAGAAGGATTTGGAATGGTGGACAGCAAAACATAACTGGTACAGTAACCGTGAAGTGCTGGATCACCAGATGACACTTGAAAATGCAATGGATGAGAGCCTGGAGCAGGATGGCACATCGTCTGGACAAGCAAAGATGAAGCGTGTAGTGAAGAATAGCGGATATTATAGACTGCCGAAGTTTTTCCGTGCTCATCTGTATTTCATCTATCGGTATTACATTAAGCTGGGGTTCCTAGATGGACCGGAAGGAAAGATATTCCACTTCTTGCAGGCGTATTGGTATCGTTTCTTGGTAGATGCCAAGATTTACGAATGCGAGAAAAAGGGAATAAAGATGGAACAACAGGGAGCATTGGAAGCAATTCCCAGTAATCGGGGGGGGGCAGCACTAAAAATTAAGTTTTTCCCTAATTTGACTTTCGTTAGCACTGGAAGGGCGGTGCTGGCATGAAATTGGGGTATATTATTCAAAAGATTCTAAAAAAGATGTTTAATCGCCCTTGCATTAATCAATCAAATATTGAGAAAAGTGCGCGAATTGATATTGGATCAGTTGTAGTAGAAACATCTATGGATCGCTATTCATATATAGGAGAACATACATCGGTTTTGTGTGCAGAGATAGGAGCATTTACCTGCATATCAAATTATTGTGCAATTGGCGGAGGAAGCCATCCAATAGATTGGGTTTCAGTTTCACCAGTATTTAATACAACAAAAGGAATAATTAAGAAGAAATTAAGTTCGTTACAATATTCACCGTTTCAGAAGGTTCATATCGGAAATGACGTATGGATTGGGTCACATGTGTTAATAAAAAGTGGTGTGACAATTTCTGATGGTGCAGTTATTGGAATGGGTTCCGTAGTTACACATGATGTCGGTCCATATGAAATTTGGGCAGGAAATCCAGCTCGAATGATTCGGAAAAGATTCAATGATGGAACAGTGGAAAATTTAAAACAGATTAAATGGTGGAATTGGAACGAGGAAAAAATCAAAGAATATGCCGCATATTTCTCGGATTCCAATGAGTTTATGCGTCATGTGGAGGAAAAACAAAAGTGAACAAATTACTAATTATAGGAGAGTTCCCAGCACCGTATCGTGTTGAAGTGTTTGCAGATTTGGCAAAGCATTGGTCATCAAAAGTATATTTTGAATATCAGCAAGATGAAAAAAGAACGGCTGAGTGGCTATCAAGAGTATCTGTGGATTGTAATATTCTTGATAATCCATCTGCAAAAAAAGAATTCAAACAGGACATAAAAAATCTGAAATCATACGATGCAGTTATTCTGTACAATAACTGCCTAAAAAATGCTATCATTTTGGAATTGTTTTGCAAACTTAAGAGAGTTCCTTACTTTATCAATTGTGATGGATGCAATGATATTGAGGAATCGAATCCTCTAAAGAAAGCATTAAAATGCTTTTTGATGCGAGGGGCAACTGGGTATTTTGCGGGTGGCCAATCTGCAGTGAAGTATTTTGAATACTATGGGGCAAATCGCAAAAGAATACATTTGCATAATTTTACTTCACTCCATCAGGAAGATATTAATAAGAAACTCTTGTCTAATGCTGAGAAAAACTGCCTGAAAGAGAAAATTGGGATGACTGGAAAATTTAATGTTGTCACAGTTGGCAGACATATTGAATGCAAAGGTTTTGATATTGTACTGAAGGCAGCAGAAAAAATCGGTAAGTCTGTAGACTTTTATATTATCGGTGGAGAACCGTCTGCGGAAAATAAAAAGTATAAGGAAGCACATAATCTTTCAAATGTCCATTTTGTTGATTTTCTAGGCAAGGATGAACTGAGAGAATACTACAACGCAGCAGACCTTTTTGTGCTTATGACTCGTGGGGATACATGGGGGCTTGTAATCAATGAGGCTATGGCAAATGGTCTTCCAGTTATAACAACGAAGCGATGCGTGGCGGGCGTAGAACTTATTAAAGACGGAGAAAACGGCTACATTATTGAGGTTGATGATACAGAGGCGTTGGTAAATAAGGTCTTAACGCTAAGGGATAATGAAGAACTATGCAGACAAATGAGCCTTGCTAACATCAATAAAATGCAAACAAATACGATTGATCAAATTGCAAAGAATCATATTCAAGTGCTTGAAAGCTTCTTTAAGGAAAAGAAGCAGTAAGTAGAGGAAAAATAAGTGAAAGTATTATATGTAGATATAGAAACAGGGGGACATCATCAAACATATCTGAAAGCGTTGATGGACATTCCTGGAAAGGAAAACGTTCTTGTTCTTCCTGAAAAAATAGAAGGGCTTAATGCGAAACAATATGTATTCCGGAAAACAGATTTTTTTAACAAGAAACTGCTGGAATATTATAAGTGGACAAAAGAAGTCAAAGGCATTATAAAAACAGAAAAGCCAGATGTTGTTCATTTCCTGTACGGAGATGTGTTTTATAAGTATTTTGGGTTAGGACTAGAAGGACTAAAAAAGAAACACAAGGTTGTCAATACAATTCATGCACTCAAAAAGGGAAAGATTGGAATTGTAAGCCTTAAGAGAATCATGCACTTGTCAAGCGTTGGTGTTGTACATACAGATGCTATTTTTAATGAAGTTAAAGATGCAGGAATTGAAAATGTTGTGCATATTGAGTATCCGCATTTTTCAACTGGATATGATATTGATAAAGCGGGAGCACGGAAACATTATGGCCTAAGTGAGAATGCCTTTGTACTGGGATGCATTGGTGGAACACGCTATGATAAGGGACTGGACATTTTACTTAAGGCATTGCGAAGCGTAACTGGAGATTTTGAATTACTTGTTGCTGGAGCAGAGGATGCTATAAAGCGAGAGGAAATTGAAGAACTAGCAAGACCATATAGAGACCGAGTGAAACTGCATCTCAGTTTTTTGACTGATGAAGAGTTGGAAATGGCAATTCAGGCTGTAGATGCAATTGTACTTCCTTATCGGAAAACTTTTAATGGAGCCAGTGGTCCTTTAGGTGAAGGTGTGGCTAAAGGAAAGATAATTATTGCAGCAAACCACGGCAGTCTAGGAGATATAGTCGAAAAGAATCATCTCGGATATACGTTTGAAAGTGAAAATATTGAAGCCCTTAAAAAAGTATTAAATATGGCAATACAACGGACAAATTATACATATGATGAAAAAGCAAATGCGTATAAAAATAAATTGTCGATAAATGAATTTAAAAAACAGTATTGCAAACTGTATTTCTGAAAGGAAATGCTATGAAAATTAAATTAGGATTGTTTAGAGAAAAAATCACATATTTGCTTTTTTTTGGTTGCCTGTTTTGCGCATCAATGTATATGTTTGAAAGCTATAGTGGAATGGTTTCAAGCGTACTACTGCTAACGCTGTCTGTTTTAATATATTTATTCAATATAAAGCCATTGGCTAAAAGTCAGATTTTGAACTGTCTGATCATCTTATCATTCATTATGTTTTCAATGGTGGTGAACCGGTCGTTTGCATCAATTGATATTCGTACTGTTGTAATAGTTATTTCTTCGTATCTTGTAATACAAAGTTTTTCTTACGAAGATTTTTTGAAAAAGTATACAGACTGCATAATGGCAATAGCGTTATTTTCGATTGCTGTATATTTTCTGTATAAAGTTGCCCCTGGAGCATTTGGGGCATTTCCGCGACATCTTTGGAGAAATCATAGTGTTTTATTTGTTAATTTGTGGCTCTCTGTTGTGCCAGTTGGTATGCAGGATTATTTCAGAAACTTTGGTATTTTCTATGAACCCGGTATTTTTCAATTTTATCTAAATATAGCCTTGTTAATAGAACTCTTTTCAAACAAAAAAATAAATGTATTTAGAGTTCTTGTGTTGACGGTTGCTGTGATTACGACATTGTCTACAAATGGATATATTAGTATCGTTTTGGTGTTTTTTGCGTACGGATTTTTTGTGATATTAGGCTCTGGAAATAGAGATAAAATATATAGAAAAATAGGATTTCTTGCGCTGCTATCAGTAATTGCGATAATTTTTGTCGTTCTAATAGATAAAGGCATAATCGGAAGCAGAGTGTTTATGAAATTCTCATCAACTAAAACAAGTGGAAGTTATTACGACCGAACCAATGCTATTAGTTATGCGCTTTCAAAAATATTTCAAAATCCATTGTTAGGTGTAGCTGCAAGAGGAATCGAAGATTCGTACAATGCAACGTTTACGCCATTAAATTGGATGATGCTTTATGGAATAGTTATTGAGGGATACGCTTTAGTTGGATACAGCAAAATGTTTTCTAGGCTAGCATCCAATAGGTGGTTGAAGATTTTTGTTGTTGCTGCAGCGTTTTCAACAATTTTGACACAAGATCTTTCATTTGAATGGATTGTATGGTGCTTTATATTTTGCGGGATTAAAAATGGTGTTAGCAAATATAATAAGAAAAGTGAATTATATTAATGAAGAAAAGTATGAAATCAAAAATTAAAACAAACAAAGTACTCCAAGCTGGCATGGGGTACACGATTGGAAATTATTTATTAAAGGGAATCAATCTAATTACATTGCCCATATTTGCCAGACTGATGAATAAAACAGATTATGGCCTGTTTAACATATATATGTCCTATGAGGGAATATTTGTCATCTTGATAGGAGTGACACTTCATAGTAGCTTGAAAAATGCAAGATATGAGTTCAAAAATGATTATAGAAAATATGTATCATCAATTGAGATTGTTCCTATGATAATGCTGGCGGTTGCATTATTGATTGTGAATTTGTTTTCAGACTCGGTTACACAGGTGACGGGTTTAAATCTTCTGACATTGGATCTACTGATGATTCATAGCTATTGCAGTGCGTTACTTCAGTTTTATAATGCGGATCTTAGCATAGATTATAAATACACTTCTTTTTTGAAAATTGCATTTTTCAACACTATAGCAAATGTGCTGATATCATTGATTTTGATGACAACGGTACTCAGCAGCAAAAGATATGCAGCAAGAATAGCAGGGTGTGTTGCGCCACTTGTTTTAATATGCGTCTATATTTTGTTTAAGCTGTTTTCTTCAGAGAAACCTAAATATAATAAGACATTCTGGAAGTTTGGCGTTAAGTATAGCCTGCCGATTGTTCCACATGGATTATCTCAAATTGTTCTTTCACAGTTTGATAGAATCATGATTAACAATATGGTTGGCGTTGCAGAAGCTGGTATCTATAGTTTTGCGTTTAATATTAATACCATAATACAAATACTGGTTAATTCACTAGATACAGTTTATGGACCATGGTATTACGAAAGGGCCGACAAAAAGGAATTCAAGCAAATTAAAGAAGTATCTACGATTTATATGTACGCCATGTGGTGTGTGATTGTAGCAGTAATGCTTGTGGCCCCAGAGGTAGTACTTATTCTTGGAGGAAAAGAATATTACGAGTCGAGAATAGTTGTATTGCCGTTGTTAGCATGTACCTTCTTTACATTTTTGTACTTACTTCCATCGACAACGGAGTATTATTTGAAGAAAACTTGGAATATTGCATTTGCAACATCATGTATTGCTGTACTGAATATTATTCTGAACTACTTCTTTATTAAACGGTTTGGGTATATTGCTGGTGCTTATACAACTTTGTTTTGCTATATCTGCTACTTCTTATTCCACTACCTGATGGCAAAGAAACTGATCGGATTTCAACAGTTTGATACAAAAATCATTGCGGTTTTAGCAGTTCTGCTGTTTGCAGTACTGGCAGTTTGCTATGTATTGTTGGATCTCTTGGTTGTTAGATGGACTCTTATGATAATTTTTGTGTTAGTAAATGCGCTTTTGTTGCTGAAGATGTACAAAACAGGAAAACTCAAGGGATTAGTAGGAGAAAAGAATAATGAATAAAGAAGATTATCTTAGAACTGAAATCAGAGACGGATATCAGGTTTCAGTTACAAGAAAAAAAGTTTGGTTATGTGAACTGGAAATGGCGACATGGTTTTGCAATGTATGCGAAAAATATGGTTTGAATTATTTCCTGATTGGAGGAAGTGCAATTGGTGCAGTTCGTCATAATGGATTTATTCCATGGGATGATGATCTGGATATCGGTATGCTACGAAGTGACTTTGATAAATTTAGAAAAGTGTCGATAAGAGAGCTTCCGAGCAACTATAAAATCGAATATGGTGTATTAAAAAACAATGTATTTAGTTCGTTACTGCGAATTCGCAATAATGATACGACCGGAATTATTGTTGATGAATATGAGCAAAATGCGCCTGGTGGTGGTATTTTTATTGAGTTATATCCATTTGATAATGTTCCAACTGGTATAAAAAGAAAAGTGCAGTTGGCAAAATCTAGTATGCTTTTTCTTGCATTGAATAATTGGAATCGAAAAGAAAACTTTAGTGGAATAAAGAGATTGATTATCAGTGGGCTAAAAATGTTTCCGATTGAATCTGTTTGGCGAATGTATGAAAAAAATAATACAAAATATTCTGGTAAAAAAACAGAATATGTGGATACTGTAGCGTTGCCATCCTATGCGAAACAGGGAATTCATTTCTATAAGAAAACAGATGTACAGCAAACAGTTTCACATAGCTATGAATTTATAGACTTGAATATCCCTAAAGGAAATGATACGTGTTTGCGGCAACAATATGGGGATTATATGGAACTACCGCCGCTTGAAAAGCGCGGAACACATCATGATTTTATTGTTTTTTACGATCCAGATAGATCTTATCTGGGATATAAAGACAGTGAAATATTGAAGAGATACTTTAATGGCGATATTTCAGTAGAGCTTCTTTAAGAAAATAGGGGTATTGAATGATGTTATGTGAGAAATATAAAGAACAATTCTTGCAGCCGGAAGTCAGGTGCGATACATATATAGGAATTGAAATAAAACAGGTGTGGTTTGCAGAGTTGCAGCTGCTGGAAAAATTTATAGATGTTTGTAATAAGCATGGTTTGTCATACCAATTAGTGGGAGGCAGTCTATTGGGAGCGATCCGTCATAAGGGATTTATTCCTTGGGATGATGATGTTGATGTAGGAATGCTCCGCCCTGATTATGATCGCTTTGTGCAATTGGCGAAAAATGAGTTGGAAGCACCATTTTTTTTGCAAACACCTTTGACAGATCCGGGTCGAAATATAGACTATGTTCAAATTAGAAACAGTGCAACAACAGCAATCGATTTGAGATATGTTGACGATCATAATACATTTAATCAGGGGATTTTTATTGATATTTTTCCGATTGATGGGGTTGGATCAGATGAAGTATTGCAAAAGCAGGAAAAGCAACAGCAATTTATCAGAAGAGTTTATGGAAGTGCCTTTAAGACGAATGCTACTGGAAAAGCAAAAATAAAGCACTATGTTTCGAATGCTATTTATAAGATTGCAGGTCCAAAAAATATTGATAAAAAGAGAAATGACATATTTAGAAAAGTCAGTATTGAATCGAGCAATGAAATAGGTCTGGTTAGCTTTCTATTCAATAATAATCGACGAAATTACTGGAAGAAAGAATGGGTCTTGAATTGTACGAATGCTCCATTTGAATTCTTAAATGTTACGGTTCCGATAGCTGCTGACGAAGTCCTGACGAAAACATATGGTAACTGGCGAATGTTTGAAAAGGGAATGGCGATGCATAGCGGCATTGATTTTGATGTATCAAAGTCATATATGGAAGTTTTGAGAGACAAGTATCACTATGAAGAATTTAAATCATATAACAGTCAGAAAGGGAAAAAACTTGATTACGAAACTGAACGGGGGGGGGTACTACGCCCCATTGCTCCAAATGAAAATCAAACGATTTATGATATGCTACAGGGCATTGATAGAAGAGAAAATGATTTTACAAATGATGTGAAAGATATGCCATATGAGGAATTCCCGGAATGGTGCAAATTGCAGTATGAGTATGCAAATGGAAGGTTGCTTCCGGCTGGGTATGTGCCACAAAGTATTTATTGGCTGTATATTGATGGAGAACCTGTAGGTATTGGAAAAATACGTTGGAAACTTACAGAAACCTCACGAGAAGCAGGCGGTAATATTGGATATGCGATTTCAAGACAGTATCGCGGACATGGATATGGAACAATACTGTTAAAGTCACTTATTGATATTGCAAAATCTGGAAATTGTCCGGAGCTTTTGGCTACTGTGAAAAAATATAATTACGCATCAAAACGTGTGATGGAAAAATGTAGTGGAGAACTGGTAAGAGAAACAGACGAGCGTTGGTATTATAGGCTTGGATAAAATAAACGAAAGGGGGAGAAACAGTGGTCAAAGTAATTACCTATGGAACATACGATATGTTGCATAGAGGACATATTAGACTTCTTGAAAGAGCAAAAGCATTGGGTGATTATCTTATTGTTGGTGTCACAGCTGATGATTTTGATAAAACTCGAGGAAAGATTAATGTACAGCAATCTTTGATGGAGAGAATAGATGGAGTAAAGTCCACAGGATTGGCTGATGAAATTATTGTTGAGGAATATGAAGGGCAAAAAATAGATGACATCAAAAAGTATGATGTTGACATTTTTACGGTTGGCTCTGACTGGAAGGGTAAATTTGATTATCTGAATGAATATTGCAAAGTTGTCTATTTGGAAAGAACACAAGGTGTATCAAGTACAGAAATTAGAGAACAGAAGAGACAGCTTCGCATGGGACTGGTTGGTGAATCGAAATATTTGTGTAAATTACTCAAAGAGAGCACATATGTAAATGGATTGAGTATAGAGGCAATTTATTCTGATTCATTGGATGATGTGCCGGCTGAACTTAAAAAACTAAAGACGGTAACGGACAATTTAGACATTTTTATAAATACAGTTGATGCAGTTTATATTAGATCTTTTCCTACAAAACATTATGAGCAGATAAAAAAAGTATTAAATGCAGGAAAACATGTCTTATGTGAATCTCCTATTACACTAGATAAGCAGCAGTGTAAAGAACTCTTTGAATTGGCACAAGCAAAAGGCTGCATTCTGATGGAGGCAATAAAAACTGCGTATAATACTGCATTTTCACGTCTTGTACTGTTGGCTAAAAGTGGAAAAATTGGAGACATTGTATCCGTTGATGCTACCTGCACTAGTTTAAAAGAACTTGCGGCAAATGAAGTTGAAAAACTTACCGTATGGAATAGTGCGTTTGACTGGGGACCTACAGCTATGTTGCCGGTCTTTGAAATTTTAGGTACAAACTATAAGCTTAAAAGGATTGTAACACATTACATTGATAAAGAAAGAAATTTTGATGATTTTACAAAAATGGATTTCACATATGATAATGCGGTTGCATCAATTAAGGTTGGAATGGGAGTGAAGTCAGAAGGAGAACTGATTGTATCGGGTACCAAAGGATATATTTATGTTCCAGCTCCGTGGTGGAAAACAGACTATTTTGAACTACGTTATGAAAATGCAGCGGATAATCGGCGATATTTCTACCAGTTGGATGGGGAAGGAATTCGGTATGAATTAGTCGCTTTTGTACGAGCAATTGATAATGGCCGTATGGCACGATATATTGAAGAATATGTTTCTGAAGCGATTTCTTCGATTTTAAGTGATTTTCATAATGGTATAGATGTTATTGCAATTAAAAATTGAGGAGGATATAAAAATGTATTATTTGGATAGTAGGGTAGAAAATCTGTATAGAATTTTTGATCAGAATGCAAGAAAGGATTATCTTCGATTAGATTTGAATGAGAATCCTGGTGGTCTTCCGCAGGAGTTTATTGATGATGTTCTTAAAAATGTTACACCGCAGTTTGTTGCACAGTATCCGGAAACGTTACATTTCACTGAAGTTCTGGCGAATCATCTCGGAACGGATATTTCTCATATTTGCCTGACAAATGGTTCAGCAGAGGGCATCCGTTACATCATTCAGGCGTTTACCTCAGTAAATGGACGTATTGTCGGTGTTGTACCATCCTATTTTATGTTCCAGGTTTACTCTGAAATGTATGGACGTAATTTTGTAAAGGTTCCGTATAAAGAAGACCTAAGTATGGATGTTAACGATATTATTCGTGAAATGACGGATGATACACAGCTTTTAATTCTTTTGAATCCAAACAACCCGATGGGAAATGTATATTCGGATGATGAATTTGAATCTATTATGAAGGTTGCAAGACAAAAGCAGATTACAGTATTGGTTGATGAGGCCTATCATTATTTTTATCCGAAGACATTTATTAAATATGCATTGACAGAGGATCATGTGTTTATCACAAGAACATTCTCCAAGCTGTTCTCTATGGCTGGTTGCCGTCTGGGATACGTTGTTGGCTGGTCAGATGGCGTTAAAATGGTACAGAAGATGTGTACACCACATAACACGAACGCATTTGCTATGATGTTTGCAGAAAAAGTATTGACAACGCCGGGAATGCTTGATTCTCTGATTACAAATTTTAACGGTGGAAGAAAGTATCTTGTCGATTCCTTGGATATAAATGGGTATCGCCATAAGGGCGAAGCTGGTAACTTCATTTTTATTGAGCCTAAGACGGATGCACAGACTATCGTAGATAGAATGAAAGCAGAAAAGAAAATCTTGATTAAGGCTTATCCGAATGTTGGTGAGTTTGGTAATTGTTTGCGCGTGTCAATTGGTGAAGAAAAGTATATGAAGCAATTTATGGATGCATTGCTTGAAATTGATCGATAAATCATTTGGGAAAGATGATTGATACCAGAAAAGTGAGAATTTATAATAAAAAATCTTCAGATTGGGACAAACAAAAGGCCGTGTGAGGAATCACACGGTAGCTGCTCGGAAAATGCACACCGCTACGAGGTGAGCAGCAGGCAACGTTCAATGAACGGCTAAGAGGCGTAGAATAATTAACTGATGTACTGTTATAAGGTTAAAAATATAAAGTATTATTTGAAAGTATGATAAAGCATAATTAGGAGAAAAGATGCAAGAATATAGGAACTTTGTATTGGCTTGATTACTGTATAAATTAGAGGGAGAGATAAAATTATGTGTGGAATAGTAGGCTTTACAGGGAACCGACAGGCGGCACCGATCCTGTTGGATGGTCTGTCAAAATTGGAATATAGAGGATATGATTCGGCCGGACTGGCTGTCCGTGACGGAGAGAATCTGGCGCAGGTCGTCAAGGCAAAAGGCCGTTTGTCCAACCTGATTGAGAAAACGGATGCAGGCAATGCTCTGAAAGGAACTTGTGGTATTGGTCATACTCGCTGGGCAACACATGGTGAGCCGAGCCAGACCAATGCACATCCGCACGTTTCTGGCAATTGCAGCCGTTCCGGCTCCGGTGCAGTAGAGTCGGAAGTGGTTGGCGTTCATAACGGTATCATCGAGAATTATACAGAGTTGAAAGAAAAGCTGTTGAAACATGGCTATACCTTCTATAGCCAGACGGACACCGAAGTAGTCATCAAGCTGGTGGATTACTATTATAAAAAGTATAATCTGGGTCCCATCGATGCTATCGCCAAAACGATGGTGCGTGTCCGTGGTTCCTATGCCCTTGAGTTGATGTTCCGTGACTATCCGGGCGAGATCTGGGTGGCACGAAAGGATAGCCCGATGATCATCGGCATTGCTGACGGGGAAACCTATGTGGCATCGGATGTTCCTGCCATTCTGAAGTATACCCGTAATGTCTATTACATCGGCAACCTTGAGTTTGCAAAGCTGACTCCGGGCGAGGCTCACTTCTATGACCTGAACGGTGACGAGATCGAGAAGCAGACCACGGAAATCAAGTGGGATGCAGAAGCAGCAGAGAAGGCTGGCTTTGAGCATTTCATGATGAAAGAAATCCATGAGCAGCCAAAGGCTGTGCAGGATACTTTGAACTCTGTCATCAAGGACGGAAAGATTGATCTGTCCAACGTGGAAATCACAGAGGATGAGATCAAGAACTTCGAGCAGATCTACATCGTAGCTTGTGGCTCTGCATGGCACGTTGGCATGGCAGCACAGTATGTGCTGGAAGATATGGCAGACATCCCGGTGCGTGTGGAACTGGCATCTGAGTTCCGCTATCGGAAAATGCCGTTCAGTCAGAAAGCACTTGTGATCGTTGTCAGCCAGTCTGGTGAAACAGCCGATACACTGGCAGCTCTTCGTCTTGCAAAAGAAAAGGGTATTATAACACTGGCTGTTGTCAACGTGGTCGGCAGCAGTATTGCCCGTGAAGCGGACAAGGTGTTCTACACCCTTGCTGGCCCGGAAATCTCCGTTGCTACAACAAAGGCATACAGCGCACAGTTGGCAGCGATGTACTGCTTGGCGGTTCAGTTTGCCAAGGTCAGAGAGAAAATCACAGAAGAACAGTACAGCTACTATATTTCTGAACTGCTGACTATCCCGGAAAAGATGCAGAAGATTCTGGAAGACAAAGAGCGCATCCAGTGGTTTGCAGCAAAGTATGCCAATGCACATGACGTGTTCTTCGTGGGCCGCGGCATTGACTATGCAGTTTGCTTGGAAGGAAGTTTGAAGCTGAAAGAAATCAGTTACATCCACTCCGAGGCATACGCTGCGGGTGAGCTGAAGCACGGAACAATCAGTCTGATCGAGCAGGGGACACTTGTAATTGGAGTATTGACACAGAGTGATCTGTACGAAAAGACTATCAGCAATATGTTGGAATGCAAGAGCCGTGGTGCGTATCTGATGGGCCTGACTACTTACGGAAAATACGAGACCGAGGATCAGGTGAACTTCACAGTCTATGTGCCGAAAGTGGATGAGCACTTTGTCGGTAGTCTGGCTGTTATTCCGTTGCAACTGTTGGGCTATTATGTATCTGTTGCAAAAGGTCTGGACGTAGATAAGCCAAGAAATCTGGCGAAAAGCGTTACTGTAGAGTAACAGAATTGAGGAAAAGCAATGGGAAAATACTTTGGAACAGATGGCTTCCGTGGTGAAGCCGGAATTACTTTAACAGCCGACCACGCTTATAAAGTAGGTCGTTTCCTCGGCTGGTATTACAATGTTCTTCGTGAGCGTAACGGAGATAACGAGCCCGCTCGTATCGTTATTGGTAAGGATACTCGCCGCAGTTCTTATATGTTTGAGTACAGCCTTGTGGCAGGCCTGACTGCATCTGGTGCAGATGCCTACCTGCTCCATGTTACCACCACTCCGTCTGTAGCTTACATTGCCCGTGTGGATGACTTTGACTGCGGTATTATGATTTCCGCCAGCCATAATCCATACTATGACAACGGCATCAAGCTGATCGACTGCTACGGAGAGAAGATGCCAGAAGAAACGCTGTTGCTGGTTGAGGACTACATTGATGGTAAGCTCCATGTGTTCGACCAGGACTGGTTAGAGTTGCCGTTTGCACATCGAGAGCATATTGGCTGCACGGTGGACTATGTAGCGGGTCGCAACCGTTACATGGGTTATCTGATTTCTCTTGGAGTTTATTCTTTCAAGGGTGTCAAGGTTGGTTTGGACTGTGCCAACGGTAGTTCTTGGAACATTGCAAAGTCTGTGTTTGACGCACTCGGCGCAGATACCTATGTGATCAATAACCAGCCCAACGGACTGAACATCAATAACGATGCAGGCTCTACTCATATTGAGGGTTTGCAAAAGTTTGTTGTAGAAAAAGGTCTGGATGTTGGATTTGCTTACGACGGCGATGCGGATCGTTGCCTGTGTGTAGATGAGAAAGGCAATGTCATCACTGGTGACCACATTCTGTATATCTATGGTTGCTACATGAAAGAGCGTGGTAAGCTGCTGACCAATACCGTTGTCACTACAGTTATGTCCAACTTTGGCCTGTACAAGGCTTTTGACGAGCAGGGGATTGGTTACGCAAAGACCGCCGTGGGCGACAAATACGTCTACGAGTATATGGCCAAGAACGGCTGCCGTATTGGCGGTGAGCAGAGCGGTCATATCATTTTCAGCAAGTACGCCAGCACCGGCGATGGCATCCTGACGAGCCTGAAGATGATGGAGGTCATGCTGGCCAAGAAGAAGCCGATGAGCGAGCTGGCCTCCCCGCTGAAGATTTATCCGCAGGTGCTGGAGAATGTCCGTGTTACGGATAAGAAGGCGGCACAGAACGACCCGGCTGTGCAGGAAGCAGTAAGTAAAGTTACCGATGCACTGGGCGATACTGGCCGTATTTTGGTGCGTGAATCCGGTACCGAGCCGGTGGTGCGTGTTATGGTGGAAGCGCCTGAGCACGATACCTGCCAGAAATATGTGGATGAAGTGGTCAATGTAATCTGCGAAAAGGGCTATAAAGCATAAATCAGGCTGTGTGGATATACATCCACACAGTAAGCTGCTCAAATCTTCACACACCTCTCCGTGGTGAGCAGCAGGCAACGGTCTTATGACTGGCTGAGATGTGAAGGAATAGTTTGTAATGGAAACGCAGGATTAATGCTTGGATGCCTGTTCTTGTTTTGTAGATGCATCAGTGGAGAGTCTGGAGGGAAAAAGTATTTGCATCTATTGGGTATATTGGCAAGTACAGCTATGGAATCTACTGTTTCCATTAGATTGTAATCAACTGTGCACTTATGTTAATGCTTAAGGATAACAATTTGCTTTTATGGTTCGCCACGTTTGCTTTAATAGCTGTTGTCTCTTGTGGAGCTGGCATTGGAGGGGAATTGATTGAAGAAAATAATACCAAAAGTAAAGACAGTTTTGAAAATAAAACTACATATAAAAAGAAAAAGTGGTTTAATAGTCCTTCTGGCTTTAACAAACGTAATAGTAGCAGTGCTAAGATTAAGTAAGTATTCTTTTCAAAAGGCCTGCTTGAAGAGAGAAATTCGTTGGCCAGATTTGGGAAATGCTGATGATTGGCAATACAAAATTCTCACAGAAGCATATAAAATAAAAATTGAGTCCAATAGAAAGATTACAATTGCAGCTTCTGATGGGATAGAGTTGGTTGGTCACTATTATGAAAGAAAAAAGAATGCACCTTGTATAATCTTTATTCATGGGCTTTGGTCAAACTGCTATACAAATGGTGTGCCGATTTACAGAATTACAGAAGAAAATGGATGGAATCTACTGTTGGTAAGTTTGCGGGCACACGGAGAGAGTGGAGGAAATGTTTCAACGCTCGGTGTTTTAGAAAAATATGATTGTCGTGATTGGGTGAACTGGGTGGTTTCCGAATATGGCGAGCAGATGCCAATATTTCTCATGGGAATTTCCATGGGAGGAGCGGTAGCACTTATGAGTAGCGATTTAGGATTACCTGAATCAGTTTGTGGAATTATTGATGACGCTGGTTTTACATCTCCGCTAGAGATGATAAAAGCAAATAGTAAAGAAAAAATTCATCATAAAATATTGTCAGATTTATTTACGCAGTTTGTAAATGTAGGAACAAAAATCTGGGGCGGATTTGACTTGAAAGAAGCAAACGCATGTGTTGCAGTGTCTAAGACAAGTGTGCCAGTTCTAATTATTCATGGAGACAAGGATAAGCAAGCACCGGTATCTATGGCGTATAAAATTTACGATAGTTGCAAAAGTGAAAGAGAGTTGTATATAGTTTCAGGGTCAGAACATACAGATTGCTATAGATCGAATCCTGAGAAATACGAAAGTATTGTTTCCGAATTCCTTAAAAAACATATTCCAACTAATTGATGCAAGATCCTTTTACAATTTCTTACGATTTAAGGAAGGTAGGAACATTCCAACTATCAGACATCTTCTATAACACAGTTGGTGGAGCAGTTGGTGGTTTGATGTACTATGCGGCAATGAAAATAAGAAGGACATTTAGCAGGTAACGCATAATAAGGTAAGCGTCTGAAATGTAAAGGTATATTAAATATTTGTACATAGAAAAGGATCGCCGGAGAATGTAATAGAAACTGTGTAAGTTTTTCTAACCTGCTCTCAAGATTTTATCAAATGCCAGAATTGTCAGTCAAGGCTGGAACCCTTACCTTGACTGGCATTCCGGCATTTAAAGCAAGGTAGTCAAGCAGGCAAAGGGGAAATTGTCAGACAATTTACTTACACAATTTTTTAGACATTCCCGATCGCGGCATATTCCCAAGGATGCCGTTCCACCAGTTGGATATAAGCGAAGGAAAAAGTGATATTTCGTATTGGAAAGGAGCAACTTATGGACCAAGAACTATTCAACCCACAGTCTTCTTCCGTAAGCTCCTCTCGAATCATTTACACCCCATCAACCTTTGCTGGAACGTCTCTTTTGCATCTGCAGGAGGTCGGCTCTTTGCAGGCTGTTCACCCACATGTATCCCAGAGAGAGGATTTGGTGTCGTTTCTTTGCTTTATTGTTTTGTCTGGCGAGGGAGAACTTTCCTACGAGGAGCAGACTTATCAGCTAGGCCAGGGAGACTGCGTGTTCATTGATTGTCGGAAAGCATATAGCCATTCGACTTCTGATAATCTCTGGTCTCTCCAATGGTGCCATTTCTATGCACCGTCCCTTCCGGCTGTATATGAGAAGTACAAAGAGCGAGGCGGTCGGCCTGTGTTCCATCCGGATGACATAGCTTCGTTTACCAGTCTGCTCAGTGACCTCTACAATCTGGCATCATCTTCCGATTATATCCGGGATATGTGAATTAATGAGAAACTGGGGACTTTACTCACCTTACTGATGGAACAGTCTTGGCATCCAGAGAGTATGACTGTGGGCCGGAAGCGGCTGGAACTTGCAGCTGTAAAGGAGTATCTGGACGAGCATTATACGGAGAAAATCGCACTGGATTACCTGTCAGAACATTTCTTTATCAACAAATTTTATCTGTCCAAAATCTTTAAGGAAACTTATGGAACAACGGTCAATAACTATCTGATCTCAAAGCGGATCACCAGAGCAAAGCAGCTACTCTGCTTTACGGATATGACTGTGGATGAAGTTGGTGTTGCGGTCGGCATGGGAGATGCAAATTATTTTAGCCGGATGTTCCGTAAAGTGGAAGGCATCAGTCCAAGGGAGTATAGAAAGCAATGGTGACACAGGGGAGAACACCCTGTGTTTTCCTAAAAAACATATAGTTTGAAACGAAAATAAAAAGAGAGGCGCAACGATGGATACAAGACAAACAAGGCCAATAATACTCACAGTCCCGGCCTTTGAAGACTTCAGAGGATATCTTGCCGTGCCATACGACCAATCTATAAATTTCAATGTTCGGCAGATCAATCAGGGATACAGCAGGAAAGCGTTCACACTGCGAGGTCTGCATTATCAGGAAGGGGAACACGCCCAAGCGAAGTTGGTATCCTGCCTGCGAGGGAGCATATTCAATGTGGCCGTAGATCTTCGCCCCGGAGAAACCTTCGGTCACGCATACAGTGCGGTGTTGTCGTTTGAAAACCGGAAGCAGATGTATATACTACGAGGCTTTGCTTATGGGTACCTGACATTGGAAGATGATACCCTGATGCAGTGGTGTGTGGATAATGATTTCTGTGCAGAAGCAGCGAGAGCATTGCGATACGATTCAGATTTCATCTGGGAGAGCGAGAGCTGGCCTGCCGGGGAGTACATTGTTTCGGAGAAAGACAGGAATGCGGAGAAATTTTCATTCTCTATTGCCAAAGGTAAATAATGGTGGTTTAATAAAAATACATATAAAACTGAATCGAGGTATCGTATTATGTCCAGAACCAAAGGAAGCAAAAACCGCACAAAAATCGACTTTGATGCCCAGATTGTAAAGCTGCAGAAGGACAAAGCTCTCTTAGAAGAGGGCGTAGCCAAGACCGTCGCTCAGATTGAGGAATTAAAGACGGACATCAAGTCTATGCGTGAATCGCTGAAGCCGCAGAGAGCGGAGATTAAGCAGGTCGAAAAGGAAATCGCCAAACTCGAAGCAAAGAAAGCAAAAGCCGAGCAGAAAGCAGCGGAAGAAGCAAAAAAGTCGGAAGCCGAGGCTGTGGTTAAGAAACTATTGGCCGGTGGCATGAGTGCTGACGAGATCCTTGAAAAGTTGAAGTAATATAGGTGCCGTGTGGACAAACTGAACTCCAGAAGTTCACACGGTTATTTTTAGAGATACTGGTTAGTTAAAACTAATTACAAAAACAAGTTGCTATGTGCAAAACCTGATGCTAATATCCATCCTAACCGGGGAGCAGAATGTAATTGCTTACGGTTGGAAAGGATGGTAGCGTCATAGAAAAACTGAAAGAAATACTGGAAAAATACTTGGAGGGAGCGTCGCCGAAGTACTATCCACCGGTCGAGAATCTGCTGGATTTGATTTACGAGCATTACACGGAGAATAATTCCATAGCACCGCAGACCACCGAGGTCGGCAAGGAGGCCAAGCAAAAAGAGAAAAATCTGGAAACTTGGCTCAGAGGTATAGCTGGAATGGATGTCTTGGTGGATGACTACGGCGGAGACATCCCGCTGTGGGAGAAAATTATGGACAGGCAGGGAAGCGTGTGCTGTGCCTGGGAAAAGACCGCCTTTGAGGAAGGCATGAAAGTCGGGATGCGGCTGATGCTGGAGGCCCTTGACGTATAGTTTGTAACGAAAAATGCCTCACTGTGAAATATGGTAAGTGCAAAATAATTCGACGGATTGTGTTGCCCTAAAAAATATCCCATAATAATCAATAGAGAATGCAAGCATTTTACTTCATCTTTTCTTGCTAGAAATGATAGGTGCGAGCATTTTACTCTATTCAAGTTATGGAGGTGTGCTCATGAAAAGCAAAAGAATACCTGTCGAAGAACAATACCGTCTCATCATGGAATGCCGTCAAAGTGGATTGACAGATCATCAATGGTGTGTGGAACATGATATCAAGCCAGGAACTTTTTACAACTGGGTAAAAAGACTGCGTCAGAAAGGTTGTGTGGATTTGCCAGCGTCAACCGGACGCAGCTATCGTGCACCGGAAAGCCAGGAAGTTGTCAGAGTGGATTTTCATGATACTGACCCGATTCCTTATGAACAGCCATTAAATGTAATTCCGGCAGCTACGGAAAGGAATAACTTTTCCGTAGCAGAGTCAATGAAGCTGTCTGTAGGCAGCTTTCATCTAACAATACCAAATGGAACAGATCCTCAGCTTCTGGCTCAAACGCTTCGCATTGTGAAGGAGTTGGAATGTTAGGGGATATCACAGCCGCCGATGAAATCTATATCGTAACAGGCAGAACGGATATGCGGAAATCCATTGACGGGCTGTGTGCTATTGTAGAGGATCAACTCCATATGGATCCAAGGCGAAGTGCCCTGTATCTTTTCTGTGGAAAACGTTGTGACAGGATCAAAGCTTTGCTCTGGGAATCTGACGGATTTGTGCTGCTGTATAAACGTATGGAAGTTCAGGGCAGGTTTCGCTGGCCCAGAAATCAGCTGGAAGTAAAACAATTGACCTGGCAGCAATTCGACTGGCTCATGTCCGGGCTTGAAATCGAACAACCCAAGGCATTCAAACCTACGGAATGATCGCATAAAACATCTATGCCAACCAACAGAAACGGAGGGGCTTCTCACTCTGTATCATGTCTGAAATCCCTTGTAAATGCTGGGTTTTCTGCTTCTTTTTCATTGCTTTTTATGGTATAATAAGAGCAGTGAAAAAGGAGCAGAAAACATATGGCTGGCAATTCAAAAGATTCAAAAATCCTTGCGTACAAGGACATGATCAACCAACTGAATAAGACGATTTCCACACAGACAGAACTGATCCAGTCTTTACAAAAAACATTGGAAGCAGACCGGCTGGAAAAAGAAAACCTTCGTCAGCAGATTGAATATCTCACGAAGAAACTTTTTGGTACTTCCAGTGAAAAACGGAAAGATATCGATGGCCAGTTGAATCTTTTTGATGAAGCCGGGCAGGAAGCAGATCCGACATGGGAACAGGAACTTCCTGATGACATCACTGTTCCGGAACATAAGAGAAAAGCAAGACGGACACATGCTGATCTCTTTAAAAATGTTCCTTCCTGCGACGAGATCATTTCTCTTCCGGAGGAGGAGCGAAACTGTCCAACCTGCGGAACGCAGATGGAATGTATTGGGAAAGAATTCGTCCGCCATGAATTTCGTTTTACCCCGACCAAGGGAAAAGTAGTAAATATCTATCGTGAAACCTATAAATGCCCGGAGTGTGCCATATCAGAGGAACATCCGGATGATCAGACATTTGTCAAAGCCCCTGTTCAGGAAGCATTGATCCCGGAAAGTTATGCATCGGAATCCGTTGTCGGATGGGCAATGCACCAGAAGTACCAGAATGGTCTGCCGTTAAACAGGCAGGAAGAGGACTGGAAGCAACTGGGTGTCCCATTAAGCCGGGCTACGCTTGCTAACTGGATCATTTACTGTGCCGAGAATTATCTCCGTCATGTTTATGATTATTTTCACCGTCAGTTACGGATGCGTAAATATCTGATGGCAGATGAAACCCGGGTTCAGGTACTGAATGAGCCGGAGCGTAATCCTGAAACGGATTCCTGGATGTGGCTCTTCCGCAGTGGAGAAGACGGACTTCCGCCGATCTTGCTCTACCATTACACAGAGACAAGGGCAAAGTTCCATGCAGCATCTTTCCTACAGGGGTTCAGCGGATATCTGGAGACGGATGGATACCAGGGTTATAATAATCTGCCGGACATCAAACGCTGCTCTTGCTGGGCACATGTGAGACGTTACTTCACAGATGCCATACCGAAAGGGAAAGAGTATGATTACAGCCTTCCGGCAGTGCAGGGAGTACAGTTCTGTTCCAAGCTGTTTGATTGTGAGCGGTACTCAAAAGCAAAAAATCACACTGCGGAGCAGAGAAAACAATTTCGTCTTGAAAAGGAGAAGCCGATACTGGAGGCATTCTGGAATTGGCTGGATCAACAGCGCCCAAACAAAGGAACCCGTTTGGCGAAAGCGGTAAACTATGCCCAAAATCGGAAAGACACCCTGATGACTTATCTGGAAGACGGTCATTGCAGTTTGTCCAATAATCTTAGCGAGAATGCAATCAGGCCATTCACTGTCGGCCGGAAGAACTGGCTGTTCAGTGCCAGTCCGAAAGGAGCTGCCTCCAGTGCTATTGTGTATACAATGGTCGAGATGGCAAAAGCGAATGATCTGAATACCTATAAATATCTGACATATCTCTTATCACAGCGGCCAGACGATAAAATGTCAGATGAACAGTTGGAACAGCTTGCCCCATGGAGCGAGACTGCGAAAACGAACTGTCAAAACTAAAATAGAGTAAAACGCTTGCATCTATCATTTTGGTGCAAGCGTAATTCATGAGTAACGTAGCAATATTTTGCGCTTACTTTATAGGTATTCAGATCATATCTGGATAAAGCAGGAATTCACTATGCTTATCTACCACCGTACAGTCCAGACCTGAACCCAATAGAGAAAATGTGGTCAAAAATGAAAGCGATTCTTAGAAAACAAAAAGTACGTGTCGCTTCTGAGCTGCCTGAAGCTGTAAAAAAAGCTCTGGAAATGATAAGGCATACGGATTGTGAGGGGTGGTTCCATGCGTGTGGATATATGCACTAATTTATGGAAATGCTATAGTCGTAAAAAAATTATATATAAGAATAAGTGGTATTGAATATATAAAAGAAACTGTGTTATAATATATTGACATTATAGAGGAAAGGAAAAGTGACAATGGATAATTCTACTAGAAGAATGATTAATTCATTAGCGGAAGATGTATTGAGTGCGTACAATATATCTGTACCAATTGGAAATATTGATGAAATTGTTGAAAAGCTAGGTGGTACTATCCAGAAGGAAGCTTTTTTTTCTGATGGTGCCGTTGAGAAAGAAGGAAATGGATTTAAAATTATTGTATCTCCTTTTCAAGATGAAAAAAGAGAACGTTTTACAATAGCACATGAATTAGGCCATCTTTTTCTTCACATGGGTTATCGAACCAATAATGAATTGTGGGAAAAACAGGAGAATAATATTTATCATCGAATTGGAAATTCAGAAAAGGAATATCAAGCAAATGAGTTTGCGGCAGCTTTTTTAATGCCGGCGACAGAATATCTTGCTGTATTAAACAAAGTGGCAGAGGGAAATATGGTTGATACATCTAAAATAGCAGAATATTTTAACGTATCGATAGAAGCGGCAGCGAATAGAGGAAAATTTTTGGGGTATTTAAGATGGTAGATCAAACTCAGAGATTAAGCAGATATAGAGAATTAATACAGGAACTGAATGAAACGAAAAAAATGGAAATAGCTCGACGAACAGTTGAGCTATTCTTTTCGTTTGATATCGTAAATTCATCGTTGTATAAAACAATCAACTACACAGGATGGTATAATGTGATTATTTCTTTATTTAAAGAAATACAAGCAAGCGTAATGAAACTTATGCCAGGTGCAGAGATGTGGAGAGTTTTAGGGGATGAAATAGTTTTCATAATCCCGATAAAAGAAAACAAGGATTTTTTCGTATATACAGATAAAATATTTGAGATCCTTAATATTTTTGTACTTAAGTTAAAAAATGGTCAATTTTTTGATGAATTGGAAATCGATAATGATAAGAAGCTTTTAATGAAAATGCAAAATGTTATTTCGCTAAAAGCAGCTGCATGGATTGCAATTGTGGGTGAAAATGTACAACAAATAGAACGATATGATAATTTGCTGGAAAGATACAAATTAAGAGAAGGGTATGGGCTTATTGAATTTCTGGGAAATGACATTGATGCTGGATTCAGAATAAAAAAAGAGACTGAAAATAGAAGAATGGTTATAAGTTTTGAACTTGCGTACATCTTAGCAAAGGATACAGACTATTTGAAAAATATACATATCATTACATACAAAACTTTGAGAGGAATTTGGCAGAATAGATTATATCCTATTATTTGGTATCACGATCCCAAATATGCTGAAAACATACAGTTTGAGGACAGTTTTTTTTATGATGAGACAGAAGAAAATGAATTAACAAAAGAGTATTTTTCTAACAGAGAAAATTCAGTATTAAAAAAAGAGATGTATTATAATGTTTATAATGCATTAAATAAAATTTTGTCTGATCAGAATTTGATACATAAATTTGTAAAAATGGATAAAATTATAGAAGATTCACCGACAACACAAACGGCAAAAGGAAATTTGTTAGAACCCAAATTTTTCTTGAGACTTCATTGTGTGGCGGTATGCTATGATAAATCTACGAAGAAAATATTAATAATGAAACGATCAAGTAAAAGAGAAAAATACCCAGATAAGTGGGAATTTGGGTGTGCAAAAGCGGTTTTAGAAAGATCCTTAAATGAACAGATTGAGCAGGAATATTATAATGATTTCGGGGTTAAGATAAAAGTTGTTTGTGATGAAGAAAGAGAAGATAAGCAGCCGATACCGTTGGCATTGTATGAAGTGGAAAGTGAACAAGGAAAAGATAAGGGAGTCATTTCATTAGCTGAAGTAGTCGAAACGTATAAGAAAAGCGATTTTAAAGAAAATGAAAAACATTCCGAAGTGCGCTGGATTTCGAGAGAAGAAGTTGATACCTTTAAGGAAGACACTGTTAAAGATTTTAAAAACACATTAAAGCTGGCATTTGCAAAAATGGAGGAGATGTATGGAAATACAGATGAATGATAATTCTATAGTAGAGATGTTGGAAACAATATTTTCGAATGTTAATAGTTGGTTAAATTTTGCAGAAGCAAAAAACGCTGCATTGATGGCGTTTAATATAGCAATGTTAGCAGTAACATGGGGGAGTACAGAGAATGCTGGTAAGAACATATTATTTTATGGTGTGAATCTTGCAATAGTAATATCAACAATCATAGCTTTAAAATCGTTTAAGCCTGATAAGGGAAAATGTAAAGAAGAAACAGGCGTTATAAAAGAAAATGATAATTTGCTTTTTTATGAAGACATTGCAAAGTATTCGAAAGAAAGTTATTTAATAGCTCTATACAAAAAGTATCAAGATACAGTGAAAACGGAAGATGAGCTTTTAAAAAGAGAAATAGATTATGCGGATGAAATAACATACAATGCTAAAATTATTGTTCAAAAATATAAGTGTTTTAAGAATGCATGGTATGTGGATTTTATAGGATTGGTGGGAATTGCTGTATTAATTCTGGCAGCCTAAAATGTGTAAAATTTCAATGGATAGTTTTTCATCGTTTACTTAAAAACAGGCTGAGCAATAGACGAATGTAAAACAAAGGAGTTGATATTGTGCCGTCATTAGCTTCATTTCAATTAACACCGCCTCAGGATGCGAGAGAGTTTGAACAATTGATGAGGGATTACTGTAATTGCATATATCCAGGAATGGCATGCTTATTTGCACGACCTGGGCAGAAACAGTATGGCGTTGATGTTGTTAGTACAGGCTCCAATGGGGTGGTGGCAATTCAGTGTAAGAATTATCAAGATATGTCTGTTTCAATTTCGATGATAGATCAGTGGATTCAGGGCGCAGAGGAGTTTAAACCGGAGATTTCTCATTTCATAATTGCGATTGGCGCTAAGACGGATGGAGAGATTCAAAAGTATGTGCTCGAAAAAAATCAATATCGGCAAAGCCATAATTTGTTTTCTGTTGAAGTAGTCTACTGGGAGGAGATCAGTGCATTTTTGAAGTCTGATGCACGAATACTGCAACGTTATTATCCGTTTATCAATACGGATGGAATCCAAGATCAATTTGATATTGCTTATAGCAGTTTAGACATAATTCGGCATGATTTTGTAGAGTTGATATTGAGGTATAAAATTCTGGATTTTTTGTTGGAAGATCCTTTTGTAGGTATAAAAACAGAATATCTTATATTGTCAGACAAATTTGATATAGCTTTAAAAGATCTGCTTCAGCGGACTGTGTTTTTGCAAGAAACTGAATTATATCAGAAAATAATCGCATTCTGTGGAAAATGGAATAAATATAATGGCTATATAGGGCTTAAAGTACAACCGAGCAATAATGGGCAATATGTCAGAATGAATCAAGTGCTGATGGAGGATTATGAAGAAATAGAAGCTATTGTTCAAAGAATGAAAAGTGAAATCTGCGAAATTTACGAATCAATAAGTCAATAAATGTAATGAAAAAAGGAAGATTTTTGACAAAATCTGTGATATACTAAAATACAGGTGTTTCAATCTATGATTGAAAAACGATGTTCCCTGGAGAGGGACAGAAATTAATACTACAATGATAAAGTAAGGAACAAAGAAAAGACATGTCACACAAAACTCTATTTTTACAGCAGTCCTACATCGACTGCACAAACCAGTACACCGCGCTTCTGGAAGCGCCGAATCTGCCGTTATGGGATTATGTAATTCTCACAGCATCCAATGAGGAGCAGGCTGCATCGTACCGTACACAGATTCAGTATCGTCTGGAGCACCATATGATTCCAGAGTCGACACACTATGCAGTTCTTCCGGATCCAGACGGAAAACGAGTAGGCAGCGGCGGCGCCACATTGAATGTTCTGCGCTACGTTCATGAAAATGCAGGCTCATTCGAGAATCAGCGGATTCTGGTAATCCATTCCGGCGGCGACAGCAAGCGGGTGCCGCAGTATTCTGCCTGCGGAAAGTTATTTTCACCGGTGCCACGTGTTCTGCCGAATGGAAAACGTTCTACTCTGTTTGATGAATTTATGATTTCCATGAGTGGTGTGGCCGCACGGATGAATGCTGGTATGTTGGTGTGTTCCGGCGATGTGCTGCTGCTGTTCAATCCGCTGCAGATTGATTTTTATGGCAAAGGTGCAGCGGCGCTTTCGATTAAAGAGCCGGCGGAGATCGGAAAAAATCACGGTGTTTACCGGGTTGACAGCGAAGGAAATGTAGGTGGTTTCCTGCACAAAAAAACAGTGGAGCAGCTGCAGAAACTGGGAGCTTCGGATGATCAGGGAAATGTAGATATCGATACAGGAGCGGTAATCTTCAACAGTGAGATGCTGCAGGCGCTGTACCAGCTGGTGGATACGAAAGAAAAATTTGCAGCTTATGTGAATGAGAGTACCAGGCTTTCCTTTTATGCTGATTTTCTCTACCCTCTGGCATCAGACTCTACGCTGGAGCAGTATTATAAAGAAACACCGGAAGGTGATTTTACGCCGGAACTGGAACAGTGCAGAACGGAGTTGTGGAGTGTATTGCATCCGTATCAGATGAAACTGATTCGAATGTCACCGGCTGCATTTATCCACTTTGGTACGACAAAAGAACTGCGTGAGCTTATGACAGAGCGGATGGATGAATTCTATTATCTGGGATGGACATCGAACATCAACACGAATCGGGAGGAAGCGGATTTTGCAGCTTCGAACAGTTACGTCAGCCCGAATGCAGAGATTGGAAAGGGAAGCTACCTGGAAGACTGTATGATTCGCAATAAGTCACAGATAGGTGAAGAGTGTGTGATTTCCGGCGTGACATTAGATGGTCAGACGATTCCTGCGCATACTGTTCTGCATGGACTGAAACAGCAGAATGGAAAATTTGTTGTCCGCATGTACGGTGTTTCTGACAATCCGAAGGAAGCATTGCTGTTTGGAAAAACATTGCCGATGCCGCTCTGGGAAGCTGCGATTTATCCAGTATGCGATTCAATGGAAGAGGCAGTGCATCAGACACTGGAAGCCTGGAGAGAAGGTTTTCCGATTCGGGAAGATGCGATTTCACTGAAAGACAGCTTTAACCAAGCAGATCTTTCTGCACTGCTGCCGTGGCAGGAGAAGGTATCGGATAAAGTAGAACTGGAAGAAATTCTGGAGGCAATTGATCGAAAGGAAAATTTAACCAGACTGGTTGAGCAGATGCGGGATGGTATCTCAGAGCGGGTGAAAGGTGAACTGCTGAAAGAAGCACAGAGATTAAGCGAGACAGAGCTTGATCAGTTCAGCAGAAAGATCAGAATTTATTATGTTCTGTCCTGTTTTGATGAAAAGTATATGGACTCCTGCTTTGCGACCATCAGCAGCGGTATTCTTGCCGGAGCTGTAAAAGGTCTTTGTTATGATGCCGATGCGAAAATGGGAAAAGATCAGGTTACCGTAAATCTTCCGGTCCGTGTGAACTGGGGAGGCGGCTGGAGTGATACACCGCCGTACTGCATGGAACATGGCGGAACCGTACTGAATGCGGCTGTGATGCTGGACGGAAACTGCCCGATCGAAGTTGTGGTTAAGAAAGTCGACGAACCGGTGATTGTTCTCGCAAGTGCGGACAGTGGTGCCGAGCAGACCTTTACCGATATTTCCAGTTTACAGGATTCCAGCAATCCATACGATCCGTTTGCCCTGCACAAAGCGGCACTGATTGCCTGCGGCGTGATTCCATATAAGGATCCGATTTCCGTGCAGGAAATCACGGAAAATCTGGGAAGCGGCCTGTATCTTTCCACGCAGGTCATCAATATCCCGCGCGGTTCCGGCCTTGGAACATCTTCGATTCTGGCGGGTGCCTGTGTAAAAGCGCTGTATGAGATGCTGGGAAAAGAGGTAACAGACGAAGAGCTGTATGACCGTGTTCTTTGCATGGAACAGATTATGTCTACCGGCGGCGGATGGCAGGATCAGGTCGGAGGTCTGGCACCGGGAATCAAGATGGTTTCGAGTGAACCGGCAATTCGACAGAGAATTACGTGTGTGCCGTGCAAAATCAGTGAAAAAACAAGAAAAGAACTCGATGAGCGTTTCTGCCTGATCTATTCCGGGCAGCGCAGACTGGCAAGAAATCTGCTGCGGGATGTCGTTGGAAGATACGTCGGAGGAATCGAGGATGCGGTGGATGTCTTATATGAGATCCAGCAGACAGCGGTTCTGATGCGGTTTGAACTGGAAAAAGGAAATATCGATGGATTTGCAGAGCTTTTGAATCAGCACTGGGAATTATCAAAGAAGCTCGATGCGGGCTGTACCAATACATGTATTGACATGATTTTCCATTCCGTGGAAGATCTGATCGATGGAAAGATGATCTGCGGTGCCGGCGGAGGCGGTTTCCTTCAGGTAGTGCTGAAAAAGGGCGTAACGCAGGAAGATGTGCGGAAACGGCTGCACGAAGTATTTCAGGACAGTGGTGTTGATGTATGGCGCTGTTCGCTGGCATAGAAGGAGGAACATATGCTAAAAGGAATATCACCGCTCATATCTCCGGAGCTTTTAAAAATCTTAAATGAAATGGGACATGGAGATGAAATTGTTTTTGCGGATGCAAACTTTCCAACCGTAAGCACAGGAAAACAGGTAGTTCGGGCAGACGGAATCGGTGCTGTGGAATTGCTTGACGCTGTTTTACAGCTGTTTCCTCTGGATCAATATGATGAGGATCACTTTATATTAATGGAAGTTGTTCCGGGAGATCCGGTAAAAACACCTATTTGGGGTGAGTATAAAGAAGTTCTGAAAAAATATGAACCAGAAGCGCATGTACATACGTTGGAACGATTTGCGTATTATGAACGTGCTAAAGAAGCGTATTGTGTTGTAGCAACAGGAGAAACTGCACAGTATGCAAACATCATTTTGAAAAAAGGTGTTGTAAAATAGGATTTAGGAAGGAGAGGAACTGTTAAGATGAGGCGAAGAAATAAGCGGGGGGGGTATCACGATAATTCACGAACGAACCTTGTAGTAGGAATTTTATGTGTTGTATTGGCAGTACTTCTAGGTGGGATTTTATGGTTGGACAAAACAGAAGAAGATCAGAGATCAGCAGAACTTCAGAGGCTTAATAAAAAAGTTTTTCAGGAAAGACAAGAACAAAAAGCAGCATTGAAACAGAAGGAAGCGGAGGACAGTTTTTATCAGAAGTTGTCCGATGGATTTGATGTGAATGTTTTGATTGTCGGTGATTCGATTGGTGCTGGCGCTGGTACTCAAAGCGATGGAACAGAATGGTTTGGACAGTTGCAGGCATATTTACAGACAATTGATAAGGGAAATATCTCTTTTACCAATATCTCTATGGGAGGAAATGCTTCCTATGCGGGCTATGCCCGTACAATGGCTTTAAATGATGGTATAGATTATGACTTAGCTATCATCTGTTATGGACAAAACGACGGTATAGATGGTTTTTCTACAAACTACGAATCGATTATTCGTGCGATCAGAAGCAGATACCCAGATTGTTCTATTATTTCTATTCTAGAATCCTCTCAACGTGAGTATACGGATAAAATGACAACAATTCAGAGCATTTGTGAACATTATGGCATTCCAGTAGCTGATACAATTGCAGCGTTTAACAATTCTGGAAAAAATTATGAGGAATTGTCTGATGACGGAGTTCATCCGAACGATGCCGGTCAAGGAATCTATTTTGAAACTGTTAAAGCAATAATTGATGATAATGTGGCAGCATCTACTGGCAAGATGGCGGATTGTGATGTAATTGATGAAAATGTACATAGATTTGATAATTTTATCTGGTACGATGCAGAATCTGATTTTGAACGTGTGGATGATACAACATTTATTTTGAATGTGGCTGCGTCAGGAATTATGGGAATCGATTATACGTATGAATCGGGAGATAATAAAGCTGATATTTATGTGGATGGAGAGTTGTTTGAATCGCCAACAGTGACATTTGATTACGATTTTTCTCAGCGTCATATACTTGTGGTTAATAATGATTGTACAGTGCAAGCAAAGATCAAAGTTGTGTTTAACAGTAAAGAACAGGCTGATGGTTTTTATGGAATGTGCTTCAGCTGGAAATAAGAAAGTTGAAGGAGAGGAGGAAAGAGAATGGACTATTTTTCATCATCCTCTCCTTCTGTGTCCTCACAGCGCATCTTATATACGCCTTCCGGATTTGCGCGTACGACGCTTCTGTATCTGCAGGAAACAGGTTCTCTGCATGCGATTTCTGCACATACCTCACACCGTGAACATTTGGCATCTTACCTGGTGTTTCTGGTGACTTCCGGGTCGGGAGAACTGGAGTTTAATGGAAAAAGCTATCCGCTTCAGGCTGGAGATTGCGTTTTTATTGATTGCCGCAAACCATATTCCCACGCAACGTCTACGGATTTATGGACATTGCAATGGTGCCATTTTTATGGGCATATTATGCCTGATATTTATAAGAAATATCAGGAACGCGGGGGAATGCCCGTATTTCATCCGAAAGAAATTTCGGAGTTGGTTCAGGTTATGACGGAGCTTTATGCCACGGCAGGATCAGACAGTTATGTGCGCGATATGAAGATCAATGAGATATTGAATCGATTGATTTATGTTTTAATGGATAATTCATGGCATCCGGAGCATACAACGCATTCCAGAAAACGAATCGATCTGGAAGGTATAAAACATTATCTGGATGAGCATTATAAGGAACATATTACGCTGGAACTGTTGTCACAAAAGTTTTTTATCAACAAATATTATCTGACAAAGATTTTTAAAGAAACGTATGGAGTTACAATTATTTCGTATATCGAAGAAAAACGTATTACACAGGCGAAAAATCTTCTTCGATTTACAGATTTGACTGTAGATGAAATCAGTACGGCAATTGGCCTGAATGATGCAAATTATCTGGCGCGCCGTTTTCGAAAAATAGAAGGAATGAGTCCGGGAGAATACCGGAAAAAATGGTAAAACAGAAAACCGCAAATCATTTTCAGCAGATCGGGCAGAAAATGGTTTGCGGTTTTTCATTACAATTTAGAAAAGGGACGGCAGATCGTATTTATGTTTATCGTGTACATTGATGTCTTTTCCGAATTGGACTTCAATGATCTGCAGTTCCGTATCAGCAAAAATGGTGTGTTTGCTACCTGCATTCATCTGCAGGGTGTCACCGGCGTGAACATTGTAAACAACGCCGTCGATCACGGCACGTCCTGTGCCGGAAATAACGTTCCAGACTTCGTTCCGGAAATCATGACTGTGGTAGTTCATCTGATGACCCGGATTTAAAGTTACTTTAATCGTAAGGCTTTCTTTTTCGATATCCAGAATGCGGAAACTGCCCCAGGATTTTTCTGCAAACATAACGCGGTGATCCAGGGTATTGACAAAGGGCTTGATGTAACTGGACTGCTCTTTGTCGGAAACCAGGATGCCGTCCGGGCTTGCAGAAACTACAATATCTTTCAGACCCATACAGAGTACGGGAAGATTCAGCTCGTTGACTACGTGCACATTTCTGCAGGTTTCGTTAAACAGTGCTTCGCCGACATTGTGGCTGTCCATGGCCTCAGTCAGAGTATTCCAGGTTCCAAGGTCTTTCCACATGCCGGAGAAACGCATCACTTCGATACGGTCCTCGTGTTCTACCACTGCGTAATCAAAACTGATTTTGTCTAACGTTTCATATTTGCTGAAAAGATCTTCGTAGTTTTCAAAATCAATTAATGCATGAGCGCGATCCAGAACATAACCAAGACGGAAAGCAAAAACACCGCCGTTCCAAAGAGCACCCTGGGAAATATACTGTTCTGCAATTTCTTTGGTCGGTTTCTCTTTGAACATCGACACCGTGCTGACAGGAGCCTGGGTGTCTGGAATAATGTATCCGTATTTTTCGCTTGGATAGGTCGGTTCAATACCCATCAGAACCAGGTTGGCATTGCTGGAAGCAGCCTGGGCACCGAGGTCTTTTAAGGCATCAAAATAATCAATTTCCACATAAGGGTCAACCGGGCAGACAACGACAGGTTCGTCCTCGGAAATTCCCTTTACATCCTTCAGATAGGCTGCGGCAAGCGCAATGGCCGGGAATGTATCACGGCGGCAAGGCTCAACGCTGATGCCGACATCTTCCCCTAACTGATTGTGGATGGCGGAAACCTGTGATTTTGAGGTCGCGATGGTTACCGTTGCATCCTTGTCGATCGTACGGATCTGACGGTAAACGCGCTGTACCATGGATTCCAGTTCACCATCTGCCGTATGGAAAATTTTGATAAACTGCTTGGAACGGATATCATTGGAAAGCGGCCACAGGCGCTGGCCGGAGCCGCCGGATAATAAAACGATATTCATAAAGTTTCTCCGTTATCTTTCTGCACGCATCGGGTTGTTCAGGAAATCCTCGTAGGAGAGACGGATGCCGTCTTCCAGCTCGGTTTTGTAGGTCCAGCCAAGAGCGGTTGCTTTGGATACGTCGAGCAGTTTTCTTGGAGTACCATTTGGCTTTGTGCTGTCCCAATTGATTTTTCCATTATAACCGATTACTTTTGCAACAAGCTCTGTCAGCTCTTTGATGGTCAGTTCTTTTCCGGTTCCGGCGTTTACGGTCTCATTTCCGGAATAGTTGTTCATCAGGAAGACACAGAGATTTGCAAGGTCATCGACATACAGGAACTCACGCAGCGGAGAGCCGTCGCCCCAGCAGGTAACTTCCGGCAGATTGTTAACCTTTGCTTCATGGAAGCGGCGGATCAGTGCAGGAAGTACGTGGCTGTGGGTTGGATGATAGTTATCGTTTGGTCCGTAAAGATTGGTTGGCATAACGGAAATATAATCAGTTCCGTACTGACGGTTCAGAAACTCACAGTATTTTAAGCCGGAGATTTTTGCAAGTGCATAAGCCTCGTTTGTTTTTTCCAGTTCGGAAGTCAGCAGACAGCTTTCCTTCATTGGCTGCGGTGCCATACGCGGGTAAATGCAGGAGGATCCAAGAAACTCCAGTTTTTTACAGCCGTTTTTCCACGCAGAGTGGATGACATTCATTTCCAGTGTCATGTTATCATACATGAAATCTGCCAGTGCTTCCTGGTTTGCAACGATGCCGCCTACTTTTGCAGCAGCGAGGAAGACATATTCCGGTTTTTCCTCTGCGAAAAATGCCTCGACAGCATCCTGACGGCAGAGATCCAGTTCTTTGTGGGTACGGGTAATGATATTTTCATAACCCTGGCGTTTCAGTTCTCTTACAATGGCGGAACCAACCATTCCGCGGTGTCCGGCTACATAAATTTTTGCATTTTTTTCCATCATGATCTTTGCATCTCCTAAATTAAAGTGCGGCTTTCATGGCTTTTTCCTGTTTTGCAAGCTGACGGTCATGCTTTGCCATAATTTCTACTAATTCAGCATACGTTGTTTTCTGCGGATTCCATCCAAGAACGGTTTTGGCCTTGGTCGGATCGCCCCAGAGGTTATCAACGTCGGTCGGACGGAACCATTCCGGATTGACACATACCAGCATTTTGCCGGTTTCTGCATCGTAGCCTTTTTCTTCCAGACCGGTGCCTTCCCAGCGGATGGTAATGCCGTTTGCAGCGAATGCTTTTTCGGTGAAATCACGTACGGTATGCTGCTCGCCGGTTGCGATGACGAAATCTTCCGGTGTTTCATGCTGCATAATCATCCACATGCACTCCACATAATCTTTTGCATAACCCCAGTCACGCAGAGAGTCCATGTTTCCAAGTTCCAGATGATCCTGAATACCTTCTGCGATTCTTCCGGCAGCCAGTGTGATTTTACGGGTAACGAAGTTCTCACCGCGGCGCTCGGATTCATGGTTGAACAGAATACCGTTGACAGCGAACATGCCGTATGCTTCGCGGTACTCTTTCACGATCCAGAAGCCATACTGTTTTGCAACCGCATACGGGCTGTATGGGTGGAACGGAGTTGTTTCGCGCTGCGGAACTTCCTCTACTTTTCCATATAATTCAGAAGTAGATGCCTGGTAAACTTTTGTCTTCTTGGTAAGGCCAAGAATGCGGCATGCTTCCAGAATACGAAGAACACCAAGTGCGTCCACATCGCCGGAATATTCCGGAACATCAAAAGAAACCTGTACATGAGACTGTGCAGCCAGGTTGTAAATCTCATCCGGCTGGACAATATTGATAATACGAATCAGCGATGACGAATCAGAAAGGTCACCGTCATGCAGTGTGATTTTATCCATAATATGCTCGATACGAGCCGTATTTGCAAGCGAAGCACGACGGGTGATACCATGAACCTCATAACCTTTTTCTAACAGAAACTCCGCAAGATAAGAGCCATCCTGACCAGTGATACCGGTGATAAGTGCTTTTTTCATTCGAAAATCCTCTCTATTAATTAATGTGTGGTGTGGAGAAAAACTCCATGTTAGTTGCCTTATGTATGTAGTTTAACGGAAGAGGGGGAGAAATGGGAGAGGAGATTTTGAGGTTTGATAGCATTATATTGGTTTATGATGATGAAAAAATGCTACAAGTTTGAAAAGTATGTGAAAGTGTAATTTATTTGTCTGAGAAACGTATATATAATGAAGAAGTATCGCAAATACGATGGACCAGGAGTTTGCGGTGGAGATAAGGAATAAATATAGGGAAGAGGATTTTGATTTATGTACGATTCGGAAAAAGAATATCAGATGATGTTTGAACGATTGAAGGATATTTGCAAGCAGAGAAACATCACAAATTATGCTTTGGCGAAAGCGACAAATCTGTCGAATTCAAGTATAAGCAATTTAATGAATGGAAAAACGACACCGTATGTAGATACATTACTAAGAATCTGTTCAGCCCTGGATATAACAATAGTGGAACTGATCGGGGAAGATGAAAAATTTAATGCAGAAGAGATGATCCTTATTCAAAACTATCGGGGGATGTCGCAGGAAAAGAGGCAATTGTTAAAGATTTATATTGAGATACTGGAAGCGTATAAAGGCAAAATTAATATGTGAAGTTATAACGATATAGATAACTCTTTATAACGAAATACCAAGAATGCGAGAATTATGATATTGTATAGATATAAAGTTTATAAACCATATCCCAATTTGAATTCATATTATTTTATTGCAAAACTGGAAATGCTTATTGGTAAACAAACAGCCAGTGTTGGGATGGGCAATGAAATTGCTCTGTCAAACTTGATTCCGTGGTGAAAGTGCGGATGTGAGTGAGACAGAGCTTTTTTTCGGAAATATTATTTTGAAGGAGGAAAAAGAGGACAATGAAAAAAGCATTAATAGTTGGTTTAAATAAGTATCCGGGCTGTGAATTAGCGTGTTGCAGTAATGATGCAGTTGCAATGAAGGAACTGATAGAATCCAATGGAGATGGTTCTCCTAATTTTGATGTGGTTGCAATTACTGATAGCTGTACAAAAAAGAATTTAAAAATACATATCGAAAAATTGTTTGCGGATGATGCAGATATAGCGCTTCTGTATTTTTCCGGACATGGTGCGGATTGTGATGGCGGATATCTTTGTACCACGGATTTTGCGGAAGGTGATTATGGCGTTAGAATGACAGATGTATTGGAAACAGCTAACAAATCCCATTGTAAGAATAAGGTTATTATTTTGGACTGTTGCTTTGCAGCTAAGATGGGGGAGTCCATATTGCTTAATAATAATTCTGTGTTGGGAGAAGGAGTAACGATAATAGCAGCAAGTCAACCGTGGCAGACTTCTGCAGAAAGTATCGCTATACAGCATGGGGTATTTACCGAATTACTTATACAAGGATTAAAGGGAGGGGCTGCAGATATTAGCGGTAATATTACACCTGCGAGTTTATATTCATTTGTGGATCAGTCATTAGGTGCATGGCAGCAGCGTCCGGTATTCAAGACAAATATTTCGCAGTTTTTGCCATTGAGAACTATACAGGCAAAGGTTCCGAAAATGATGCTGAGAAAATTGAGTACATATTTTAAAAATTCAACGGATGAGTTTAAACTAGATCCATCTTATGAGTATACAAATGCACCGGAAGTTAAACACCAGATTATAGAACCTTATGCAGATGCAGAACATGTTAGAGTGTTCAAAGAGTTACAGTTATTTGAAAGTGTTGGCCTCATAGAACCTGTTGGAGCAGAGCATATGTATTTTGCAGCAATGGAAAATAAGTCTTGTAAGTTAACTGCATTAGGTCTACATTATTGGAATTTATCAAAGGATAGACGTTTTTAAAATACAATGCTAGAAAATGAGGGGGAAATAGATGACGAAAATATTGAAAAAATTAGATAAAGTCAAGATCTTTAATTTTGGAGTGAGAACGGTTATTCCATTTTTTATTCCATTTGTTTTAGAAATAGATGATAAATATATTTCAGCAGAAGCAAAATGAATTATATTAATAATATTGTCTGTGGTGGATTTATTCGTTATCTATCAACTTAGTAAGTTGGAGGAAGATCAGGAAGAAAACAATTTTAAAAATAAAATAGCAAGGGATGCATATTCAAGTATATATGAATTAAATGAAAGAAAACGCAATTATATTGTTAAGAGCTCTTATAAAAAAGACAACCAAGAAAGATTTTATATACCAGAGAAAGCCATACCATACAATGTGCATGAGTATATCGGAGAAATATGCAACTCGTTTAAAAATGTTATTGCACAAATCACAGCTATTAATAAAGAATCTGTATCTGTATCTTTTATATATAAGTATGTTTATGAGCTAGATGGTGAGGTTAAGGGAAATCAACAAAGCGATAAGGATTGGAGATGGGTTATTGGGAGGGAGCAGACAATGCAGACTCCATTAAATAATTTTGTAAATCAAAATGATACGGTATATCATACATTGTTGGGAAAAGATACGGTTGTTTTTTATAATGACAAACAAAATGAGGAAAATAATAAAAAATACTATATGAGTGCACGAGATAAGAGACACGATAAAATTGGTTCAATATTTGGTGTGAAGATGATGTTTAGTAACAATGCTGAGAAGTTTGTCGAAGGAATATTGGTTATTTCGACTTATGGAAAAAGATTCATTGAAGATAATAATGACATAAAGAAAATTAATCAGTTAAAGCGATTGATTGTAGATGATCTTTTGCCGAATTATCAGAGAATGTTAGAAGCAGAAATGGGAATCTTATATTTGCGGCACATGGCATCTAAGGAAGAAGATAAAGAAAATATAGTGGAGAGTGATAGCACGTCTGGTTAATTGTTTACAACTTATGGAAAGGATTGATGGATTAAAATATAGGAAACTTAAAATCCTAAATAAAGAAAAGTTTGAAGGTGATTAAGAAAATGCTGTACTTGAGCAATGGAAAACCTGGATTGCGGAGGCAAACGGAATATCTGAAAAGTGTAATAATGCGAACAATATATTCATCACACACAATACTGCATTATTTGTACTTATAACGTTTTCGCTTCATTATAAAAGTATTTCACTTTTACAATAGGGGTTGCAATTTGTATTTTATGGATTTGTACAATTAACAGCTATAGAAAGTTAAATAGTGTAAAATATGAAATAATTAACGAAATGGAGTTGAAACTTCCGCTGGCTCCGTTTACGGTTGAGTGGGATAGATTAAATAAAAAATATGAATAGGTTCGATTGAAAAAAATAGAAAAAGCTATTCCTTGGATATTCATTGTTCTCTATTCAATTTCAGTTTTTTATCCAATAATAAAGACGCGTTAATAAGTGCGTGTTTTACATAGGAGGGTAAGTAATGAAGGTTTTTATATCACATAAAAATGTGGATAGTCAGCAGGCTCTGATGCTAAAAAGTGCTTTTGAAAAAGAGGGTGTTTTCACATATTTAGACGTTCTGGATAATAGTATCAATGGAGGTGGCAAGTCGCTTACAGAGCATATTAAAGGGCAACTCAATAATTGCACGGATATAATCGTTTTAATGTCCGAAACAACAAAGTATTCATGGTGGGTTCCTTTTGAAATAGGTATGTCTGCACAAATTGATATGCCGACAGCAAGCTTCTTAAAAGAAGATGTTGACTTGCCAAGCTATTTGAGTTATTGGCCTAGATTAAAAACAACGAGAGATGTTGCTACATATGTAGACGTTAGAAAAAGAACAGAGAGAATATTAAATAAGCAATATAGCAATTGGGACTTTTCAAGCATCTCAAGTAGGAGAAAAATTGAAACTCCTATTTTTTACGATAAACTTAAACAAGAATTGAGGTGATATGATATTATGATATACAATATTTTTATAAGTCATTCGTGGACGTATAGTGACGCATACGAAAAGCTTGTCAATTTATTAGGTGCAGCTCCATGTTTTGCATATAAGAATTATTCCGTCCCTAAAAATGACCCTATACATAATGCGATTTATGATTATCAATTGAAAGCAGCTATTCGCAACCAGATGCAACATGCAAGTTGTATTCTAATTCTTGCAGGGGTTTATTCGACTTATAGTAAGTGGATAAATATTGAAATTCAGCTTGCTCAGGAAATGGGTAAGAAAATTATTGCCATTGAACCTTGGGGAGCAGAAAGAACATCAATAAGAGTAAAGAATAGTGCCAATGTGATTGTGAAATGGCAAACATCTTCTATTGTAAAAGCTATCAGAGGATATTGAATACATACCTTTGTGAATTTGATATTGTTAAAAAAAATTGAATGATAGCGGGGATGGCGAGTTTCATTTTTTACTACACGACAACTACATGGGTCCATTTGATACACATTTATGATCTTTGTTGAAAGTGCAGTAATCAGTCATTGTCAGCTCCTTTCTGAGAAGCTTTAATTCAATGGCGCTTCCGCATAGAGACGCGGCCGTCAATCATTACTTCGTAAGAATTATGGATGATGCGATTAATAATGGCTTCGCAGATTGTAGCATCGCACTCGTTTTCTATTCTGCTGTACTAGCCAGCAGGTTCAAACTGCGTACAAAAGATAATCGATCCTTTTATAACCACATTGGGGTCAGAACATATAAAGAAAATATGAAATTCTGTACATATCCGGAGGAAACAGTCTGTTTTGTACCTCATCATGAACCAGATCCGTGCAATCTACCGGGAGGAAGGAAATCTTTCAGGTCTTTCATCAGACGAACGAACTGCCCGGCGTCAGCTGGTGGTAAAACCACTGGTGGATGCTTTCTTTGCGTACCTGAAACAGAATTCAGACAGGGTACCCAAAAGCGGCAAAACAAAGGAAGCATTTACCTATGCCCTGAACCAGGAACGGTATCTGCGTGTATTTCTTGAAAATGGGGATGTCCCGATGGATAATAATGCCAGCGAACGTGCCATCCGGGGATTCTGCATTGGCAAAAATTATGTGCCGAACTTAGTTATGGGCTCTTAACATATATCAAGAAAAATGTCATAGTTACCTTATTAATCGAAAAGGAGGTAGCTTATAAACCTAGAAATCATTCACAACTTTGAGAAATTCCTTAGAAACAAGGGATATTCTCCACAAACAATTCATACTTATACGAAAGCGTTAGAACAAGTACCGGATTCATGGAATGTAACAGAACCACAACTTTTGTATGAGCACATAAATTATACCCTGACCGATAATAATCAAACTTTTAGTCCATCCACCAGACACAACATAGGACCTGCTTCAAGTTTATTCTTTCAGATGCAAACCGGTGAAGTCTTTAGAAACTATAATAGGAACCAGAAATATAAAACAACAAGAAATAAGGACTTGCTGGAAGAATTCTTCAAATATTCTACTGAATTCAAACACATAACAAGTATGTCAGCGATAGCAGAATGTCATCATATTTCAGCTTTTCTTGATTCTTTAGATGTCATTCCTAATGACTGGTCAATATTAACAGCTGAGGATATAAAACAGTATGTATGTACGGTTTTTCAGAACATAAAAGCATCAAGTATCGGCAGATATATTACATCATTAAGAAACTTTTTCCGCTTCCTCGAATATAAGGGATATGTAATAAATAGCTCGGTATTAGAATTACCACTTACATCTGCTGACTGGCAAAAAATCAAATGTTCCCATCATACTTACATCAGACGAGGAAAAACGGTTGCGTTTTCATTATAAGAATGATGAAGAAATGGGTATTCGCAATAACATTATAATTCGCCTGATGCTCGATCTAGGATTACGATGTTCTGAAATTCCGAACATTATGTTGAGTGACATTAAATGGGCAAATGCGTTGATTCAAATACATAGTACAAAGAATAATCATGTTAGACAGTTACCTTTATCTGCTGAATTAGGAAAGCTTCTAGAAGAATATATCCTTCGATATAGACCTTCTGTTCCTGATGAAAAATATCTTCTTTTAAGAAAGTATGTAAATCGGTACACCAGTATGAGCCGTGAAAATGTCCGATACGTTATTCGTAATGCTTTTGAAAAAGAACACATTATTGGCTATTGGAAAGGAACACATGCTTTGCGTCGGACAGCGGCATCAAAGATATTCAATAATGGTACAGGCCTTAAATTAACAGCAGATATACTTGGACATGAATCTCTTGATTCGACTAAGGCCTATATAAAAGTGGATTTCGAACACTTAAAAGCGGTAAGGCTTCTGTTTCAGGATGCGGAAAGCATGTTTCAGCGGGACGAGGGGAGGAAAAGGAGCTTCAGGAAGGGAAAAAAGAGTATTGAAGTATGGGATCTTTCCGGATTTGAGATAGACCACAGCCCGAATAAACTTCGGGTGGTGAGATATCATGAGAGCTGGAAAGAGGAAGGAAAAGAAAGAGAACGGTGGATGTGGCTGGCGACAACGCTGGAGCATGCGGATTACCAGATCCTGTGGGAGATCATGAATCGCAGATGGGATATCGAAGAGAATGGATTCCATCAGTTGAAAACGTATTATCATGCGAAACACTGTTACTGTCATACAGCAGTAGAGGTTATATTTGAACTGATGATGATAGGGTTCAATATGAGAGAGCTGTATTTATACCGGCGGATACAAAAATTTGAAGGAAGCAGAATCAGCCGGAAAAGTGTGAGCCGAAAGTTTTGCGATGAATTGCTGCTGGAGAATATGAAGGATGTTTTGTACGAAAAGGGCGGGTAGATCAGCGAAAAAAAGCAGAAAATGAAATAGCTGTCAAAACGTTCCAGGTAGAACAGGGGGGATTTTGTGCGCAATGGGAGTCTTTGTAAGAAAAAGGAAAAATGAGTACAAAAAAGAGGCTGTTTATAAATATGCGCTACTAAAAGCGAAATCCCTGGGAGTGCTATAAGTAGATTGACTATTCCGTAAATCGCGAGTAGACTTGAAAGAGAACCAATGTTGTTGGCAAGTAAAGCTACCATTTTCAGCATAATAGTATATTCATTTGACAGCATCTGCGAAAGAACATAACCGCCAATAGAAAGACCTGAATAAAGCACCGTGTTTTTTATTGTAATCTTTGTTCCGTTTTCATAAAGGTACGCACCAAGATAGTAAAACGTCCCATATTGTACTGCCGTTACAAGCTACAAAAGATTTATACAGCCAAGTTTATTAAGCGCAAAAATCGTAAAGGGGTCTGGCCCCAATGTCAAATGCTGCAAATGTGAAAAAAATTGGCATAGCGGTTGACTTGATAAAAGAATATGCTTATGCTAACATGAAAACATAATGCGAGAATTCTAATCACGGATCGCCATGGAAAACAGTACAAAAAAGTAAAAGCAGCAGAATCATGCCATAGGATGAAACTTTTTGAAAATGTAATTGTTGATGGTATAGATTACGGTAATAAGAGGTGAAAGGGGTAAGAAAGATATATGAATGGTATAAAAATAAAAGATATTTATGCAGGGAAACCAGATGCTAAAGACGAAATTAATTTTGAGGGAGTTGAAGAGTTTCTAGAGGCATTTGTTGTCCCCAGAAATTTTGATTTGGATGCTTTATGTAATGGAAACAAATTTTTTATAACTGGTTATAAGGGAGTGGGAAAAACAGCGCTGTTATTTTATTTAGATCGTTTACTTAGAAATGGAGATGAAGCAACGTGTACTTCTTTTATCTTTTTTAAAGAAGAATTTACGGATCTGAAAAAAAGTCAGCTGGATAGATTTTCAAAAAGACTACTTGCCTCTATTTATATAGAAAACGAAACATTGGTGAATAATTCGGAATTTGAATATATATGGAGATGGATCTTTTTTAAGAAACTTGTTGAAGATAATGAAACATTTTCAGATGGAATTTTTGTGAATGATAGAAATTGGTCGGAGTTTGTTAAGACAGTAAAAAGTATTCATGGACCCGGAACCTCCAAAAAATATATTATTCCATCTAAGCTAAAAGTGGCGATGCCAATTTCTGATAAAGTGGCAGGAACAGAGGTTTCACCTGAAATCAATATAGATTTGAATTCAAAAAATGAAGAAGGAAATCTGGATAAATTTATCGAACTGGTAACATTAGCAGAAACTTTATTAGGAAAGGTGAAAAAAACAGACATTCCATATTACTTATTTGTAGATGAATTAGAAGCTTATTTTGGAGATGAACAAATTTTTCATAGAGATTTATGTTTGATTAGAGATATGATTTTTACTATTAAACGAATAAACTCAATTTTTGCTAGCGCAGAAATGAGTAATATAAAAATTATATGTTCGATTCGAACCGAAATTGTAAATTCCATATCAAGAAACATTGTGACTAAGGAGATGAATAAAGTTGTTTCTGGATTTGAGGTGCCATTAAGATGGAATTATAATAATACGAACTCCTTTTCACATCCTATACTGCAAATATTATTGCGCCGAATCTTTATAAGTGAGCATAATAATGGGAAGCGTACTGAAAAAGAACTTATTAGTGATTGGTTTCCAGATAATATACATGAAATAGATACCGCAAGCTATATTTTAAATAATAGCTGGTGCAAACCTAGAGATATAGTAAGATTAATCACAGCAGCAAAAGGATCTTTAGAAAATGAAAGTGAGAAATTTTCAACTGCTGTTTTTTTAGCTTTGAGGAAGCAATATTCGTTAGATAGTTTAGAAGAAATAAAAGAAGAATTACGAGCCTTATACAGTACAGAAGACATAGAAATGATAATAAATTGTTTTAATGGTTTTAAATCATGCATGTCAGTTAATGAGCTAAAAGAAAGAGTAGAACAACTCTTTAAAGATACTGTACTAGATAAACATTTTATGCAAGTGTTACAAGATTTATATAGAGTCGGAATCATTGGAAATTGTATACCAAGATTAAATATGTATAGATGGAATTATAAGGGAGACGATGGAATAATCATATCAGATGAATGGAAGATAGTGGTTCATCAAGGATTACAGGCCGCTCTTTCTTTGGGCAGAAGACAAGATCATTATTTTCAGTCAAAACAGCCACCACGGATAGGAAATATAGTGAATGTAACAATTGAATCATTAAACAAATCTTTTTTAAACATATCATTTTTACATTATGGAAAAAAGCAGCTTGGATATATACATATTAGTGAAATATCAGACAAATATATTGAAAATTTACAGGATCTGTTTAGCGCAGGAGATAGTTTAGAAGCAAAAATCATAGAATATGATAAAAAATATTCTAAGTGGGCGTTGAGCTTAATAGAGATACCTCAAAAAGAACAGAGCGTCAAGAAAGTTGTGGAAAGGGATAATAATGAAATCTTGAGTAATTGCAGAAATGGATTAGAATTTCAGAAAAATAATGATGAGGCTAAAGAAACAGTAGACAGAGACTATATGAGAGAGATACATTGTTGGCTTGAAGAAGCTAATATAAAATATCAAAATGAGGAAGGATTTACTGATATAAGTGCTGCGGGATCGTATATAAAAAGACATAAGCCGGATTTTAATATTAAGAATTTGGGTTATGCAAAATTATCAAAATTAATAGAAGATTTTCCCGAAAGATATATAACAAAAAAAAATCGAGGAAAAGGGAATACTGAAAATAAGGTTTATAAATCTATAAATTAGGGGTGCCTGACACCAATATGGTCAGTCCTAGTGCAGATAAACAGTATTTCTATCGAAATAGACGCATCTGTTTCCGAAGTAAGAAAATCGTAAGGGGGTCTGACCCCAATGTGCGTCTCGCCCAGGGAGCGCCCTAGAGCGTGTTTGAAAACATTTCGAGTTGTTTATTTTAACCAAATTAATATTGAGACGATGCATATGAAGCCCAGAAAAGTGGAAGCCAGTTTATCAGAGAGTATGAAACTTTTTCTGTAAAATAATGTTTATAAGGTTCTTCTATGATACAA
>ERZ773183.499-NODE-499-length-45830-cov-8.497215_pt1 | contig 45830 bp, 45 predicted proteins | sample MGYA00580532_ERZ773183 | MGnify/ENA primary metagenome ERZ773183 (study PRJEB29015, sample SAMEA2737791) | human gut metagenome | biome: human gut; feature: human-associated habitat; material: faeces | place: China | collected 2012 ...
CCAACGCTTTCGTCTTATTAAAATTTTCGATTAAAGAGCCTCTGCAACTGCAACTGCGCATGCTACGGTTGCGCCAACCATCGGGTTGTTACCCATACCGATAAGACCCATCATCTCAACGTGAGCAGGAACTGAAGATGAACCTGCAAACTGAGCATCTGAGTGCATTCTGCCCATAGTATCTGTCATACCGTATGAAGCAGGGCCTGCTGCCATATTATCAGGATGAAGAGTACGACCTGTACCGCCTCCTGATGCAACTGAGAAATATTTCTTACCTGCTTCAAGTCTTTCCTTCTTATAAGTGCCTGCAACAGGGTGCTGGAAACGGGTTGGGTTAGTTGAGTTACCTGTGATAGAAACGTCAACATTTTCCTTCCACATAATAGCAACGCCCTCTGTTACGTCGTTAGCGCCGTAGCAGTTAACCTTTGAACGAAGGCCGTCAGAATAAGCCTTGCGGAATACTTCCTTAACCTCGCCGGTATAATAATCCATTTCGGTTTCAATATATGTGAAGCCGTTGATTCTTGCGATAATCTGAGCTGCGTCCTTACCAAGACCGTTAAGAATAACACGGAGAGGCTTTTTTCTAACCTTGTTAGCCTTTTCAGCGATACCAATAGCGCCTTCTGCAGCAGCGAATGATTCGTGACCTGCAAGGAATGCAAAGCACTCTGTTTCCTCTTCAAGGAGCATCTTGCCAAGGTTACCGTGGCCGAGACCTACTTTTCTCTGGTCAGCAACTGAACCCGGAATACAGAATGACTGAAGACCCTCACCGATTGCAGCAGCAGCCTCAGCAGCAGACTTAACACCCTTCTTAAGTGCGATTGCACAGCCTACAGTATAAGCCCACTTTGCATTTTCAAAACAGATTGGCTGAATACCCTCAACGATTTTATAAGGATCAAAGCCTTTAGCCTGGCAGATTTCTCTGCACTCTTCAATTGATTTAATATCGTATTGAGCGAGAACGTCAAGAATTTGTTTCTCTCTTCTTTCATATGATTCAAATAAAGCCATTGTCTTTTTCCTCCTTATTCTTTTCTTGGGTCGATGATTTTAACTGCGTCATCAACTCTGCCGTACTGACCCTGAGCCTTCTCGAATGCTGTGTTAGCATCGTCGCCTGCTTTAATGAAGTCCATCATCTTGCCGAAGTTTACAAACTTGTAGCCGATGATTTCGTTGTCAGCGTCAAGTGCAATACCTGTTACATAACCGTCTGTCATTTCAAGGTAACGAGGACCCTTTGCAAGAGTACCGTACATTGTACCTACCTGTGAACGAAGACCCTTACCGAGGTCCTCAAGGCCTGCACCGATTGCAAGACCGTCATCAGAGAAAGCACTCTGTGAACGACCGTAAACGATTTGGAGGAAAAGCTCTCTCATAGCTGTGTTAATAGCATCACAAACAAGGTCTGTGTTAAGAGCTTCAAGAATAGTTCTGCCCGGAAGAATTTCAGCAGCCATAGCAGCTGAGTGAGTCATACCCGAACAACCTACTGTCTCAACAAGAGCTTCCTGAATAACGCCTTCCTTAATGTTAAGGCTGAGCTTGCAGGTACCCTGCTGAGGCGCACACCAACCTACACCATGTGTGAAGCCTGAAATATCTTTAATTTCTTTTGCCTTTACCCATTTTGCTTCCTCCGGAATCGGAGCAGCACCGTGAGCAACGCCCTGTGCTACAGGACACATTGTTTCAACTTCATGTGAATAAATCATTTGAATTACTCCTTCCATATTTTAGCTTTAAATATTGCCAAAAATAATAATTTATAAAATTATCACAAATATTATACCCAATTGCTCGTCTATCTTCAAGAGTAAATGTCAATTTTTTGTCAAAAGTTTTATGTTTTAGTTACTATTATAAGAAAACTTGAAAAAATCAATCAATTTTGGTACAATATTAATATTATAATTCGACATTTGAAAGGATAAAGCAATATGAAAATCAAAAACGGCTTTGCAAAAAGGAAAATTGCTGATTCAAATATTGTAGTGCCTGTCGGCAGAGCAACAAACGATTTCAACGGAATGATTACGCTCAATGATTCAGGCTCGTTTTTTTGGGATTGCTTAACGCACGAAACAACGATTGACGGGGTTGTTGAAAAAGTAATAAGCGAGTACGACATTGACAAAGAAACGGCGAAACAAGATATTGAAAAATTTATAAAAATGCTTGACGATAACAACCTTCTTGAAAAATAAATCAAAAATCAGTCCCCCCGTAGGTTTAACACTTACGAGGGGTTGTTTTTTTATCCGAATCTGCCGTTAATGTATGCATCTGTGCGTTCATCAAACGGGTTTGAAAAAAGTTTCTCGGTTTCGTCAAATTCAATAACCTCACCCAAAAGGAAAAATGCCGTTTTGTTTGAAATACGCTTTGCCTGCTGCATAGAATGGGTAACAATTATAATTGTATAGTCCTTCTTAAGCTCAAGTGCAAGTTCCTCTATCTTAGATGTTGAAATAGGGTCGAGGGCAGAAGTAGGCTCGTCCATAAGGATAACGTCAGGGTTGACGGCAAGGGTACGTGCAATGCAAAGCCTTTGCTGTTGACCGCCCGAAAGGGCAAGTGCGCTCTTTTTAAGCTTATCGCCCACCTCGTCCCAAAGTGCCGCCTGACGAAGAGATTTTTCAACTATTTCATCAAGTTCTTTTTTGGAGCGAATACCGTGAGTTTTAGGGCCATAGGCAACATTATCATAAATACTCATTGCAAACGGGTTCGGTTTTTGGAAAACCATCGCAACATTTTTGCGAAGCTCGTTAATATCGTAAGAATAAATATCCTTGCCGTCATATTTGACGCTGCCGTTTATTTTGCAGGTATCAACAAGGTCGTTCATTCGATCAAGAGTTTTCAAAAGAGTTGATTTTCCGCAACCTGACGGCCCTATAAAAGCAGTTATCTCATTTGGCGAGATATTCATATTTATATTTTTCAAGGCTTTAAAATCGCCGTAATAAAGTTCTAAATTTTCAATTTCAAATTTATTCATTTTGTTTCCTTATTTCATAATTTTCTTTGCAAGTGCATTTGAAAGTGCATTGATTATAACTACAAAAACGATAAGCACAACAGCAGTCGCATAAGCCTGTTCGGTGTAAAGCCCTTCATTCAAAAGGCAATATAAGTGAACCGATATTGTGCGAGATGATGAGGTGAGTTTTGTTGCAGCTTCAGGTACAGTTCCCGCAGTATAAATCAGCGCCGCTGTTTCGCCCACTATCCTGCCGATTGCCAAAATTATCCCTGAAATAATACCCGGCATTGCAGACGGCAAAACAATTTTAAAAACTGTGCGAAGCTTTCCCGCACCAAGACCATAGGAAGCCTCACGAAATGTGTTATCAACACCAAGCATTGCCTCCTGCGACGTTCTTATAATAAGCGGCAAAACCATTATTGCAAGCGTGATTACACCTGCTAAAAGCGAATAGCCCCATTTTTTTGAAATGACGAATGCCAAAAATCCGAACAAGCCGTAAACTATTGACGGAATACCGGAAAGGGTTTCGTTTGCAATATTTATTATTTTTACAAAAAATGAATTTTTCCTTGAATATTCCGCCAGATAAATTGCCGAAAAAATCCCGATAGGAACAGATAAAAGAAGTGTGAGCGCCGTCAAATAAACCGTATTTATAATTGACGGAAGCATTGACTGATTAGAAGATGAATATTTAAGCGAAAAAAGGTCAAGTGAAAGATTAGGCACACCCTTTATAAAAATATATCCTATAATAAATACCACTGTAAGTGCAGTTATAACCGTGCTGATTATAATAAGCAAAAACACGGCAAAGGACAAGGGTCTATTGAGATATTCCCTTAATTTTCTCATAATACTCATTGTTACCCCTCCTTTTTATGAACGGCAAGTGAGAAGCACAAATTGATAATCAAAACGAATACAAAAAGAACTGCCGCCGTTGCAATAAGCGCACGCCTGTGAAGTCCCGAAGCATAAGCCATTTCAAGAACGATATTGCCTGTAAGCGTGCGTACACCCGAGGTGATTGATTTAGGAATAATCGCCTGATTACCTGCAATCATAACTACAGCCATGGTTTCGCCGACTGCTCTGCCGATACCGAGAATAATTCCGCTGACAATACCCGATTTTGCAACAGGGAAAACCGCCTTAAATATACTGTATTCCTTTGTTGCGCCGAGTGCAAGCGAGCCTTCATAATATGACGGAGCAACACTTTTGAGCGACGATTCACAGGTATTAATAATCGTCGGAAGTATCATAATTCCCAAAAGGATTGAAGCGGTTAAAACACCCTTGCCGCTTGTATTTGTAAGCTTTTGGATAACAGGCACAACTGCAACAAGGCAGAAAAATCCGTAAACTATTGACGGGATACCCGCAAGAAGATTAACAACCGGTTTCATAATCGAATACAGCCTTTTAGGGCAATAAAATGCGAGAAACACCGCTGTAAAAATACCTATTGGCACACCGATAATAATTGCCCCTGCCGTAACGTAAATACTGCCGAGAATCATAGGGAAAATGCCGAATATTTCCCTGCTTGGCTTCCACGTTTTGCCAAATATAAAATTTTTAAATCCTATTTCCTCTATTGCCGGAATGCCGTTTTGAAAAATAAATTTGCAAACAAAGATAACGGCAATTACCGATAGAAATGCGCACAGCAAAAACACTATACGCATTGCAATTTCTTTTGCCTTTTTCAAATTATTTTATAACCTCTTCCCAAGTCGAAACATTACCTTCAAAGATATTTTTTACCTGTTTGCTTGTCAATGTATCCAAAGAATTTGAACTGTTCACAATAACTGCAATACCGTCAAGAGCAATCGTCTGCGATTTAAGAGTTTTTGCCTCATCATCCTTAAGCTCTCTTGAACTCATTGCAATTTCAACTGCGCCCTGAATTGCAGATTCAATACCTGCCGACGAACCTGATTCCTGAATTTCAATTTTAACGTCGGGATTGAGCTTTTTATATTCATCTGCAAGCACATTCATAACCGGAGCGACTGAGGTTGAACCCGCAATTGTGATTGTGCCTTTCTTGCCGGAGCCCGTGTAATCTTCCTTTGCTTCGGTTGAAATATAACCCTCTTTGGCAATAATTGCCTCACCCTGCTTTGAGGTAATAAATGATATAAAATCTTTATCTATATCTGTAAGCTTAGTGTCAATATATGCGATTTTAAAAGGCCTTTGCAGCTTATAACTGCCGTCCTTAACGGTAGCGGTTGAAGGAGCAACACCATCAAGCCCAACTGCCTTAACGTCGCTCGAAAGTGAACCTAAAGATACATAGCCGATTGCGTTTTTATTACCCTTTACGGTTGACATCACAACCGAGGTCGAATTTGTAAGTTCTGCCGAATCAGCCGTAATATCGTTGCCGTTTTCATCTGTAACACCCATAAGTTCAACAAACGCATCTCTTGTGCCTGAGCCTTCTTCTCGGCTTATAACGGTAATTTGACCCGATACCCCTGTTTTTTCTTTCTTTTCATTGCTGTCTTTAGACGAACAGCCATACATCGCAAATGATACTATGCCTACAAGGCAGATAGCCGAAATTACACTGATGATAATACTTTTCTTTGTCATTTTCTTTTTCCTTTCATACATAAGTACAAGTATTTGCTTAAGTACCTCCTTGGTACAAATTGAGAATACACCCGACGTATTAAAATATGCTAAAAATGCCGTTAAAAATCTGATAAAATCACGATAAATTTTATTGACTTTAATTTAACCTTTTCTTTATTTGATTTAACTTATACCTAACAATTTTATTATTTATCATTTATTATAAATTATAAAATTGCAAAAAAATAAAGACGTCTTTATCAGCTTTTTAAAAAAGTCTAATAATAAATTTCTATAAGCTGTCAGACTTTGAGAAAGTGAGATAAATTTCGTATTTTGCGAGCGGGTGCTGTACGTGGGTACTGCCCCCGAGCAAAAGACGGAAAGCGCCAAAAATGGCAAGGACTCGACGTCCTTGCCATTTTTCCAATCCCTCTGAGTGCAACAAGTTGCACCCACCGTCTCCCCTGTCGTGTCGGTCGGTGCTTCTGCACTAAAGTGCAGAGGTCTCCACCGGAGACCCGCACCCTTTGCAAGGGAGGCAAAAAGGTTTATTTAATTCGGGGTCCCCGAAAAGCGCAAGCTTTTTGGGGAGAGGAGAAAGGAACAGAGTGTTTATTATAAATTTTGTAAAAATTTATTCAAACACGGAATTTCTTTCGACGAGGCGTGATTTAGCCACTTTATCAAAGTCTGTTAAACTTTTCTGACTGTTATTTCACCTGAGCGCAAAACCGTTTTTTCGCCGTTTTCAAGCTCTACTTCAAGACCGCCTTTCTCATCTATGGCGATTGCTGTTGCAAGATTTGCTTCTCCGTTTTGGATAAATTTAATCTTTTCGCCGATAACCATTGAATGACTGCGATAATAATCAATAAAACTTGCATAATCCCCGCCGGCAATTTTCATAAGTTCATTAACTGTTTGAGCAATCAGCGCACTGCGGTTTACATCAACATCAAGGCAACCTGCGCCCTGAACATCACTTGGGAATTTTGTGGTTCTGATATTAATTCCTATTCCGATTATCACGCTGTCAACCGTGCCGGATTCAAAATCAGTCGTTGCTTCAGTCAAAATTCCGCAAACCTTTTTGCCGTTTAAATAAACATCATTAACCCATTTGATTTTCGGCTTTAAATCGGTAGTTTTTTCAATTGCCTTGCACACTGCAACCGCAGCGGCAGTAGTGGCTGTGACAGCATTTTGAAGAGAAGTATCGGGGCGGATAACAAGAGAAAAATATATTCCTGTTTCGCTTGGGGAATAAAAGCTTTTCCCCTGCCTTCCTCTGCCAGCCGTCTGTTTAGCGGCGGTAACAAGAAATTCTCCCTGCTTGCCGTCTGCCAAAAGCCTTTTGCAGTATGTATTTGTTGAATCGATAGTATCAAAATGGGTTACTTCAATATCTCTTTCAAGAAGTGCCTTGACACCTTCGGCAGTCACAAGGCTGTTATTTTGTTTGAGTTTATAGCCGCATTTGGTAACACCCTCGATATCATATCCGCTTTTTTTAAGCGATTTGATTGCTTTCCAAACCGCCGCACGACTTACACCTGTTTGCCTTGCAAGTTCCTCACCGCTGACATAATTTTCCTCTTTTAAAAGTCTTGTTAATATCTCATCCTTAGTAGCCATTGTAAACACCCCTTTACATTTAAGTTTACAAACATTTCAAAATAACAGGCAGGAAAACTTCCTGCCTTAGATTATAAAAATCTATTTCTTTATATAGAATATCGCCAAAGTTTTAGGACCGCAATGAGATGAAATGGTACAACCGGCATCTGCCCTTATTATTTCATCAAACCTTGCCTTTCCTTCGATAAGGCCTAAGATATAGCTCAGTACATCACCGGATATTCCGCCGCTGTCTGCAACAACGATACGAGAGGTATCAATCTTGCTGACATTTTTTAGGCAATCATCTGCATATTGCTTATATACGTTTTCCATCTTGCCACGATATTTTTTAACAACATCAAGAGCTCCTGTTTTTGGGTCAACCGCAATGCTCGGCCTTATTCCCAAAACATTGGCGCTGAACTTTGCAATACCGGAACATCTGCCGCCCTTGTGGAGATATTCAAGTGTATCAAGCACAAAGGTCGTGCTTACCTTCGGTACTATTGAATTAACTCTGCTTGAAATCTTCCTTGCATCAAAGCCCTTTGCTTTAAAATCGCAAGCCTTAAGCACAATAAGCCCCATTGCGGCACAAAGACTTTTTGAATCAACAACATAAACATCGTCAAAATCAGAAGCAGCAATACACGCATTTTGATAGCTTGAGGAAATGGCAGACGAAAGGCTGATATGAACAACAGCCTTGCCCTGCTTTGTCAGCTTATCAAACAAATCAAAATAAGCACTCGGAGCAACCGCCGCAGTCTTTGGAAGAGTACCTGTTCTTGCAACAAATTCATACACATTTGCCGGAAAGACGTCTACGCCGTCCAAAAATGTATCCTCGCCCAATAAAATCGACAAAGGAGTTATTACTATATTATTTTTTTCAATTATGCTTTTTGGTAAATCACAGGTGGAATCCGCTGTAATAACTACTTCTTTCATAAATACACCTTAATATAATTAACACTTTCATATTTACTGTCAAAAAAGTATATCACAAATCAGATTGACGTTCAATAATATTATAAATTAGTTTAGTCTTATTTAATAATCTGAATTATGCACCGTATTTAAGTTTAACATTTTTAAGCATATCACGGCTGTATTTTTTGTCATAAGTGATTTTCAATACACTTCTTGACTCTCTTTCCAAAATTTCCGCCTTATAAGTGATATCTTTATTATCACCTATGACTACGCTGTAATCACCGCTGTTTGTCACTCTGTCGGAAAATACGAAGCCCTCTTTAGCGGTCAAAACTATACTTGTTTGCGTAATTTTAACCTTATCAACACATTTAATTTGAGATTCAAGCTCTCCAAATGAAACGCTTTGTTCATTAACGTTATCGGCAATTTCAAAGCTTGCGTCAATCCAATCAATAAGATTATCATTTGTATTAATAGTATTTGACGAAGTGTTATTTAAAGTATATGTAAATTTTTTAGGATTATTATCCCTTAAATCGGGCATTGCATAGCTATCCTTTGGTATAAATTCAATAGTTTTCGGAGTAATTGTAAATCTGCCTTTTTTATTAACACTCACACCCGTATGAATATCGCCTACATACTGCGCCTTGCTTGAATCGTCATAATATGCAAGCACCATAATATTGAGTTGGAGAGAACCGTCCTTTGCAACATAATAATTGCCTTCGCCCTTGCCCCATTTAGTAAATTTTTTGTACCCGTCTTTGTTATCGTTATGAAGCGCCTTGGCATAATAAACATACTTATTTGATGAAATGCCCGTTGCCTTGTCATATTTCAATTCAACGTCATTATCATCCATAACAAATTGCAAATATTTACTACAACTTTTTACCTGATTCATTTTAGCGTTAATTGCCATCTCAAACGGTTTTTTCCAAGTATTTTGGTCGGCATAAATTATCTTAAAATCCTGCTTGCCGCTGCTGTTTGTAATAGGCTTAATCAAAACGGCATATTTGTGATAATTTTCAAAATCAGATTTATCGGCAGTGATAAGTGAATTGTTTAAATCGCTTGCGGGAGAACAATATAAAACAAGAAGTTCTTTTTCATTATCGCCGTCATAATCACCATAATAAAAATCCACAGGTTTTTGCGTTAATGCCCAATCAAAGCCGCCAAGCTCCTTTCTTACCGAATTATATTCGATATATGCTTTATTTTTATTGTCAATAAAGAGCTTAAACCCATTGTCGTCATAATAAACGGTATCAGGCGCAGCAGTCGTTGTTTGATTAGGCTTTGTAGTTGTGATAACCTGAGTGGTAAGAACAATATTTTCGTTGTTTTTCTTTTCCCTGTAATAGTATGAAAAGCCGAAAACTATTCCTACTGCGATAAGCAATACAATGCTAACTCTAACAAAATATTTCATAATTTATCATCCGTAAATATCTTTAAATTTAAAAGGGATTTTATTACCTTTAACAATATGATAGCAATTTTCACCGAGAGAAAAAATAGGTTTATCGTGCTTCAATGAATCTGAATATACATCAATAATTTTTATATCTTCATTATTATAAAGTTCAAAAAGCCTTTTAACCTTTTCTTCATCACGGCAATTTTTGCCTATAATTGCTCCTGTTTTTTTATTATGCCTTGTGCAAAGCAAATCCTCAAATCCAAGCCTTTTTTGAATTTCATTAAGAAGAAAATCAGGAGAAGCGCTTATAACAACAGCGTGTCTTTTGCGATTTAAAAACCATTTATGTACCTGATGTTCGTGCCTGTCCCAAAATCCCTTAACTGCATTATCAAGCGGAATAAACATAACAAAGCAGAAAAAATACTTTTTAAATTTTGTAAAATCAATCACCTTTAATACCATAAGTATTGCAAGAAGCGCCTGAAAGGGAATAAAAAGAATTATCCAAGGATAATGAAGAATCGAATACCCCCAAAAAAGCGAGCCGCTGTCAAACGGCACTACGGTTTTGTCAAAATCGTAAATATCTATTTCTTTCATCATGCCTCCAAAAACAAATTAAATAGTGTCAACATCAAAATCAATAGTGAGCTTTTTATTTGAACTGAAATGGGTAAGCTTAACCCCGGCATACACAAACATTTTTTTGCTTGCCTTAACATTATCGGTATCCTTATATTTATCGCTAATGTAAACTACTTCTTTTATTCCGCACTGAATAATTGCCTTTGCACATTCATTGCAAGGAAAAAGAGCGACATAAATCCTACATCCCTTAAGACTGTTGCCGCCTGCATTTAATATTGCATTAAGCTCGGCGTGGCAAACATAAGGATATTTTGTAAGCGTAGATTTATCGCCCTCACGCTCCCAAGGAAATTCGTCATCGCTGCAACCCCTGGGAAATCCGTTGTAGCCTACACTCATAATTCTGTTATCATCATTTACAATACAGGCGCCCACTTGAGTGCTTGGGTCCTTACTTCTTTGAGAAGCAAGAAGCGCAACACCCATAAAGTATTCGTCCCAACTTATATAACCTTTTCTTTTAGACATAATTATCTCCGTTTAAAAATACTATTTTAAAAGTTCGACAAAATCGTCAAGCTCATTTGCCTCAATTTCGCTTATTCTGCCTTCGTCAACCAGAACATTAATTTCCGGATTAATCGGAAGCTTTGCAAGAACGGGAACGCCGAGTTCGGCAGCCGTTTCGTCAATCTTTGATTTGCCGAAAATATTGATTTTTTCATTGCAATTAGGGCAAACATAATAGCTCATATTTTCAATAAGTCCCAAAACAGGAATATTCATCATATTTGCCATATTATAAGCCTTGTTTACAATCATTTTAACCAAATCCTGCGGAGTTGAAACAATAACAATTCCGTCAATAGGCAAGCTTTGAAAAACAGTCAATGCCACGTCACCCGTTCCCGGAGGCATATCAACAAATAAATAATCAAGCTCGCCCCAACGTACATCGCTCCAAAACTGTTCAACAACACCGCTTATAACAGGCCCTCTCCAAACAACGGGAGAATTAACATCCTCCAAAAGCAAATTAATGCTCATAAGCTTAATTCCCTCATTCGTTACGGCAGGGAGCAAGCATTCTTCATCCTGCATTGCACGCTCGTTAATACCAAAGGATTTAGGCACGGACGGACCTGTAATATCAGCGTCAAGAATACCGACCTTAAGCCCTGCTTTTGCACACTTGGATGCAAGCAAACAGCTTACGAGGCTCTTGCCTACTCCGCCCTTACCGCTGACAACACCGATTACCTTTTTAATATCGGAGTATTTATTCATAGGCTTTAAAAAATCTTTTTTATCCTGCTTCCTTGATGCGCAGCTTTCACCGCAAGAGGAACAATCGTGAGTACATTCGCTCATTTTAATCACCTAAATTATTATTTTCATTATTTTTATTATTTTATAGTATTATATACAATATGTTTATCGAAAATTTTAACACAATGTGTAAAAAATATCAATAGTTGCGAATAAGCGCCTTTACCTTGCCGGCAATTGCACATTCGTCAACAATTATCGGCTCAAATTTATCATTTTCCGGCTGAAGCCTGAAATGACCGTCCTCTTTATAAAAACGCTTAACTGTTGCCTCTTCTCCGACAAGTGCAACAACAATATCGCCGTTTTGCGCCGTAGGGCACTGCTCAACAATAACAATATCCCCGTCAAGTATGTGAGCATTAATCATTGACTCGCCCTTAACTCTGAGTGCAAAAAGATTATTTCCGCTTACTCCTGAAACAGCAATATAATCTTCAATTATTTCCGTTGCCAATATAGGCATACCGGCAGTAACAGTACCTACGAGCGGAATATGGTTAACTCCCTTTGCCGCACCGACAACACGAACTGTACGCTTTAAATTAGCGTCACGAGTAATATATCCCGCCTGTTCAAGCGCATTGAGATTGTATTGAACAGACGAAGTTGAACGAAGCCCGACAGCCTCCCCTATTTCCCTGACAGACGGCGCAATTCCCTTATCGTTTATTCTTTCCTTTATAAAATCATATATGGCTTTTTGCCTTTTATTAATTTTTTCCATAACTGCTCCTTAATATTATAATTAGTATAAAACTCTGTCATAATATAATAATAACATTAATAGATATTCAAGTCAAACATTTGTACATATATTTTATCAAAAAATGTCGCAAAGCACCGATTTTTGTCATTTTAAAATAAAGTTGAAAATAAACAAAAAAATGCTTGACAAATAGCAACTTATACGTTATAATCTTGCTTGCACTTAAGTCGTAGGTGCTTTATTTAAGTACGGCTTTATAGCTCAGTTGGCTAGAGCATGCGGTTCATACCCGCAGTGTCACTGGTTCGAATCCAGTTAAAGCCACCAACGGCCCGGTGGTCAAGCGGTTAAGACACCGCCCTTTCACGGCGGTAACACGGGTTCGATTCCCGTCCGGGTCACCATAAAAAAGACACCTCAACGGTGTCTTTTTTGCTATCAAAGCTTTAAAAAAATATGCAAATGTCTCAGTAGCTCAGTTGGATAGAGCGTTCGCCTCCTAAGCGAAAGGTCGGGGGTTCGACTCCCTTCTGGGACGCCAAAAGCAGTATCAAAATTTGATGCTGCTTTTTTATTTTAAAAGGCAACTATGCACTATGCACTAAAATGTCGCCTCCTTTTTGTTACACTTGAACAAAAAACATTCTCCCTATTGACTTTAGCGCTTTTAGGTGCTAAACTATCAACATAAACTTTAACACTTTTAGGTGCTAAAGTATTTCGAATCAGAGAGGAAAAATATTTTATGAACAAGACAGTTAAAAAAATTGCGGCTGTAGCACTTTCGGCACTCATGGTCGGCAGTGTATTTGCAGGTTGCTCATCAAATTCAGGCAAAAAAGATACAACAAACAAAAATACATATAATGTAGGTATTTGCCAGCTTACACAGCATACCGCACTTGACAGCGCAACAAAAGGCTTTAAGGATAAGCTCAACGAGCTTGCAAAGGCTGACGGAAAGACAATCAACTTTGACTATCAAAACGCATCAAACGATTCTGCAAACTGTGCTACAATCGTAAATAAATTTGTATCATCAAATTACGACCTTATTTTAGCAAACGCAACACCGGCGCTTCAGGCTGCCGCTACAGCAACAGCTGCAAGCAAAACTCCTGTAGTCGGAACAGCCGTAACCGATTACGGAACAGCGCTTGACATTAAAATGAATCCTACAGACCCGACAGGAATTAACATTACGGGCACATCTGACCTTGCTCCTCTTGCAGACCAGGCACAGATGATTCTTGACCTTTTCCCTAACACAAAGAAGGTAGGCGCACTCTACTGTTCAGCAGAGGCTAACTCGCAGTATCAGGTTGACGGTGTTAAAAAAGCACTTGAAAAGAAGGGTGTCAGCTGCACATTCTATTCATTTGCAGACTCAAACGACATTGCAACTGTTGCTAAAAAAGCTGCAAGCGAATCAGACGTTATTTATGTTCCTACAGATAACACGGCAGCTGATAACGGCAGTGTAATTGACGCAGCATGCAAGGCTGCAAAAACACCTATCATTGCAGGTGAGGAAGGTATCTTCAAATCAACAAACGCAGTTGCAACTCTTTCAATTTCATTCTACAACCTCGGTCAAAAAGCCGGCGCAATGGCATACGAAATTCTTACAAAGGGTACAGACCCTGCAACAATGAACGTTCAGCAGTCAGACGAGCTTACATACTACTACAACGAGGATCAGGCAAAGGCATTCAAGGCTAACGTTCCGGATAATTACAAAGCATATAATTTCAGCGACGCAAAATAACTGACAACCTATTGACTAATTTAACGGTTTAAAGTATAATAGTGTCAAATTAATAAAGAGCAATGAGTTTCTACTTGTTGCTCTTTAAATTACTTTTAATTGAAAGGTATATAAAAATTATGGGAGCTTTTATCAGTGCCATTCCCGGTGCAGTAGGACTCGGTCTTATTTGGGGCATAATGGCAATCGGCGTTTACATCACTTTTAGAGTGCTTGATTTTGCCGACCTAACTGTCGACGGCACGCTTGCAACAGGCGGTGCGGTTTTAGTTATATCAATGATGAACGGAATGAATGTTTGGGTTGCGCTTTTGTTTGCTTTTCTTGCAGGCTGTATGGCAGGTCTTGTTACAGGCGTGCTTAACACCCTACTCGGCATACCGCCTATTCTTGCAGGTATTTTAACTCAGCTTGCACTTTATTCAATAAATTTAAGAATACTCGGCAAATCAAATCAGGCGCTTTCAATTTATAAATATCACGTGCTTGCAAGTATGACTGATATTACGAAGGCTATTATTATAGTAGCAATCTTTGTTGTTGCCATTATCGCAATTCTTTATTGGTTTTTTGATACCGAGCTTGGTCATTCAATCCGTGCTACCGGCTGTAACCAAAATATGGCTCGTGCAAACGGTATCAATATTAATTTAACAAAAATTGTTGCGCTTGTACTTTCAAACGGTCTTGTTGCTCTTGCAGGCGGGCTTCTTTCGCAATATCAGGGCTTCGCAGACGTCAATATGGGCAGAGGCGCTATCGTTATCGGTCTTGCCGCAGTTATTATAGGCGAGGTTATCTTTGGCAAAATATTTAAAAACTTTGCACTCAGGCTTCTTGCAGTTGCATTCGGCGGAATTATTTACTATGTAGTAATGCAGTTTGTTATCAGCCTCGGTCTTAATACCGATGACCTCAAGCTTCTTACCGCTGCTATTGTTGCCGTATTCCTCGGTATTCCTTATCTTAAAGGGCAATATGCTCAAAAGCATATCAAGATAAAGGAGGGCAACAAATAATGCTTGAAATTAAAAATGTTTATAAAACATTTAATCCTAACACAATTAATGAAAAAAAGGCTCTTCGTGGCATTGATTTAGTTCTCAACGAAGGCGATTTCGTAACGGTTATCGGCGGTAACGGCGCAGGCAAATCAACTATGCTTAATATGATTGCAGGCGTTTATCCCGTTGATTGCGGAACTATTACGGTTGACGGCATTGACGTTACAAAGCTTCCTGAGCATAAAAGAGCCAAATATATCGGCAGAGTTTTCCAAGACCCTATGAACGGTACAGCCGCCGATATGCAAATTCTTGAAAATCTTGCTCTTGCAAAGAGAAGAGGCAATCACAGAGGCTTGGCATTCGGTGTTACAAAAAAAGAAAAAGAAGAATATGTTGAAGTTCTTAAAAGCCTTGATTTAGGACTTGAAACAAGGCTTACATCTAAAGTAGGACTTCTTTCAGGCGGTCAAAGGCAGGCTGTTACGCTTCTTATGGCAACCCTTAAAAAGCCTAAAATTTTGCTTCTTGATGAACACACGGCGGCACTTGACCCTAAGACAGCTAAAAAGGTGCTTGACCTTACGGAAAAAATTGTTGCAAGGGATAATCTTACAACAATTATGATTACTCACAATATGAAGGACGCTATAAATATAGGCAATCGTCTTATTATGATGAACGAGGGCAAAATTATTTATGACGTATCGGGCGAGGAAAAGAAAAATCTTACTACCGCTGACCTTCTTGCAAAATTTAAGGTTACCTCCGGCGGAGAAGAATTTGACAACGACCGTGTTCTTCTTTCAACAGAGGCAGACGAATAAATTTTATACAAAAATATTTTATGGGCGAGCAGTGCTTGCCCATATTTTTTAGGTGATTAGATGAACAACAAAGCAGGTTTATATATTCATATCCCTTTTTGCAAATCGAAATGTCCTTATTGCGATTTTTACAGCGTAAAATATGACAAGTCGCTTAGCGAAAAATACGCCGACGAATTAATCAAAACAATGGCTGATTATTCAGGCGAATTTGACACAGTTTATTTCGGCGGCGGTACTCCGTCGATTTTAGAAAGTGAATTAATCGCCAAAATTTTGACATCTGCAAAAAATCATTTTGATATAGATAAAAATTCCGAAATAACGATTGAATGTAACCCGTCAAAAAACCTTGAAAAAGATTTTTACACCTATGCAAAATGCGGAATAAACAGAGTAAGCATAGGTATGCAAAGCGCAAGAAACGAAGAACGCTTTGCACTTGGAAGAAGCGCAGGGCAAACGGAAGTTGCAAAGGCTGTTAACGACGCTAAAAAAGCAGGAATAAGTAACATAAGCCTTGACGTTATGCTCGGCACTCCCAAGCAAACTCTCTCCTCTCTTGATGAAACTTTTGAATTTATCGACAAAATGAACGTTACCCACATAAGCGCATATATGCTTAAAATTGAAGAGGGCACAAGATTTTTTGACCTAAAGGACAGGCTCGCACTTCCCGACGAGGACACGGTTTGCGAAATGTATTTAAAAACAATAAAATCCCTTGAAGCTCTCGGCTTTAATCAATATGAAATAAGCAATTTTTCTAAGCCGTCGTTTGAAAGTAAACACAATACAAAATATTGGATTTTAGACGATTATTTAGGCTTAGGCAAAAGCGCACACTCCCTTTGGCACGGCAAAAGATTTTATTATGATACCGATTGGTCGCTTAAAAGTGAAGGAGAGGTTGATATTGAAGAAGAACGAATTATGCTCGGCTTAAGGCTAAATTGCGGAATTGATAAATCGCTTATAAAAAAAGACTTTTCACGCTTCGTAAAAATGGGGCTTATGAAAGAAAGCGAAAACAAAATTGCACTTACAAGCGAGGGAATGCTTGTTTCTAATTTAATAATCAGCGAGCTTTTGTAAACAATAGCCTTAGAGGTGAGTTTATGAAAGATGAAAAATATAAGAAAAAATATCAATTAAGCAAAGATACGGATTTGACGAATAAATATTTAACTTCCATAACAAATCCAACCGTTCAACCTGACAGAAAAACGGAAATGGGAGTACCTATCCCCGACACGCAAAACGTTGAATACTCAAAGGAATATGAGGAAGAAAATAAGTTATAAAAAAACGGCTGCCACGCAAAAAAGTGACAGCCGTTGGGGCGCACTACATAAAAAATAATTGCTCAAAAAATAAAGAAACAGCGAAATACTGCGTTAAAATTATAGCGCAGGCGGCAAGCCTTCACTATAATTTATGCCTTGTCTTTCATCTGTTTCTTTTATTTTTGAGTGCGAAGCAGTTTAAACAAACTGATTTTGTTCAGTGTGCATTAATAAAATCCTGTTAATACTTGCGTATTAGCAGGATTTTTTAATAGTGCAATGGGCCAAACTCAGAAAGTTTAAACCACATTCTTCTTTATGCAGTACGCCCCTTTTTTCTTTATTTTATTACCTTATATCCTGCATCGGTAACAGCTTTTTCAAGAACGGATAAATCAACGTCCTTATCAAGCATAACTTCTGCCTCGCATTTTTCGTGGCTTGCGCTTGCTTCTTTAACACCGTCGATTGCCTCAAGTGCTTTTTTAACGGCAGCCTCGCAATGAGGGCACATCATTCCCTCAATCTTAATAGTTTTTGTCATAATTTTTTCCTCCTTATTTTGAGCGGTGATATTAAGCTTAATATCAACCGGCTTTTTCTTTTTATCACGCTTTGGCGAATGAACTTTTACGAGATTAAGCCTGAGCGCATTAGTAACAACACAAAAGCTTGAAAGGCTCATTGCCGCCGCACCGAACATAGGATTAAGAGTCCAGCCGAATATCGGAATCCACACACCTGCTGCAAGCGGAATACCGATAATATTATAAATAAATGCCCAGAAAAGATTTTCGTGGATATTGGTAAGCGTTTTTCTGCTTAGCCTGATTGCACCCGACACGTCGGTAAGCTTACTGTTCATAAGTACAACGTCTGCCGCATCTACCGCAACATCGGTACCTGCACCGATTGCGATACCCACATCGGCACGTGTAAGCGCCGGTGCATCGTTTATTCCGTCGCCAACCATTGCTACCTTGCCGTAGGTCATAAGTTCTTTAATAACGCTTTCCTTGCCGTCAGGGAGCACGTCGGAGATAACGGTATCAACACCGACCTGCTTGCCGATTGCCTTTGCGGTTTTTTCGTTATCACCCGTCAGCATAACAACACGAATACCCATATTTTGAAGTTCTTTAATAGCCTTAGGACTGTCCTCTTTAATAACGTCGGCAACTGCAATTATACCGAGAAGCTTATTATCCCCCATAAACAAAAGCGGTGTTTTGCCGTTTTGAGCAAGTTCTTCTGCCTTATTTTTGATATTATCATCAACAGAAATTTTACTTGAAATAAATTTCATACTTCCGCCTACAACAGTTTTGCCGTCAACATTTGCCGACAAGCCGTTGCCTGCAAGCGCCTTGAAAGAAGTTGTATCAAAGCACTTAACATTTTTTTGCTCGGCATATTCACAAACTGCCTTTGCAAGCGGATGCTCGCTCTTTTTTTCTATAGAATAAGCAAGCGACAAAAATTCGTTTTCATCGCCGAATGCAATAACATCCGTAACCTTAGGCTCGCCCTTGGTGATTGTGCCTGTTTTATCAAGAGCAACAATCTGCACTCTGCCTGTTTCCTCAAGCGAAGCCGCAGTTTTGAAAAGAATACCCGACTTGGCTGCCTTACCGTTGCCGACCATAACCGCAACAGGGGTTGCAAGTCCGAGAGCACACGGGCAGCTTATTACAAGAACGGAAATACTGCGTGCAAGCGCATAGCCGAAGCTTTGACCTACAAAAAGCCAAACACAAAGTGCAACAAGCGCAACACCTATTACACAAGGCACGAACACACCCGATACCTTATCTGCAATCTTTGCAATCGGCGCTTTTGTGGCGGCTGCGTCACTCACCATTTTAATAATTTGTGAAAGTGTTGTATCCTCGCCGACAGCAATTGCACGGCACTTGATATAGCCCGACTGATTAATAGTTGCACCCGATACCTTATCGCCGACAGCCTTATCAACAGGAATACTCTCACCTGTAAGTGCAGACTCGTCAACAGCCGTTTCTCCCTCAATAATTACTGCGTCAACAGGAACACTTTCGCCGGGTTTTACAACAAAAATATCATTAATCTTAACGTCAGCCACCGCAACGACAATTTCCTTACCGTCTTTGATAAGAGTTGCATTCTTCGGCGCTAAATTCATAAGAGATTTGAGCGCATCCGTCGTTTTGCCCTTTGAATATGCTTCAAGCATTTTGCCCACGGTAATAAGAGTTAATATCATTGCCGCCGACTCAAAATAAAACTCATGCATAAGGCTCATCACTTTTTCGCTGTCGCCTGCAAGCTGAGCAGAAGTCATAAGAAAAAGAATAACCGTGCTGTAGCCAAACGAAGCGGCAGAGCCAAGCGCAACAAGTGTATCCATATTAGGGCTTTTATGAATTATACCTTTAAATCCGTTTATGAAGAATTTTTGGTTAATAACCATAATAATTACTGCAAGCAAAAGCTGAGCCAATCCCATTGCGATATGATTATTTTCCATAAATGACGGCAGTTTCCAGCCCCACATCGTATGCCCCATTGAAATATACATAAGCGGGATAAGGAATATTACCGACCAAATAAGTCTGTTTCTTATTTTGGGCGTTTCGGTGTCCTTAAGTTCATCACTCGATACACTCTCAGCCTTTTTGTCGTTACCCTTAAGGCTTGCACCGTAGCCTGCCTTTTCAACAGCGGCAACTATTGCTTCACTGCTTGCCGTTCCCTCAACACCCATTGAATTGGTAAGCAGGCTCACAGCACAGCTTGTTACACCGTCAACAGCATTAACCGCCTTTTCAACCCTTGCACTGCAAGCGGCACAGCTCATACCCGTTACATTATATTGCGTCAAAAAAATCACCTCAAAACTATTTCATTAATTTTTGAAGAGTTTTTAAAAGGTCATCAACCGTTTCGGTTTTGCCTGCCTTAATATCATCTGTAACGCAAGTCTTTATATGCGTTGAAAGAAGCTCTTTATTAAATGAATTAAGCGCCGCATTAGCCGCCGCAACCTGAGTAATGATATCCGTGCAATACGCATCTTCCTCAAGCATACGCTTAATTCCTCTTATTTGGCCCTCAATTCTGTTAAGGCGATTTATAAGTGCCTTTTGCTCTTCATCTGTTCTGTGCTTCGTTTTACCGTGACAACAGCAACAGCCTTTATTATTATCATTAGTTTCCATTAAATCACTCCTTATACCCTCACGGGGTATCTTAATTATATACCCATATAGGGTATTTGTCAAGCATAAAAAAATAAAGGCGACCGATGGTCGCCCCTACGAAAAATATTATTAGTTCTGTTTTCTGACTATATCATACTCCGAACCGCTCGGTCTAAAATACCTGCACGTCTTGTTTTGTTCCTCGCAAAAGCGGACATATTCGTCCTCGTCAAGCACAAGCGAGCAAAAACATTCGTCCGTTTCCTCGTCATATTCATTATACCAGCATTTTTCGCATAACAAATCCATAATTATCCCTCTTTCGCATATTCCAAAACAACAAATGAAGCCGTCAGCCTAATGCTTTTTACCCTATCAAGCTTTGCCTTGTCGCTTTCGCTTGTTCTGTAAAAATACGGCGTCATAGAAAACAGCGTTTTTAAATCATCCCTTGAGATATCAAATGTGTTTGAAATTTTATTTTTTGATTTCAAAGTAAAAAGCGAGGTTTCAGGCGCTTTTTCATCATTAAGATACGGTGTATCATAAAGAATATTTTTAAGCTCAATCAAATGATTATCACCGGGAATAACGCTTAAAAGCCTGCCGCCGGGCTTAATTACACGGTAAAATTCCTTTTCATTAAACGGTGCAAAAAGATGCATTGCCGTGTCAATCGAATTATCGCAAACGGGAATATGGGCAAGATTTGCCACAAAATAATTATGCTCTTTGCGAGAGGTTGCGGCAAGGCGCACCATTTCCTTGCTGATATCAAAGCCGTAAAGCTCACCGGAATATTCGTCATAATATCCCTCACCGCAGCAGATATCGAGAACGGTGCCGTTCAATTTTGAGTTGACATAATCACGTAAAAATGAATAATATCCCTTTTGCAAAAATTCTCGTCTTGCGTGAGCCGACTCTCTGCTGTCACCCTTTTTATCCCCGCTTTTAGACGTCAGCAAAAGATTAACATACCCCTGCTTTGCAAAATCGAATGAGTGATTATTGTCACATTTAAGCGTTTTGCCGAAAATATTTAATTTTTCACCGCAAACAGGGCAAGTTAAAATATTCATAAAACTACCTATCAAAATGGGCGACACAACGGTCGCCCTTACGTTATTAATGATGGAAAAGGCGAATACCTGTCATTGCCATTGCCATACCGAAACCGTCGCAACATTCGATAACAGCGCCGTCACGAACAGAGCCACCCGGCTGAGCAATATACTTAACACTCGAACGAGCCGCACGTTCAATATTATCCTCAAACGGGAAGAAAGCGTCAGAGCCGAGAGCAACATTTGTCATCTTCTCGTGCCAAGCTTTCTTTTCCTGGGCAGTGAAAGGCTCAGGGCAAGTGGTAAAATATCTCTGCCATACTCCGTCTTTGAGTAAATCCTCATATTCATCTGAAATATAAAGGTCAATAGCATTATCAGCCTCGCACTTACGAAGGCCGTCAATAAACGGAAGATTGAGTACCTTTTCGTTATGGCGAAGCCAAAGATTATCAGCCTTATTGCCTGCAAGGCGGGTGCAATGGATACGGCTTTGCTGGCCTGCGCCTACACCGATAGTCTGTCCGCCCGAAGCGTAGCAAACCGAATTTGACTGAGTATATTTAAGAGTGATAAGCGAAATAAGAAGGTCAATCTTTGCAATTTCAGGAATATCCTTGACCTTAGTAGGCATATCGTCAAAAAGTGACATAGTAAGCTTAGCGTCATTTCTCTTTTGCTCAAACTTAATACCGAACACCTGCTTTGTTTCCATTTCCTCAGGCTGATAGTCTGGGTCCATCTTAATGATAAGATAATTACCTCTTCTCTTAGCCTTAAGAATTTCAAGTGCCTCATCGGTGTATGACGGAGCAATAATACCGTCGCTGACCTCTTTAACAAGGAATTTTGCAACGCTTGCGTCACATTCATCGCTCAAAGCGGCAAAATCGCCAAATGAGGAAACTCTGTCACAACCTCTTGCACGAACATAAGCCTGTGCAATCGGAGAAAGTTCTAAATCATCAGGCACCATACAAACCTTGCGATCAACATCGCTGAGCGGTTGAGCAACTGCCGCACCGGCAGGAGAAACGTGCTTAAATGAAGCGGCACTCGGCAGACCGGTAGCCTCCTTAAGTTCCTTAACAAGCTGCCAAGAATTGAATGCGTCAAGAAGATTGATATAACCTGCCGCACCGTTCAAAATTTCAAAAGGAAGTTCTTTACCGTCCATATGAATCCTTGCAGGGTTTTGGTTTGGGTTGCAACCGTATTTAAGCTTATACTCTGTCATCTTTACATCACCTTTCAGTAATTTATAATTTAGATATAATATTTTATACCATTACATTGAAAAATGCAATAGAGAATGATACAATAATTCAAGGTGATACAAAATGGACGGCATATTAGCAGTAAATCATTTCTTAAAAGGCGAAAAATATGACACACTTCACAAGCATCTTACAGCTTCGGCAAAAAAGTGCGGCATTAATCTAAATATTAAAACGAACTTGGAGCTTGCAACGCAAAAGGCGCAGGCTGACTTTGTGCTGTTTTGGGACAAGGACATTAACCTTGCAAGAAGAATTGAAAAAAACGGTGTTCCCGTTTTCAATTCTGCCGAAGCAATTGAAAAATGCGACGATAAAGGCAGAACATATATTGAACTTGACGGCATTGTGCCTCAGCCTAAAACTCTTATCGCCCCAAAATGCTATTTCAAATCAGATATGAGCGAATTTGTTGAAAAAACAATTGATATTCTCACTTTGCCGCTTATTTTCAAAGAATCATTCGGCTCATTCGGCGCACAGGTATTTTTATGCAATACTAAGGAAGAGATTTACTCCCACATAAGCGAAAAGCCGTTTATTCTTCAAAAATTTATCATCGGCAGCAAGGGTCACGACAAAAGAATTGAAATAATAGGCGGAAAATTTATTTGTGCGGCTGAAAGAGAAAACAAAAACGACTTTCGTTCAAATGTTACTAACGGCGGCACTATGACGCCCTGTAAGCCGACTGAAAAGGAAATTGAAACAGCAATAAAAGCGTGCGAAACCCTCGGTTTAACCTTTGGCGGAGTGGACATTCTTGATGACGGCAGTGTTTGCGAAGTAAATTCAAATGCACATATAATTAACATAATGAACTCAACAAAAATTGACATTGCGCCGTATATTTTTGAAACAATTAAGGAAAAAATCAAATGAGCGGAGTATTGATTTACAGCGAAAAGGAAGCAAAGCGCAACACCTTTGCGATAAATAAATTTAAAGAAGAACTTGGCGTAACGCTTGCAATTGACGATTATGACGGAACGGCTGATTTTATAATTAACAGGACGAATAACTATAAAATTGCAGAAAAATTTGAGAAAAAAGGGATACGTGTTTTTAACCCCTCCTCTCTCTCAAAGCTTGCAAACAACAAGCAACTTTGCTACGAATTTATGGAGAAAAACGGCATTGAAATTTTGCCGATAAACTACAAGGAAGTGCCTGCGGTTAAAAAGCCGATTGACGGCCACGGCGGTCAAGGGGTTGTGATGATAAATGAAAAAGAAAACTTTGAAAGCGGATTTGTTTATCAAAAGCCTTGCGCCACTCTCGGCAAGGACTTGCGTGTTTGGGCTATAGGAAATGACATAATCACGTCAATTTTGAGGGAAAGCGATACCGATTTTCGCTCAAATTTCTGCCTCGGCGGCAGGGCAACACCTTATAAAATGAACGAAGAAGAAAAAAGCCTTGTAAAAAGAATTTTAAGCCTTGTTGAAAGCGATTATATCGGAATTGATTTTCTTTTTGACGGAGGCCATTTAATATTTAATGAAATTGAGGACACCGTCGGCGCAAGAATGGTATATGATAAAACGGATATCGACATAATAAAGCTTTATTGCAATTATATAAAAAAGAATATTTAGTATAAAAATATAAAAAAAGAGCCTTCCCAAAGGGAGAGGCTTCGTAAAGAAGTCTCTCCCTTTGGCTTTGTAATCGGTTGGAATGATGAATTGTAGGTATAATTTATTGTTTTGGAGGATTACACAATGAAAAAGTATATTTTTGATGAAAGCAACAGACTTTGGTATGAATTGCAAGGTGATTATTATATTCCTTGTTTAACCATTTCTGAAAGTGAGAACTATTCTATCGGCATTTGGGGACAAAGGCACGAAAGGTGGCTTAAGAAAAATCGTAAAGTCAGATATTACAATCTTATCACAAGCGGTAAACTAAATTCTTATCTTCACGATATTGATTTATTCGCTAGCGAAACAGAAAGTAGGCTTATCGATGAATTTTCGAAGAAACAAGGCATAACGGAAGAATTGAAAGCTAATGATATGATGGCATGGGTCGGTGCTATGAACAATATTAAAAATCAAGTCGTGGAGATAATATATAATAAAATAATTTTTAACTGATAACTATTGAGGCGGGATTTTTCCTGCCTCATTTATATTTGTATTTAGTATAAATATTGATAAATTAATTAAAATCTTGCATTTATGCCATATTATTATGTCTTTTGGCAAAAGCCCTTGACAAAATAGTTCTAATGTTTTTTAATAAAATTAAAACTTTTTATCACAAAAACGGAATTTTAAGGGATTATGTATATATGGTAGGACTTTTTTTAAATCTGCTGGATACTCAAAATGAAAAAAATAAATTCATTAAGCTTTATGATACATACAGCGATCTGTTATATTGGATAGCACTCAAAAAAACAAGCTGCATTGAAGATGCGGAAGAATGTGTGCAAGAAACCTTTTTATATGTAGCAAAGCATTTTGATAAAATAGGTGAAATAAATTCAAAGAAAACAAAGATTTATTTATCTACAATTATTACAGGGTTTGCAATAGATACTTATAATGCTTCTCAAAAAGCAGAATTTATTGAATTCAACGGTGATAATGAAACGGCAGATTTAAAATATTATGAAAGCTTTGGAAGAATTGAACTTTTAGCAATTGTTGATAATGCATTAGAAGAGGAAAGCAAAGTATTCTTTCATTTGAAATATTTGTATAACTATAAAAGCAAAGAAATAGCAGAGCTTTATAATGTTAAAGATTCCTATGTGCGAAAAAAATTAGAATACGCAAGAAATAAATTAAAGAAAATATTAGAAGAAAGGAAATAATAAAATGTCAGAATTTGAAGAGGCTTTATGGCTTTCGGCTGAAAATTGGGTTGACTCTTTCCCTACAGATTTGCCAAAGCATAAGTTCAGCAAAAAGCATAACAAAATAATAAATGATATAATTTACGGCAAGCAAGATAAGAAAATCAAATTTTCAAAAGGTACAATCAAGGTTTTAATTATTGCCGCTGTTTTGCTTGCAATTGCAACAACAGTATTTGCCATTCCGCCAAGCAGAGAATATATCGTCGATAAATTTTCTAACCATTCGGAATATAATGTTGTTGATAAGAAAAATTCCAAAAGCGTGACATCTTTAAATGTAAATTACATTCCTGCGGGATTTGAAAAAAGCGATGATTACGGAGATACAGTCCAATATGTGAATGGCGACAAAGAATTTGTTGTTGATAAAATTGAATTAACAGCAAGCATAGGATTTGATACGGAACATTACGACCTTGAAATCATCAAGATTAACGGTATTGATGCTGTATATTATAGATCTAATTACAATGAAAAAGGAATAATTTTTAATGACGGAAATTACATTTACATGATAGCAGGAAATATAGAAAAAGATGAGCTTGTACAAATTGCACAAAATGTAAAATGATTATTTGTGAAAAGAGCCAATTTTTTGGATTTTTTTATTTTTTTTATCACAAAATGGAATTTTTTAGGGATTATGTATAATGAGGGGATTAATAGGAAAGGAGGTGTATATTGTGACAAAACAAAATAAGAGTATAAAACAATTTGTTCTTATTGTTTTATCATTTTTAATGGTATTCGGTAATGTAGCCGTAGCTGATGCAGCTGTTAATTACGATAATGAAGTTGCTCCCTTATATGTAAATATTTCAAATCATTTTGAACAAATCGAAATATCCGGAATTAAAGCCAAATGCACAGCAACACTAAAATCTAAAAATTCTGTTCCTTTAAAAATCAAAATGGAGTTGCAGAAAGAAAAGTCGAAAAGCTATGAAACTGTTGAAACATGGACCGACAGTAAGACAGGAAAAGTCTTAACTATGTCCGAATCAAGAAATATCAATGTTTTATGTAAATACAGATTAAAGGTTACATTTACGGCAGGTAAAGAAACCGTAGTCGTTTATAAGTATTGATGAACTTTCAATATTTTACACTATGTTAAACATAAACAAAAATTAATAATTCTATTAACAAAACCTTGAAAGGAAATTTAAACAGATGAAAAGAATAGCAAAACATATCGCATTAATTATGGCATTTGTATCTTGTTTTTTATCATTTACATCTTACGCTTTTGCTCAATCCGATAATAACAAACACAACTCGTTGGCAAATACGGTGTATTTAACAAATAGCAAAGAAAATGCTAAGATTTCGACTCAAAACGGCATAACTGTAACATCAATTAAGAATATTAATTCACATTTGGTTAATGATTCAAACATAACGATTATTGATTTTGATGATGTTTTCAACAACGAAGAATTTGCAACTGAAGTTTCAAATCAAATTAAAAGCGGAAAAAAATTCTATATCCGTGCAACTGAATATTCAGCCAATTCGGAAATTATATCAAAATTATTGAACATACCAAACACCGGTGGTAAAATATTAGAAGCTGACAAGAGCGGAAATTATGCACGAATCGGAACATTTGGATATATTGTGTTTATCGACTCAAATGGAAATTCTCAAATCATTAGACAATTGAGAGCTTTTGCAGATGACGAATCAACAACGGAAGATAAGACTAAGCAAATAACAAATGAAGAAAACAATTCAAATACAGAGATTTCAAAAATCAAAAAAGCATTTGAAAATGCTCCGAATTTAACTTATTCTGATGAATTAGATGCAATAGACAGTTTTTTAACTGCGTATTCGAAAAGGAGTGTCAACGGACTTTCAAGCAAGAATAACGGCATCAGAACACAATCAACATTTAAAGATTATGCATATGAAAAACTATATGACACAACTTATTGGTATGCAAAAGTACGCACATCTTCAAGTAGTACCACTTATAATAAAAAAGTAGGGGCAATCACGAGAGTAATGTACGCAAAACGTTTGTATTGCGCAAAAGCCAACTGGTCAAATCCTAATTACATAACATCAAAATGGGCATATATGTGTGACACATATATGCAACCAACTTGGTCACAATCAAAAGCATATCGTTCAATGAATAGAAGTCTTAATGTGTCATATTCAACATATCCGACCGGGTCAAATAACGACACTTACAAAATGATTCTAAGAGACTTCACTCCTAAGGTCGACTTATCAGGCAAAACAGACGTAACATTGTCAGTCGGTGTTGCAGCTACAACAAGCGAGAAACCCGGACTTACCGGCAGTGCCGGTTTCAATGTAAAAACATCTTTTAACGATGTAAAAATTGCAGTTCCTAATTGGCAAGCTGGTTTATCACATTCGCAAAATATTGCTACAATTAAATTTGACATTGGTGGCAAATTTGACAGAATGACAAGTAAAGCCGTAATGACAAGCACCATTTCGCTTCCGTCCGGTGTTGTCCTTTGGAATTATGCGAATAAATATTCATGTATTCAATTTAACTATAATGCTTATTGGTATATCAATAACGGTGCAACTAACGTTCACGACACATCTAAAAAAGGCTCAGGAGCTCTTGTTTGGCAACCTGCTAAGCTTTACTGATTTGATAACAATTTAACGGGGTACATTTCATGAATAAAAAAGCAATTACTTTTAGTGCAATATTAGTTACCATATTAATATGTTCATTATTGGCATCTGCGATGCATTTAAAAAATAACGTTGATACTACACCGGCAAAAAATGTTGAAAGCGTAGATCTTGCCACCCAAACTGTAATATCTGAAAATCTTTTGATTGAGAGTAATATTCAATTTTCAAACAAAGAGCTAAATTTGAATAGTTATTACTTTGACGGAAACAGACTATATATTTCTGTTACATCTGAAAAAAGCAAATCATTAACTGATTTTAATCTAAATTCTTTTTATATAAATTCAAAAAGCTACAAAAAAAGAGCTGATATTATTTATAATAGCAAAGAATTAGAAGCAATTATCGGAGAAAAAACCAACTTTGCTCTCGTAGTTTTTAATTCCTTTAAATATGACAAACAGAACAAATATTATGTGTCATATAATGATTTAAACACAAAAGAATTTTTCATTAAAGGAAACATTGCGAAGCATAAAAATATAGAAACAGCAAACGAGGAAATGACATTTAATTTTGCAGAATTTGGAACGACCAGCACTGTAATTAACTGTAATATAGACGCTTTTATTGAAGATGCATCTTTTAAGTTTAAAACAAAAGATAATATATGTACTGCCTATTTAATAAAAAAATCAGGAAATAATTATTCGTTTTTGATACCTCTGAAATTAAACGAAGCATCGCAAGGATATTTAATTGCTAATGATGAAAACGGCAATGTAAAATTAAGAGAAGTTGTAAGCTTTAAAAGTAATGATTCTGATGAAATATTATAATCATTCTAAAATAAACACCCCCCTGCGTGGACATCCATGCAGAGGGGTTACTTATTTTTATTTACTTTTTAACAAGCTCAACCTGAGCCTTATAGCTGCCGTAAACCCAACAGCCCGTGGAATTTTCAATATTGGCGGTGATGTCGTAATAATCCCTGCCTTCTGACAAATCCTCACTTTTATAAGACGCCAAATCGACAACCAAACCGACACCTATTTTATCGTTATTAAGGCTCGACTGAGAGCCGACAAGAGTAAGCTGGTTTGCATTAACAGAAATTACGTTTGCCTTGTATCCATCGGGAACATTGGCAACGGTAACTGAATTTTTATCAAACGAAACGGCTTTGGTTTTAAAGCTTGACGGAACAGTAACCGTAACGGTAATTTCCTTAGTATCGTCAAGAATCATAATTGCATCAAGATGAGTTACGTCAAACTTAATAGTATTCTTGCCTACATTAAGCTGAGAGAAATCAATATTACCAATATTTGCCTCTTTAATTCCCGAATCAGCCAAAACGGCGGCTGAAACCTTATCTACACTATATGAAACATTAAATTTACTTGTGTCAACATTGTCAGGTTTTCCTGTAAAAGAACTTGTAACATTAAGAGTCATTTCTTTTAAAACAGGAATGGTAAGTGTAAGATTTTCAGCCTCGGTATCAACAGAAATATAATCGACTGTATTTCCGCTTGAATCAATAGGAGTAGGCGTAATATCAACAGACTGTGTCGATTTAAGTTTATTTGCGATATCGACATTTGCTACAAGACTTTTTACCTTTGAAACGTATGATTTAGGACCGCTGATTTTTGCAACTTTTTCACTTAAAAGAGCTTCACCCATCACATAACCGTCTGCAATAAAATCTTTGTTTTCATAATTCAAATTTATATCAAGTGTTTTTTCATCCTCGACATCAAAATATGCCTTATATGTTGTAGGATAATAAGATGAAATTGTAAAATCCGCATTTTCAGACACCGAAGTTACATTAATAGGAACATCATAATTACCTTTTGAAGTGACTGAATTAGTTTGAAGCTGAACCTTAAGGTCATCTGCTGTAATATCCCTTGCAAGATATTTTTTACACTTAACAGTAACATCAACATCAATTTTACTGTCGCCGTAGCACTTAATGCCAAGTTGGTCCGCAGCAGAATCGCTGAAATCAACATTAACAGCAACGGTAATGGTCTTAGTAGTTTCAGGTGACAGGCTCATCGAAGTTGAAACCCAAACAATAACTGCCGCAATAATAGAAAAAACAATAAGATATTTATCATTATAAATAAGCTTTTTTAATGAAAACTTCTTTTTTTTATTTTTATCAGCCATTATTTTTTAATCCTCCTTACAAGCTTGGTAATGATTTTATCATCATCGGAGGAACCTGACGGAACAAATTCTGTTGTTAAAATATCTCTTAAATCGCCGTAAGAAACATCACGCTGAAGAATACCGCCCTTTGCAACCGAAATAGCACCTGTTTCCTCGCTGACGATAACAGCCAAAGCATCGCTTTCCTCAGTAAGACCTATTCCGGCTCTGTGCCTTGTGCCGAGTGCAGACGAAACAGTCTTTTTTGTAAGCGGCAAAATGCAGCCTGCTGCATAAATCTTACCGTCACGAATTACCATAGCACCGTCATGAAGCGGTGATTTTGGATAAAAAATATTTTCAACAAGTTCTCTTGAGGCCTTTGCATTAAGAACCGTACCCGATTTAATAACATTGCCCAAAAGAGTATCGTTTTCAAAACAAATAAGTGCGCCTACTCTTTGGTCGCTCATATTAGCACACGCTTTGCATACACATTCAATACAATTTGATATTTCTGCAATGTCGACAGCAACACCCGGATGTATAAGAGACTTGAGGCTCTTAGCTGTTGTACCCTTGCCGATTTGTTCAAGAATATTACGTAGCTCAGGACCGAAAAGAATTACAAGAATTATCAAAATATTGGAGAAAATCGCCTTAAAAATAAAGCTTGAAGCCTCCATATCAAGAAGAGTTACTATGCCATAAATTATAGCAATAAAAATAAATCCTTTTGCAAGTTGCATAGCCCTTGTTTCTCTTATAATACGAACACAAATATATATAATCACGGCAACCAAAATAATATCTAATGCATCCGATATTCCGAATGTTGAAAATACACTCAAAATTTTATTAAATGTATCTGTTATTTTAACTATCATAAACTGACTTCCTCGTTTATTAATTACTGTTATTTATATTTTATCACACGCAGTTTAATAAATAAAGTAATTATTTTAGTTTTTTTGAGTTTTTCAAAGTTTTTTTAAGATATTAATAAATTTTTCACACTCGCTGTATTTAGTAAATACACTTGGGCTTATACGTACAGTTCCTCTATTGTCAGTACCAAATGCAGTATGAGCAAGCTTTGAACAATGAAAGCCTGCACGGCATGCAATATTCTTATCAGCCAAAAAAGAGGCTGTTTTTTCCGACGGATAATCATTATAGTTAAACGACAGTATCGGCGCAAGAAAAGCATCATTAAAGCTTGGAGTATATAACGTAACATTATTATTTTTCGCAAGTTCGCCGTAAATATATTTCATTAAATTTTTTTCATGTTTATATATACTTGAAACACTTTTGCCTACCACAAAATCAATGCCTGCACAAAGCCCTATAATTCCGACATTATTAAGCGTTCCCGATTCTAACCTTTCAGGCATATTATCAGGTTGAGCAAGTTTCATTGAATTTGAGCCTGTTCCGCCCTCAATAATTGTACCAAGCTTAGCATTATCTCTAAGAGCAATAAATCCTATACCCATTGGAGCATAAAGTCCTTTATGGCCCGGTGCGCAAAGGATATCAATATTATCACTTTTGCAATCAATATTCAAAATTCCGGCGGATTGTGCCGCATCAACAATAAATATTATTCCGTTTTCGTGTGCAAGCTTGCCTATCTCTTTAATAGGGAAAACACAGCCAAATACATTTGAAGCGTGCGTACAAACAATTGCCTTTGTATTAGGTTTAATAAGTTTTTTAAAATTATTTATTGTTTGTTCTTTATCAAAAGAAAAATCAGCTATATCGTAATCAATAATTCCATTTTTAAAAAGCGCATAAACAGGACGTGCAACGGCATTATGTTCAAGATTAGATATGATTATATGGTCACCGGGCTTTAAAATTCCTTTTATTGCAAAATTAATTGCCGTGGTGCAATTTGGTGTAAAGGCAATATTTTCCGACAAAAAGCCGAACATTTCAGAAAGCTTTTCACGGCAGGAAAAAATCATATCAGAAGTGTTTACACTTTCTTTATATCCGCCTCTGCCGCTGTTAAAGCTATAATAATTCATTGCCCTTATTACTGCATTTTTAACTATTTGCGGCTTAGGATTGGTAGTGGCACTGTTATCAAGATAAATCATTTTCGTTCCACTCCCCTAATCTGTATACCTTCTTTAATTAAAATCGAAATCGGCTCTTCTGTATAAGTGTTTACAACAACCATATACCCGCAACCGTCTTGAGGTGACGGATTTTCAAGCTTTTTGATTATTGATTTATATCCATTTTGCCTAAGCGAGCGTTGAGAACGCTGAGCATTCGTAATCGAGCCTACCTTTATATATAAAGTCATAAAAAAATCCTCTTTCACATAATAAATTATTTTACATTTTATACTATGCGAAAGAGAATTATTTGGTATTTAGATTGATGTTTAAGCGGACAAGCGCTTCAATTCATTTTTTATTTTTTGAAGTATTCTTTTTTCAAGACGGCTGATATACGATTGAGAAATACCCATTTTGTCGGCAAGCTGCTTTTGAGTTAAGCTTTCATTTCCGTCTAATCCAAAGCGAAGCGTCATAAGATTGCGTTCCTTTTCAGGCAGGGCGGCAACCGTTTGACGAAGAAGTCTTTTTTCATCATCATACTCGATTTCTTCAAACACATCGTTAGGGTCCGTTCCCAAAACGTCACGAAGTGTAAGTTCATTGCCGTCCCAGTCAACAGACAAAGGTTCATCAAAAGACATTTCGCTTTTTATATTATTAACCTTTCTTAAATGCATAAGGATTTCATTTTCTATGCAACGTGAGGCATAAGTTGCAAGCTTGATATTCTTTTTGGGATTAAAGGTTTTGACGGCTTTCATTAGACCGATTGTGCCGATAGAGACCAAATCCTCGGTCGAGGTGGTTTTGTTTTCGAATTTTTTTGCAATATAAACCACCAAACGTAAATTATGTATTATCAAAAGTTCTCTGTTATCCTCAATTCCGTTTTGAAGTTCATCCATTATTTTCTGTTCCTCCTCTTTTGAAAGCGGAGGCGGCAGAGTTTCCGGCCCGTTAATATAGAAGCATTTTTGCTTTTTAAACAACTTTAAAAATAGTTTTTTAATTAAATTAAACATATAATCACCTTAAATATTAATCAATTCATTAGATAAAACAGCCGAGAATTTTTTTGAATTAACGTCTGACAACGCAACGTAAACCTTTGTTATTTCAATTTTATTTTTGCCGTTTGAAATTATAATTTTATCCGGCTTAAACGCTTTTAACATTCCCTGTCCCGACACCGTTTGGCACGGAATCAGGCGCTCGCATTTTTCAGGCATTTTTGATTTGTCAACTATTATAACCGGATAATCGGAAAACGGTTCTCGAAGCTTATTTCCACTGTCTGCAAAAGCATAAAACTTGTATTCATTATTATCAACAAATATACTTAAAGAATATATTTCCCCTTTTGCAAGCGTTCGATTTGTTATTTTTATAATAATATATGTAACCAAATAGGCACAAAAAGCACTTACAAGAAGTTGGGTGGCTGAAATATCAAAATAAACGTTTGAGTTTTTAACCGTCATACCCTTAGGCGAAAAAAACATACAAATTGCAGATATCACACCGAGAAAAAGAACGTTTGAAAAATAAAATATGATAAAATTTTTAAAATAAGTCCACACCCTTATAAAGCCAAAAGCGACAAAAACAATAAGCAGTGAAGCAAAAATTTTACCGATTGCCGATAAAAGGAAGTTCAGTTTATCGAAAATAATAACAAGAGAATACAAACCGCCCAAAACGGAAGCAAATACAGCACGGTATTGCTTAATCTCCGATTTTGCAAAAAAGGATGTGGAAATGAGGAGCAAATAAGTAATAAAAAAATTGACTACAAATAAAACGTCAACATATATAACCAAAAAATACCCCCTCTCTATGATTAATTATAACCAATGAGAAGGGGTAAATTTGTCAAAATCACTCTTCTATTTCAATTGTTTCAATAACAACATCATAAACAGGTTTATCACCCATACCTGTACGAGTTGAAGCAATATCCTCTAAAACGTCAGTTCCGTCTGTTATTTCGCCGAATACCGTGTGGTGAAAATCAAGCCACGGAGTACCGCCAACCTCTTTATATTTATCAATTACCTGCTGCGGATATCCGTTATCCTTAAGTTCTTCCATTTGCTCAATAAGCGTGTTTGGAACTTCCTTAGCCTGAACAATGAAAAACTGAGAGCCGTTTGTGTTAGGACCGCTGTTTGCCATAGAAAGAGCACCGTAATAATTTCTTGCATCAAGATTAAATTCATCTTGAAAAGGAGTGCCCCAAATTGACTCGCCGCCGCAGCCCGTGCCTGTCGGGTCGCCACCCTGAATCATAAAATCCTTAATAACACGGTGGAAAATAAGACCGTCATAATATCCGTTTTTTGCGTGTGTAACAAAATTTTCAACAGTCTTAGGTGCAAGGTCATCATAAAGATTAAACTTCATATCACCTTTATTTGTTTTAATAGTTGCCTTAGCCATTTAATTTAACCCTTTCATTTATATTTTTTAATGTTTCAAAATCTACCTTTTCAACCTCACGGTCATACGTTAAAAGACCGTTAAGTTCATCCTCAACATCCGTAACCTGAGTATAAACAGTAGCGCTCAAGCCGTCCTTAATTTGAGGAATGATAGTTTTTGTAAACAGTCTTTTATAAGCCTCAGTCAAGGACTCACGGCTGAAAAAGACTTTATAACCAAACATTTTATTATTAAAGGTGTGGCCCTTAAGTTTAAGACCGAGCCCGCCGAATTCCGAAAGAACATAAGCACGATTGCCCTTTTTTACCTTAATAGGTGTAAAATAGATATGCTTTGAAATAACGTCGCTCTTGCCCATATCGTGCCAGCCCGAAGCTGAGTCAACAATACGAGTTTTATCGAGAGATTTAAGCTTGTCATAAGCCTTTTTGCTGTCAAACTGACCCCAGCCCTCATTAAACGGAACCCACAATGCTATACAAGGGCAGTTATAAAGAGTATCAACAATTTCTTCAAGCTCCTGATAATATAAATCTCTGCCTTCTTTATCTGTTCTGTGAAAAGTAGAATAATTATTATCGTTAAGCGTGATATTGACAAACGGAATAACAGATATTTCAAGACCGTATTTGCCGCCGCCGTTTATCATATCCTGCCAAACGATAATGCCGTTAACATCGCAATAATGATACCATAAAAGCGGTTCAACCTTAATGTGCTTTCGAAGCATATTAAATCCTGCCGATTTAACGTATTCAATATCAAATTTCATTGCCTCATTCGACGGAGGAGTTAAAAGACCGTCGGGATAATAGCCTTGATCAAGAAGCCCGTTATGGAAATACGGCTTATTATTCAAAAACAGCCTTTTTATACCGTCTTTATCTGTGCCGACTGAAAATTTACGCATACCGAAATATGATTTTATCGTTTCTCCGCAAGCTGAAAATTCCACATTATATAAAAACGGAGATTCGGGTGACCACGATTTAAAATCGGGGATTGATACGCAAGTATCCTTTGTTTTGGCTATTAATTTATCGCCGTCAAAGATTGACACCTCAACGTCATTTGTTCCGAAATATTCAAACGATACGTTTGAATTATCATAGTCGGGTGTAATTTTTACCTTTTCAAGAAATTTTTTAGGGGTTGATTCAAGCCAAACGCTTTGCCAAATACCGCTTTGACAAGTGTACCAAATACCGCCACGCTTAATTTTCTGCTTACCTCGTGAAAATTCGTTAGTATCTGAAAAATCAAGGCAAACTACTCTTATTTCATTTTCACCGTCTTTAATAAAATCTGTAATTTCAAATTTAAACGGTGTATATCCGCCTTTATGAGAACCGACCTCTGCGCCGTTAATAAAAACTGTTGCGATTTGGTCAACTGCACCGAAATTGATAAACACTCTGCCCTTATTAAAGCCTTTTGGAATTTCAAATTTTCTCTTATAAATCAAAAATTCACCGGGCTCAAGCGTTCTGTGAACACCCGAAAGATAAGACTCAGGCGAAAAAGGCACGCAAATATCGTACCTAAACATTTCGTCATCACAATCAGGCATATCGTAAAAAGCACATTTCCACATTCCGTTAAGACTTATATAGCTGTCACGAACGAACTGCGGCCTTGGATATTCACTTAGAGGATTATTTTTATCAAGCTCTTTGCCCCATTTAGTAAGCAACATATTTATCCCTCGCTTATAATTTTACCGTTTTTGATTTGAATGGTTTTATTACAAATATCAAGCGCAGCTTTCTTATGAGAAACAATAATGCAAGTAACATTATCAAGCGCTTTAAGATTAGTTAAAAATTCCTTTTCCGTCTTTTCGTCAAGAGCGGAGGTAGCCTCGTCGAGAAGCAAAATCGGAGAATCGGCAAGCAAACTTCTTGCAATCGCAAGGCGTTGCACCTGCCCTTCGGAAAGACCTAAGCCTTTTTCGCCTATTACGGTTTCAAGTCCCAACGGAAGCTCGTCAATAAACTGCTTAGCACAGCTTATTCTTATTGCTTCCTCAATTTCAGCGTCGCTTGCATCGGGATTAATAAAAGTAATATTGTCCTTAATTGTTCCCGATATAAGCATATTGCCCTGCGGAACATAAGAGAAAAGCTTTCGTGTATTTTTGTCAATAGGGATTTTACCGTTGTTTGTATTAAGATAAATTTTACCAAAATTAAGATTAAATACACCCAAAAGAAGCTTTAAAAGCGTACTTTTGCCGATACCGGAAATGCCCATTATTGCTACAAAATCACCTTTTTTGATGCTCAGCGAGGTGTTATCAAGAATAATATCACGGTCATATTTAAACGAAATATTTTCAAATTCAACAGAATTAAGGTTTTTATATGTATCTAAAACGTTTATTTCTTTTTTGTTAATTTCTTTTTCGTTTGGCAAATCGTCAAGTTCCATAATTCTTTCGGCAGAAGCGATAGTGGTATAATACTTAGGCATAATACCGGAAAGAGAAACAAACGGCGACTGAACCTGATTTACAAGTTGAATAATAGCCGTTACCGTACCATACGTCATACCGTTAAACAAAATACTGTATGCACCAAAAGCAATGGCAAAAACAGTTCCCACACTAAAAACGGCACCAAGACCTACATTAGCACATATACTGAAGTTTCGTTTTCTCATACGTGCTTTAAAATTATCATCTTGAAGTTCATCTGTAGTTTCATTAATTCTGTTTTCAACCGAAAAAGCCTTAATAACAAGAATATTTGACAAGATTTCCTGAATAAAGGAACGTGTTTTTCCCTCTGTTTCCTGCACTTTTTTATGAAGCCTTTTAAGCGTTTTTCTGAAAAAGCGGGTAATGATAAAAACAGTACAGCCGCCAACAATAAATATAAGTGCAAAAATCTTATCAATGATAATTAAATATATAAGCGCACTCAAAAGTTTTGCGCCGAAGAAAGCCGATTCGGGAATAATTGTTGTAAAGCCCGATGCAACAAGAGTGGCATCATTAAACATACGGTTTTGCAAATCACCTGTATGAAACGTAGTTACCTTTTGATAATCCTTTTTAATCACCAAATCAAGAATATACTTTTTAAGTATCATCTCAAGCCTTGCACTGCAGCGCTCGCTCAAGCTGTTTTTAGTAATATTCAAAGCCATTTGAAATACTACCAAACCGAGCATACAAAGTGCAAATTTAATAACAATATCGAAATCCTTTGCCTGGGTTGCACCGTCAATAATGTTTTTAGAAAACTTAGCAAAAAAAACAGATGAAACGCCGTAAATTGCATTAAGAACAACAAGCAAAACCATCAACGGCACCTGCTTTTTGCAAACAGTGAACATCCATTTAAGAACATTTTTATCCTTTTTACGGATTTTTTTAGCCATAAATAAACGTCACCTCTTTTTGAAAATATGCCTTTTAATCCAATTAATTCCTCTTGGGAAAAGAAGAATAAAAGGGCGAACAGGCAAAAGAGCAACCCAAATCTTGGAATAAAGCTTATATGCCTTAGAGTTTTGGCAATCGATATATTTTTTGCCGTCTTTATAAAAACCCACAAGCACACCGCAAATCATATCGTCCGTTACATATTCCTTTTTAGTTAAATTATCGCCGACAATAACATAATGGTCATCGCACACCTCAACAATGCGATGCATAATATACTTTCCCTGCCTCGTTACATAAACAGGAACGTCATATTTTTTTAGCCTGCCTTTATTTTTAACGACAATAATATTATCACGCTGTTCGTGAATAAGCGGCTTCATAGATGTGCCCATGGTAAGGCCTGTATACTTGCCGTATGTATCAAGTATTTCTTTAATTGACTTACTCTGTTCCATTAAAATCCTCATAAAAAATAATATTACTAATAAATTATAACAGATTATTATTTTATATGCAACAATAATTAAAACAAAGCTGCCTCTTGTATTGACAAACTATTTCAAATATGCTAATATAATGTGCAATAGATAATAATAAGACATGAAACTTAAGTCGAGCTATTGCAGCACGGCTTTATTTTTTTGCGAAAAAAAGGAGTATATATATGAATTACGATTTGATAATTGTAGGTTCCGGACCTGCCGGTATTTTCACTGCACTTGAACTTATCAAGCGTGGCACAAAAAAGAAAATGCTTTTAATCGAGAAAGGTAAACCTGTTGAAAAGCGTCATTGTCCTAAGGCTGAGGTCGGTCACTGCGTAAACTGCAAACCGAGCTGTGCAATTACAACAGGATTTTCAGGTGCAGGTGCATTCTCTGACGGTAAATTAAGCTTAAGCTATGAAGTCGGCGGAGATTTGCCAATGCTTATCGGTGAGGACTTTGCTCAGGAACTTATCAACTATACGGATAAGATTTATCTTGAATTCGGTGCGGATACCAAGATTGAGGGAATTAACACAGGCGATGCTATCAAGGAAATCAGAAAGAATGCTATCAAGGCAGGCTTAAAGCTTGTTGACTGCCCTATTCGCCACTTAGGAACAGAAAAAGCGCAGGAGCTTTATCTTAAAATTCAAAATTTCCTTGCCGACAACGGTGTTGATATGATGTTCTCAACAGAATGTAAGAATATCATTATAGAGGACAGCGTTTGCAAAGGCGTAATTATTGACGATAAAGGTAAAGACGTTATCATCAATGCTCCTGAAATCGTTATTGCAACAGGCAGACGTGGTGCTGATTGGCTTGACAAACTCTGCATTGAGCACAACATTGCTCACAAACCCGGTACTGTTGATATCGGCGTAAGGGTTGAGTGCAGAAACGAAGTTATGGAAAAAGTAAACGAGGCGCTTTACGAATCTAAGCTTATCGGTTATCCGAGACCGTGGAAGAATAAAGTACGTACTTTCTGCCAAAATCCGGGCGGCTTTGTTGCGCAGGAAAACTACGATAACGACCTCGCTGTTGTAAACGGACACAGCTTTAAGGATAAAAAGAGCGAAAACACGAACCTTGCAATTCTTGTAAGCCACAACTTCACAGAGCCGTTTAATCAGCCTATTGAATATGCTCAAAAGGTCGGCGAACTTACTAATATGCTTGGCGCAGGTCACATTATGGTACAGCGCTTCGGTGACATCCTTGACGGCAAGAGAACATGGCAGTATGAGCTTAACAAGAGTAATGTTAAGCCGACACTTAAGGACGCAGTTGCAGGCGACATCACAGCAGCTATGCCTTACCGTGCAATGACAAACATTATTGAATTTATCAAAATGCTTGACATTGTTGTACCCGGCTTTGCCTCAACTGAAACATTACTTTACAGCCCTGAGCTTAAGTTCTATTCAAACAAGGTTAAGATGGACGAAAATCTTAACACTAATATCAAAGGACTTCATTGCCTCGGTGACAGCTCCGGCTGGACAAGAGGACTTATGATGGCATCTGTTATGGGTGTGCTTATGGGTCAAAAGCTCAGCGACGCCGAAAACAACTAAACATACACATAAAATTAACCCTCCCTGTTGAGTGCTCAACAAGGAGGGTTTTGTTATTTTTATTTAACCTTTTGTTTAATGAAATCAATTATTTTTTGCTTATCCTCGCCGAGGCAGGAATATAAAATAGCAGTTGCACGCTGAGCGTCAATAAAAAGATACAGTGCATCATCACTATAAATCACCTTATTAACGTCGCCGTATTTTATATGCGAAACCGAATTTTCAGTTGTTTCGATATATTCATCGTCTAAAAAATCAACGGTATAATGCTGAGAATAAGGCAATTTGCCGTCCTTTTTAAGCATTTTTAATGTTCTTTTACAAGAACGTGAAATACTTTTATTCATATTTTTGGGTCGTGTAGCAATAAACAAATACACAAAATCAAAAATGACCAAAAAAGCCGTTTCAATCATCGGCATAAATCTCGGCATACTGTTTTTTAGCGAATAATAAAAGAAAACATAACTCATCAAAATCGTAAAAATTACAACGAAAATCACAATAAATTTAAAAATAACTTTATATGCGTGAGAATATTTATAATTCTCAACATTGAATTTTAAATAATCGTCCTCGGTCATAGTAAAATTATATTTCATAATTACTCTCCAAAAAACATCAATTAATAAAGCTTTTCGCCCTTTTCAATTGCCATTATTTGGTCAACACGATTTTGGTGCCTGCCGCCCTCAAATTCTGTATTAAGGAAAACGTCAACAAGTTCGATTGCAAGACCTGCCCCGATAACTCTCTCTCCCATACAAAGAGCGTTTGCATCATTATGAAGCCTTGTATATTTTGCGCTGAAATAATCGCTGCAACAACAAGCACGAATACCCTTAACCTTATTTGCCGCCATAGAAATGCCGACACCTGTTCCGCAGCAAAGAATTGCAGCCGTGCACTCGCCCGATACTACCTTATCACAAGCCTTTTGAGCAGAAATTGCATAATCAAACCTTTCAGGTGAGTAGCAACCTACGTCAACATATTCAACTCCTGTTTCGTCAAGATGCTTTTTGATTTCCTCTTTAAGTGAAAAACCTGCATGGTCACTGCCTAATGCTATCATATTAATTCTCCTTGTCTTTCTTTTTTAGCTTAAGCTCCCGTTCTGCCTGACTTAGCCTTAAATAAACAGGCATAAGAGCGGCGGCTGAAATTTTTTCTTTATTTTCTGCAGCAAGAGCGACACCCTGACCGCATTGATATCTTTTATCTTCAGGCGCTAAAATTATATTATCAATACCTAAATTATCATAGCAAAGACGTGCGCCGTCGCCTGCGATAATTACTTTTTCATACTTTTTAAGGTCATTTTTCAAATCGTCAATAGAAATTGCCCTATCATCGCAAAGTCTTACCGCTTTGCCGTTTTTTATTTCAAAAAGTGCATTATAAAACTGCATACGCCTTGCGTCCATAACCGAGCAAACAATGCAATCCTCATCAAGAAAATTACAAGCAATCGCATCTAACGTTGAAACGCTGACACAAGGAACATTATCATTAAATGCAAGCCCTTTAACCGTTGCTACACCGATTCTTACACCGGTAAAAGAGCCGGGACCTGCCGTAACCGCAATTGCGTCAAGGTCAGATATTTTATATTCCCCCATTACCCTTTTAATCATAGGTAAAAGTGTTTCACTGTGAGTAAGACCTGCATTGATAAATTCACTTTTAATAACCTTTTTTCCGTCAGTCAAGGCAACAGATGCCGTAACCGCCGAAGAGTCAACAGATAAAATCATTCTTCTTCCTCTGATTTTTTATACATTTTAAAAAGCCTGTCATTTTCGCCGATACGTTCAATTTCAATCATCAGCGTATCATCAGGCAAGGCACCGTAAACATTTTCACTCCACTCAATCGCCATATATGCATCGGTTTCAAGAAAGTCAAAAAATCCGGTTGAATAAAGGTCATCCCAACCGTCAACACGATACATATCAAAATGATAAAGCGTATTTTCTTTACCGATATAAGTATTGCAAATTGCAAAGGTCGGTGAGGAAACGTCAACGTCAATGCCAAGTCCTTTGGCAAATCCGGTGGTGAAAGCGGTTTTGCCCATACCAAGCCCGCCGAGAAAAGCCACAACAGAACTTTTAGGCAAGCTTTTGGCAACTCTTTCTCCGAGTTTTACAGTTTCTTCATACGAATGAGTTTTATATTCCTTCATAGTATCCCCTTAGAAAAGACCGACTGTATTGCCATTTTCGTCAATGTCAATTTTATAAGCTGCAGGAGATTTTGAAAGCCCCGGCATAGTCATAACAGAGCCGGTTTGACAAACAAGAAAACCTGCGCCGTTTGAAAGAGATGCGCTTGAAACGGTAATCTTAAAACCGTGAGGTCTGCCGAGCAAAGCCGGATTATCGGAAAGGCTGTATTGAGTTTTTGCCATACAAACAGGCATATTATCGCAACCAAGTTTGATAAATTCATCAATACTCTTTTTAGCTTCTTTAGTATATTCAACACCGTCTGCGCCGTAAATTTCCTTTGCGATAGTTTCGATTTTTTCATAAATCGGCATATTAATATCATAAAGAAAACGGAAATTATTTTCTTTTTCGCAGGCTTTTATTACCTTATTTGCAAGGTCTATACTTCCTGCACCACCCTCAGCAAAACACTTAGTAACGGCAAAATCAGCGCCCTTTTGCTTACAGAATTTTTCAATAAATTCAATTTCCTTATCTGTATCGGCATAAAAATGGTTGATAGCAACAACAACAGGAACGCCGAATTTATGGAGATTATCAATATGAGCAGCAAGATTTTCGCTGCCCTTTTCAAGAGCAGCAAGATTTTCCTTTGCAAGTTCTTCTTTAGGCACACCGCCGTTATATTTCATAGACCTTACAGTAGATACAAGAACTATGCAAGACGGCTTTAAATTAGCAAAACGGCACTTAATATCAAGGAATTTTTCAGCACCAAGGTCAGAGCCGAATCCTGCCTCGGTAATGCAATAATCACCAAGCTTCAATGCAGCCTTAGTTGCTCTTACAGAGTTACAGCCGTGAGCAATATTTGCAAACGGACCGCCGTGCATAATGGCAGGTGTATTTTCAAGAGTTTGAACGAGATTCGGTTTAAGTGCATCCTTAAGAAGAACGGTCATAGCACCGTTTGCCTTGATATCCTTACAATATACCGGCTCGCCGTCATAAGTATATGCAACTAAAATTTTACCTAACCTTTGCTTTAAATCAAAAATATCACTTGAAAGGCAAAGTATCGCCATAACTTCGCTTGCAACAGTAATAACAAAATGGTCTTCACGAGGAATACCGTTTAATTTACCGCCCAAGGAGCAAACAATATTGCGAAGCGCACGGTCATTCATATCAAGGCATCTTTTAACAAGAACTCTGCGTTGGTCAATGCCAAGCACATTGCCCTGCTGAATATGGTTGTCAAGAATAGCGCACATAAGATTATTAGCACTCGTTATAGCGTGCATATCACCTGTAAAATGAAGATTAATATCCTCCATAGGAACTACCTGAGAATATCCGCCGCCTGCGGCACCGCCTTTAATGCCAAAAACAGGACCAAGCGAAGGTTCTCTAAGTGCGGCAACAGCCTTTTTGGCAAGCTTATTAATAGCCTGTGAAAGACCGATAGAAACAGTTGTCTTTCCCTCGCCTGCCGGAGTAGGATTGACAGCAGTTACCAAAACAAGTTTTCCGTCATCTTTATCTTTAAGTGCCTCAAGAGTTTCATTTGAAATCTTAGCCTTATAATGACCGTAAGTCTCAATTCCCCCAGAGTCAAGACCAATCATTTCGGCAATCTCATTAATGTCCTTCATTTTTGCACGCTGTGCAATTTCAATATCACTTAACATAACATACCTCATTAATATTTAACTTAGATATTATTATAACATATATTATATAATATTCCAACAATTAATTTTAATACAAAAACACAATTTTTACTTGACAATGGCGCATTAATATATTTTAATATAATAAGTAAAAACTTAATACTCAAAGGAGATAAAAATTGAAGAAAAAAAGAGTTGGATTTTTTAGCGGACTTGATTTTGTAACATTTATCACCGCTTTAATCGGCTCTTGCTATGGACTTGCTCTCGTTTACAGCGCAACATATTCAACATTGAAGAACGGCGCAATCATTGCAAGCGGTGTAAAAAGTATGCTCATTTCAACCTTGGGCGGCATTATTTTTGCACTTATTGTATGCAATATTGACTATGAAATTATATCTAAGCTTTGGCCTATTGTTGCGGCAGGCTGTATCGGGCTTATGGTGATTACTCTGCTTTTCGGTAAAGCCGTAAACCCTGACAGACCCGATGCTAAAAGCTGGCTTGATCTTGGAGTATTCTATTTTCAAACGTCAGAACTTTTAAAAGTTGGATTTATAATATCGTTTTCATACCATCTTGATATGGTTAAGGATAAATTAAACAGAGTTAAAACCATTATCCCACTCGTTATTCACGGTATGATTCCGATAGGTCTTGTACTTCTCACCGGTGATGCCGGTTCAGCACTTATTTTCCTTGTAATGTTTATAGGAATGCTGTTCTTTGCAAAGGTAAATATAGGCTACTTTATTGCAGGCATATGTGCATTAATAGTCGGATTTACTGCAGCTTGGAAGCTTAACATTATAAGCGGAGTTCAAAGGGAACGAATTACTGCTCTGTTTTATCCTGAACAATATAAAGACGTGCTTTATCAGCAGACTAACGGCAAAATAGCTCTCGGAAGCGGCGGCTGGACAGGTGAAGGATACCTTCACGGCAGTATGACTCAAAGCGGTTCAGTTCCTGTTAATGAAAGTGATATGATTTTAACCGTTGCAGGTGAAGAACTTGGATATATAGGTGCGCTTGCAGTTATCATTATTTTAGCCGTGCTTATTATAAGGGTAATGACAACAGGTCTTAAAGCAAGAGATAATGTTGGATATTTGATGTGCAGTGGCATATCAGTTATGCTTTTTGCGCAAATGTTTGTTAATATTGGTATGGAGTTAAGTATTTTACCGAGTATCGGTATTACACTGCCTCTCTTCTCTGCGGGCGGCTCGTCATCACTTTGTATTTATTTAGCTCTCGGTATAGAAATGAGTGTTTACAGATTTTCAAAACCGCAAACAAACGCCTTATTCTATAAATAATTTAATAATAGTTATAAACCCCTGTTTCTGCAAAAGCTGAACAGGGTTTTAATTTTATGTACGTAAATGTAAGCTTAATTCTTATAACAAAATCGGTCATATATTTATGCGATTGATATTTTGGGTACCGCCCTGCGGTCCGACCGGAAAAATAAAAAATAAAAAAGAAAACCACTTACAAAAAAGTAAGTGGTTTATAATGTCGGCGTTACCTATTTTTCCGAGGTTCGTTTGCGACTGCTGCCGGTGGCAGATTAAAAGAGCAATAAGAACTTAGTAGCGGTCAAAATATCAGAGCATATATTTGTGCGATTGATATTTTGGGTACCGCCCTGCGGTCCGACCGGAAAAATAAAAAATAA
>ERZ773183.518-NODE-518-length-44136-cov-193.855856_pt1 | contig 44136 bp, 73 predicted proteins | sample MGYA00580532_ERZ773183 | MGnify/ENA primary metagenome ERZ773183 (study PRJEB29015, sample SAMEA2737791) | human gut metagenome | biome: human gut; feature: human-associated habitat; material: faeces | place: China | collected 2012 ...
TTACTGGAAGCATCCATTTGTATCTTCTCATATGCTCAGTCCTTCAAATCTTAATTTAAACATATTCAAACTCATCCAGCTCCACATCTTTATCACATGCTGGGCAAGTGCAGAAAGCACCATCCAGCCACGATTCTGTATTGTAATCAGCATCCTGAAACAGTATTTCAACATACTGCTTACAGTGTGGGCACTGGAACCGGATATAAGCTGGCTTGCTTATTATCATATAACGTGTACCCATGTAATCACCCCACATCTTAATTTTTTTCATTATCTATTCTTTTAAAACGAAATTCTTGCTTTACATCTGGGTATTTTTCAGAATCTACTTTTGATATAAACATATCTAATGGTCTGACCCAAACCTGCGATGGATCTGAGAAATTTTTATAAACAACCATAATCTCTTCTGTTTCGCTGTTTACAGCTAGATCAGTTACTATATATGTGGCACCTTTGAAATGCTTATATCTATAACCGATCATTCCATTTTTCATGCAATTAACATGCTCTTGAATATTCATTTACTGCCTCACAATCTTAATTTACACATTTACACCGTGCTCTTTCAAAGCCTGTGTCCAAGTTTCTTTTATCTCCTTCGGGCAATGCGCCATAGCATCTGACCATGTAGGCCAACGCCCGTGCTGATCATAGAATTTATACTGATATGCAAGGCTATCCCGATTGTGCGGCTGCTCCGGGTCATGCTTTACTGCACATTCCGGACAAGTTCCCTCCGGTGTTTTACCAAGCAGTGCCATTCCATATATTTTTTTCAAATATCCCATATCTCTTCTTTCTCCTAAGATTTTAAAACTCAGTTACTCCATCCGGGCCTTCCAGATCTGCAGTATTGTCTTCGTACTCGCACCTGGAGATGAGGGTTATATTTTCCACCGGGACCTTGCAGGTTTTCGCAAATCCAGCCTTCCACTCTTCTGCCATCACCGGAAGATTCACGCTTCCTAAATTTTCTGTGTCAAAATCAAACGCCACCATCGCATAACCTGTGCTTTCCGGTCCACCGTATAAGTCAGCCCCTACGATCTCGTAATACAAACTTAATGTTACTTGTACTGTATTCATCTTCGCTCTCCCAATCTTAATTTACCTTCCTTGTGTTTCCACAACATTCAATATTTTTTCAACTGCCTTTTCCCAAAAATACCGGGCAAAATCTTCAACTGTACAAACAACATCTTCGTCTAAATCTATAACGGTCGCATCATCGCATTGGCAGCTATGACAACCATTTTCTTGCAGAACTTCATCCGCTATTTCTCGGACAGTTTCTGCTGTTCCGCTGAATTCGCACCCCAACGAACAAAACTCTCTTAGTTCTTCCATATCCTTTTTTGATAATTTTGCCACTATTATTTCTCCCTCCAAATTCTTAATTTACCGATGATACCAGATCATCTTACCGTCTGCCATTTTTAATTCCACTTTGTCCGGATAATTGATGCTTTCCTTGGATGCGTGAAATCTCATGTCATGAATTTCTAGTGCAGACTTATGGTTACTTTCGCACTGCTTACACTCATTTTTGTCTTTATACTGCGTACCACAATGGTCACATACATACAATTGTAAACTTTTCATCTTTTACGTTCTAAAATCTCCTTCTGGAATCTTAACTTTCAGTTTTCTCCAGCAAATCTCGGAACAAAAAAACCAAAATCAATTGCTGGAAAACCATTCTTTCTGTTTATGTTGTTTCTAATTCCGTAAAAATCGTGCATAAAGTTGAAATCATCCGCATTCAGCCAAACATCCAAACGAAGGTGAAACTTTTTATCTGCGCTTTCAATATCCATCATACGTTCTGTAGCTTCCGTCTCTTTCATCAAGCCCATGACAGTGGCTCTTCCCATAATAGCAGCATACGTTAAATGTCTCTTGCGTTCTACTTCTTTGTTAAAACTCGTAATCTTACTCATTCACATTTCCTCCAAATCTTAATTTACCGCCATATAAATAAATGGCAAAAACAGAAACCACATAATATCATCTACTGTCCTCAGCTGGATTTCGCCGTACAGTAACAGCTCTAATCCCATCCATACCAGGGCCAGCACTATCCAAATATATACTGCCTTTAATGTCCTATCCATTGACCTGTCCTTTCTTGGCTGACATCATGCTCTTATTCGCCGGATTTTCCAGTTCAATCTGTATACCCTGCTTCTGCGGCTCTTTTACTCCTGTCATGCATTCTCTGATGTATCTATGCGGCACATCACATCCCACCGCATTCATGGCTATTTCATACTGCGCAGCCTGTTTCATCAGTTTATAAAAATCTGAAAACTTCACCTGCACTCTATCCTCTGCGCCAAACGTATCTGCTAATCCCATTTCATTTTCCTCCATATTTCAGTTTGTGACATCACTGATAATCCCCCGCAGTTTCCTGCATTCCACTGTTGTTATTGTGTTTTCTTCCATCTCTCTATCCCTCCATGCTTAAATAACACATTATTCCGCAATCTGGAAATATCTCTGTATTCATATTCCCGCGTGTAGGCTCTAGCTCGTCAAGGTATACCGGGTGGCCTTTGCTGTCTTTCAATATTGCATAGCCCACCTGCCGCTCCAATCTGGCCCGACTCTCAAAAACCTCTGGGAAGTCCTTGCGAATCCGGTTCCAATAACCCATTCCTCCTTTGACGCACCCGAGGCAGTTATTATTTGGATACCCCATGTCATACATAACTGGCCGCCTAAAAGAAAAGGTCCTTTCAAATAGTCCGTGAACCTCTTCTTTCGATAATCCACGGTCAATCAACGGAAACTCATGAGCTGCCTGTGAGTTAGCCTCTATGGTTCGCTCTGCCCGCCATTTCTCTTTCAGGTCAAATCCCCAGACATAGGTCAGATCATAATCTTTATGAGCTAACTCCCATTCTTTACGAACACGCTTTTTAAGCCAGTTTGTGCAGGGAGCAAAACCATTCATAGCACGAAAACCACCAAAAGCTCTGACACAATCATCAACACTGCTGTATTCCTCAGATCTCAAAATCTGTATCTTCTGTCCGATTGCAGCTTCACAATCCCGTATAAATCGTATGCTGTCTGGATGCTGATCTTTGATATCTATATAAATCCATTCGTCAACATCTCCTGCCAGGTATCCAGCCATAAAACTGCTTACTCCTGCACTGATCCAACACACTTTTTTCGTCATAACACCACGCTACAAATGCTGTATCGTGGATCACCATTCGTTTGCTCTTATGCGACCTGTGCCGTTTCCAACACAAGCCTTATAGCCACGGTGTTGAATTTTTCGGTACGCCACCGTCATTCACTGCGCACCAACCCGGTTTACCGGGCATTCGTTATTCCTTTCTTTTAGTTATAAATTTCATATTGCTCCTTAAATCTGTACCATTTCCCGAACATCTCTCAGCGTTTTCGGTGTAGACTGCGCATAATACATACTTGTCACTGCCGGGCTTGCATGTCCTAGAATCTCTTGGATGATACCGATATCAACCTTTCTGTTTTTTTAATTCATTCCAAGCGTTTTCCTCATTTTATGAGGATATACCGCGCTTTTCACATCCGCTCTCTTTCCAATATCTTAATAAAAGTCATCTGCATCGTCCAGAAAGTCCTCATAGACCTCGCATCCCTCGCAGGTCCGCTCGTTGCATTCCGTAATGTAGTTGCAATACGGGCACCTCATAGCATCCTCCAATCTTAAAATGAATACTTAACCCACATATACATTGTGCTCCCATCAATAGGATAGTAGTATGTGCCATCTCCGCAATCTTCCCCTCTCATGGTTTGGTCACAATATTCTCCGTCAAGCTGTTCTTCCCCTTCTGCCAGCTGAGCCGTTCCGAATCCATCAACATAAAAATCTTCATAGCCGTTTTCATTCGCCCACTCTTCCAGTTCTTCGAAAAGTGTATTGGCCTCGTTCATCAATTTTTCATAGCGTGCCGCCTTTTTAGCCAATTCTATTGGTACAGTCATCCTTTCATCCTCCAAATCTTAATTTCTTATCTCTTGTCTCGATAATCCCTCTCCTCCTGTATTTAATCTCTTAAAAAGCTCATATCTCATTTTAAATTCACTTTCTTTAAGAATGATTTCTACTCTACATGGTGTACGCTTAATTTGCAATTTATATTCCAATGGTAAAGTATCAATAGTAATATCTTTCAACCCCTTAAGCATACTTCCCTCTACTAATTTCAAGCCATTTTTAGGGTAAGGATTTCCCTCTTCATCTTTTAATTCATTAAAAAAAGATAACACCGTCGATACTCTTTGCAGTCCATCAATCAGTTCCCATTTTCCATCTGGATTTGTAGCCACAAAAATAGACGGAAAAGGAATCCCTAATAATATTGATTCTATAAAATCTGACTGTCTTTGTTCATCCCATCGAAAAGCTCTTTGATATTCTGGAGAAATAATTATTTCTTTATCTCTATACATATTAATTATCTCTCCAAAAGACATATCCATCCTCTCTGATTTTATTTCTTGCCGATATTTTTGAATCTCTGCACTAATATCCATAATCATGCTTCTCCTATATTCTACTTTCTAAACACTATATACTTATTCATTGTTAAATATCACAGATAATGTCTTCTCCATATCTACCACCAGATTAACAACCAATGCATTTCCCATCATAAATCTACGTTTTCTTAATGGCATCTTCACAGTCTCTCCTTTAACCAAACAATACTTTGTATGGTCTGTAGGAAATCCCTGGATTCGTTCTGCTTCTGCTGCAGTAAGTAATCTCACTCTTCCAGTCATCTTATCTTTCACAATATGAGTTGTTCTACTGAATCCACCCTCAGATGTCAGCATTGTACGTGCCGGTTTATCTTCCTGATCGATCATAGGAATAGCACCTTCTGAGAATACATATTCATGACCTGTCGAACTTGTACGCAACAATTTTTTTGCACCTTTCAGGTACTGCCAGGTCTGTCTATCTTCCTTTGAAAGACACTGATCCGTTTCATCGCTATGTGTGACTGTTGGATCTGTATAATATAATTTTTCTTCCGGAATAAAATACTGCTCTTCTACTTGTCCAGTTTCCATAACATCGCCAAGCGTAATCTGCTTTCCATGATAATCGGGAACGGTCTTCATTGTATATATTATTCCATCTTTCATTATTCCGGAATTTTCAAATGCACATTGAAATGTTTCGGAGACTTCACCTACTTCTACCGGCAGTTTCTTAATTTTCATCTTAGCAGACTCTGCTTTATTTACTGGAAATGTTTCTGCAAAAAAGCCTTCTTTTAAGATTACATTTTCCATACATTCTTTCTTATATTCTTCTTCCAATGCATCTGTATATCCAATTGTATTTAAAACTCTATCCGCATATTTTGTATTATTTTTATAGGCAAAAATAAATGTTCTACGACGTCTCTGCTGATACCCATATTCCGCAGCATTTATCACACGCCATTCCACTGTATATCCTTCATCTCGAAAACATGCAAGAATCACACCAAAATCTCTACCTCTTTGTTTTGCAGGAGATTTTAACAATCTATCAACATTTTCTAATAATACGAATGGTGGTTTCTTTGCTTCTAAGGTCTCACGTATTGACCACCATAAAATTCCTTTTTTTCCCTCGAGTCCTTTGGAAGTAGCTAATGAAGAAGCTACAGAATAGTCCTGACACGGGAATCCACCAACAAGCAAATTAAAGTCAGGAAGTGTTGTCTTATCCACATCTTCAATATTATAATTCGTGGTATCATCACCATTATTATCTAATCGTGTTCCAAATCGATATACATAACAATCATGTGCGTACTGTGTATTTTTCTCTGCTGGCTCCCACTGACTAAACCAAACGGTATCCCATTTTTCTTCTTTTCCATAATCTTCTGCTGTTCTTATATTATTAAGCCCACATCTAAAGCCACCTACTCCGGCGAACAATTCGCAAACTGTTTTCTTCACTTCTTTTACCTCTTTTTATATTCTTGTAAAGATCCTTTTCTATTTTTTAGTATGATTTTATAAAATCTTTAATCTGTTGTTTCAGATATTTCTTGTTAAACCAAAAGCATTGTTTTGTCATGTATTCTCCAGTAGGTATCAAAGTATTTTTCAATTCCTCTGGAATTTCTTTTAGCGTGATAACCTCTGCCGTTTTTTTCAACCTCACTGAATTAGCATTTTCACAAAAATACTCGCTCTCACCAGCTTTATTTCTTACATGTGCCACATTATTAAAGTTGCTTTTCGGAAAATTATTTTCATATACGAATACTGGATCTGTTACATTGGTCCTGTATACAGCACTGCGCCTGCATTCGCAATAAACATATACCCTTACAAGATCATGCAGCGGAGTGATCGCTCCACATCTGCACCTGTAATGATCTGACTTCCGTCTTCCGCAATACGCATTCAGCATCCCACACTTTTCACAGCGGATAGCAAGAAAACCTTTGTATCCTTCTTCCGGCTCTATTTTCTGTACTTTTTTGTTCATTTTTTCCCCTTTCCAAATTCCCGCCGTTATTAGTAATTACTCATGTTTGTGGGCTTTTTTGTGCTGCTCTGTGGTCCCTCCTTTTGGGCCGGGAAATGGAGGACTGTGATAGGCTCCCGGCCCAGGTAAAATTATCGGTCAGAGTGTATATCGTGACATATAAACCGACCACAAGTTTTTTATCTATGTATCATCCCCGTTTTGGATCGGGGTGGATACCTTTTTTATAGCTTTATGCGTCCGTCTGTTTGGATCTGGGCATAAAGCCGTGCCGTCATATGCTGGTCTCCTGAAGCTTTCGCTCATAGGAGATGGGTATTTTTCCAAATATGCCAGCTCGGCCATTTTCTTTTTTACACTTTTTTCATGGTATGTAACTTTATCATTGTGACTTATCATTATCCATCCACTCTTTTACTTTATCCTGCATTATGCTGTTATAGTCTGTATCGCGCTGATCGTAGTTAAAAAATGCATTCTGTTTTTTAGGCTGGCTTTTCCCAGCCTTTGCCGATTTATCTTGCTCTCTCGCAAACCAGCTGTTCAGAAAACGTGGTGCACCTTTCCGTGTTTTTCGGCGTGTAGGGTTCGAATCACACCACCCGATGATCTTGTTAAGCTCTTGCCTACAATCAACACCCGGGTACAGCTTTTGCATCTTATCAAGCGCAGTTTCTGTTACTTCGTATAATGTCCCATCATTAAGCTTAAATGCTCCAACTACAGGCCCATTTTCTTCTTCCGAAATATCTTCTGCTGGTCGCCCGCCTTTTGATCCATTGACCTTTCGCTTGATATTGGCATCAATTTGTGGTTTGGCCATCTCGTATATGGACATATACAGCTCTCCAGTGTCTTCTGGTTCTTCTCCTTCCAGCCCATAATCAATGATGGACCATAGCGCTTTAAGCTGTTGATTTTCTGGTAGCCGCTTGATAGCCTTTGCAAAACTGCTGTAAAAAATTAAGCTATCTCTCATTTCTCCCAGCCTCCCACTCCCGGTAAATTTTTATCCAGTCGGAAAGCCGCATGGTTACCAACCATTCGCAGCGATCCCGCCTGTGGAATACCGCCGGGAGGAGTCCGGGAAGCGCATCATGCACTGCCTGTGCTACCGCATCCAGAAGATTGAGTTTCTCAACCCTCTTGCACTCAACGTGGATACCTGGAAGCCCAATCACATCAGCATTACCTGCTGCGCCGCAGTATTGCTGCCCTCTTCTGGCATCGTATCCGTACTCCCGGAACACTCCGGCGAGCTCCCTTTCTCCGCGTTTTCCCTTTTCTCTCTGTGTCTTACCCATCACAACAACCTCCAAACAATGATAGCTGCTCATATTTCTCTTTATCAGGTGGCTTCATGTTCCTCGCGAAACGCTTAGCACCTCTTTCTGCCGTCTTTATGCTTCTGCATCTTCTATCCTGTGTCTCAATCCATCGGACCGCTTCACGCCGTCCCTGTGCATCTGTACGTGGGATATAATAGCCCAGTCCGTTATCTGCTGTGAGAATTGGGCGATCATACCGCAGTATCTCAATCGCTTTCCGTACCGCTCTGTCTGGTAATCCAGTTACCCGGCATAATTCCCTACGGTTTGTGGCGTTTTCCTTACCTACGCCAATCGCATTATATACAGTTTCTGTTGCAGCAGATGTTAATCTAAAATCCATAGCTTTCCTTTCTACTTGCCTAGATATCATAAATATGATTCGCCAAACTCCCGGCGAAAGTCTTCCCGACTCCCGTAGTGAGTCTCATAATACCGCTGAGCCTTGCGCTTCAGGCTCTCATCAAACCTCTGATCCATGTGGACACTGTACGGCGTCATATTGTGCCAATCCGGACGGAGCGGCACCAGAAACCCATACTTCTCCGACAGCTTCCGATTTGCTCCGTTAAAGACGTGATGGATAGCCACGTTGCTTGATCTGGTGATGATGCAATGCTCCAGATCATCTGTTAAAGTGCTATACAGTCTTTTCATGTTTTACTTAGCTCCTAATTCGTTTTGTTGAGACCAACAAAACGTTTGTGGTTCTGTTCATATAGCTGCTTCATCCGCTCCAATTCTTCCGGTGTGGCTGTTTCTATCCCAGCCGCCTTGCATTCGCTTATCAGACCATCCAATAGGTGTGACATTTCTGCGCTGTCGTAATTGCTGGATCCTTTGAGCAACACATAAGTTCTATAGCTTACGCCATCACTTCCGGCAACAACCTGTGATGTGGGTTTTAAATGAAATGTCTCTCTTTCAATCACATCATTTTCTGCTTCCTCTGTGTCAGGTATCCGCACATAGTATCGAGAACCGTCAAACAACTCTACCTGTCCATATCCTCTAAGCATAAGGTTATGCGCTCTTGGCTTTGAGATATGTGCTGCCTCTGCCAGCTTAGACAGCAATACCCAGTAATAAGAATTGCTGTCAAGGCTGCGCTTGTCTCTCCACTGCTTTGCAGTCAACCTAAGGGTTTTATCCCGCATGCCATCAATCTGGCCTGATATATCGTCTTCAGCTTCGAAAGTTACACGGAGTTTTCCCGTTGCCCAGTCTCGCGTTACATCAGTTAATGTGCATTTACACTCCATAAGCTACCTCACTTCCGCGTAAGACCCTCATCTGCCTTGTCTGGCTTTTTATTAAGTATTTCCATTGCTTTTTTCCAATCCTCAAGTCTAAGATCATGCACGTCAGTCACATTGTATGTCTGCAATATTCCTTTAAGGCCTACCCCAGTTCGTTGAAGCTCGGCAAATAATTCATTTACGTACCCCGCTTCAAGCACTGGCTTACTCGGCAGCGGTGTTTCTGCATCTGGGTCTTTCATTTCTTCTGTCGGGATGCAAAAAACCTGGAAGCACGCATATTTAAATGCTATTGACATTGCTTTGTTGGTCGCTTTGTCGCCGCTGTCCATTCCTTCACCGATCACCGTTGCAGAAACGGAAGATCCATCTTCTGCATAAAAAGTATATTTCACAGTGCAGATGGAGTAGATCAGATTTCCGCCCTTTGCCGTGAGACGTTCTTCACGTCTCTGTTCCAAAATCTCCGGCACAACAAATAATTTGTGTTTTATCAGCGCCGGATTGATCGCATTCATGACAGCATCAATACCGCGATACATGAATCGTTGCTGTTCATTTCGGCTATCCTTTCCAACCGCTCCGATTTCAGCCATGACGGCAGTTATCGTCTCATAAATATTTTTCTTCTTCTCATCCATACTCTCACCTACTTAATCTGGAGATTCTGCCTTGCAACCAGCCGTGCCCCTTTGACTTCTGTGCCACTTTTCAAGAGCTTCTTAAGTGCTGTCTTATCCACTACCGGATCAGCAATCTTGATACAGGATTGCGGCAAGGCGTTGACATCACCAGCAAATTCAACAGCTTCTGACTTTCTCCATGATGCTGATACACGCTCCGTCTGGAACTTCTGTCCATTCAGCACCCCGCTGACATATTCTTTAAGGCTTTCGGCTTTCGCTTCCGCTCTTGATTGTCGATCTGCAAAGGCCATTTTTTCTTTTTTCAGTGCCTCTGCATCCGACTGCAAATTTTTAATCCATAAAAGGATATTTTCTATTTTCTCATTAAGATCGCACTGTAAGCTATCAATGGCCGCATACGCTTCTGTATCAACAATCTCTCCTGTCTCTGGATCTAAGGCATTTTCAAACGCATTCATAATTTCCGCGTTGATCTGGTATAAATTCACGTTCACATTCCTCCATTACGTTCTGCCTGTTTTTTCTTTGTTTTGCCCTATCTCTGCATTTACAGCACTCGTCTGCTTCGCAGCTATCACACCGGCTGTTCATTTTCTTCACCATCAAGCAAAGCAATCATCACATCATCATCTACTATAGTCCCCGATTTGGCTTTTAAATATGCCAGCGTTGCACTTACTCGTCCTTTTAATAAGACCAGCTCTGTAAACTCCTCATACGGGATTTCAATCTTTTTTTTCTCTTCCATCTTGCATTCCTCCTGCGCACCTGCTAAACTGTAATTGTAATTTTTTTGTTAAATGGTCGTTCAGCTCCGTCAAGCTTGCGGCCTTTTTCTTTGGTTTGGCATATCCAGTGTATTTACTACCTCCGCATAATTCAGCGGCCCTGTTTGTGCCGTTTACCCTCCTACTCATGCTTTCCTCCTTTTGAGTTAGATTGCATGTACTCGCATAAATACAACAAACAGCAAGATCACAAATCCAAAGGTTGCGCATCCGACAACAAACATTGTTGTCAACATGTCAACTGCCAGATCAAGCACCTTGAGAAAAAAACTTCTCTCCTGTCTCTTGGTCTCTTCTTTTTCACTTCGTACAGCCACATAACTGGGCATCTTGTACTCACTTATAAACTTAAGCTTTGCCATTTTTCTTTACCCCCTTATAGCCCACAGCAAATTAGATACTAATAATGCCATTGCTGTGAACACCCAAGCTATAAACCATTTTTCAGCATCTTTGTATGCCTGAGCTATAATTTCTTCGATATCCTGCCATTCAAGTGTTTTATCTGCTTTATCTTGTGTCATGTTTCTCAAATAACCTCTGTTTTTTCGCCGTCCTCTATCCCTGCGGCCTTTAATATGGCCCACAGTTCCCTCAGCCGCATAGAGCCGGGATCCTGCTTTCTCAGCCGGTACGTTGACAGTTTCATTCCCGCCATCTTAGCCATGCGATTATCGTCATAGCGCTTGCGGGATTTGATTACGTCAAGGAGTATCTGGAGGTTTTCCCCTTTCTCCTCGGCGTATGTCTTTTTTTTAAGCGCCATACTACCCCCGATCTTGTAAATGCTCTTGTGTTCAAAGCCAGTGTAAAAACCCATAAGCATCCAATCTAACGCGTAGCACTGCTACCGTGTTGCGCCTACTTACGGGCCGGAGAGGCTCCTGCCAGCTCCGGGCATACAGCTATTTACATTTACCTTTACATTTACATTAACATTTACCTTTACATTAGGTTTTCTGATTACATAACCTATGGTTTTTAAATTAAAAAACCTATGGTTATTTACTCCTTATGTGATATAATTCATTTCAAAGGAGAAGTTATGAACCATATCGATTTTTCAAACATTGAGCTATCTCTTAAAGAGAAAATAACACTACATCTTTTACTGTTTTTTCGTTCCAACCGCCTGTACGATCAAAATATTCTTGATAATCTTTTGAGACTTGGTCTCCTCGATCGTGTGCATGGAATTTATGCGGTAAATAGATTTGGAAAAATGTATTTCCGCGTCAAACGCAAAGAACGGATGCGATTCATAATACCAACAGCAATATCAGTCGTTGCACTATTTGCTGGATATGATGTATACAAGATTCCACTTCTGGACGAAGCATTATCAACAGCAAAGATATTACTGGTGCATATACTGGAAAGTTTGGGAATTTTGCCATGAACCATTCCAGAAGCGTCTTTCTTGGTTCGCAGAAATACCAGTGAATGAATTTTCTCACTTGCTTTTCTCACAACCTTTCAATTCAAGTAAATCATCTGCCAAATGCCCTAACGGAATTTTTTCACCCGGCTGCACATCAGCCGCTTTCGGATATTCCAATCCGCTCTTGTCTCCGGTCAATACCGCAATGGTCAGTTGATTTACTTTGTGCTGTAAGTATCTTATGTAATTAAAAAGATACTCCTCTTCGCTTTTCTTCACTTTTCTCTCTCACAACCTTCCTGTTGTTCTTCGTGAATCCTCGAATGCTTTAAGATCATCCTCGGAAATCCGATATTCTTTACCGATGCGGATCGCTGGGAGCTTCTTTTTTCTGATCCACTCCCACACCGTAATTATCTTTACGCTGTACCGCTCTGCGATTTCACCGCAGTTATACATTTTTGACAATGTATCACCTCCTTATAGTGCTTTTTAGTTGTGTTTGCCTTGCGTTTGTGATATGCTATATATGCCTTTTGGCAAGGAAAGGAGCTGGTGTCTATTGACCAAACTTTTGTCTTTGCCTGCTCTCTCTGCATTTAATCCGCCCACACTGAAACCTCGACAGCCTAAACAGGTCAAAGGCGGCGCTGAATGTTTTGCCAGCGATTAGGCATATTGCAGAACCAAAACTGCGAAAGTGGCAAAGTGCTTCAAGAAGCATTTGGCACCATCATATGCGGCTCATGCCTGCAAAGTACATAGGGTAAACAAATTTGGAAAAGAACTGTTCAGAATGGTGCTCTGGGCAGTTTCTTTTTGCAGTTTTGCGTCAAAAATTGCATTCCTGACAAAAAACTTTATGCAAAAGTACAATTATACTTGCGTATAGTTCGGTTTAGTGATATACTGTGAGTGTCAATCGAAGTAATCAACTTCACCGAGGTATTTCTTTTGCTTAGCTCGTTCCACCGAACTATGTGTATACTATAGCACGGCAAACCGAACTAGTCAATAGTTTTATCTCAATTTTCTAAACTATTTTTTGAGGTGCGAACTATGTATGAAATTTTTAAAATGCTGTGCGAAGAAAAAGGTATAACGACATACCGTTTCTGCAAAGACACCGGGGTAAACTCCTCAACAATAAGCACATGGAAAACAAAAAATTCCGTATGCAGTTCAAGGCTCGCCGGAATAGTTGCCAAATATTTTGGAGTGTCCGTTGATTATGTACTTACAGGAAAGGAGGAGGTTGCCGTTGCACAGGAAGAGCACATTGATTTAAAAGCGGAATTTAACCGCATCAAGAAACTGTTGGAAAGCGGGGAAAACGCACCATTATACTTTGACGGTCAGCCCGCAGATCAGGAGAGCATCAACTTGCTGCTCGATCAGATCAAGATATCTGTTGCGCTTATGGAACGTATGCGCAAAAAATAGGAGAAGTGGAACATGACAGATGCAAAAAGGACAGCCGCAGAGCTATCAAATATGTATCATACAAATGACCCCATTGATCTCGCCGATCATCTGGGAGTATATACACAGGTTGGCCCTTTGGGTAAGATATACGGATGCTGTTTAACCATAGCGGGTGAACGCTTCATTTATATAAACAGCGATCTGGATAAGTCTACACAAAAGATGGTTGCGGCCCATGAGCTGGGTCACGCCGTAATGCATCAGGAAGATTACTTCTTTTTTAACTGGATGCCGGACAGCTTGCACCGGAACCGTGCAGAGATCGAAGCGCATACTTTTGCTGCTGAGTTGCTGGTACCGGACAGCGTTGTGTTGGAGCATCCGGGATTTACATTGAATCAGCTATCCGCATTAACCGGATACGCTGAGGAGTTCTTGAAATTCAAAAGGTTTTAAGGGGGATGTGTCGATCAGTACGGTGCCCCGTTGATTGAGTGGTGATCTTATTTATAAATGATTGAGAAAGATGAAAAGCGAATTTTAGAACGCAAAGAGATTGAAAAGAATAGAGAAAATCAAGAAGAGAACAAAAGAAAATTAAATTATTCTTTTACCATAAAAGATATGGAACAATTTAGTGAAATACCCTTTGAATGGTGCTGGGTAGATACCCTATCATACTCCAACGGCATTGCTTGGTTTATGTTAAACAAGAATAATCAATATATTGCCTTATCTGTTTTGGATTTTATTAACCAGATTTTAGTCAAATCTAAAGCTTATACAGGATTCACAAAAAAAATGTATATTTGCACAGAAAACATAAATTTTGATTTTCCGGTTCCAATGCACAAGGATAGTCTTCCTTGGACATATGTGCAGTGTGTACCTTATACTCCAAAAATGAAACTATCAAAGTATCCGGCAGTTTTACATTTTTGCGAATACGCTACCAAAAAAGAATACTGTGGTTTTGAATCATATGTCTATTGTTCTCTTGGAGAGATATTTTTTATGCAGGATGGGAATATAGGGAAAGCCAATTTAGACATACAACCTTATAAAATCCAAATCAGGCTTCATGGATTAAATTTAATTGTTAAGAGAATTGACAAATTTACCTCAATGGGGAATATTAATATCTACAAATTTAATCCTAAGGAATATAATGCTTTTTGATTTTATTTAATTCTTCAGATTGTTGAGCTAGATGAACGCCAGATTCAAAAGCTTCTCTTACAGCAGCTTTCATCTGCCGCAGAGGAGAGGGGGCATTCTCAGGAGTGACGATGCTTTCCAGACGCTCAACACGATTTACTAAGTTATTCCATCGTTTTTTTGATATAAACATAAAATACCATCCTTTTTATTTTTATCATATCAGAAAAACCTATGGTTATATCACCAATATAAAAAACGCCCGGCGCTACCAACACCAGACGTTTTAGGAGTGTGATATTTCTACCACGAAGCCTACACCCGTATAATATCACATTTCCAGGCAGTCACGCAAGATAAACCATGTAAAAATCTGGTGGCTGTATTTTTTATACCCCAAAAGGAGTGTGCGACTATGGCAAAAGCAAAAAAATTACCCTCAGGATCATGGCGTGTACTGGTGTTTGACCACTACGAGCCTGTCTTAAATCCAGACGGAACACCCGTCATGCAAAACGGAAAACCGAAACAAAAAAGAATATATCAGTCCTTTACGGATGATGACCCGTCAACCAAAGGACGCAAACGGGTCGAATTGGCAGCTGCACAATACATGGCAGAGAAAGATTCACGTGAAGCGGAAAGGCGCAACCAAGAGGAGAATATGACGCTTAGAGGGGCGGCAGAAAAATATATAGATCTGTGCAGAACATTGAAAAGGTCTCCGTCCACCATAGAAGACTATGAGTGTATCATGCGGAACGGGTTCCAGGATCTTTTTAACATGCGCCTGTGTGACATATCGGAAGATCTACTGCAAAACGCCATAGCCAAAGAAGCGCAGAGGCCTGTCAACGGGAAGCCGGGTAAAACCCTTACAGCAAAGCGGCTGAAAAATGAATGGGGGTTTGTATCCTCTGTGCTGCACAAATACACAAACATCCGCACCGACAATCTGCAATTACCTACGCCAACGCAAAGAATGGTTGACCTGCCAGATGCAAAAACAGTAATGGACATAGTACGCGGCACCGAAATGGAGCTGCCGGTGCTGCTTGCAATGTGGCTGTCGTTCACGGCATCGGAGATCCGCGGTCTTACAAAATCCAAATCAATTAATGGTGATTACATAACAATAAAAGAGACGGTCATTACCGTAAAAGGAAAAGCTGTAAGAAAAGAGACAGCGAAGAACAACACGAGAAAACGCAAACACAAAATACCGGCTTATATAAAAGGTCTGATCGACAAGGTTCCTGGCGATGTACTGGTGCCGATGACTGATGTTTCATTGCACCACCGCTGGAAACGCTTACAAAAAAGCTACGGTATAAAAGACCCTATCACGTTTCACGACCTCAGACATCTTAATGCCTCAGTAATGGCCCTGCTGCAAATACCGGATAAATACGCTCAGGAGCGCGGTGGCTGGAAGTCGGATGCTGTCATGAAAAAGATCTACATGCAGACATTTTCGTCGGAGCGGCAAAAGGTTGATGATAAAATTGACAGCTACTTTGAGAGCATCGTGGGAACCGAAAAAAGCGAAAAAGAATCCATAAAAGAAGTTGTGAACCGGCTGAAAAAAGAAGATCCAGAGGGATGGAAAAAAGCCATTTTAGAAGCTATGCAACACGAAATGCAACACGCGCAATAAAAAATGGCTTAAATAAGCCATTTTTCAAGAGCAGACAACGGGAATCGAACCCGTTAAAGTAAAAACTCACAAACCCGCGAAAACACTGAAATCTAGCATTTATGCGGGTTTGCGAGTTATAAATATTTATCACTTGCTCTATAAATATATCACAAATAATATATTTTTGCTTTCTATGCAACACGAAATGCAACACGACTGCTGCAATGGGTAGATAGGTGGTGCATCCATGCGTTATCTTTCCCAGCGTTATTCCATGCCATATAAGGAATGCAAGGCAGTCCTTACAGATATTGGTACAGAAGAACTGGCTCATCTGGAGATTGTGACGACTATTATAGTACTAATCCTGGATAGTGGAGAGCGCCGTCCTGGTCAGGAGTAAGTACTACTGGTTCAGTTGCCATGCGACCGTCCTGATTCAGGTAGTACCACTTGCCATTGATTGTCTGTAAGCCCTTTAGCATGGCCCCGTCGGAGCCGAGATAGTACCAAGACCCTTTGTATTGATACCAGACATCATGAACCATCATGCCGGCACCGTCGAACCAGTACCAGAGTTCTCCGTCTTTGTACCAGTCATTGGAAACATACTTCCCAGATCCGTCTTTTAAATAGAAGCGCCAGCCGCCATTTTCCTGCTGCCAGCCTTCTATGATCTTCGGCTTTTCCACGGCTGACCAGGTTTTCATAAACTCTTCCGGAGTTTTATAGAGCTTTTTAATCCCACTGGTACCACTTCCCCAGTCTGGAAGTTGAAAATGTGGTTTATCTACAATACTCTTCCAGTTTCCACCCCATTCCAAGCCGATGGATGTGCCGATCGCGCCAACCTTGCTAAAAAATCCATCTGAATCATAATAGGCGCCGCGGCCATCTGCACGATAAATGTCGAAGGCTGTACCCCACTGGTGATAACTGCTGTAACTGCTGCCTGGGGCATTGGTCACGATATTTCCCGGTTTTGTACGCCCCTGAGCATATAAATTATCTTGCTCTGCTTTTGTCCTGAGAGTTTCCCCGATTTTGATCTGCAAGCCTTTGGCGGCACACTTGGAAATCAATTCTGTTGCCAGCTTCTGTAAACGTGGATGGCATAAAGTAATATCTCTCATAATTTCGCCTTTCTTTTGCACCGGTGAAACTTAGTATTTTTCTCCGGTCAACTCCTGATACTCTTCTTCTGTCAGTTTTCCAGCCTGTACCAAAGTTCTAAGTCTATCTTTGTCCCAATATTTTGGATAGTATTTTTCAGCCAGGTTCTTTACACTTAACATATGCGCTCCTCCTTATAAATCGGTTCCTGTCATTACAGCCAAAAAGTCTATGTCAGCTCTATTGTGTTTCACCTGTTCTGTCACTCCTGGTTGGGACAGAATCAGTGTCACAGCCCTGCCCGTTACAGCTTCAGCTTTTACGCTGCCGTCATCGTTATACGTTGTAGGCTGTATCTGTGCATTGTCATTTACGCTCTTGGGATTGCCCAAAACAGTATAGCCATCATACACGGATAATGTCTCCCCAGTGCTATTGATGATTTTTATCTGATCTGTGTTGGCAGCGTTAGAAAAGATGGCAATCAGATCTTCAAGGTTGTCAGCCGACAAAAATGTCAGCTTAAGGCTGTCACTAAACGCATCAAGCCCGTTTACTACTAAATCAAATTCTTTTTTATTTTTTAACTTTAATTTTTCATTCATTCTTTTTTTCCTTTCTTTTTCCTTTGTACTCAACTTGTAAATTCTGTTTACATCTTCCGATTTTTCTTCCACATAGTTGTTCCGCTATATAGTAATTTAACGCGGAAATATTATAGCATTAATTCCCAGTTATCAAACCCCATACTTGAAGTATACGGGAATATTTGCGTATTACAATACTGCAATGCAATATGGACATCATCAGATCGTATTCCATCTGGATTTTATCCAAAAATATTGTCTGGTATATGGGCTCCTGTATCCAGTTCTGATGACCTAAATATTGCTAACGAATACAGGCTATGCATACAAAGTAACGGAGCTGTGGGATTACAGAAAAACGGAACTAATGTTTCGGATAATACAAGTATTCGTGGACAGGCCATATGGATTATATGATCATTTAAATAAATTTATAGCAGTTATTAGCGCGAATCCTTTAATGTATACTTCGTACTGTCTTGTATCTTTATTAAAAGTTACACTATCGGGGCTATCTCCATTAATAGAAGCGTATCTTGCGACAGACTCCCATGTTTTTGATAGAATCCCGCAAATTATGTTAACAGCTGCACCTGATGAATCATATTTAAATCCAATAAGAAAGAAACTGTCTCGACTGTTTTTGGCAGGAATTTTTAATGTGGCCCCACTACCATTACTACAATATGCGTCAGCTTTTATATTTAAATTGATTATTTTTCACGACAACAAGGTAACTAATATAAAAGGAATAATCGGAACCAACTGGCGATGTTGTATACGTCTTAAAAGTGGCACCATTATTTTTAACGCTCATTACTTTACAGCCAGCTCCTACATACCCTTGTCCGCCGCATAATGTCGCAATAACAATAGGATCAGTATAACTTTTTTGAAAACTAATAGATGTGTTGACTTCTTTTGACGATGGATTTATCGGAATTGCGTCAGTTACGCCAACTTCTGCGATTTTTATTAAACTGTTTAAATTACTATCTAGCTGATCAATGCTCTGGTTCATGGCGTAGGCCAGTGCCGCAGAAACACCTTTAGTCGCGTCATTAGTCTGCACACTTACCAGATCGCTGATTTTAAGTAGCTTAGTGGCAGCCTGATCTACTACCCAATCTATCAAATCCTGTGCAGAAACTGTACCGCCCACTTCTCCAAGCACTCCGCTGGTATCCTCTGCCTGTACTGATGCCAGGGCTGTAGGGTTAAAGCCTTTTGCCATCAGCTGATAATTAATGTGATCATCTGTAGGTGTGATGCCTTGTACAGTCTTCAAGGTAATATACGTACTGTTTTCATACATTACCATTGTAAGTTGTTCATATGCTGTTTCCGGATTGTATTCTCCACCATTGGTAAGCATCCACTTACCAAGATCTGTTGTGCTTGCCACTATGCCACCTCCACTAATACATGGTTATTTTCAACTTTAACTGTTACTGTTTTTCCTTGTTTGCACATCAAATGCCCTGTTGATGCATCCAGATAAAACTCCGGTAAGATCAGATTTGCATATGTCCCAGCCTTTTCAGCTTCTTCTTTCGCCTTTTCGCTATAATATTTGCTGTTATCAGTATCTTCCCCTGTTCTGGAACCAGTACCACCCACAGCATAGCTTATAGATGATTTATTATATGCCTCTGCCTCTTGCGCTGCTGTCTGAGCATCAAGCATATACTGCCGTAAAGTCTTCTGCAATGTAGGCTCTAGCTTATCTGCTGTTATTGACCCGTCTACCACATTTGCAGATATAGTCGTTCCATCCAGGTTCATTGCAATAGTCGCTGTACTGGAAACGTTATAAACAAAACGCTGGAAGCTGATCTTCTTTATGGTTCCGTCCTGCTGGACCAGTACGAGATTACCGTCTTCGTCCAGATCAAGCTTCGTTGGCATCATCTCAATAGGAAAATCTACCGTTTCTACAGTGCCATCCTTATGTGTTACAGTTACAATCCAAGTGGATGTGTCAACTTCCCATCCAGTTATAAATTTGGCCGCATCCGATGCTTCCAGTTTGTCCTGGGATAGGCCAAGGATATATTGCGCACATTGCAGGATACCATTATCCATATGGCGCAGATTTGTCTTGCCAACTGGTGTGGATGTGTCCGGGTAGTTCACCCAGCCTATAATGCTATAAAACAGCTCACTCAGCTTCATTCTTTGCTTCCTTTCCGGACTGCTGTGGTTTTTCCGGGATTTCTTTAACGATTCCACTGTCAAGGATAGCCGCAGCCTGTGCCATAAGCTTTATATTGTCAAATCCTTTTACAGCCACCATATTAAGTAGTGCTGTTAAAAGCTGGATATCCTCTTTTTTGTACTCTACCTTAGCCATGATCAACCTCCACTCTCCGCAGGATAAATTGCAATGCCTTTACTATCACCGGGATGTAATTTATGTACGGGATGGAATAATATTTACCATTTTTAGTATACAATGGCATTTCCGTGCCCAGATCTGCACACATTTTTTTTACTTCCTGTGCAATAAATCCCAGGCTTTCCGCATCGTTTACATTCAGTGCATAGGCTACCGGCCGCAGCCCTTTTATCACTTCTACAGCAAGCTTTTCATGAACATCTCTGATGTCATGTTTTAATCTTATGTCTGACCAGGTTTCCCCAGCCATTGATGAATAAACGCTTACACAGCTTATTCGATTAGCATCGATATTTTGGCAGTTAATCGCTCCTGAAAAATCCGCTCCTGAATTAAATACCGCATTACCTCCAACTTCCAGATGGTTTGTGTAAATCGTACTCGCACCGATTGAACTCGTATTCGCAGTTCCATCAATTTCTGCACCGGTAATCTTCAGTTTTCCATTTGCCAATGTAATACTTCCATCATTGGTTTTGAAACTGTTCGCCACCACATCACCTGTAAATGATCCGCTGCTTGCTGTCAGTTTACCGTCTGCCGTCATAGAGGAATATGTGGAACTCCAGCTAAAACGATTCCCTTTTATGCTGATCCCACCGGTTTCCACCGAAAGCTGATTTGATACGTCTCCCTGGCTGACTTTCAGTTCAATCTTATCACTGACTACGTTAATAGCTGATCTCAGTTCTGCTTCCTGACCGGTAGCTCTCGTAACTTCCAGGGAAATCTGATTAGCCATCTGGATAAACTTGGAATTGGTTCCCTCTTCCAGATTGGTAAGTTCATTTGATATTTCTTCTACAGATCGCTTAAGAATAGCAGATAAGCCTTTTATCTGTATCAATTCACTTTCAATGCTAAAAGGTCTTGATAATTCCTGACTTCCAGTGCTTTCATAGCTGTCCATAGCTCCCTGAATGCCCGTAAAGGTTCTTTTCATCACAAGGGTATTAACTATCCCGTCTGTAGTCTCCAGACTGATCCTATCCCCTATTTCAATCCACGGGGAACCGTTTGTAGATATGGTTGCGGGCTGGTATTCCAGACCGTTTACGACGTTTTTAATGTTATTGGCAATTCCTATCATCTCTGATGTGGTCTTGCCATATACCAGCATGTTTCCTTCAATGATATAAACATTTTGACCGTCTCCCGTGCTGGTTCCGCCTATGTCTCCTTCTTCCTGACGGATCTGTACGGTATCTATATCTGGAACTGTGTACTCTTCACTCTCGGCATTCTGATAGATTGTGATCCGCGCGGATATATCCTCTTTTTCCGGAAGTGCGATATACCGCAGTTCCCCGTTCTTATTGATGTTTCCAAATACTCCATTGATCTGGCAGATCTGCTGCAGTACTTCCCGCCCTTTCAAAGCTGTAGGATTTATGGTCTTTTCTACCTGCATTTCATCATTAACAAGAACTGCATTTTCTTCCCGCACACCTACAAATGAACAGAGTGATTTACGAAATGCTTTTAATGTCATTGGAAAACTCAATGCATTATACCAACCGGACACATCTACATCAAAACGCTGCATCCTGTCATAGGCTATTATCTTTCTGGTATTCTTGTCTTCCTGCTTGGGTGTAGACTCTACTTTAAACAAGCCCAGGATTATGTTATAGCCACCAAATGACTCTGTAGCCATAAATTCGCGGCCTGAAATACTCTGGGTCAGTCCCGTTACTGTGATTTCAAACCGGGCTGCCTCACACGATCCAAAGCTTAGATCTTCGTCTGAACACAGGCTTTCTGTAATGGCAAGGGAATCTGTTACTATCTGATCATCTTCTATGGAAAAATCCACAGCGTCCGCAGACATTTCAGAAGGATATAAATCCTCTGAAGGATACAGTGTTTCAGACGGGTATAGAGCATGATATTCTTCTTTAAAAAAAGTCAGCTTAAGACTTTTTCCACCATATTCGTTAAACAGGTCTTTATAAACCTGATCGATCTCTATCATCTGCTCCACTCCTTAATACTGGATCATTTCAATGGTTACTTTCTCATAGTACATTTCACCGGTGTCATTGTCTGCTATGTGGTCAATAGCAAACTCTGTATCTGGGATATAAAAAGAACCGGTGCCATATACACATGTATCTAAATTCCAGTAGGTCACTCTGTACTTCTTTTGGGTAGCATCCTGCAAGCCATTGGCCTTAATAGAATTAAACAGATCCTTTTCCCTCTGGGATAATGGTCTCAATTCCAGATTAAGAGTCGTTTTGAAATTAGGAGAGGTCACCCTCTGCAAGGACTCATTATTATCTCGCCAAGCCTTTTTCTCTATTCGCTGGTCCGGTGTTGACCTGTACCGGGTAAGGAAACTGTTTGGGAGCTGTGTGTTCCCAAACATTACCAGATAACCTCTATAGTCTTTCTGCATGCCTTACCTCCTACACTAAGACAGGATTTTTTCCCGTCCTTTTCTTTTCCTGACGGACAAATTTAACAGTAGATGCGCCCATTTCTTTTCCATCCAGATAGATGTATCCTACAATATCGCCACCACCCAAGCCGCCGGATTCCTGTAATGCTTCCTTAAGGGCCTGCTTCATGGTAGACAGCGGGGATACAACTTCCGTTTCCTTTTTGTTATCGCCCAGGATAGCCGCAAATTCACCGGCACGTGGCGGTACTACTGTTCCTGATGCAAGACGTGGAAGTCTAACTGTAGATATATCAAATCCAAAATGCTGACCACCGGCAACCGGTGACCATTCCGGGATATCAAAGCTGATTTTATTTAATCCGCTGATAATGCTATTAACGGCGATTTCAACAAGCGCCACAATTCCATTAAAGACGCTCTTGAAAATGTCTTTAATGCCATTCAGCGCCGTTTCTATATCCAAAGTAAGTACGCCCTGGATAAATTCAAGCAGCCCAGTTAAAACGCCTGTAACGCCTTCTCCTACAGCACCTACCACTGACAAGAATGTATTAAAAAATCCTCCTATGTTCTCAATAGCATTGCCTATTAATGGTGCAAATGTCTGCACAATCCAATCCAATAAGGGCATTAATAATTGATTCCATGCGGCAGTCAATGTATCTGCCAATTGTCCAACCATATCCGCAAAGCTGCTGAAAAACGGCTGTAAATACTGATTTTTTACTTCTGTAAATTTATCAGCCACCTTCTGCAAAGCTGGTAAAATGTACGTATTAAAAGCTGTCAATGCGCTTCCATATATCTTCGTAAATCCTTCTGCAAATGCGTCAAACATTGGAGCTATATGTTCGTCATAGGCCTGATTTATTTCATCCAATGCCACTGTAAACACATCTTTAATGTCACCCATGACCTGAGCAACAACGCCTAATATATTATCCAAAGCATTTTTGAACTCATCCTTGTTGTTTATAAATGGGGTAGTGAGCGTATCTAAAAAATCTCGACCTGTTTTGGCAAACAGTTCGCTCAATCCCATAAAAGCATTTGAAAAAAATCCAATCAAATTCGCTGTAAAAGTCTGACCGTTTTCATCTGAGAAAGCGCTAAATACATACGCAAAAGCCTCAGAAAAATTTGCTACAATATCCGATATATCACCAGTTATATCAAACATATCTATGATATATTGTTTGATGCGATCCTGAGCATCTTCTAAGTATTGTGCAAATCCGCCGATCAAATTTGTAGCCAGTGTGACGCCTATAGAAGCAATCGAACCTGCAATGACTCCCAGATCATAAACAACTTTTTCTCCCCAGACTTTAGCAGCGTTCTGAACTTTAGCATCAGAAAAAATGTTACTAAAGCTGTCTTTTATACGCTGTAATCCACTTATGATGGTTGCAAATCTTGAAGTTGTGTCTCCAAGACCTACTTTAAAGCCTTTAGCAAATAGCGCGGCTATATCATTCCATTTCTTCTTTACTGCATCTAATGCCTTTGTCAAAGCGCTGGAAACTGCTACAGTTTCAAACATCTCAGATGGAGATACTCCGCCACTACCTCCGCCATTTCCAGAAGAACTATCATCTTTTTTTACATTTAGCTTATCAAATGCGGCCAGCTCTTCTTTGGCGTCTTTTGCAGCGCTTCCAGTCTTTTTTAGTGACTTCGCATAATCCTGCTGAACCTTGGTAGCCTTGACTACAGTACTTTTCCCTGTCAAAGCCGCCATAAACTGAGCGATTGCCGTAACCGCAGTGTTGAGAAGTCCAATCAAGTAATTTAAAGCTGGAGCCACCGCTGACAAAATAGGGGCAAACGCTGTTGCAAAGCTGTTCTTTAGCTGAGTAAGTGACGACATCAAACTAGAGATATCTTTATTTGTGTTTCCAGAGTACTGGGCCAAATTCTTAAAGCCATCAACTAAAGCGCCTCTTATCTTGCTAAATAGCGCATATAGCGATCGAATGCCTAATCCATATTTAATCAGATTTTTCAAACTCAGCGCAGTGGAGTTCGCATTCTTGCCAATTTTTTTAATTCCATCTGCAGCTTTTTGTGTCATGCCTCCCGCAAGCCTTTTTACGTTGTTATTTAAGGCTGACATTCTTTTTTGTGCATTATCAATGCCATTGCTATAGTTAGACGTTGATCCCGCTGCATTCTCCAAGATACCGCCATACTCCTGCACCTTCTGTTTTAGAGACATAAAGGATGTATTCAGCCGGTTATTTGTATCCTCAAGCTTTTGCTGTTCAGCTTCCAGCTGGGCTGCTGCCTTCTGAGCGGCAGGTGTATCCGCCCCAGAAGTAAATGCACCGCCACTTTTTTCAAGATCTTCTTTTTCGGCCTTTGCGTACTCAAGGGTCTTTTTCAGCTGTTCAATTTCGTATTGCATGCCAGCATAAGCTTTGCTGTTCGTTTTGCCTCCGGTGTTTACAAATTTTTCCTGACGTTCAGTCAACGCCGCAAGCTTTTTTTCTGTTTCGTCAATTTGTTTTTGGATCGCTTTATACTCTTCCGTTGGAATCTTCTGGTTGTTAAACTCTTCAACTTTTTGCTTTAAAGCTTCAACCTTTTTTTCCTGAGCTGCATACTGAGCATTCAGCTTCGAGAAAGCATCCAGTTGCTTCTGAAGTGCGATCTTGGCTTTATCTCCTACATTACTGACTGTTTTGGCCATACGTTTGGCAGCCAGCTCTATGTCTTTGGATCCAGCCTTAAAGCCATCATCTGCTATGGTTGTATCGATAACTATTGTTCCATCTGCCTGCACGCTTACGCCTCCTTACAGCCATTTTTCAAGGTTCTCAATCTCTTTTTTCTGTTCTTCGCTCTGCACAGTTGGGAGTTTTACCAGATCGCTGTTTTCCCGTTCAAACTCTCTTTCCCATTTTTCCAGCTTTTTATGCTTAGCTTTTTTTTGACGTATGGACAGTACTTGTGAAAAAAGGCCATCCTCAATCTCCATAAAATAGCCTAAAAACGTCCACCAGTGCATATATTTTTCTGCGCGCAGCTCTCGCCCAGCCACTTTATTGACTGCTGGCATGATCATAGCCGCATCACGCTGCCAGTCAATCACTTTTTTCTGTGGCTTTTTCCTAGTATCTTCCATGCCGCCATCTATAAAATCTGCTGCCTTTTTGCATGCCTCTGCATAGCAGTGTGCCGGAATCTGATTCGCATCTTTATATAGGATTTGATACATAACATCCTGCTTTTCAATGTCACTTAAATCCGGATCCTCGCAGGCTATGAGAATATCCAGCACGGCTCTAAAATCCGACTGGATATCATACTCATTTCCCTCAATATTTATTGTTGTCGGAAGTCCATAACCTATCATTTTTTATACTTCTCTGTGTACTTCTTTACCTTTGCGCTGGTTTTACGGATTCGCACATCCAGCTCTTTTTCAATAAACGATGCCAGCACATTCATGACATACTCACATAAAAGAGTACCGTCCGGGCGTGGTGTGAAAGGATTTGCACCTGCAAAAAGATCCTCTGAAGCATGAGTATTTAACAGATAATCAAACAGCTCTGACACCTTATCGGATGCCGCATACAATTTGTCTATGTCATCCCCTTCCGGAAGCTGTATATTTTCAAATTCTGCTGTTACTTTCTCATAGCGTTTTACTATATCCAGATCCGCAGGGTTCCAGTAAAATCCGCCTGTCACATTTCCTTTGCTGTCAACAATATCGATCCACTCCCGGTTATCCAGTACCAACTGCTTTCCCATTTAAATCTCCTTTAACCTAAATCTGATGGTGTGAATGTTTTCTTGCTTACATCCCATGTACCTTTAACCCTGTTTCCAGCTTTGTACACAGTAAATGGAGTCTGTATGCCGGATGTATCGCCGCCTACACTGTTCGGGATTAAGTAAACATCTTCTCTATAAGCCCATACTGCAGTAGGCGCAGCATCCTCGGTTAATCCTGGCTTTAACAGCACATCAACCATAGTGGTCTTGCACTTATCGCCTGTGGCTCTTGTATTGGCCAGATCCATGATCTTGTTGCTGAGCGTATCGTCATATTCTTCGTAGTAAAAAGGATCTACATCTGACTGTACTTCATAGCCTGAATGCTGCACTGACTGTTCGCCTAAGATGTTTTTTGTAATCTCAACATCAGGGTTCAGCTCTTCATTGTACTCTTCCAGGTTTTTTCCGATTCTTACATAAGTCGGAGTTGATGTGCTAAAAGCTGCGTCAATGTAATGCGCCAAGTACTTACGTTCAATCATGCTATTATTTCCTTTCTATGGTTAAAATTCTATGTCATTTGTATACTGAACTGTTACCGGCAGTACCCAATCCTGTACTGCGTTTTCATTTGGCTCCAGTCCGTATGAGTTATCGCGAGTGATTCGTTTTATAACCCGGCCTTCTGACAATGCCGGGAAAGTCGTAAGACGCGTTTGAGCACCATTTATTACTACCGGTTCATGGCACAGCCACTTCCCAAGAGTGTCGAGGAACTCTTGGGCGCTAAGCTTTAGCCTCTCTTTATTTGAGGCCGTCCGGTATACAACATAAAACGGGTACTGGCACTTTTGATGCCTGCCGCCGCATACGTCTTCAGTTTCGGCGTACACCAATGCGCCGTTATCAGCCGAAAAGGCTAATCCAGAGTCTTTAGTAAGCTCTTCAAATTTAATGATTTCACCATCCTTAAGACCTGGATATTGATTTAAAAGCGATTTAACGGCACGTGTCAAAATCTCATACCCGCTGGCATCCATGCCGATTGGCTTACTATCCATGTTTTCCTCCTCCGGCTATGCGTTTAACGTCTTTAATCCATGTCTTTCCGTCCGCTTCTTTTGCAGCATCAAACCAGTGATCTTGCGCTTTAGGATGTGCCTGATGCGTGTAAGATATGTTTTCTCGCGCATTTGTCTTGCCAGTGTATTCACTCACAAGCACCTTCCGCGCTCCACGCCTCGCCCTAGGTGATCCGGTCTTTTCGTCAACCATGACTTTACCCTCGTACAGGTATCTGCCTTGTGGTCCATAAGCAGCAAATACTTTTCCTGTTCCCTGTTCCGCAGAACTAGCGGCTCTGGTTGTGTTTATAAAGCTGCCTGTAACCATTGGCATAAAGGGTACCATGCTATTCATTACAGCACCGTCAAGCTGGTATTGTGCCCGCTTGTATTGCGTTTCAAAACGGTCATATCCTATCTTTACGTGTACATCCCCATCAACAACGGAAAAACCCTTAAAATGTCGTGTCTTTGAGCTCATTTACTTACCTAAAATTTCAAAATGAGGGATAACGGTATACGGACCACCTACACTGGTTATCTTGTAAACATTGTCGCGGTTGCTGTTCATGTACTGGTAAAAACCATTGCGGTAGTCACCCTCAGTAACCATGCCGCCAGTCCATTCACCCTGCCAGAAAAAATCCTCTGGCCCGAAGGTGATGCTGTCCGGAAGTTCATCATTGACCTGCGCCGCCCATGCTTTCGGAGTCATCCACGGCACCGCTGCACCGTCTGACCGCTGCACCATCACCTTGTCTCCGTCTGGGGCGTAAGCAATATGCAGCGCGGCATTGTCGGTACTGTCTGGGCCATACTTTTTCAGTATTGCGCCGTGGTCGGTTATCAGGTCAACTCCGGATAAAACATGAGGATACCAGTACGCATCTCCTGTTGTGGCTGATTCGTAATAATTGAAAAGTGTTATAATTTTGCTATAGATATATCTCACCTCGCATTTACGGGAGTTGAAACTGCGTCCACATCGCTCCAACCACGATATCTTCTCTTGGTTATAGTGTTATAGGAAATCCCGGTTATTTCACTCCATTCTGTTAATGTATGTGTTTCCCCATTTACAGTAACGTAAACATTGCCTCTTTTATTGTTGGCTTGCTGTTTCAAAGTTGCCCATCTACAATTTTCAGGACAATAATTTCCATCCACGTTTACTCTATCTATAGTAAGATTTTCAGCATATCCATTTCCTAATGCCCATTCCTTAAAATCAAGGAATGACTTTTCCCATTCTTCGCAAACAGAAATGCCCCTGCCACCATAGTTTTTATAAGATGGCTCTCCAATATAGGAACAGCGTCTACGCATATCTACCCATATAGTGTATAAGCGTGTGTTTCTATCTCCATGAATTTTCTTAGCTTCCGACACTCTATCTTTTTGATAACAGCCGCAACTAAGTGTATTTTTGCGAATCAAATTATTTGAAGCTACAATTACTTCGTTTCCACAATCACATTTACAAAGCCACTGAGATTGCCCCGTTTTATTAACTTTATCAATGGCTATAAGTCTTCCGAATCTTTGATTTGTTAAATTTCTTGTTGGTCTTGGCATAATAAATCCATCTCATTTTAGGAAAAGGACTTACTGCTGTCTCACGACATGTGCCTTTTAATTATTCTTTCTGCGTTGTCTGCTTAATAACCTGATTTACACCAGTAGCCGACAGCCCATTAAACATACCAACCGCAACTGCTGTGATATAATCCGTTGCCGGAAAATCTGGGATAATTCCCATTCCTACTGCTCCGAGAATCCCACCAATAACCGCCATGATTACTGGAATCCATTCATCAGAGATTCTTTTTGATGCTTTACAGCCCATTCCCACGATGTAGCAGATCATAACGATTGCTACGCATGAGCCCAATGTTGATATATCCATTATTTTTCACCTCACATCTGGAATGCCAAATTGTTTGTATGTGCCAGTAAACGAAAACACCTTACCACATTTACAGCAAGTTTCCGTAATCGTACAAGTCTTTTATTTGTCGTTGCATTTTGATTCAGCAGGACTTTTAAATCTGTGTCCGCCAGTTAAAAAGCACATTACTCTATTCATTTCGTTTACACCCCTGCATATAATACTGGTATTCCATCATCCGTCCTTACTCCCATCAGAAGCGGTAACGCTGTCTTTAAGAGTAAGTCGTTCGTTTTCTGCGCATCTCCGGCAGCGGCATATACCGCGCTCCATTCCTTTGCACTCGCCCCGATCTGCTGAGGTGTGGCATAAGAGATGGATTCGCTGCCAGAACTTACAGAGGTTACAATACCTGTTGATTTGCCACCGACATTTGTGTCGGTCACATTTGCGGATGCCTGATTGATAGCATTCTTTTCAGCAAGCTCAATTTGATACATTAATTCAGCCAGTGAGCAGACCGCCTTTTTGATGCGCTTCTGCTGCCGATCATCGGACGGTAATCCGTCTGCCAGCCGGTCAAATGTCAAGCCGTCAATAAAGTCACTTGCCCTCTCAGACATCCTCATAAAATCAGATTCCGGCACGACATTGCCGAAAAATGATTTTTGGTAAAACTCATAATCTACATATGCCATGCCGGAACCTCCTCATTACTGTGCGGTTACAGTCGTATGACCTGCGCTCAGCGCTTTATATGTGCTGTCGCACTCAACTACAGTGATAACCTGGCCGTTGGCCGCTGTGATATCGCTCTTGCCGTCCCATGCGCTCCAGTTTTTCACATTCTGTCCATACTCTACAGTGGTCTCAGAAGATGCCACTTTGTACTTATAGACGTTACCAGCGTTGCCCTTTTCCGGATTAACAGTAATCTTTGTGGTACCGCTGGATGATCCAGCTGTAGACTGTACAGTCAGATCGCCAAGAGTCTGAGATGTCCCAAATGTAATCACAGAAATAGCATCCAGATACTCAGCAAACAGCACCATACCCATGATTGCGAATGCCTCAGATACAGCAGTGCTGTAGTTGCCCTGAGTATGGAAGCCGATCAGATTGGTTTCGCCGGACACTGTATAGGAGAGCCCAGCACGTGCAAAGTCTGAATCGCTCGGATCAACATAGTAAAGAACAATGTTGTCTACCGGTGTAGCGATTACCTTGCCACGCGGGATCTCGCTGTCGGACAGCAGGAACACAGTATTAAATCCCATAAAATCTTTCATATACTGGAATCCGAACTGGTTCTGAATAGTGATATTTGCAGCGCCAAGATACTCATATACATCAAGGATGTTTACAAAGCCTGCAATACCATTCGGAATGGAACGATGCATGTTTTTGAACTTGTCCTCAACGCGGCCTTTTGCCATAGCAAGAGCCATCTGGAAAGTATTCTCGGTAGAGGTAAGGGTACCGGTCTTAAGATAAGTGTAAAATCTTCCGGTTACATCCGTCTGAAGCTGGAAGAGGAACTCTTCGTCTGTCATCTCTACAGCCACATCGTAGCCATAAGTCTTGATTGCCTCGATGGATACAGCCTTTGCGTACTTCTCCACATCCATTTCAGCATACTCTTTTTCTTTTACCTCGAATTTGGAGTACGGAATTTCATCTCCCTCTGCGACCTTACCGCTCTGTAAAGTTCCGGTTGCATATTTGGATTTCAGAGTTGATCCCGGCTCTTTTTTTATCATTCTCAGCACACCAAGAATTTCGGATAAGTGCTCCCAGTTGCGTTCAAATCTGGTTACAAAATCTACCTCTCTCGCGCGTACCTGAATGTTTTCTGTTTTTATAAGATTTGCTTTTGCCATAAAAGTTAAGCCCTTTCTGCCCGTAATTTGGGCGCCAGTCAAATCACTGGATTAACAACGATCACTCAAACAGTGACATGTTGCTTGCAATTGCAGCCTGTCGTTCGCTTGTATCTTTGATGTCCATGATTTCTTTTTTGGTCATCTTTCCACCCGGATGATTATTGCGGGTTATCCCTGTTGTAAATCTCGCCTGGTTCTGCATAGCGGTCTGCTGATCTTCATCAACAAATGCAGACGCATCGTCTTTTTTCATCTGATCCAGCAGATCATTAAGCCCCAGTATCCTTCCATCCTTAAGCTTAAGACCGGCGTCTTTGATGTCTGCCATAACAGCCTTTTTAGCAGACTCGGAAGAGAATTTAACATCTTCCAGTGCAGATTTAAGAGCATCAGCAAAATCTCTTTCATAAATTTTATTGTTAAAATTTTTCTCTGCATCTGCTGCTTTTTGCTTCCATGTGTCGACCTCTGCCTTGACGTTCTCTGGATCAATGCCATCAAAGCTTTTGAGTGTAGCTTCTGCTGTCTCTGCCCGTTCCTTCCAACTGTCACGCTCACTTTCGACCTTTGACAGTGTTTTAGAAACTTCTCCGGCATTCTTGTAATGCTCAGACAATGCTTTTTTTACATCTGCCTTCTTATCTTCCGGGATGTCAATACCAAATGATTTGAGTGTTTCAATAAGTTTCTGCATATCATCCTCCTGGCCGTGTTTATTGACCTGCCGCCGCAGGTAATGGATTAAGCCCGATAGACCACGGGCGGGGTAACTCCGGCAGCCGGATTCGAACCAGCGCTATGAGAGTCAAAGTCTCATGCCTTAACCGCTTGGCAATGCCGAAAGCTGATAGCCGGACTTGAACCGACAACATATTGATTACAAGTCAATTGTTCTTCCATTGAACTATACCAGCAAAATGGACCGCCAGGGACTTGAACCCCGGACCACCCGGTTATGAGCCGGGCGCTCTGACCAGCTGAGCTAGCGGTCCTAAAATGCCTGGCATGATTACATACCAGGCATTTACAAGGGGAAAAGAAAAACTCTGCTTATAGCAGCGGAATCCTCGCTGCGGTCGTAAGCCGCATTAACAGCCTATCAGCTACGAGGTGAAAGGAGGAAATTCAAGGCCAGTCAAAGCACTTGAATTTTGATCTGGCAAGCGCACGCCGGAAATTTCATCCGCTTTTCAACCTCCAGGAATGGCCTGTTTATATTAAGGACGTGCGCGGGAGGTGTGTGATAAAACCATGAAAAGTAACCAATCCTCTTCACATCTACATTCTACCATTTATCTATAAGTACCTTGTCCACACATCTACAGCATATCTCTAAGCTTATCCACATAGCGCTTCACAAGATCGCGTTCTTCGCGGCATTCTGCGTCCTTTGACATATCACCGATTTCTGCCGTAAGCCCATCCAAGTGTTCCTCTAATGCGGCCAGCATTTTACGCTTACAGTCCTCTGATTTGCCGGATCGATAGCTCTGCTTTTGCGTCATGTAATCATCATAAGCATCTCGACCATCGCTCCGGCTGTAATGTCCACGCACATAATGCTCACCACGGCGCATATAGGATGATCCGCGGTCATAATCTGGCATTCGGCCATCAGAAGCGCTATAACGCCCCATGTTATCACGTCCGCGGCGCTCGCTGTAGTCACCTACACGCATCTGTTCCAAAACGGTCATATAATACTCGCCCTTTTTATCCCAATACTCTGTGTTTTTAATGTCTTTATACATATCAATCAGCTTAAAAGCCGTGTCCAGATTGCCGGAGGTGAGGCCTTTTTCAGCAATGTTAGATATCTCATCTTCAATACGTGCACATAAATCTTTAATATCTCTCATCATCCCACCTCCTTATGCTACCCGTGTTACCACAAGATTTGCATTTGCTACGGTGATAGCCTGGGTACTGGTATTCTCTACCGCAACATTAAAGCAGCATCCGCGCGGCACATCAATAAAGATTCCGGCAGATACGTTGTTAAACGCTTCTACCGCGGTCGGTGTGGAAATCATCTGGGACGATAAGACAGGCTCACCGCCGATTGCAATAGCAAGAGAAATTGCTTCCGCTGTTCCTCCAGTCGGCACTGCGATATTCGCAGAAAAGCTAACAAAATAGCGGGCCTTGCACTGATTAGTCATTCCTCTGAGGGTAACAATGCCGCTGCCTTCCCGGTGCTGCACGCATGCGGTTCCTTTTACAGCGGTGTTGGTATACACCACGTTTCCGTTTGCTGCCACTTCCTGAGCGGCAACAGCTAAATATTCAGCCATATTGTTTTCTCCTTTTTCATATCGCAAAAAGGCAGGTCTAAGCCTGCCGATTTGCGTAATACCGGCATTGTGCCGAACATCCAACCATATTGCCGATGTCAGGAATATGGTTGGAAGATACAGATATGATGTTGTTGTCAGCAGTTACAGCCCGTATTGCAGCCGTAATATACGTTCGGGTTCGGCACCTGGTATGCCGGAATCGGTGCCGGATTGATCGCATTAATGAGCTGCTGGGTCTGTGCTGCCATAGCGGTAGTAAGCAATGCACTCTGACGATCCTGAGATGCAGCACGTCTGAGATCATTGTTTTCAGCCTGGAGGGAAGAAATCTTCTCGTTGCACAGGTAGTCCAGAATAGCTCTGGTTCCTGCGTTCTGGCTGTCGATAATGTCTCTGGTGTTGTTGTTCATGGTGTTCTGGAGTGCACAGGTGTTCTGCGCCATGTTGTAATTTACGCCCTGGATTGCTTCCCGGGTCTCGCAGCAGCACTGAGCAAGCTGCGCCTGGAGTGCGTTAGTGTTCTGCATGTTGGCTACAGTGTCGGCGTTAATAGCCTGCTGGATGCCGAAGCCAGTCTGCATGACGTTTGTATTGATGCCGTTGAATCCGGTAAGCATACCGTTATTCATGGCATAGAAGCCATCACACAGGCCGCTGGACAGGCCGTCCAGTTTGCTGATAACTGCCTGGTTGTCAAAGCCACGCTGGATTGCGGAATCGGTGTATGCGCTTCCGGCTGCTCCACCTCCGCCGTTTCCCCAGCCATTGCCACCCCATCCGCAGAAAGCGAAAATGAATAAAACGATGAGCCACCAGACACCGTCTCCGCCAAACATTCCATCATTGTTCCGGTTGTTGGTTCCGGTAGCCGCCGCAATGTCGGCTAAGCTGTAAGTTCCATCCATATTGATATCTCCTTTGATTTATTTACATTCCCGGCCAGGATAATGTACTATTTCATGCCGCCCAGCATCCGTTGAAACTGCTGTGCCATCTGCTGAGCCTGATCAAGCTGCGCCTGTGATATTCTGCCAGACTGCAACATCTTTTGTACCTCAGCTTTTGGGTCTCCCTTAAAGTTTTGCTTAAACTGCGCAAACTGCTGCATCATCTGCATGGGGCCGTTGCCGCCCATCGGCATGCCGCCGAACATTTGGAATAATGGGTTACTCATCTGCTGCCGCACCTCCCTTTGATCTCCGGCTCTCTGGTTTGGCAGTAGAGCCGCCGCTTGCTGGAAACGAATTTATCTTGTCCAGAATCTCATTGTATTTGTCAAAAAGGTCCTGGTACTCTTTACGGGTAACATACATATCATTCATGGCAGCTTCCGGTTGTTTCTGTGGCATTCTGCCGTTTATTTCGTGATACTCAAATACGCGTAAAGGTTGCGGCATGCCGGATACATCCGTTGACTTGATGTAAAACCGCTCCGCTTCGCTGTCCATCAGCAGTACGCTTGATCCGGGCGCAACAAGGTAAGACTTTGCCCCAGTCTCTCCCTGCACCCAGAGTATTCCTTGGTTATTTGTCGGTGCCATCGGCTGCGGGACGGGCTGATATTGGTTCATCTGCGCCATACGATCCTGATACGGCTGGTATGGCTGATACATGTTCGGATATGCTGCCATGTTCGATTTCCTCCAATTCTTCCAAAAAGATCAAAATATCGTGGTAATCGGTTTTTATAGGTATCTCTACCTCATCGTCATCGGAAAACATCTTCTTCACGCTTATATTTTGGCATAAAAAATAAGCCCCTGACAGTTCGTCAAAGGCTCAATAAAGTATCTATAAAGTTCCACATATGCGAATGATCTTTGAGTTTACCCGGCGGCTGATCCGCTTCGCGGTGGCAAGGCTCACATTCATGTTTTCTGCGCAGATCTCCATTGGCACGCCTGCGGCTCGGTATTCAAATAAAGCTCTTTCCTCTGGTGTAAAATTCGCAAGTTTCCGGAAGTGGTTTAGCTCCGGCACTGTAAAATCATACACTTTCAAGATGAGATCTATTACCCCTCACTTTCTATCGGCTCATATGGTAGAGCCAGACATCTATTATAAAGATCTTCGCCTGTTCCATTGCCTCCAAGTGTCTTGTATGGACGAAACATATACTCAAGATTGTCTCTGTCTTCCAGTGTACAGTACTTACGTTTTAAGTAAAACGTACACGCCTGATAGAGCCGATCATGGAGAAGTGCCAGAACTCCCGCATTAATAGCATTTGTTCTCGCGCGTTCCGTCTTCAGCTGTTTAGACAGTTTATGATATGCTCCCGAAAGTACTACTGATATAAGGCCAAACAGCCATGATACCCAGTGTGCTGTTATGTACAGTATAATCATTTCCATTGTATACTCCTTAGTTATGATTTTTCTCCCAGTAATATATAGGAATTTCTCCCCCGCTATCCCAGGTATCGTATATATGTCCGTCCTGCACACAAACAACATGGCCATCAATGCAAAGTATGTACGTCCCATGCTGATGCTCCGTGCAAAAATCAGCTACTGTATAGATGTTTTGGATATGATCGTCTATCATATGCCGTCGATATCCCTTTTCTTTTAGATATGCGCCCCATACGTAATTAGCACTTGGCATATCAGACAGCATACAAGCCTTTACCATGATGCCGGAGAAAACCGTCTCCCAGTCCTGCCCTGTTGCCTTACAGATGGCCCGGATAACGCAGTCACCTACGCGCTTACCGGCTGGATTCGGATTGTAATACTCCCACTCAACATCATATTTCATAGCATTATCCTTTCTTCAAATACGCATATCTTTTTGCCGCTCCTCGCGCCTTTGCCGCCTGTTCTCTTCCCCATTTGGCAATTCTGAGGCGGTCATCCAGTAGACGTAAGTCATTGGCTTTGCAAAAATCATTGTACGCCCGGTTCTGCCTCTGTAAAAGATACGACTTTCGATCTAACTCCTCTTGTAGTTCTATCCTCAGTGCATCATCATTGCAGGTGTCTACAGCCGTTTGCAAGCCCATAACCATTTGCTTTGTCTTTCTGATTCTTCGCTCTAATGCTCGCTGCCTCTGCTCTAACTTTTCCAGCCTCACATTATCCTCTGTCTCTATATCCTTATACGGGTTGTTTACCCCGTCACCGGGTCCAAAGCTGTGGCGGCAGTTCCAGCCACTTAACCCTTCGCCTGTCCCGTATCCAGTCACAGAAAATGGCGGGTATCGTTTATCTTGCCCCGTCCGGCTGTAAAACTGTCCTTGCCACCACAAATGGTTACCTGGATTCTGCCCGCCGTCTCCCGTTCGCGCCCCAATATGTGCCGACACAAGGATTATATCCCACTCCTGTTCCTTCATGCGCTCCATAGATATATCACCGGCTGCCTGGGCGATTCCCGTACGAACAGCCCGTGCCGTAGCTGTCTCAAGTGTATCTTTGTGCCCTGTTGGATACTGCACCACAACGCCATTCTGCGATATAGTGTCAACAGCCTCTTTTACAGCCTGTGTGTAAGAGACAGCACCACTCATAACCTTATGATATGCACTATCGCATTCGCTTATAAAAAGGCTTTGAGCCGCTTCCGCTGTTGTTCTGGTCATGTTTGACCACTCTCCCATAGTAGCCTCATAGTCTCTTTGCAACATTCGCAATAGCACCGGGGACTGTTCCAACGCTTCTGGTGCAATCCCAGCCGCTTCGTATATGGAGTTATCATAGGCCGCAGCTTTTACGTTTGCATCCTCCATTGCTGAGGCAACTTCTTTTCTTTGTAAGCGCGTACGGATAGCGATTTCCTGTGTAATATCTTCCAGCAAGTATCCGGCATCTTGCAATATTTGTAGGCGCCACCGGTCGGAAGAGGTAAATATATATTTTTCTCCACGCCCCAGGCGGATCATGACAGCTTCTATGATTCGGCTGATAATATAGTTATGTAGCGAAGATGCTATATCCTCGCTACCCTCTGCTATTTGTCTCAGATAATTTGGTGTCAGCATTCCTCACCTACTCCTCTTCAAATAGTCCTTTTTCTTTCGGTTGTGCTTCTTCCACCATTGCTTTTGCGTCCTCTTCTGTCATACCCTCAAATTTGACAAAATACATCCATGCCGGGACTTTTCCTTGTGCCACATACTGCCACCATCTGCCACGGTCAGCTTCGCGATCATAAAGGATATCCCCAAAGTCGTAGATGACATCATACGTCCCTACAGGTGATAGGCCGTACAGATCCGCGTACACATTAAGGGCATATACAGTATCATCAAGACACGCTTCCAGTTGATCACGCACATCCTTGATAAACTGGACAGTGCGCTGCTGGTCGGCTTCTACACCTGTTGCCGTCTGGATTCCGGAAGACTCATTAAAAACAAAGTACCCGTTTGCGAATCCGGCCTTGTATCCTATCTGACTTAACAAATGATTGATTCCCTTGATTCTGACATCTGTGTTAAGCTGTGGGTTGATTTCCTGATAAAATTCTTTCTGATCATTGCCAAACACGTTTTTTACATAATGTGGCAATCCCTTTGCATCAGCCGGGCCGCGGTGTTTTATACTCTTTCCGCTTTCGTAAAGCAGACGATCATCGGCCAGAATAATTTTTTGACTGTCAAATATCTCTCCCGCATTCCGGCTGTATGCTATGTCAAGGTCTTTCAGTTCTTCCACGGCTTCGCGGAATATCGGAAGCCCCAGTGGGGACGATATATCTACGTTGTTTGCCTGCGGCGTGCGGAAGATACCGAACATTGGCTTGTCCAGTGGCTCCCCGGATGCCTTAAGAATCGGCGGTGTGTCCTCCAACATATCGGCCCATTTGGTTTGCGTAAGCGGTATCGGGTCTCCCAGACTTTCCTCCGACTTAGAAACGTACGCTCGGTTGCTTACATAGTAAGGATAGATCGTCACACCATCCTGCACCGTCTCAACAAATCTGTGATATTCCAGACGGGTGTACCATTTCTTCCCGGACTGGTACGAATCCTTGAAGATAATGCCGCGCACAGCAAGATTGTCGTAATCAACAAGCAGCACGTCCGCCGGGGTAAATGCATCCAGGCTTGTGCCGTTTGGCTTTAAAAACACCGTACCATATGCACAGCCGTACTCCACCCAGTCTCGAAGCTTTGGATAAACTAAATCTATCTGCTGCTGTAGCCATTCCGCCCGGTCACTGCCTTCCAGGTGTATACCAATTCCAAGAGTTACTAGGCGGGCTGTCTCAGAGCAAAGAGCCTTTGCAAAATTGATAGTCTTAATACCCTCATCATCGTCCAACCACTCCGGCTGACCGTGGTATATCTTCGCACACTGATCTATAGCTTTTTCCATCTCTGGAGATACGATGGATTCCACATCAAAGTCGTTCTCTGCCTGCCGTTTAAAAATCATGTTAAACCACCTTTTTATCGTTGATAATATTCCCACTATGCACTATTCCCCCGTCTCTCCCACAGCGATTCCGTAGCGTAACGGGTCGCATCAATGAGATGGTTATTTTTGTCTGGATATCCGCTTATGACGTTGCCGTCCTTATCCCGCTCGTACTCATACTCTTTAAATTCGTTGCAAGCGTTAGGCGTTCTGTTCGGGTCCATGACAAATTTTTTCCCTTGTAACCACTTCATTGAGTACTCAATGCTGCCAGGTCCTTTATGTGCTGCTCTGGCTGGTAGCCCTGAATCTCTGTAATCCTCAACAGATTTTGGCTCTGCACTATCGCATGTTATAACATAGTCATCATATTTGCGCCGTTTGATTTCGGCGGCTGTCCAGCTGTTCTTTTTCTTGTTTTCATAAATCTCGTCTATGAAATATATGGTTTCGCGCGCCGAATCGTAATATATCCTTACAAAAGCATATTTATCTGGGTACCATCCCCAGTCAACACCTTGATATATGCGATCCATGATTTTGATTTCTTCATCTGTGATAGTGCGCTCTTCGATAAATTCGAAGACGTTGCCGCCGTTTCCGTTCGCTTCACCCATATACTCATTTTCATATGCGCTTGGATTGACCTCTTTTAGATGTTCTGCATCGTTAAGAAATTCCTCTCCCAGCCAGTCATCAGGGACATCTTTGTATGTGCTTCGCATAACAACGGCGCTCGCGTTTTTAAACTCTGCCTCTACAGTATACTTATTGGCCCAGTTGATCTTGCTTCTCGGTGGGTTAAATGATTTAAACTTATATGCTTTGTCGCCGCCACGTATAGCAGACTGCTGGATACTTCTAACTTCTTCCGGTCCGGCAAACTGGTCTAATTCCTCGAACCACACAATACCGATATATCCGAACTTCGGCTTAATTGATTTTATTTTAATCGGATCATCCGCGCCTCGGAAATAGATTTTCTGTCCGGTTGGCTTATACGTAATCTCAAAAGGCGATTGTTTGAATTTAAACTCTGCATCAATGCCAAGCTTTGAGATCGCCCATTGTAGCTGCGCATATACAGAATCTTTTATGGTGTTTCCGACTTTTCGCAGCACAAGCGCATGCATATCAGGATGTTTTTTTATCAGCTCCGGGATAATACATGATATGCAAGACGATTTCGAGGATCCTCGCCCGCCTGGAAGCACATACTCCGTATGCATGCCGCGCCGGATGTCGCGAATCATCGGGTGGAATACATCCGCCACCACATCAAGATCGATGTGATATTCTTTTGCCGTTCTGGCTTCCTCTTCTGCCTTCTGCTGTGCTTCTTTTTCCTCTTTTACGGCTATAGCTTTCTCCAAATCGGACATGGCCTTTAGCTGTTCGGAAAAAGCCGGAGCGAAGCCAAAAGAATCCTTTACTTCCCCCCGTGCGATCATGGCGCGGCGCTTCTGGATATCAGCAAGGGACATGGTGTCAGTACCGTTGCGCCTATCAAGTTCTGCCTGTTTGTCCGCTATATAGGCCAAAACATCAGCATTCTTCAACAGTCTGCATCCTTCCTGTTCTGGCTTCTTATATCCAGCTTTTCTCGCCGCATCAGTTGCATTCCCGCCGTTTTCTATGAAATTTTTCGCGAACGCTTCCCGCTTCGGCGTAAGCTCGGCCATCTACTCACCATCCTGTCATTACTTCCAGTCCTCCAGCGCTTCCCACATCTCTTTCAGTACCATAACAACATCCACCTGTGATGCCGTCCGAATAATCTCATAGTCCTTTGTCTTCCACTTATCCCGCACGTATTGCAGTGTAGGTGTGCTCACGCTGTACATAGTTATCATCCGGTTCTGGTCTGCGCTGTAAAACTGGCTTGTGCCTATCTTTGTTACAAACCGCTTTGTGAGCAACGCTCTTTGCAGCTTTCTTTGTATCTGGTTAAGGTTCATACTATCACCCTATTTTCATTTTATTTCAATTAAAATAAAGGTGTATCACCGCTTTGTGATGATACACCTTGTTGGTTACCATTATATTCTTATACGCTCTCCTCATTATTGTCCTGCCAGGAGCATGCAGAATTTCAGTTTAATTGAGAATCTACTTTCTCATAATTTACAAATTCAGTTTCGTAATTTGGTTTATGAAGAGTTAAATCCATTATGTCAATGCAATTATAACAAGGTGCTTCAACAGTCATCTTTCCCTTATGCTTGCAAGTTCCACAAGGCGTATAATCCTTTCCATCTTTCAAAAAACCTTTCATTAATCCTCCTCCAAATCTTAAATTCATTAAATCGGCTCCTTAAATCTGTACCATTTCTCGGACATTTCTTAACGTCTCCGGTGTAGACTGCGCATAATACATGCTTGTTACTGCTGGGCTTGCATGTCCTAAAATCTCTTGGATGATACCGATATCAACCTTTCTGTTTTTTAAATTCATTCCAAGCGTTTTCCTCATTTTATGAGGATATACCGCGCTTTTCACATCCGCTCTCTTTCCAATATCTTTAATTATGACTCTTAAACCGCATACGCTCATTTTATTGTATGGTGCCCTGGTCTGTGGAAACATGTACGGGCTGCTGTCCGTTCTGCTTTCAAGATATTCATTGTAATAGTGCCTTGCATCATCATCAAGGTATAATGTGCGGTATCTGCCGCCCTTCTCCCCTTTGATGAGTATATCTCCCGTTTCTGTATTGATCTGGTCGATTCTGATCTCTGAGATTTCTCCAACCCGCGCTCCGGTGCTGCGGAATACCTCAATGATCGCACGCTCTCTTTTTGTGCGGCAAGCGTCACGCATCTGGATAATCTCCGACCGGCTAAAGTAATCAATTGGCTTTAGCGCAATCTTTTTCGCTTCCGTTGCTTCCACAGGATTTTCATCAATGAGTTTTGATTTTCGCATCCATGTGTAAAAAGCCGAAAGGAATCGGCGCTCGTTATTGTATGTGCTGTCCTGTACCTTTTCACTTTTTGTTCCTGGGCGTTTCTCGTACTGTGCCAAATACCACTCCACATCAAATGTATCTACACTGTCCAACGACTTCCCCATCATGTCAGATAACCTTTTTACAGATCGGATATATCCGCTGATTGTCGCAGGACTGAGCCCGCGCTTTTTGATCTTGAAAAGTTCCAGTAAATAGCGGTTTCTTTTTTCTACATCTGTTTTCCACTCCGCTGGAAGAGATGTGATTTCCTGCACATTTACCTTTGTAAGCTCACTCGATACTACACTATCCAGGATTGCAAGTGTGTCCGAATCAGAAATGTAAATCGACATTGCAACAATGATGTTATCAACGATTTCTCTTTTGATATTCTGGCCCATAGTAATCCTCCCTCTTGCAGAATCTGCAAAGGTCTGATACAATGGACCTAAGCAGATCAGGTAAGTGGCGGTAACATCTTGGCGGGTGTCCACCACTTATTTTTTTGTGTCATTGTCTAGCTCCTTTTATACTTCCAAAAGCCAAAAAGCTTAAGTCTGTGGTAAAATTCTGCTTTTACTTTCCTCCGGTATCCATAAAAGTCATCTGCCTTTGCCGGAATATCTCTCCCACGCCGGATCAGCGTATAATATCCGTCTCCAGTCACCAAGCTATCATACGTTTGGATTTCAAGCCCTGGCGCTTTTGATATCGCACAGCCAAATAGTATGATTTTTATCTCAGGATCCGGACTCCTGCAATATAGGTCAAGTTGTGATTCGTCCTCTTTTGGCACGTTGTAGTCAGATAACTTAGCTTCTCTTGTCCTCATCTAATCTCCTTCTTCTTTTTTTGCTGTCAGATATATCGTAGACAAATTATAGCCACTCCGTTTGAGGCGTTTTACAATCTCGTCCCGGTCTTTTAACAAACTTCTCTTTGCTCTGTCTTTTACTGGTTTTTCTTCTTTTTTCTTGGTTACAAGCTTATAGCATCCCCAGCAGATCCTATAGTAGCCACCTCTAGCTTTCTTTTGCCCGTTACACCAACCTGTCCCGTTGTCGTAGTAGCATGACATTCTTTTCCCCTTTCCGCAGCTATCCGGCGCATGGCTGCTATTACGTATTCCGTGCCCGGGTTTGTTTTTTTCCACATGGCTGTATCTCCGCTAAATTTCAGTTTTACTGCATAACGTTATTAATTTTATGCAACTTTATCCTCTGCCTCCAGGAAGGCTGCAACAGCCTTTTTTATCAGCCACGCTATGGTTCTTTCATTCTTCTGGCAGTAAGCCACTACTTGCCGGAGCTGCACAGGATCCATGCTCACGCTCTGTCTGACGGCTTTATCTTCTGCTTTCTTCTTCGGTCTTGCCATATCACTACCTCCCTTTCCGTATGCTTATTAAATTTTGGGTTATTTCAGTTTTCCATATCAAGCTCTTCGCAAATTTCCTCGTAATACCTCTTTTCATCCGCAAAATGGTCGTACACCATTTCCTCTACCATCATTTTGGCATCATGCTCACACATTTCCTTGCCGGTCAGCAAGTCCCAGTATGTATCGAGCACATTCGATGTTGTAAACCAATCTCCCTCTGAATCTCTAAACAACGCCACTATGACTTTGGGATCATCTCCATGATGCCCGAACACAAGCGTGTGAACCACTGCGCCGGATGGTTCTTTGCTCTCTACCCACTTTTTCATAGTATCCTCCAAATCTTAATATACAAATAACTCAATCAATATCTCCAGAATCGTCATCATTTCAATTTAAGATTTTTCCATAGCTGGTAACATTTCTTACAAGCCAAACCTGGATTTTTTTCTATTTCTTCAGTATCAATATCAGTTGTGAAAAAATCTTGATCTTGCCAATACTTTTCGCACAAAGACGTATTTTTAAAAAAACAGTGATATTTTGCTTTAGGATGAATCCAGTCAACGTTTGTAAGATTACTTTGCTTTACTGGAAGCATCCATTTGTATCTTCTCATATGCTCAGTCCTTCAAATCTTAATATACAAATAACTCAATCAATATCTCCAGAATCGTCATCATTTCAATTTAAGATTTTTCCATAGCTGGTAACATTTCTTACAAGCCAAACCTGGATTTTTTTCTATTTCTTCAGTATCAATATCAGTTGTGAAAAAATCTTGATCTTGCCAATACTTTTCGCACAAAGACGTATTTTTAAAAAAACAGTGATATTTTGCTTTAGGATGAATCCAGTCAACGTTTGTAAGATTACTTTGCTTTACTGGAAGCATCCATTTGTATCTTCTCATATGCTCAGTCCTTCAAATCTTAAT
>ERZ773183.521-NODE-521-length-44055-cov-9.124591_pt1 | contig 44055 bp, 38 predicted proteins | sample MGYA00580532_ERZ773183 | MGnify/ENA primary metagenome ERZ773183 (study PRJEB29015, sample SAMEA2737791) | human gut metagenome | biome: human gut; feature: human-associated habitat; material: faeces | place: China | collected 2012 ...
CATATAAGAACTTTTGAAAAGATAATCAAAAATTACTTTGTGATTTACGGATAAAAATGGTTTTAAAATTTACGAAACAGATATTGACAAGTATGGAAAATATTACAAAATGATATTAACAATTTGAAATAAAATAAATACGCAAAATAAAAGCAATCCGACATCAATATCGGATTGCTTTTATTTTGCGGCAGTGTGCCAATTTACATTTCTTTTGACCTAAAATGTTTGTAGAAATTTATAATTCGACTTTTTATAAAAATTAGTAATTTGCGATTTTTTGTTAAAAATACTTTTGAGGTGTTTTTTATGCGAAAAATAGGGAAAACGGTAATTTTTGACAAACCGCCTAAAATTATCGGTCACGCAGGTGTGGCAGGCAAAAAAGAGGGCGAGGGTCCGCTTGCAAAGGATTTTGATATGATTTTTGAGGATACAACTATGGGTCAGCAGTCGTATGAGCTTGCGGAGTCGGCAATGCTTCACGATGCGATTATCAGAAGCCTGTCAAATGCGGGAGTTGCGCCAAGTTCGGTCGATTTTGTATTAAGCGGCGATTTGCTTAACCAATGTATGGGTTCGGCTTTTGCGCTTAAGGATTTGGAAATTCCGTCAATCGGGCTTTTCGGCGCTTGCTCAACCATGGCACTTTCGCTTTCAACGGGCGCAATGCTTGTAAACGGCGGCGCTTCCTGCGTTGTTTGTGCAACGTCAAGCCATTTTTGTTCAAGCGAAAGGCAGTTTCGTTTTCCGCTTGAATACGGAGGTCAACGTCCGCCGACGGCACAATGGACTGTTACGGGAGCCGGCAGCAGCGTTGTGTCAAACGAGGGCAGGGGTACTGAAATCAAGGCTGTTCAAATCGGAACTATAACCGACCTCGGCATAACGGACGCAAATAATATGGGTGCGGCAATGGCACCTGCCGGTGCTATACTTAGACCATAAGGTTAAGATTTATGACTGATTTTGCCATAGATTTTGAACTTATAATACATTTATGCACTCTACACAACAAAAAATAAAAAATCGGTGGTGATAATAATTAAAATTCAAACAATTACTTGTTCGATATTATGAAGATAAGGACAATGGAGAAATTGTTGAATTTATGAAAACAAAATGCTGGAAACAGTTTTAGTGAGCGTTGGAGAAATCTCCAACGCTTTTTTCATAGTTTTTTGCGATTGTGAAAGCCGAAGTTACCTGAGTGCCGTCACATCACAAAAATTTATATAGATTTTTAAGTATTTGTGTATTATAATAAAAAATGTATAGAAAATGTGGAGGTTTTTTATGAAAATTACTGTAATAGGCGGTGGCGGAGTTCGTTCAATGTTTCTTGCCAAAAGCATTGCGCAAAAGGCTGAAAAATTAAAAATTGACGAACTTTGCTTTATTGATAATAATGAGGAAAAATTAAGAATTTACGGTGGTATGGCAAGTCATGTTGCAAGGCTTCTTTGCCCTAAAATGAAATTTACGCTGACTTCGGATGCAGTTGAAGCGGTAAAGGATGCCGATTATGTTATTACCACCATTCGTGTCGGCGAGGACGATATGAGAGCAAAGGACGAAAGAATTGCTTTAAATTACGGCGTTCTCGGCCAGGAAACGACGGGTGCGGCAGGGCTTTCGTTTGCAATGAGAAGTGTGCCGGCTCTTGCCGAATACTGCGAGCTTATCAAAAAATATTCAAAGCCTGATGTTAAAGTTTTCAACTTCACTAACCCTGCCGGAGTGGTGAGCCAAACGCTTAGGGATATGGGTTATGATTTTACATACGGAATTTGCGACGCTCCGTCAAGTATGCTGCGTACTTTTGCACTTATGTACGGCGAAAACCCGAACGATATAACGGGCGAGTGCTATGGTTTAAATCATCTGTCGTATTTTAAGAGCATTAAGCTTTGCGGCAGAGAAATTATGAATGAACTTATTGAAAATGACGATGCGTACAAAAAAAGCGATATGCGTTATTTTGAAAAGGAACTTTTAAGGGACAGGGGTTGCATTTTAAACGAATACCTCTACTACTTTTACTACCGTGAAAAGGCTGTTGAAAATATACTCAAAGCCGATAAAACCCGTGGCGAGCAGATTAGGGATATTAACAAAAATATGACTGCCGAGCTTTCAAAAATGGATATAGAAAATGATTTTGAAAACTGCTTTAAAGTTTTTTGCAAGTGGTACGGTATGCGTGAAGGCAGTTATATGGCGAGCGAAACAGGTGAAAAGCGAAGTCAGCCGTGGCATTTTGATATTTATGAAGAGGATGACGGCGGATATGCCGGAGTTGCGCTAAAATATATAGAAATTGCTCAAAGCGGAAGTAAGGGCTCAATGATTATGTGTATCCCAAACGAGGGGTCGATAATCGGCTTGAGGGATGACGATATTGTTGAAATAACCTGCGATGTTGACAAAAACGGTGCAACGCCGCACCGTATCGGTGAGGTTGACGAGCAAAACCTTGAGCTTATTCGCAGGGTCAAAAACTATGAAAGGCTGTCATCAAAAGCAATAAGGGAACGAAACAGGACGGCAGCTATTCAGGCGCTCACACTTCATCCGCTTGTAAACAGTTATTCCTTGGCAGTTAAACTTGTTGACGAATATATTAAGCATAATAAAGATTATTGTAACGGTTGGAAATAAAATTAAATTATAAAAATGTTGAGAAAGTGAGATAAATTTTGTTTTTTGCGAGTGGGAGCTGTTTTATTCACTTGCTACGAAACAGTACACTGTACTGTTTCTCCCAAATTCACACGTGAATTTGGAGCCACGTGTCTCTTGTGCTTTGCACAATTCACTCCCCCAAGCAAAAGGCAAAAAGCGCCAAAATTTTCAAGGACTTGATGTCCTTGAAATTTTCAAATGGTTTCTTTTTGAAAAATGTTTTGGCAGGAGCAAACCCATGCCATACGGATAATCTGATTAAGAATTATAACTCGGCGTGGTTTAGCCGCTTTATCAACATTTGGGGGGGTAAAATTTATGGATAAAGAGACAAGATATGTAGGCGTTAGGGAAACGCTTGCATACGGTTTTGCAAATGCAGGTCAGGTTTTCGGCTACAATTTGATTGCCGGAGGTTACCTTTCGCTGTTTTTTACTAAGGTTTTTGAAATTCCGCCTGCTGCCGTATCAACAATGATTTTGTTTTTAGGCATTTGGGACACGGTCAACGACCCTCTTATGGGCGGACTTATTGATAAAACACGAACGAGGTACGGAAAACTTCGGCCGTATCTTTTGTTTGTGCCGCTTCCGCTTGCGATAGCTACGATTATGCTTTTTGCAGGGCCGGAGATTTTGGCTGACGCAAAGTCAACTACCGTAAAAATAATTTATATGTATATTTCCTATTTTATTTGGGAACTGTTTTACACTCTCGGCGATGTTCCGTTTTGGAGTATGAGTGCTGCCATTTCGCCGTCACCGAGTGACAGAACGAGAGTTATTTCATCAGCAAGGTTTTTGTCAAGCCTTATCGGCGGTCTTTCAACAACAATGCTTGTTGTTATGATGGATTTGAGTAATAAAGGCGTTTGGCAAATTACTCTTGCGCAGGACTTTTTAATTCTTGCAGTGATTGCCGGTGTGTTCGGTATGGGGCTTTTTTCGCTTGCAGGTTTTAAAACAAGGGAAAGAGTAGTTCAAAGCGTTAAAGAACCGTCGCTTATTGATAATTTTAAGGTTCTTGTTAAAAACAAACCGCTTCTTTTAATAATTATCGGCAATGTGCTTTCAAGCTTTGGCGGTATATCAGGCGTTTTCCAAACTTATTACTATTCCGAAGTGCTTGACCTTAACTCTGCCGTTTTGTGGATAACACTTCCGGGCACACTTCTCGGCTTTATTACATATTTGCTCATTCCAAAGCTTAAAGAAAAGCTTGACAATAAGCATATAGTTATGGCAAACATTATTTTTAATGCCGTTTTGGGAGTAGTGATATTCTTCTGCGGTCTCGGTTTTTATAAGACTAATGTTGTTGCTGTTTCACTTCTTCTTATGGTTCAGTTTTTCTTACAGTCTTTCTTCCAAACAGTCAATAATGTTATTCCGACGGAAATGATTGGCGACACGGTTGACTATATGGAATGGAAAACAGGCAAAAGAAACGAGGGTGTCAGCTTTTCCATACTTACATTTGTGGGCAAACTTACCGGCTCGCTTTCAACTTCTGTCGGCACGGCACTTTTGCCGCTTATCGGGTTAACATTCACTAAAAATGCAGCAGGTGAATCGGTAGCTGTTAAGGGCGAACATACAGATTTGTGGATATGGGCGCTGTTTATACTCATTCCTAAGCTTTTGGGTCTTGTCACTCTTATTCCTTATGCGTTTTATAACTTGAACGGTAAAAAGTTAAAGCAAATTCGCTCTGAACTTAAAGTGAGGAGAGAGGAAAACGAGGCACTTAACATAAACGGAGGTGGCGAAAATGAGTAATAAATGCCCAAAATGCCAAGCAAAGCTAAGTCCGTTTTATCTTAAACCGACTTGCCCAAAGTGCGGCGTTAATATTATGCAATACGGCTTTGACGAAAAGCTTGAAGAAGATAAAGTCAAGGCAGAAAAGGAATGGAGCAAACTTGAAAATTCTCTTTTGAATATTAAAAAGTCAACTATAGGCGCACCGTGGACAATAGTAAGGCTTGTTCTCTTTTTCACTCCGCTTGCCTCAATGTGCCTGCCGCTTTTTTGGGCAGGGCATAAAAATGTTTCGCTCATCTCGTTTATAATGAGCATTGTTAATCACGGTCTTGATTTTAAAGGGATAGCAAGTGATAAGTCATATCTTTTTGCAGTCCTTTCGATAATTTGCGTAATTGTTTTCAGTCTGGCTGAAATAATTTGCTCGCTTTTCACTGCAAAGAATGGCGGATATAAGAGAAATATTATCGCTTTTTCTCTTAATTTTATTGTTCTTGCGGTGCTGTCGTTTCTTTCAATCGGCTTTGGTGCAAAGGCAAAAATCGGTTTGATTATCACTTTTTTGATTTATCTTGCTAAATTTGTTTTGCACAATATCGTTTCAAAAAAAGGAATTAAGCCGTATAACATTGTTATTGCAGTTGTGATTGCGGGTTCAATTATTGCCTCGCTTTTCTGCTTTTATCATTCAAATAAAGCCGTTTATACTGCGCCAAAAGTTGAAAGTTCAAACATAAGCGCCGTTACATTTAATGTTGCTTCCGCCTTCGGCACAAGCTTTGAAGATACAGACAGCATGACGAGGTGCAATCGATTTGCAAATTATATGAATGACGTTAAGCCTGATTTAATCGGTACTCAGGAAATAAATTCTTACTGGCTTGATGACCTTAAAAATGAGCTTAAAGATTATGAAAGCTACGGCGTTAAGCGTGGCGGAGACAGTGAAGAAAAAAACAGCGAGATGAATGCGGTTTTTTGGAATAAAAACAAGTTTTCTTTGCTTGACAAGAATACGATTTGGCTCAGCAAAACCCCGAATAAAGAAAGCAAATATACTTATTTGGACGAAAACGGCAAAGAGGCAGAGGCAGGTTGCAACAGAATTTGCACCTATGTTGTGTTGACTGAAAAAGAAACGGGTAAAACACTTGTTTTCTTAAACACTCACCTTGACAACGCATCTGAGCAGGCTTTAAACTTCGGCGCAAATGTTGTTTGCCAAAAGGTAGAAGAACTAAAAAATAAGTACGGCAAAAATGTAAAAATTGTGCTAACAGGTGATTTTAATTCGACTGTGGACTCTGCGGCTTATAAAACAATTGCAAAAATTCTTAATGACAGTACGGATTTGTCAAAGAAAGGCGCAACTTATCAGGAATGGGGATATTGCTATACGGGGGATGAACCGATTGACTTTATTTTCACGAGCGGCACTCCTTCAAATTATACCGTTTTAAACGATTTGAACGGCGGATATATTTCCGACCATTACGGAGTTTTTGCAAGCGTTAAGTTTTAAATTATAGTTTGCGGTTGTGAATAAGCAACCATATCAGTGCTTGAAACCCTTAACGATTCGTTTCTTAATGTAAAACTTTTTGTTTATACTCACAACCATTCTTTTGGTTGCAAAAGAACGGTTGCGCCAAGAAAACAAATCAAGAGGAGTGATGCTTGGCGCATCAAGTCCCCTTGATAATCCCCTTTACAAGGTGCGTGACTGCGTCACGATATTGATATCTATTTCAATATTTTAGGCTCCTTTTGCTAAATTATAATTTATAAAACAAAGGCTCAAGGAAAAACCTTGAGCCTTTGTTGTTTATTAAAATTTATCTCCAACGCTTTTTAAGTTCAGTCATCTTTTTTCTTTTTGGTTATCACAAAAGCAAGGGCAAGGAGGGTGGCAACGGCAGCTGAACTTACAAGTGCCGTGTTATTACCCGTATTAGGTGAAGTTTTAGATTTGTTTTTCTTTTTAGTTGATTTTACGGTTGTGTTGTGATTTTCGTTGTAATCGGTGGCAGCGTTAACATTTTTATCCGAAATGTTTTTTGATATAATAAAAAATGTAAAACAACGCAAAGCGTTATGTTGAAATTGTGCGCAATTTATATATAATAATATTAGAAGGTGATAATACTACGGCAACAACAAATATTAATGTCAAAGTTGACGAAGAATTAAAAAAAGATGCAGATAAGCTTTTTTGTGATTTAGGACTTAATATGTCAACTGCTATAACAATGTTTTTGAAATCGGCAGTAAACAATGACGGTATTCCTTTTGAAATTAAGCGTAAAGAGCCGAATGTTTAAACAATTTCAGCTATATAAGAAGTTTTGAAAAGGGTGGTAAAATGGAAACGGTATTTGATATGGCGAACATTAATTATCCCTACGGTGTTTTGCACGACCAAAAGCTAAAAAGTGTCAGCAATGAAGATAATAAATTTATTTTCACTTTTGACATTGAGGTTTTTGATGATTATGACGAGGAAATTTATGAAAAATATAAAAACTATAAGCGCTGCGATATGACGGTTGAGATGAACAATGAGCCGTTTAATTATTTTGAGCTTGTGAGTTCGATTAACAATAAAGGTAAATTCAAAGGGTTGAGCCTTAATCGAGAAAATTTTGTCGATGTGATTAACAATGCAACTTCATCATCGTTTGTTTCGTGCTCAGCGACCTATGGTGAATTTAAAATCGAACTCTGTGTATATTTTGATAAAAAAGGCAAGTATAAAAAATATAATAAATATGGTATGTTCCAAATAACGCTTGACGCCAAAAAGGTTACTTGGAACTATTACTAAAAACAGCGACAGCGGCTCATCACTCGGCTATGATAAGGTTACAACGAATATAAGTAATTGCTTTTTTTACATAGTCATTTGTAAAGAAGTCTTGATGAATTTTGATTTATATGGTTTTTAGTATCGATATATGTTATACTAAATGTGTTAATATTTGTGATGTGGGTGGATGAATATGGAAAGTAAAATTACTGCAAATAATATTGATATAGCTGTTATCAGTAAGCCAAATGAAGAAGATTATATTTCGCTTACAGATATTGCAAGATATAAGAATCCTGAATTCCCGGCGGATGTTGTGAAAAATTGGTTAAGAGTTAGAAGCACCATAGAATTTTTAGGCTTATGGGAGCAATTAAACAATCCAAATTTTAAACTGGTCGAATTCGACCAGTTTAAAACGGAGGCTGGTTCTAACTCTTTTGTTTTAACACCTCAAAAATGGATAAAAAATACAAACGCTATAGGTATTAGATCTAAATCCGGTAGATACGGTGGAGGTACATTTGCTCATAAGGACATCGCTTTTGAATTTGCATCATGGGTATCGCCGGAATTTAAATTATATGTTATTAAAGACTATCAGCGATTAAAACAAGATGAAAGTCATAAGCTTGAACTTGAGTGGGATGTTAGAAGAATTATTGCAAAAACAAATTATAGAATACATACTGATGCAATTAAGTACAATTTGATTCCGGAAAGCCTTCCTCAAAATCAACAAGGCTTTATATATGCAAGTGAAGCGGATGTTCTTAATAAAGCTTTGTTTGGATTTACTGCTGCAGAATGGAGGGCTAAAAATCCGGATAAAAAAGGAAATGTGCGTGATTATGCTTCAATAGAGGAATTGTTAATTCTTGCAAATTTAGAAAATACTAATGCTATGTTAATTGATCAAGGCACTTCACAATTAGAACGGTTAATATTATTGCATAATATAGCAATATCTCAGTTGAAAACTTTGATAGGAAACAAGAGTATAGAAAAATTAGATACTATGAATAATCAATTAAAATTGCCAACGGAAATAGAGAAATAAAAAAATCACACAATGGTATTTACATTAATAAGATTGGAGATAATTTATGAATGATATTTTAATAAATACTATTATTGAGCATACGAATTTAATGTTTTATAATTTTTCGATTACATTAAAAACATGTGATATGGATTTGATATTATGCGATATGCCAATATGGAAACATGTGTACCATACTTTACATTCTTTGGATCAATGGTATATCAATCCTGAAGTATATACTGAACCGGATTTCCACGAACCAAATTTAAATAGTCTTGATGATTATGATAATCAAAAGGTATTATCACGAGAAATGTTAATTGATTATTTTGAAACAATCAAAGAGAAAATAATGGAATATTTAAACTCGTTAAGTGATGAGGATTTATATGAAAAACCCGATGGGTGTGAGTATAACAGATTATCGTTAATTCTGGGTCAATTTAGACACTTTCATTGCCATATGGGCAATATAAATGCAACAACTATCTACAATACAAACAAATGGCCTAAAGTGCTTGGTATGTATTGGTTAGATAAAATCGATGATTGTGAAGATACAAATGACTTGTATGAATGACTTTATACATTAGAATTATACTGATACTCAATAAAACTTAATAATATAAAACAGCGAAGCGGCTCATCGCTCGGCTATGATAAGGTTACAACGAATATAAGTAATTGCTTTTTTTACACAGTCATTTGTAAAGAAGTCTTGAGCAAATTTGATTTATTGGAATGGAAGCAAAACAAAGCCAAAAATTTATCCTATTGAGGTTAAGTCATCAATGCGACATACTATAACTTCACTTGAAAGATTTGACGAGATAATCTTTCATAAAGTTATTTATTGTCATATGGCTTGGTGCAGTGTTATCCTGTAACAGCCACATAAAGCGTATGTCCGTTTTACAAAGTTTTTCATCAACTCAATTATACCAAAAAAATGACTGCAAGCATCTCCTTTCGGAGATCTTGCAGTCATCTTTTTTTAGACTGTTTTTTTACAGCATCTTTGATTTTAATCGGTTGTTGAGTACGCAAACGAACTTTCGCTTACATTAATGAAATTTTTAAATATCTTGCTGTAAAGCGATGAAATTTCTGCATTATCAAGCTTTTTAATCATTGAGAAGTCTTTTGCGTTAACAAAGCCGTCTTTGTTAAGGTCAACTGCTACCATAGGCATATTAAGCGTTTTGTCATCGGTAACATTTATTATTTCACGTCTGTTGAATGTACCGTTATCGAGAAGAAGATTATATTCGCCCTCTTTAAGAATACACTCAGCTTCGCCGCTATCATTTGTTGTACCGACAAGTTCATCGTTAACATAAACCTTAACACCCGAAAGAGCCGTTGTTCCCTCGGTTGATCCTTGTGCTTCAAGAACGGTCGTTTTAAACACGATTTTATAATAGCTTGTTGTGAGAATTGCGGTATATTCAGGACTTTCATAGCTTTCAAGTTCACCGCTGACCGCCTTAAATTTCACTTTATGCTCACCTGTTTTTAAAACAGAATAAGTATCGCCGTCAAGTTGAACCCAGCCGTTGCCGTCGTTATAATAATAAACCACATCACTTCCGCCGTTTGGAGTTGAAAGGGTGAATGTAACGATTTTATCGGTTTGACTGCCGAGTGTTCCCGATGGGGTAACATAAAGAACGGGTCTTTCAGGCTCAATAATATTGTTTACATTAATAACCTCGGTAGAAGTAAGTCCGTTATTTGCTGTCATAACAATAACATATCTGCCGTTATCACTTACTTCAAATGACTTTTTACCTGTTATATCTTTACCGTTTACGCTTACAGATTTAAGACCCGAACGACCGGTGTTAACATTAAATAAAACATTATAAGGCTTATCTGTTTTTTCTTCGGTTTCAAGCGTATATTCAAGAGTCGGCTTTTTGGTATCAATCATAATTCGATAGCTGTCGGAAACATTGCTTTCAACACCTGCGCCGTTAATTGCCTTGAAGATATATGATGCGTCAACATCTTCGTCAATAGTAATTATCGAACCCTCCTCGGCTTGTATCCAAGATTTACCGCCGTCGGTACTGTAATAGTAACGGACACCTGAAATTGCTTGATTAAGTATGCTCATACTAAACTGAACACCGTCAGCACTCCATCTGCCGAATGTACCCTCAAAATCAACACGGACAACCGGCTCGGTTTTATCGATTTTCACTTTGAAATCATTTTGAGTAACGGTTTCATTATCAGCATATGAAACAGCTTTAAATTTATAATTCCATTCGCCTTGATTTTTAACGGTAATGGTATCACCGTCTATCTCAGTCCAGTCTGAACCGTTAACGCTGTAGTAATATCTGTAAATTCCCGAATAAGCAGTTGAAGAAAGTTTGATTGTAACATCTTTTGAAGTCCAGGTATCGCTTTCGTAAGTTTCCTCTCCGGCTTCGGAAGTAATGACAATATCGGTAGGGGCTTGCTCATCGATAACATAACCGTCATTTAACTTACTGTCGGAAACATTGCCCGCTTTATCAACTGCTCTCGCTTCGGCATAGCCCTTAAAGTTCGCATCTTGCAAAGGCTTATTGTTATCGTCGTATACCGCCCAATCGGTTAAAGGAGTTTTGTTTTCATCAACAAAACGATATTCAATTCTATCAACGCCGGCAACGCCCTCGTCCTCAGCTTTAACTGTAAGCTGCGTTGTTTTGTTAAAGAAAAGACCGAAAGTCATTTTGTTTACAAGCCTTGCAAAATCTTTTGTATCTTTATGAGCAACCGTTACTTCTGTAACAGTCGGTTTTTGGGTATCGATATTTTCAATTTTAATAGTTTTTTCGCTTTCGAGCAAGCTGTTTGAAACAACTTTAACTGTATATTCACCGTTTTGAGTTACTGTAAACTCGCTTTGGCTGTCAATAGCGTCACCGTTTAAGTAAACCGCCTTAACACCTGAAATACCCACCTGCAAATTGGTAATTTTAACACAATAAGATTGATTTGTAATTTCGGTTACATCTTGAACAAGATTAAAGCTTGCAACGGTTTTATCTATTTTTACAGCATAACTTTGAGTTGAATAACTTTCGATACCTGCACTGTTAACAGATTTGAACGCATATGCGGCATTTGTGCTTTCGGATACGGTAAGTGTATTGCCGTTCATTTCAGTCCATTCGCCGCCGTTGATATTATAATAGTATTTAACGCCGTCAAGCTTATGCGTACTGTCTAAAGTAAAGGTAACATCACCGCTCGTCCACGAACCATCATAGCCGGAGGTATCAACACTGACTACAGGTTTGCCGTAAATAATGATAGGAAAAGCAGCTTCGGCAGAGCGACCGTAGTGAGTATAAATAACTTTAGCAGTTTGTTCTTCGTCTAATTTATTGTAGTCAACTTCACAATCGTCAACTTTATAGTCAAACACTTCTTCCCTCGGTGCATTGCTGTAATTTGCAAACACCTGAAGTCCGCTCAAATCAAGTTCCTTTGTACCCTCAATATAAGCGTATTTAGGAGCAGTGATATCGATAGATTCAACGGCTTTTGAATTAACTTTAATCGGGAATACTGAACGTAATTGCTCGCCTGCTCTGACAAGAGTTACGATAATATACTGCTCTCTGTCAATCAAAGTAGGGTCAAAACCGCTGATTTCATAATCGTCAACATCAACGTTGATAAGAGAATCGCCGTAATCCTCAGCATCCGGATAATATTCAGCAAGTTTTGAACGGTCATATATTGCAGAAACTTTTAAACCGGTCAAATCAAGCTCGGTATCGCCCTCAACATAATCGTATTTTTCAGGAGCGGTAACGGCGATATTATTAGGTAAAATTTCCACAACCTGAATATTCTTTGAAGCCTCGGCAAAAGAGCCGTCAACAGAAGATACACCCTCATTACCAAAGAGCCACAAGGTTGTTTTACCTGCTGCTTTACCGGTAACTTTACCGTTTGAATCAACAGAAGCGACACTGTTTTCTGTATTTCCCGAGGTACTGCTCCAAGCAGAGTTCCACGGACGGCTTCCGTCATCGGTTGAAAGACCCCAGTGAACATTTTTAACATTAATTCTTGACGGAGAAAAGATTGAAGTATAACTTCTCGGAAAATCTTTTACAACATAATCGTTACCTGTTATTGAAGCATTAACAAGTTCATTTACAGAAGCGCCCCTTACATTAAATGTGATAGATGCACGAACGCCACCGATTATTGCTGTAATCGTAACTGATTTTGAATTATAGATAGTAAGTCCGCCCGAATCAAGACCGAAAACATTACCTTCTGCGTCAACTGAAGCAACCGACGGATCTGAACTTTGCCATACGGCATTTTTGAGCAAATCAGGGTCATAGTCTGCCGGTAAAATATCGGTAATATTAATTTTAGCTGTTTTACCCTCTTCGAGGAAAGAATCACGACTGCCTGTCAAAACATTTGTAGTAAAGCCGCTGCCTTTTGAAAGGGAAAAACTCGTGATAGGTATACCGGAAGAAACTGTTTTTTCGGCTTCAATAGAAGTGCCGTTATATGTAACTTTCACATACATTTTAATTATTCCGACACCTGTCGCAATAAGATTACCGGTTGTGTCTATCGTTGCAAAGCCGTTGCTTGCAGGAGAATCAGAAGTTGCGAGAACAAGGTCACCCGTTTGAGTATTGTAAAGACCCCATTCACGAACTACGCCGCTGTTTGAATTAAGCCTTGACGGAGTAATATTTGCTGTATATTTATTAGTTTCATTAAGAGCAACATTATCATAGCCTTTTATCTCAACGCCGTTGATTGTTTCACCGATAATGTTTCTGTTAATTTTAAGCGAAGCGGTTTTAGTAACGCCGTCTATTGTTGCAGTAATTGTAACGGTTTTAGATAATGAAACACCTGAACCTGCGTCAAGAGCGGTTACCGTACCATCCTTAGTAATAACTGCGGCTGTAGTATCCGAACTGCTCCATTCAACACTGCCTGTGTAAGCACCGGCCGGAGTTACATTTTCAACAGAAAGTTGAGTAGTTTCACCCTCTTTAATTTCAAGAGTTCCGCCGATAGAAAAGTCTGTAACGGGAAGTTCCTCGGCAGGAACTACAGTAAAATCAACAGTATCCGAAACTGCGGCGTACAAATTACTTTCAGGGTTAACACGAATAGTTACGCTGCCGGCTGAAGTAAATGTAACAAGGCCGTCAGAAGAGATTGTTGCATGCTTTTTCGATTCGGTATCAAAAGTTTTGCCTACGCTCCACTTAACCCCCTGTTTAAGTCTAACAGGAGTCACAGCGCCGTAAAGCTGAACTTGTTTGCCGACAGCTACAGTTTTAGGCACGGTTTTCTTATTTATAATATGAACACCGGTAGGCCAAATATTACCCGCAACGCTTTGGTCAACAACAACTTCTGCCGTGTCGGTTGCAAGAACGCTTCCGCCCTCGCTCAAAAGCCTTGCAGTAATTGTTATGGTCATATTATTGAGTATTTTTTCAAGTTGCTCACCCAATGTTTGGTTAATACCCTTAACAATAGCAACAACCATGTCGGTATTAAGATTGCTGTCGTTAAGGTCAATTCCGGCTTTTGCAAAAGCTTTTTCAATAGCGTCGGCCGTTGCATTACCTATAATAGGAATAGGTCGCACTTCGTTATCAAGCCAATATTTGATTACTGCGGCTTTTGAATAGTCATAAGCCGTAACCTTACCGTTTTCGTCAACATCGGCAAGAAGCGGCATATTACTCTCCCACTCAACCGTAGAACCGGCAGGCAAATCGGTATCGCAATGAATTGTAAACTGCGCCGAGTCATATTCGGTAATATGAAGAGTCTCGGTAAGTTCGGCATCATTATAATAGATGGCGATATTCATTGCGGCATCTACTACAAAAGTTGACATAGTGACTGAAAATACAAGAGAAATACTTAATAAAATACTGATGATTCTTTTCACAATAATCCCCCCATTTGTAATGCTTACCAAAATACTATACATAAGCACTATATCACATTTTTGTAATTCTTACAACACTTTTGAAGAAATTGTTGGCGTGTAAATATAAATTTTATATTTTATGTAATCAGTCCAATTTATAATTCTAATATCTTTTTATCTTTTGAAAGCAAACATATTTCAAAGGTTTCACTATCATATCTTTTGCAACCTGTCCCGTTTTCCTTAACGGCAAGGTGTTTTTTAGACTGTTTTTTTACAGCACCTTTTGTATTGTTTTGAATAGTTTACCAAATTCCCATAATATGCTGCATAGCAAGGCTGACGCCTGTAATTCCGACCCGGCACGAGCCGCCGACGAGTAAAGGCTTTCCGCCGGTTTTTATTAACTGAACAACATTGCTGTTTAATCCTATTGCAGCCATAGCCATAATAATCATAAATTTGGATAATTCTTTTACAGGATTAAATGCTTTTACATCAACACCCATTTTTACGCACACGGTAGTTATAACAGCCGCAAGAACATTGTAGAAAAATATAACAGCTATTGATTGGGCTACATCGTTAAAGCAGGTGTGCTCAAAAAAATAAAACTGAACGATTTTAAAATACTTCACTACTTTGATTTTATTTGGGAAAAAGAGAGCGTTTATTCAAATAAATATCTTTCTTTTTGCGAAGAATTTGCGAAATGAAAAATAGTGAAAATTTAGTGAAGATTAAAAAAGTTGCCTGCTGTCAGCTTGTAACTATTTTTATGCGTTTATTAAACTTATATTTTTTCGCAAAATATACAAGAATATTTTTAATAAATTCAAAATTTACTTTGTCAATTATTATTTGAATATCATTTTTATTTTCGCTTATTTCCTCAACGATTTTGGCAAGAGTTTTGAGATTGATTACGACCAAATTGTATGCGTCTGTTCCGATTTTATTTGATATTTGTATTTCCGATTCAATCGGATTTTCGTAGTATTTATCAATATGCTCACGAAAACCGTCAACTACCGATACAAGATAAGCGTAGCCCATCTTTTCGCTTACAGATGACAAAATCGTAGATTTTTCATACGAGCTATAAACAGCTGTATTTATGTTGGCTCGCCTGAACTCGCAATCCTTATACAGCCACTTCCTGCCGTTTTTCACTTCGAGTAGTTCAATAACCGTACTTACATTTTCAATGACAAATATCCTGTCAAGCCTGTTTGCCGTTTCATCCTTGTAGTATTCCTTATTAAGCAAATACATAATTCGTTTTTTGGAACGAATCTCTTTTTTTAGATGAATAGCCAAAGGGTGTAGAAAACTGTAAACTAAAAAGTTAGTCCGTTCGCATTGTAAAAAGGCTGCAAACCTTGAGCCTTTGTATTGCAGCAGGTTGTTGGTTGTTTCATTTTCCAATTTAATATTTGTGGCTAATGAATTGATGCAATTATTGCCGTTTGGAAAAGCAAGAACTGCCACGGCTCTGCTTCGTGCAAGGCTCGGACTTTGTCCAAGCGCACTCCAATAGGTCGTGATTTCAACACCAAGTTGTCTTGCAATTCTTAAGCCTTTGGCAGTAATTGTAATTGAATCTTTTTTATTGTTCCTCTTTTCGCAATCAACAGCAACACATTTGATTATGTTGTTTGCTCTGAGAAATCTAATAGCCTCTTCCAACTTCCATTTTTTGTCAAAAAGCTTGTCAATAAAAAGCAGTTCGGTGTTTTTGGGAATGTATCTGTATCTGCAAATTAATGAAAGTAAATTATATTTATGTTTGTCTTTTTTTATTTCTTTAATTATTTCTGAATTATTCATTTGTATTCTCCTTTAATGTTTCTTTCTTACCTAACGCATTTTGGGTAGGGAAATTGTTTGTTTTGTTAGTATTTTCAACGGTTTCGCACTCCTCCAAACTGATTTCCCCGGTTTGGAGTGCTTTTGGAATGACTTTTAGGTTGGTGTAACATTTATCCGATGGCTTATTTTGAATAACAATTTTAATATTGCTGTCGTCATTCAGGCATAATTTGTCCGTCACAACATCAATTATCTGCTTGTACTCAAAGTTGTCAGGGTCCGGAAATGCTCTGCTGTTCGCATAATAATTCGTAAAAACAAGTGTGGAAATTTTATGGTTGTAGTTTTGAATTTTGCTAAGTGCAAGGTCTAACGGTTCTAAAATTGCATTGATTTTTATGTAAATTTCATCAAGTCCAAGCTTTACCAATTTACCTAAACACCTGTAAGTTGACTCGTCACTTTGGTCAATGTTTTCATATAATCGTCTAATATCCTTGACCTTTTTAAACAGCAAAATCGGTGGCATATTAATATTGATTATTCCGTTTTTGTTGACGGATATATCAATATTGTTACTCTTGATAAGTGCTTTTTCATAGGAATTTGAATTATCATTTTTATAATTTTCAACAACGAATTTGCGAATATTGAGCGTTAATTTTTCACTTTCCGTCAATAAAAAAATTAATCCGTTTTCGTCAATCTTATCAATCAAATTTATAATTTCACTACACTTGTTTTTGATTTTCAGAAGCTCATTTTTGTTCATTTTCTATTTCACCGCCTTTCTTTTTATCAGCTTCTATATATACTATCGCGCAAAAAAATTTTTTTCAGAGAAATTAAAAAATCTCGAAAAAGCAACATTAAAAATATATGTAAAAATGTGAAAAAGGGAATAATAATGATTGTAAAAATGTGAAAAACATTCTTAAAATGAAAGGCTACAATTTGTACTTTTATAGATATGAGAGAGGCTATATTGAGATTGATTTTCTTGTAAGAGATGCAAACTCGCTCAACAAAATGATTGACAAACAAATTTCTTTTGGCGATATTGATTCAAAACAGCTTGAAGTGCTTATGATTTTTGGCTATGCCTATGCAGACCTTGTTAATAATACCCGTATGTGGGAAAATTGCGGCTATACACCTACTCAGATTAGAACTATGGACGGTAATATAAAAGTGAGAAAATAAAAGAAGTGTCAAAGAATGATTCTTTGGCACTTCTTTCAGTTGACAATATAAATATTTAATTTTTAAGTATTTCTAACAATTCAGGAATGTCGTTTTTCAATGTATCAAACACCACATTCAAATCAACATTGCCGTAATCGTGAACAATTCGGTTTCTTAAACCGGATATGGCACTCCATGGAATATCCGGATTTGAATTTTTGTAGTCTTCGGTTAAATTTTTTGCGTTTTCGGAAATTTGAATCATGCGAAACAGCATTGAATCTAAAAGAATGTCGTTTTTAGAAAGCTGTTCTATATCAACGTCTTCCATATGATAAATTATAAATTCCAAATCGGAAATGATTTTATTTAAATAATAGTTGTTGTTTTTCACATTATCCATAAATTTTAATGCCGTCCTTCAATATTTCTTTCACTAAATCGGGATTGTTATTTATTTGATTGATATCCAGTGCGTCAACTTTTTTGCAGAGTGATAACCGTAATTCCTCAACCAATCCAAAAAATTTAATACCCTTGATGTCAACACAAATCAGCAAATCAATATCGCTTTTTTCGGTAGCCTTTCCCTTTGCATATGAACCAAATAAATAACAATATTCGGCGTTATATTTTTCAAGTATTGGCTTGCATTTGTTTTTTATATATTCAACAGTAACTATGCCGTGCTCCTCATCAATAGGATTTATTTCTTTTAGCTTTTCGATTATATAGTTATACTTGATTGTGCCCGTTTTTGTATCATCATTTTCATAAGTGATATATGAGCGTAAAGAAATTCCGAGCAGTTTTGCCGCTTGTTGTTGAGTTAATTCTTTCTCAATTCTCAAGTTTTTTAGAACATTCATAATTGCACCTCTGATTGAATTATAATGCAGTAATTGCACATTGTCAACCAAGAATATGCAAATATTGCATTCTTATAGAAATATTATATGCAAATATGGCTATTTTATTCAAATCAAAATTATTTTCGCCGAGCAAATTAACTTGCTGTTAAAATGTAACGAAAAAACTTTTCAAAAGAATCAAAATGATTTTAAAACTTGTTGAATAATTTTGAAAATACATCATAAAAGAATAAACGAAAGCAAAAACAAAACGCTGTAGAAATTTTTTCCTACAGCGTTTTTGCTATTAAATGTTCATTTTAAATTCTTGCCATAACCGACAAGCAGGCTTTGTAGCCCTCAACCAACGACTTCATTTCACTGTAATGAATAAGCTTTTTGTAAGCGTCGTTGATTGTATCAAGCTCATCCATTATGTCATCATCCATAATTTCAAGAGCAGCCTCGCTTATAATATGATTGGCATCATCAATTTGCTTGTCAAAATAATCTGTGTTGACGAGGTCATTCATTTTTCTTAAAGTATTTTCCGCAATCAGCGTTTGTCTTTCGTGAAAGTAAGCGTCAATCACTTCTTCAATGTTCTTTTCGAGTAAAATAAAGTCTGACTTTATTTTACTCGAAACATTAGCTTGTATCAAGTCTTTGAAATTTCTCATTTCAAAACTATTTTACGCAATATGGGCGAGGTATTTTGGTTTTGTTTCGTTAAGATAATCAACAAGTTGCTCGTAAACATCCATAAACTTAAAATTGATTGTAATATCGCCGTTTTTGTGGACAAGAATCGAGTCAACGAGTTCACATAAAATCGGACGATTCAGTTTATCAATTTTGCCGAACTGCGTAAATTTTTTGATGAAATCGCTTTGATTTATTAGAGTTGATTTTTCGGTTTCTATTGTTTTTTCGTATTCCGCAATTTTTATGTCTAAGTCGGCAATTTTGCTTGCCATATTTTCTTTAAGCGCCTCATACTCGTCAAGTGTAATGATATTCGCCCTGTAATCGGGGTAAAGGTCGAGCGATATTTTTTTAATGTTTTCTCTGTCGTTTTTCAGCTTATCGAGTGCTTTTTTGGTAAGCGTATCGCCGTTTTTCACTGCTTGTTTATTGATTTTATCAAGAATTTTTTCAAGCTCAACAGCCGTGTCAATCATATTTTGAATAGACGAAAGCACCGTTTTTTCAAGCACATCAATGCGAATTGAATGAGGCGAACAGGCAGTTTTGCTCTTTTTGCTTGCTGTGACGCAACGGTAATATTTGTAAACCCCGTAAGCGTGATTATTAACCTTTTTGCTCATCGCACGGTGGCAGTCTGCACATTTTACAAAGCCGGAAAACAGGTCAACCTCCGTCTTTTTTGGCGAAGTTCGAGTGTTTCTGTTGAAAAGCGACTGTGCTTTTTCAAAAGTTTCCTTGTCAATAATCGGCTCGTGCGTACTTTCAACAATTATCCATTCTTCCTTAGGCTTCGCCCTGCATTTCTTGATTTTGTAGCTTAAATTTGTGTTTTTGCCCTGCACCATATTGCCGATATACATTTGATTTCTAAGCATTCTGCGAACGGTCGAGTCGCACCATAAGCCGTCGTTATTTTTGTTCGTATGCTTGTAGTTAAAGCCTTTTTGACGCTTGTATTCGCTCGGATTCGGTATGCCCAGAGCGTTGAGATTTTTTGTGATTCCTATAACGCTTTTACCCTCAATAAACCATTTAAAAATCGTTCTGACAACTTCTGCCGCCTCGTCATCAATTACCAATTTATGGTGGTCATCAGGGTCTTTTAAATAGCCGTAAGTGGCAAAAGATCCGATAAATTTGCCCTGCTTTCGGTTGATGTCAAGCGCCCCACGAATGCTGACGGAAGTGTTGGCAATATAGCTTTCGTTAATGACATTTTGAATGCCCACAGTAATGCACTGAGTGGCAGGATTTGTATGCTCACAAATCGTGTCAACGCCGCTGTTTAAGGCGATAAATCGGATATTCAGCTTAACAAAAATATCGTCAATATATCGGCTTGAATCGGCATAGTTTCTGCCAAAACGAGAAAGGTCCTTTACTATCACGCAGTTGACTTTTTTAGCGTAAATATCGCTCATCATTCTGCTAAATGCCGGTCGCTCAAAATTTGCGCCGGACCATCCGTCATCAATATAAAAATCGGAAATTTTAATGTCGTCTTTATGATTTACAAATTCGCTCAAAATATCTTTTTGCGAAGTGATTGAGTCGCTTTCAATCTTATCTCCGTCCTCTTTGGAGAGTCGAACATAAACGGCGGCATTCCAGATTTTTTTAGCTTTATTCTCTTTTAAAAATTCATCATATTTTTTCATCGCATATCCTCCAAGAATTTGACGATATGCACTCTGCACGCCTTGATTTTAGCATATCGCACCACCTTGTTCAACCTCCAATTCCTGTTAATTTATGCTTGCCAAATTTGCAAGCGAGTTTGCAAAATCATTACTGCCGACAAAATTCACCTTGACACCGACTTTGCCCACACGAAAAGCATAAGGATTTTTGACCGTGTCAAAATACTTTTCGCATCTTTTTTCAATCGGCTCTTTTGTGTCAATTTTTATGCTGCCGATGTCAGTTAAATTTTCACTTGCCAAATCGTCAATGTTCACATTTTTTAATTGCTCTAATTCTTCTTTTGTATAAATAAAACCATTTCCTTTCATTACTATTTTTGGTAAAATTTTGCTTTTTATTCCGTGAGTAATCTTTCAAGATATGTTGATGTCACAACAATTCCTTTTTTAATTTTGTAATAGTGCTTAATCATTCCTGCTTTTTCCAATGCGACAAAATATCTTTTTATGGATTTTTCGGACACTCCCAATATATTTGCAAATTCCTTTTCTCTTTTGTAACAGACGGTTATGTTATCGCCGTCTTTGTCTTTCGCTTTCCATAGGCTAATTGCCTTGCCCTTTAGGTCATTCGGGATGATTGCCGAAAACTTTGGGTCGTTAAATGTTGTTCTAATTCTGCAGAGTAAATATAAATCTCGACAACTGTGCTTATTGCCGGCGTTCTCATAAAAGTTATTGTAAAATTGCTTTTTGCTGAATGTCACAAAGCCTATGTCGTTTTTAATTGCCATGGCGTTGTTAAATGCTGTTTGATTATCTCTTGAGTAAACACCGCTTGGAAAAGTATTTTTGAAATTGATGTGTATGTAAACGGTCTTTTTAATTGCACCGTTATGCTTTGATTTGAGTACTTCATAATCAATTACTTTGTATTCATTTTTCAAAGCGCCAAGAATTTTCATTGTATCTTTATCATTCTTTAGCCCGAACAGGTCACTTAAATTGTCACCGTCAACATAAAGCTGCGGCTTGCCGGTTAAACTTGTTTTACCTTTGCTGTCCACATTTTCGCAAACGGCTTTGCAAAATAAGCAAACAAAGTAAAATGCATAGTCGTTTGTTTTGCTGTCTTTCATGTCCTTTAGTCTTTTGACCTCGTCTCTGAACAGCCTTAATTCAGGTAGGTATGGTGAGTAAGTTGTGTTTGTAATTTTCATAATTTTTTTGTCCTTTCATTGTATATATCGCAAATATTTCGATTTTTTAGAAAAATATTCAATATTTCTCCTAAATTCACATAATAACGCAAAAATATTGCTTGAGATTTGTGCAAAATAACAACGAAAATTAAGACTTTGTATTAATATTGTTTTATTACTTTTTCTTACAGTATGACATTTTGACCTCCTTAAGCGCAAAAAGCCGATTGATTTTCAAGCGAAAACCAATCGGCTAAGGGTGTATTTTTATTTAATTTGGTTCGGTGATATTGTTTAATCGTGATTTATTAAATCGTGATTAGATAAACATTATGCCCGATAAAAATAAAAAAATCGAGCAGTTTACATATTTGATTTTTTGATATCCCCTATAATATATAACTTATAAAACTTAATCAAAATAGTTAAGAATGTTAATTCTGTTCAGGCAAGAATGACTAATAAGAAGAATGACTAATATATAATATATAAATATAAGTTGGAATTTACATTTATATATCAGCAAAATGGCAAATTTTGTCCGCTTAAATATAAATTGTGTCCGGTAAAACTAATCGAATTTTGTCCACTCAAATTTCATCAAAAATACTGATTTTTCAACTGTCCGATTAAATTTTTGCATTTGTCCGGTTTGATTTTACTGTTTGTCCGGTTAAATTTACTGAAATGCAGTTTTTAATCTATTAGGTTTGGTTATTTAACAGTCTGTGCCGGTCACTTCGGTGGCTGTTTTCTTTTATGCGACAAAATGATTTAAAATGTAAACTAAATTTATTTTGATACAGTACATTCTGCAAATTATATGTCAAGTTGTTACATAAATATATCGAATTTGATAATTTTTTGTTGACACACATTTAAGTATGCTATATAATAACTATAAATTATAATCAAATTAATAATGTGGTATTTTTGGGTATGAATTGACACAGCGCTTTCTTGCGTTGCTTGGGGAGTATATTGCATTGTGCAGTTGAAGTTTATATGTATTTTAAAGACTTTAGATGCTTGAAATAGTTGCGGTTAAAACGCAACCGATGTCCCGTGTCAAAAAGTCTTTTTTTATTGTAAAGTTTACGATTGAAAGTAATCAAAGGAGAATGTAGATGTCTTTTTTTGAGAGAAAAATAGGCAAAATTTTAGGAGTTTCGGCAGCGCTAATAGGAAGTGCATTTGTTGGATTAACTGCCATTGCGAAGAATAAAAAAGCCGACTCAGTTTATGAAAATGAGCCTGAACAGAAAAACCAGCTTGAGGGCAAAAGGGTTGTTTTTGTATCTGATGAAAACGATAAGGAAAATGCTGACGGTGTAAAAGGTCATCTTGAGGCTGTCGAAAATTCAAACTATTCTCCAAATTTTTATGAAAAGTACATAAAAAGAGGAATGGATGTAGTTTTGTCCTTTGGCGGCTTGGTTGCGTTGTCACCGGTTATGGGTGCTATTGCACTTGCTATTAAAGTTGAAGATCCTGGTCCTGTTTTGTTCACTCAAAAAAGAATGGGTCAAAATAAGCAGTATTTCAAACTTCATAAGTTTAGAAGTATGCGTCTTGACACTCCTCACGATGTGCCTACTCATCAGCTTGAAAATCCTGAGCAGTACATAACAAAAGTAGGCAAATTTATCAGAGCACACAGCCTTGATGAACTTCCTCAAATATGGGATATTTTTGTTGGTAATATGTCGGTAATCGGTCCGAGACCGGGTTTGTGGAACCAAGATTTGCTTACTGCCGAGAGAGATAAGTACGGTGCAAACGATGTTAAACCGGGTTTGACAGGCTTGGCACAGATTAACGGTCGTGACGAACTTGAAATAGAAGAAAAAGCAAGGCTTGACGGCGAGTATGTTAAAAATTTAAGCTTTGCATTTGATGTGAAATGTTTTTTAGTTTCTGTTCTTTCAGTCGTTAAGACAGAAGGCGTAGTTGAAGGCGGAACTGGAGAACTGAAAAAAGAGAAAGAAAAGATTGCCGAGTAAAGAGAGAAAAGTATGTCTTTAAAGTTGATGTATATTACCAATAATACCGAGGTTGCGAAAATTGCACAAAAAGCAGGCGTTGACAGAATTTTTGTCGATATGGAATATATTGGCAAAGAAGAAAGACAAAAAGGTATGAATACTGTTAAGTCAAATCATACAGTCGAAGATGTTAAAAGGCTTAGACCTGTTTTATCAAAAAGTGAGTTACTTGTAAGGGTTAATCCTATTCACAACGAAACAGATAAATGGGGCAGTACAGAAGAGGAAATTGATGAAGTTGTTAATGCCGGAGCAGACATTATAATGTTGCCTATGTTTAAAACGGCAGATGATGTTAAAAGATTTGTTAATGCTGTAGGCGGAAGAACAAAAACAATGCTCCTTTTGGAAACTCGTGAAGCTGTTAATAATTTGGATGAGATATTAGAAGTTAACGGAATTGACGAAATTCATATCGGGCTTAACGATTTGCATTTAGCATACGGTTTAGATTTTATGTTTGAACTTTTGGCAAATGGCTTGGTTGATAAGTTATGTTCAAAAATAAGCACAAAAATAAAGCAATATGGTTTTGGCGGAATTGCAAGGATAGGTTACGGTGTATTACCTGCTGAATATATAATTAAAGAACATTATCGTTTAGGTTCCAAATGTGCAATTCTTTCAAGGTCATTTTGTAATGCAGATAAAATTGACGATATAAAACAAATTGAAAAAGTTTTCGGTACGGAAATTGAAAATATAAGAAAAACGGAAGAAATTGTTTCTAAAATGACTCAACAAGAGTTGCTTTTAAATCACGAAAAAGTTAAACAACTTGTTAATGAAATTGTAAATCAAACGGAGAATAAAAATGAGTAACAAGCCACCTATAAAAATATGTGCGTTAACAACAATTTCAAAAACTATGGACTGGTTTATTGTTGATTCAATGCGTAATCTTTCAAAAAACGGATATGAAGTAACATTGGTATGTGATATGGAAGATGGGTTTATTGAAAGAAATAAAGATTATGCAAAATGTGTAAATCTTTCTATGCACAGGGGTGCAAGTGTTTCTGATATTTTTAAGTGCACTGCTTTTTTAATCAAACTTTTTAAAAAAGAAAAGTATGATGTTATTTATTACACTTCGCCGAATGTTTCGCTTTATGCATCTGTAGCGGGTTTTTTGAGCGGAATTAAAGTAAGGCTTTACAGTCAGTGTGGACTTCGTTATGTTTCGTTTAACGGCATTAAGAAAAATATTTTTAAAACAGTTGAAAAAATAACTTGTAAAATGTCAACTACTATCCGTGCTCAAAGTCCTATGAATAGGCAGTTTGCAATAGATGAGGGACTTTGCAAAGCAGATAAAATATCTATTGTAGGTATTGGCGGTACAACAGGTGTAAGCTTAAAAGATTGTGATTCGTTTGATCATAATGCGGTTAAAAAGGAATTAAGAGAAAAATATAATATTCCTCAAAATGCATTTGTTTATGGTTATGTAGGCAGAATTAATGCAGATAAAGGCATTAACGAATTGATTGAAGCTTTTAAATCGGTTTCAAAAAATAATGAAAATGTATATCTTGCTTTGGTCGGTATGCTTGATGATACTAACCCTATAAGCGATGAAAATTTGAAATATGCAAAAGATAGCGAAAATATAGTTTTGACCGGTAATGTACCGCCAAGTGAAGTTTATAAGCATATGGCGATGTTTGACCTTTTGGTTCACCCTACATACAGAGAAGGCTTCGGCAAGGTTTTGCAGGAAGCTATGGGTGTCGGTATTCCTATTATTACTACTGATATTCCGGGTCCGTCGGAAGTTGTTGAAAACGGTATTTCCGGTTTGCTTGTTGAAGTGAAAAATATAGACTCGCTCAAAAACGGGATGGAAAAGCTTTTGAACGATGATGAATTAAGAGAAAATATGGCAAAAGCAGGTCGCAAAAGAGCAGAAAAATATTTTGACCGTCCTATTATGTTAAATAATATTTTGCTTGATTTAAACAAAACGATTCAGAATAATTGAAATATATTTAATTTACTTGAAAGGTAAAATCATGGAACAAAAAAAACTGCCCAAGGTAATGGCGATATCAATTAGTACATGGCGAAAAGATAGTGGAATTCATACCCAAACAGATTTATTCAAATTTTGGGAACCTGATAAAGTTGCACAAATTTATACAAAATCAGATAAGCCAAACACACCGGTATGTAATACATTTTTCCAAATTTCTGAAAATGCAGTCGTAAAAAGTACAATTACTCATAAGCCGGTTGGTCAGAAAGTAAATAATGGAGATCTGAACAATTTAAAAGCCGTTGAGCAAGAGCAAAAACTTTATAGTAAAGCCCATAGAAAAAAGTCATGGTTTATGACTTTAGTCAGAGAATTAGTATGGAGCTGTGGTAATTGGAAAACATCAGCATTAGATAAATTTGTAAGCGATTTTAAACCGGATGTTTATTTTATTCCGGTATACAATGTTATTTATACAGCTAAAATTCAGCGATATGTAATGAGTAAAAATCCAAAACCTTATGTTTGTTTTTTGACAGATGATGTGTATTCCTATATGGCTTGTGGTAAAAATATTTTTTCCTATATTCACCGCTATTTTTTGAGAAAAGAAGTCAAATATCTTGTAGAAAACAGTAATGAAGTATTCACAATAACAAAAACAGAAGCTAAAGATACCGATAATCTTTTTGGTACGCACAGTGTAGTTTTAACAAAAGGCATTGATTACAGCAATTTGGAATTTAAAGAAATAAAACCCGGTAAACCTATTAAAATGGTTTATACAGGCAATTTGCTTATAGGCCGTGCAAATTCTCTTGTTGAAATTTCAAAAGCTTTGAAGGACATTAACAAAGACGGTGAAGTAGCAACGCTTGATATTTATTCACCGACAGTGCTTGATGATAAAACTATGGGTTATTTAAATTCAAACGGTTGTCATTATAAAGGTGCTGTTCCAAAGGAAGAAGTTGCAAAAATTCAAAAAGATGCCGATATAGTTGTGTTCGTTGAATCGCTCGAAAAGGCGCACAGATATGACGCAAGGCTTTCGTTTTCAACAAAATTGACCGACTATTTTGCAAGCGGCAAATGCATTTTTGCAATAGGTGATAAAGAAATTGCACCTATTGAATATTTGACAGAAAACGATTCTGCTATTATTGCAACAGAGTATAACGAGATTGAACCTAAACTTAAAGATTTGCTTGGCAGTCCTGAGAAAATTTCAGAATACGGCAGAAAAGCGTTTGACTGCGGAAAGCGAAATCATGAAGAATCAAATGTAAAAAAGACATTTATTGATACAATTTGCAAAGCTGCAAACGGAGAGTAATTATGAGTTTTTCATTTGAAAATGAAAAAAAGAATATAATCGAAATATTGCAAAAAAAGGATATTCCTTTTACTCAATGTGAAATTATCGCAGATATTATGGCGACGGCTGATTTGTATGGTGTAACATCACATGGCGTAAGAATTTTAGAATCGCACATTAATCGTTTTGAAAAAGGCGCTTACAATACAACTCCTGATTTTAAGCATATAAAAGAAACCCCGTCTTTTGCACTGATTGACGGTGACAATGCTTTTGGTTTTGTAAGTGCACATTATTGTATGAACTATACGATAGAAAAAGCAAAAGAAGTCGGAATTTTTCATGTAATCAGTTACAATAATAACACATTAGGACCCGCATTTTATTATCCGTTAATGGCAGCAAAACAAGGAATGATAGGCTTTGTTTGTTGCAACAGTCCTGCACAAATGGCACCTATTGGCGGTAAAGATAAAATGCTTGGCACAAATCCTTTTGCTGCTGTTATTCCGGTGCCAAATCAAGAACCGATTATTATTGATATGGCAACAAGTGTGGTTGCTAAGTCTAAGTTTAAAGAATATAAAGAGCAGGGAAAACCGCTTCCAAAAGGTTGGGCGTTAGACAAAAACGGAAATGAAACAACCGACCCTGACGAAGCAATACAAGGTCTTGTTCAACCTATGGCAGGGTTTAAAGGGTATGCTATTGCAATGCTTATTGATGTTTTGTCAGGCGTTTTATCAGGCGGAGCTTATCTTGATAAGGTTGGCAGATTTTATTCGGAAGATAAAAATTCAATGAATGTCGGTTTTTATTTTACTGCAATTAATCCTAAATTAATAATCGGTGATGAATATGACACGGTTATAACCGATTTCGTTAATAGGCTTAGAGAATCAACGGCGATTAACGATTCAATTATCAGTTTGCCGGGTGACGACAGAATATCTTTTATGAAGAATGGAATGGAAAAATGAAAGTTCTCCAAATAAATGCGAATTATGGTATAGGAAGTACCGGAACTATTGTTGAAGATATAGGAAAAACAATTAGTGAAAGTGGAAATGAGTCGTATTTTGCTTATCAAAAAACAAACGAAAAAGTAAATAATGGCTTCGTTATAGGTAATGTTTTCGATTGGAAAATTCATGCTTTATTGTGTAGGGCTTTTGGCAGGCAAGGATATTATTCATCAATTTCTACAATTAATTTGATTCATAAAATCAAACAAATTAACCCTGATATTGTACATCTACATAATTTACATAGTAATTATGTAAATATTGATATTTTGTTCAAATTTTTAGCAAAAAAAGATATAGCGACGGTTATAACCATGCATGATTGTTGGTATTTCACAGGTAAATGTTTTCACTATGTAGATTGTGATTGTGACAAATTTATGTATGAATGTGGAAAATGTCCAAAGAAGTCAGAACCACCACGAAGTTATTTTTTCGATTGGTCTAAACACGATTTAAAAAATAAAAAAAACAGGATTTTATCAATACCAAGATTGACAATTGTAGGATGCAGTGATTGGATTTGCAATGAAACCAAAAAAAGTATTTTAGCTAAATGTAATATTAAACGAATTTATAATGGTATTGATACAAATATTTTTGCACCAAGTGAGGATTTTCGTGATGTTTATAAAATTCAAAATGATGAGTTTGTAGTTATGGGAATGGCAAATAAATGGTTGCAAAAAGAAAATATTGACATGTTATTATGTGTAAGCACATTGCAAAAAACTCGTTTGATGATTGTTGGATGTACAAAAGAACAAATACAAAAAATTAAGAATATTAATTCAAACATTATTGCAGTAGGCTTTATTGATGATAAGCGAGAATTGGCAAAATACTATTCCACAGCAGATGTATTTGTTAATCTTACTCATGCCGATACACTTCCTACAGTAAATATGGAAAGCATTTGCTGTGCAACACCTGTAATAACATATGACTCGTGTGGTAGTCCGGAATTAATTGACAAAGAAACAGGCATAATTGTGAAGGAAAATGACGAAAAAGCGATTATAAATGCAATTGAGATAGCGAGAAACAAAAATTGGAACAAGTGTAGAGAAGTTGGAATAAATCGATTTGATAAAAATATTTGCTATAATAAATATATAAATGTTTATGAGCAATTGATAGCGTTTGGAGTTTGTAAGTGACATGTACTATAATTCGGTTTGCGAGGAAAATAAAGTTGATAAAAAAACTATAATTGGCGGTTTAATAACTGTACTATTATTCACAATATATAATATATTTCCTAATAGTGTTATTCTTGTTTTAGGAATTTTACTACTTTTATTTGCATTGTTACTTTTTCAAAATTTACAGTTTTTTTATTTATTAATATTATTATCGCCAAACATAATGACAATAAAAATAATTGGAAAACCAAATGCAATAATAGGGTATTTTGCACTACTGTTTTGCTTGAAGCTAATTATTCAATATGGATTGTTCTTTCAAAAAAAGGTGTTTGCAAAACTTATTGTAGGAAATCTATTTTTGTTTATATCTATATTGTTAAATTCCGAGGATAAAGGTTTTGTTATTAGAATTATTTCATTTGTAGTTATTTTGACAATTATCTATAGAGAAAGTGAAATTGACAAAATATCATTAATGAGAACTTATATATTTGGTTGCGTTATAGATGTTATTTGCAGTCTAATATATAAAACCGCTAAAGGAATTAATGTTTTTACACAGTCATTTTCTGGTATAAATGATGATCGTAATTATTTTGCTATAACAGGTGTTATTGCGTTAGCACTTTTGACATTCTTGATTTCTTATACTAAAAAATTAGGAGTATTTGAGGCAATAAGTTTAATAACACTTTCAATTGGAGGTATATTATCTAATTCAAGAACATTCATAATACTTTTTGCAGTCGTAATAATAATATTTGCTTTTGAATTTTTTAGTAATCCATCTGTTGGAATTTTTTTGATTATTGTTGTTATTGTAATATTAATTGGACAAAATTCGTTTTTGGCAAATATATTTGGATCTTTTGATAATTTGATTAATAGATTTAATGAAGATAATGCCGAAGGCGGAAACGGAAGATTTGAGGCGTGGAATGTTTATTTGAATTATCTATTTTCTTCAATAAGAAATATTTTATTAGGATGTGGTAGTTCAACAAAATACGCAACAACAAATGCGTTAGGAATTTCAGAAGTAGAACATAATACAATAGTTCAATTGTTATTTTCTGTAGGAATTATTGGAACTATAGGCTATATAACAATGTTTAGTTCAATAGTTGATATAATAAAAAATAATGAAAAAATGAACTGTTCTATAATAAAACTAATTCCATTGATAGTTCTTATTATAGGGTATTGTACAATTAACGGTGCATTTTCAGATAGATTTATATATTCACTTTATATGTGCATTTGTGTGTTTACTTTTCCAAAGTATTGTTCATAAATTATCAGATGTAAAGAGGAAGGCTGTTTAATCATGAATATTATATTTGTGTCAAATTTTTTAAATCATCATCAAATACCTTTTTGCGAAAAGATGATTGAGTTATGTGACAATTTTAATTTTATCGCAACGCAAGCCGGTGGCAGTCAGGGTTATCAGTCAACGACCGATGCGCCTTATGTTATAAATTACAATTCTGAAAATAAAAACAAAGTTGAAGATATGATATTGAGTGCAGATGCAGTTATATTTGGCGCTTGTCCTAATGAACTTATAGACCTTAGAATGAGGGAAAATAAACTTTCATTTTTATATTCGGAAAGATTTTTGAAAAAAGGTTTGTGGAGAAGGTTTATACCCACCACTCGTAAAAGAATTAAAGACAGAATAGTGAAATATGAGAACAAAAATATGTATGTCCTTTGTGCAAGTGCATATTTGTCATATGAATTATCGCTGTTTAATTTCCCTGTTGAAAAATGCTTTAAATGGGGATATTTTCCTAATACAAAGGCAAGCGAAAATGTCACCAAAAAGAAGAATACCATTCTGTGGGCTGGCAGAATGCTTGATTGGAAGCATCCTGAGATAGCAGTTAATATTGCCGAAAAACTTTGCAAAGACGGCTATGATTTTGAAATGAATATTGTTGGAGAAGGTCCTCAATATAGTATTGTATCCGACTTAATTAATCAAAAAAATTTGAATAAAAAAGTTAAACTTTTAGGCTCGAAAACTCATGATGAGTTGATGAATATGATGGCTGAAAGCGAAATCTTCCTTTTTACAAGCGATTTTAAAGAAGGCTGGGGTGCTGTTCTTAACGAGGCTATGAACAATGGCTGTGCAGTTGTTGCAAATTGTGCAGCAGGTTCAGTGCCTTATTTAATTGAAGACGGAAAAAACGGTCTGATTTTTAATGTTAACGACTCAAATAATGCATGTGAAAAAGCGAGGTATCTTTTTAATGATAAAGAAAGCAGACGAATAATCGGTTCAAATGCAGTACAAACTATTGCTTCTTTGTGGAATTATGAAGTTGCCGCCGAAAGGTTTGTGCAAATAGTAAATGCGATTAATGAAAATAAAAACACCGGCTTATTTTCTGACGGACCTATGAGTAAAGCTGAGGTTATTAAAAATAATTGGTATAAAGGAAATTGATTATGGAATCGCTTGTTACGGTGATTATTCCCGTTTATAATGTTGAAGATTATTTGAAAAAGTGCATCGAGTCGGTATTATCGCAAACTTATAAAAATCTCGAAGTATTTTTAATTGATGACGGCTCAACAGATAATTGCCCTAAAATTTGTGATGAATTTGCGTCAAAAGACAGCAGAGTTATTGCAATTCGTAAAAAGAATGAAGGGCAGGGTGTTGCAAGAAATGTGGCACTTGATAAGTGCAAAGGCAAATACATTGCTTTTGTTGACAGTGATGATTTGATTAAGCCTAATATGATTGAATCAATGGTAGGTGCGATTGAACGAAATAACTCAGATATAGCGCTGTGTGGAATTGCCGTTAATAACGGTATTAAGCTTCATGACGAACCTGTTTTTTTAAATGAAGTATGTTGGAATACCGAGCAGTTGATGAAAGAATATGTTACATCGCCTAATGTACATACAGGTCCTTGTAATAAGGTCTATAAAAAAGCTCTTTTTGATAATATTCGCTTTCCGAAATTTAAAGCTAACGAAGATGCATATATTATGCATTCGATTTTAGGTAGATGCAAAAAAGCTGTTCATATCGGCGAATGTATGTACATTCAAAATATCCGACCAAACAGTACCGAGCAGTCTCAGTTTTCAGAAAGAAAATTGGCACTCCTTGATTGTGCACAAAGCATGATTGATTATTATAAATCTAATTTTACCAATTTATATAAATTTGTGGCATATAAAAAAATAAACGACAGTGCCGTTTTAATGTCGTCAATTATAGAATCAGACTATAAAAAATATAAAGACATATATAATTCAATCTACGGTCAAATGAAAAATGATTATTTTGAATTGTCAAAAACTGTTTCACCGGACGGCTTGATTTCCGATATGGCAAAAACGGCAATACTTAATCACAATTCATTTGTACATAAAGTTAAGTTAAATAAAGCGAAAAAAAATATAAAATTATCTCTAAAAAGAATATTTGTTAAATTAAGAGGAACAAAATGAAAGTTGGTATTTTTACTTTTCACAGAGCGCATAATTACGGAGCTATGTTGCAAGCGTACGCATTGCAAACAGCTTGTGAAAAAATTGGCACCAAAGCATACATCGTTGATTATGCACCGAAGTACATTGACAATCAATATAAATATTTCAAATTAAAAAAAGCCTTAAAAGCTAATGCGTTAAGTTTTTATAATTTGTTTGGCAATATAAAAAAGCAAAAGGGCTTTGAAAATTTCAAAACGAATCAATTCAATATAATTGATTTTAAAACAAAAGAAAAATTTGATACGCTATTGTATGGAAGCGATCAAATTTGGAACCCAAATATTAATAATGGATTTGACAAAAATTATTTTGGGTATAATGGCATTAACACAAAAAGACAAGTCGCATATGCGGCAAGTATAGGTAAATCTGAATTTAGCGATGAAGAAATCAAACAATTTTCAAATTTAGCTAAAAATATGGATATGATATCTGTTCGTGAAGAAACTGCAAAAAATGTTTTGCAACCATATTACGAAAAAAATATTGATGTTGTATTAGACCCGACACTTCTTATTAGTTCTTACGAATGGGATAAAATTGCAGAAAAGCCCAAATTTAAAATGCCGTATATTTTGGTTTATCAAGTAAATATATTTCCTCAAACAATGCAAGTTGCAGAAGAATTATCAAAAAGAACAAATATTCCTATTGTTGAAATTTGTTATAACAAAACAAAATTAAAATATAACCATAAGGTACTAAGCGATGTTTCACCAAGAGAATTTGTAGGCTTGTTTAAAAATGCTGAGTATGTTGTTACAAGTTCATTTCACGGTACAGCATTTTCAATAAATTATCATAGGAATTTTTATACAATTTCGCATAAGGTTTATGGTAGCAGGATGAATGATTTACTGTTCAAATTGGGCATTTCTGACAGAATTGTTGAGGCTTTGCCGAATGACATTGAAAAAATAGATTATACAGATGTTGATAAAAGATTACAAAAAGAAAAAGAACATTCTTTAGAATTTCTTGAAAAAGCTATTATGGAGAAATAAATATGAAAAAGGTTGTTATTGTTATTGGTGCATATTGTTATAACCGAGGCTCGGAAGCTTTGGCTCAGGGAACTATAGATATCGTTAAAAAGTATATTAAAGACAGCAAAATTGTTTTATGCTCGGGTGAAGAATCTTTTGGACCTCAACTTAATATAAAAAATGTCGATACATATGTGCGCAGGCAATCATATTATAGCGGCTTTTCTTTTTTGAGAATTGCCGCAAATATTTGCAATAAAGTACTTCATAATAAAAGAGCATATGACAAAATCAAGTACAAAAATTTGATAAATGAATGTAAGGATGCAGATTTAGTGATTATTTGCGGTGGCGATAATTATGATAAGAGTTATCATATGATAGATATGATGCATTCTATCAATTTATCAATTAAGGAAAGCAGTAATGCTAAAATGGTTATGTATGATTGCTCTCTTGATGCAAAGGAAATCGACGAAAAAGTTAAAGAAGATTTTTCGTTATTTGATGCTATAACTGCGAGAGAAATGGATACTTATAATGCATTTATTAAAGCTTTTCCGGAGAAAAGTGTTTATTATTTTCCTGACCCTGCATTCGTTATGGAAAAAGAAGAAGTTGCATTGCCTGAAAAATTGATACCTAAAAAAACTATCGGTGTTAATGTGAGTTCTATGGTTACAGAATCACAATACGGTAGTAATCAAGAAGATATTTTGACGGCATATAATGAAATGCTTAAGTGGATTTTAGATAATACCGACAGCAACATAATGCTAATTCCTCATGTTATGAAAAATCTTGACTTGAAAGTTCTTAGGGTTTTGTATGAACCGTTTAAATCAAATGACAGGGTGTTTCTTATTGAAAATGAAGAATTGAAAGCGAAGCAGTTGAAATATTTAATCTCACAGTGTGATTTTTATGTTGGTGCAAGAACGCATTCGACTATCGCCGCATATTCTTCTTGTGTGCCTACTCTTGTTTTGGGATATTCCGTTAAATCAATCGGCATAGCAAAAGACCTATTCGGAAAATCAGAAGGTTTTGTTGTTCCTACAAAAACAATACAGTCATCCGATGCTTTGAAAAATGCATTTGTCAAGTTGTATGAAAATAAAGAAGAACTTAGGGCGAAACTCCAAAATGAAATTATGCGGGGCTATATTGACAAAGCGTGGAAAGCAGGCGAAGTATTTAAAGGCTTGTTGGAGGAAAAATAATGATTTTGAACACTAAAAATATGGACAAGTGTTACGGCTGTTTTGCTTGTTCAAATATTTGCCCTAAAAACTGTATTGAACTTAAACAAAACGCAGAAGGCTTTTTTATGCCTGAAGTCGATATGGATAAGTGCATTGATTGCGGTCTTTGCGATAGAGTTTGTTTAATAGAAAAAGAACAGCAGTCATATCTTCCAAATCACGATTCACCTCAATGTTTTTACGGCCATTGCTTGAGCGATGATGAAAGAAAAAAGTCAGCTTCAGGTGGCTTGTCAAATTCAATTTCAAAAAAAATCATTAATAATAATGGTGTAGTGTTTGGAGTAGTTGGCAAGTGGTTTGAAGATGTTCATCATATTAAAGCAGACACCAATGAAGAATTAATTGCGATTTGCGGTTCTAAAAATATTCAAAGTCGTGTCGGAAAAAGTTATGTTCAAGCAAAGAAAGAACTACAATCAGGGAAGCAAGTACTATTTACCGGAACCCCATGCCAAATTGCAGCATTGTATTCTTTTTTGGGTAAAGAATATGAAAATTTATTTACAGCAGATTTGGTTTGTCATGGTGTTCCGTCACAAAAAGTATTAAAAGCATATATAAGCCAAATTGAGCAGAAAAACGGTAAAAAAGTTGTGAAGTTTGGCAGAGATGAAACTTTTCAATATGTTCCGGTTCAATATATTGCTTGGTTTGATGATGGAACATATGAGATATTAATGCCTGAAAATTCCTTTTACAGAAAGGCGTTTTTGTCTAATTTAATGCAAAGAAAAAGTTGTACAGATTGCGCATTTTCAAAATTACCAAGAATTGCTGATATAACTATGGGTGATGTAATGTTTAATGTGGATATCCCTAAAGAACAATTAGATCCGAATAACTTGGGTGTATCACTTTTTACTGTTAATTCAAAAAAAGGACAGCAACTGCTTAATATGATACAAGACGATTTCAAATATTATCCTATGCAAACGGAATTGGCGATAAAAAATAACAGATGGGTATCACATGGTATAGAAGAAAATAAACTCAGAAGTCAATTTTTTGATAAATTTCTAAATGAAGGTTTTGCCGCTTGCGAAGATATAATTTTAAAATCATATAACGATATGCGTAAAGGATATATAAGAGAAGGTAAAATGTATAGATTAAAACTTCTTTTTAAGCCTGTGACCTTGGCAAAGAAAATTGCACAAAAGAGACGAAAGAGGATAAAATAGTGAGATTTTTAAACTCGGTTAAAAATTTTTTTGTGGGTATTGGCGGTAATATAATAACATTAATACTTGGTTTTGTTTCCCGTTATTTGTTTTTGATGATTCTTAATGTTGAGTATCTTGGTGTTTCGGGACTTTTTTCAAGTATTCTTACAATGCTTTCTTTTGCCGAACTCGGTATAGGTACAGCTATTGTTTATAGTTTATATAAGCCTTTGGCTGAAAAGAATGAACGAGAAATTTTGGTAATAATGCAATTTTTCAGAAAAGTATATACAATTATCGGTATAGTTGTGTTTTTTGCCGGAATGGCATTATTACCGTTTCTTGATTTCTTTATAACCGACAGAAAAGGTATTGACAATCTTGAACTTATATATGTGTTGTTTTTAATTAACACATCAATATCGTATTTTTTCTCATATAATCGTTCATTAATTACTGCTGACCAAAAGGCTTATAAGTTGGTGATGGCTGATTATATTTACAAATTTGCACATGTACTTTTGCCGATTCTTACATTATGGATAGCCAAAAATTATATTGTTTATTTGGTTACACAAATAGTGACAACTTTTTTGTGGAATCTTATTGTTTTCTTTATTGTCCGTAATCAATATCCGATGCTCAAGACAAAAGAAAAGTACAAAATTACTAAAGAAGTAAAAGATGCTATTGTAAAAAATACTTTCGCTTTGATGATTTATAAAATAGCAATAGTGGTTACTTCAGGTACAGATAACTTGTTGATAACAAAATTTTTCGGTCTTACTGCAGTTGGTTTGTGTTCAAATTATACACTTGTAATTCAAAACTTAACATCGCTTCTTTCTCAAGGAATGAATGCGGTAACGGCAAGTGTAGGCAATTTAAATTCAACCGAAAGCGATGATAAAAAGTATGATATATTTAAAATTTTGTTCTTTATGAATTTTTGGATATATTCTTTTGCTTCACTCGGTTTGTATTTTTGTATAAATCCATTAATTTCGGTTTGCTTCGGTTCAAAGTATGTTGTTGAAGATTCAATTTTAATTCCGATGGTTATAAGCTTTTTCTTACTCGGTATGCAAAGCCCGACATCTATATTTAGAGATGCGCAAGGGCTGTTTTGGCAGGGTAAGTTCAGACCGATTGCCCAAACTATAATCAATCTTGGCTCGTCGATATTACTTGCAAAATTAACAAATAATGTTGGAGCTATATTCTGGGGTACGGCTATAAGTAGGTTATGCACCAATTTTTGGTTTGACCCATACATAGTTTATAAGCACGGTTTTCATAAACCTATAATGCCGTATTTTGTAAAATATTTAGGATATGTTCTTTTGATAATACCGCCATTTGCCGTTTGTTATATATTAGTTCATTTTTTAAACACATCAAGCAATGCGGCAAATTTAATTATAGATGTTGTTTTGACAACATTAGTGGTAAACGCTTTTTATCTTTTGTTTTTCTTTAAAACAAAAGAGTTTGACTATTTGAAAAATTCAGTATTTAAAAACTTCAAAAATATTTTGGTGAAAAAAGGAAAATAACACATGAGCTTATTTACAGGAAAAACACTTATGATAACAGGTGGAACGGGGTCATTTGGTAACGCTGTTCTCAACAGATTTTTAAAAACCGACATTGGCGAGATTCGTATTTTTTCTCGTGACGAGAAAAAGCAGGACGATATGCGTCACGAATTTCAGGCAAAGATGCCGGAGGTTGCAGACAAAATTAAATTTTACATCGGTGATGTTCGTGATTTGCAGTCGGTAAAGGGTGCGATGCACGGCGTTGATTACATATTCCACGCAGCAGCTTTAAAGCAAGTTCCGTCTTGCGAATTTTTCCCTATGGAGGCTGTAAGAACTAATGTTATAGGTACTGATAATGTGCTTACGGCAGCTATCGAAGAGGGTGTTGAGTGCGTAATTTGCCTTTCGACTGACAAGGCTGCTTACCCTATTAATGCGATGGGAATTACAAAAGCTATCGAGGAAAAGGTTTCGGTTGCTAAGTCGAGAATGTCGGGCAAGACTAAGATTTGCTGCACCCGCTATGGCAATGTAATGTGTTCTCGTGGCTCGGTTATTCCGCTTTGGATTGACCAAATTAAGAGCGGCAATCCTATTACTATTACCGAGGGTTCAATGACTCGTTTCATTATGTCGCTTGAAGAGGCAGTTGACCTTGTTCTTTTCGCATTTGAACACGGCGAAAACGGTGACTTGCTTATTCAAAAAGCTCCTGCTTGTACTATTCAGACTCAGGCAGAGGCTGTTTGCGAGCTTTTCGGCGGCAAAAAAGAAGATATTAAAGTTATCGGTATTCGTCACGGCGAGAAAATGTATGAAACACTTCTTACAAACGAAGAATGTGCAAAGGCTGTTGATATGGGCAATTTCTACCGTGTTCCTGCCGATAACCGTGGACTTAACTATGATAAATATTTCAAGGAAGGTGACGAAAAGAGAAACACTTTGACAGAGTTCAACTCTAATAATACTCGTCGTCTTAACCTTGAGGAAACAAAGGAAAAGATTGCAAGCCTTTCTTATATTCAGGAAGAACTTGCAAAGATGGACAAGTAATCGGAGGCAGAAATGGGCAAATTCGATAATGTTAAATGGAAAGAAAACGGCAAGCTTAAGCTTCTTATAATCGTAGGTACAAGGCCGGAGATTATAAGGCTTGCGGCTGTAATTAATAAAACCCGCAAATATTTTGATGTCATTTTGGCTCATACAGGTCAAAATTACGACTATAATTTAAACGGTGTGTTTTTCAAAGATTTAAAGCTTGACGACCCTGAGGTTTACCTTGACGCTGTCGGTGATGACCTCGGCGAAACTTGCGGAAATATTATTGCTCAAAGCTACAAGCTTATGGCTGAAATTAAGCCTGACGCAGTGCTTGTTTTGGGCGATACAAACAGTTGCCTTTCGGTTATCGGTGCTAAAAGGCTTCATATTCCGATTTTCCATATGGAGGCAGGCAACAGATGCAAGGACGAGTGCTTGCCGGAGGAAACTAACAGAAGAATTGTTGATATTATTTCGGATGTGAATATGGCTTATTCGGAGCACGCAAGAAGATACCTTGCAGATTGCGGCTTGCCAAAAGAGAGAACTTATGTTACAGGCTCTCCTATGGCAGAGGTTTTGCACAATAATTTGGCTGAAATCAAGGCTTCCGATATTCACGAAAAATTAGGACTTGAAAAGGGTAAGTATATTCTTCTTTCGGCTCACCGTGAGGAAAATATTGATACAGAAAAGAACTTTTTAAGCCTTTTCAATGCTATTAATAAAATGGCAGAAAAGTATGATGTGCCTATTCTTTATTCTTGCCATCCGAGAAGTAAAAAGAGGCTTGAATCGACCGGTTTTAAGCTTGATAAAAGAGTTATTCAGCACGAGCCACTCGGTTTTCACGACTATAACTGCTTGCAGATGAACGCTATGGCAGTAGTGTCCGATTCGGGTACTTTGCCGGAGGAAAGCAGCTTCTTCACATCGGTAGGTCATCCTTTCCCTGCTGTTTGTATTCGTACTTCGACCGAAAGACCGGAGGCTATAGATAAGGCTTGCTTTATCATTTCCGGTATTGACGAAAAAGGCTTGCTTCAAGCAGTTGATACGGCTATTGAGATGAATAATAACGGCGACTACGGTATTCCTGTTCCTGATTATATTGAGGAAAATGTAAGCACAAAGGTTGTTAAAATTATCCAAAGCTATACGGGAATTGTTAATAAAATGGTTTGGAGAAAAGAAATCGACTGATTTTATTCGATTTTGAATATGCTAAATGAGTAAAGATATTGCAAAAGTATTTTTTAACTTAATAGAATGTGAACTTAAAAATAAAAAAGTTCAAAATATCGTTTTAACTGATGATGAAGTTAAAGAACTTTTTAATCTTTCAAAAAATCACGATGTTATCAATCTGATTGCAGATGCTTTAATTAAAAATGATTTAATTAAAATGTCATCGCCGTATTATCCTAAATTCAAGTATGAACTTAAATATTCGGCAGGTTTTGTAGCTAATTTGGAATATGAGATTGAGCATATTAAATCTGTTTTTGAAAAAAACAAAATTGAGTATATATTGCTAAAGGGCAGTGTGCTTAGAAATTATTATCCCGAACCCTGGATGAGGACAAGTTGCGATATTGACATTTTAGTTCACGACGAACAGCTTGACAAGGCAGTAAAAGCGTTGACCCAAACAGGATACAGGGTTGAGGGCAACAAGCATTATCACGATATTAATTTGTACGCTCCCGGCGGTATGCACCTTGAACTTCATCATAATATTAAAGAACGGGAAGAAAAAATGGATAAGGTTTTGGATGAGGTATGGCAACATTCAACAAAGATAAAAGGGTTTGAATATGCCGAAAGTCCTGAATTTTTCCTTTTTCATCACATTGCGCATATGGCATATCATTTTATACACGGCGGTTGCGGAATCAGAAGTTTTATTGATTTATGGATTTTTGAAAATAAAATTGATATTGATAAAGAAAAATATCGTACTTTGCTTAAACAGGCTAATCTTGAAAAATTTGAAAAGTACGCTTTTGATTTAATGCACTATTGGCTTGATAACGGAGAGCCTAATGAGCAAATACTGATGATGGAGCATTATATTTTGACGGGCAGCACTTATGGCTCAAATGAAAAAAGCGTTGTTATCGGTAATTATAAGGCAGGCAGTAAGTTTAAGTATTTTTTAAACAGAATTTTTATGCCGCTTGAGGACCTTGCAACGATTTATCCTAAGCTTTATAAACACAAGTGGCTGTTGCCGTTTTATCAAATTTGCAGATGGACTAAAATTTTCAAGAAAAGAAAAAGTATTAAACAAGAGATTAATCTTACTGTTAATTCAAAAGAAGATTATTCCATAGATATGATGAAAAATTTGGATTTAATCAACTGATTTTGGAGAAAGAAATGAACATATTAGTAACAGGCGCTAAGGGTATGGTCGGTACAGCCCTTGTCAACAATCTTAAAAATATTAAAGACGGCAAAAACAAAACCCGTCCAAACATAATAATTGACGAGATTTTTGAATATGATATAGACTCAAGCGAAGCTGAGCTTGAAGAATACTGTCAAAAAGCCGATTTCGTTTTTAACCTTGCAGGTGTGAACAGACCGAAAAACGAAGAAGATTTTATGAACGGCAATTTCGGTTTTGGTTCGACACTTTTAGATACACTTAAAAAGTATAATAACAAGGCAACCGTTATGCTTTCGTCATCTATTCAGGCTACGCTTTCAGGTCGTTTCGGCAACAGTGAATACGGCAGGAGCAAAAAAGCAGGCGAAGATTTGTTTTTTGACTATGGCAAGGAAACAGGTGCAAAGGTTGCGGTTTACCGTTTTCCTAATTTAATGGGCCATTCAAGACCTAAGTATAATTCTGCCGTTTCAACTTTTTGCTGGGCAGTGGCTAATGACGAACCGTTTACCGTAACGGACCCAAAGGTTGAGCTTGAACTTTTATATATCGACGATTTGGTCGAGGGTATGTTTGACCTTTTGGAGGGTAAGGAAAAGCACTGTGAATTTGACTCAGTTGAAACCGTGCCTGACGATAACGGTAAATTCTGCTTTGTTGAAACTACTCATAAGGTTACGCTTGGTGAAATTGTGGAGCTTTTGAAACAGTTTAAAGCGCAACCTACTACTTTGATGATGCCGAAGATGCCTGACGGTAGCTTTGCAAAAAAGCTTTACAGCCTTTATTTAACATATCTTCCGACTGATAAATTTAAGTATGCACTTAAAATGAATGTCGATAACCGTGGTTCATTTACCGAACTTGTGCATACAAAAGATTGCGGTCAGGTGAGTATTAATATCAGCAAGCCGGGTATTACAAAAGGTCAGCATTGGCATAACAGTAAATGGGAACTTTTCATTGTTGTTTCAGGCCATGGGCTTATTGAGGAACGCAATATTAATACAGGTGAAAAGGTCAGCTTTGAAGTTTCGGGCGATAAAATCGAGGCTGTGCATATGATTCCCGGTTGGACTCATAATATTATTAATCTTAGTGACACCGAAGATTTGGTTACGGTTATGACTTGTAATGAAATTTTTAACCCAAATAAACCCGATACATTTTTTGAAGAGGTATAAATTTAGGAGTTGAGGTAATTGGATATTGTTACAACGCTTTATAATGTAAGCAATGAAAAAATATTCTTTATCCTGCTCGCTTTTTCTCTTATTTTAGGTATCGGCAAACGGCTTTTTGTGCTGAAGAAGTGCTACAATTATATAATTGCGGCATTTCTCTTTTTGTATGTGATTTTTATACTTTATATCACTTTGTTTTCACGGCTCAATACAGAGTCGGCAGGTGATTACAGCCTGATTCCGTTTCACTCGTATTATTTGGCGACTCACGGAATGAAAGAAATGATTAGAGAATCAATACTCAACATTCTCTTTTTCTATCCGTTCGGTTTACTTTTTGGCAGTTTGAATGTTGACAAAATCAATTCCAAGCGTTGGATGATTATTCCGATTTCCTGTGCACTTAGCTTTATTATCGAACTTTCGCAATATGTTTTCAAACTCGGCTATGCGGAAATTGATGATGTTATTCATAATACGCTCGGCTGTGCGCTCGGACTTCTTTTCTATATTCTGCTTGAAAAAGCGTTTAGTTACAAACCGTCTAAATAAAAATACCGTAGGGGCGAACATTGTTCGCCTTTATTTTTATACCATATAGGCAAAAAACAATAAAAAGTGAGTGCAAAAGCGAAAAATTTTGCCGACAAGAAAATTTATAGTCTACCATTGACAATGGCACCTGCGGCAGCAAGGACTATAAGCAGTTTTTTGAATGATACCGGAAGTTCGCCGGAGGATTATAATTTGATTTTGACAGGTGATTTGGGATACACGGGCAGTCAGCTTCTCTATGAACTTCTTGAAAAGGAACACAATATTAAATTAAAAGGCTTTCATAAGGATTGCGGAACGCTCATTTATGATTTAAAAAAGCAGGATGTAAATTCCGGAGGCTCCGGCTGCGGCTGCAGCGCAAGCGTGCTTTGCTCTCATATTTTAAAGCAAATGGACAAGGGGATTTTGAAAAAGGTACTTTTTGTTGCCACGGGCGCACTTATGTCTCCTACTTCAAGCAAGCAAGGCAATTCAATTCCGGGTATAGCCCATGCGGTTTTACTTGAGAGGTGAAAAAATGAAGCATTTTAATAATCTTCGCCTTTTAACATCGTTTAGAGAAATTTCAACCGTTCTTGAAATTATTGCAAAAGCCATGCGAATATTTACGTTTGTTTTGGTGATTTTGCAGGGTATTGCTTTAATTTCCGAGTTTAAAGGCAGCAAAATCAAAAAATTATAACAAACAAAAATTAAGCGTTGGAGACTAGTCGTCCCAACGCTTTTTTACGGCATATACTTTATATTGATATAAGACAATATGTGAAATACGAGACATACTGTAACAAAAATATTGCTTTTTCGACAAGCTTTTCATTGACAATGAATATTGCATAATATATAATATATGCGATACAAAAAAATGAAAAAGTTTATTTTTCTCGTTTTCTTTTAATAAGTTTTTAAAGGTTCATGGGGAGTTAATTTGTATCAATGTGGGATATAGCATAAAGTTTTGCTTTTTATATATCGGCAGAGCTTATGCGTATGTTTTAAGACTTTAGATGCTTGAAATAGTTGCGCTCAATTCGCAACCGATGTCCCGTGTCAAAAGTCTTTTTTTATTGATTTTCGATTATTGTGGGGAGAGAGGATCTGTTTGTGGAGAAAATAAAGAAATTATTTAATATAAAATGGACGCTTGTTTTATATGATGCAATTTTGTATTTAGCTTCATTTGCAACGGTGTACAAAGGGAACATAATAAAAAACTTAATAATGGACTGCCAATC
>ERZ773183.535-NODE-535-length-43263-cov-3.716094_pt1 | contig 43263 bp, 29 predicted proteins | sample MGYA00580532_ERZ773183 | MGnify/ENA primary metagenome ERZ773183 (study PRJEB29015, sample SAMEA2737791) | human gut metagenome | biome: human gut; feature: human-associated habitat; material: faeces | place: China | collected 2012 ...
AAATGAAAAGTCCTATAAATAAAACTTTCATCTGGAACGGTAATCCTATTGCGATTTTTTCATCCGGAACTTTTTCCACTGCCTCTTCATAAGGAATCCTATACCCCCTTACAAGAAGCCTGTGTGTATTCACCGCATAGGGTGTACAAGTAACTAATGTAACATAATCTTTTCCCGGTACGATCGTAAGCTCCTTTGTATTTTCCGGCAGCACAGTAAGTATCTGATCCACTTGATAGGCAAATGTTTCACCGAGAACTTTAATATAGAAGATATCTCCTTTTTCCAAATTATCCAGATCCGTAAACAACAACTTAGAAGGAAGTCCCCGATGCCCGGTTAAAACTGCATGGGTACTTTCCCCGCCTATCGGTAAAGACGTCCCCTCAAAATGGCCTACCCCCGACTGAAGCACCTTTTCTTCTGTTCCGTGATAAATCGGAAGTTCTGCATTAATCTTAGGAATACGGATATATCCGATCATTCCCGACCCGTTTACATTTAACAGGCTTTGATATCTCTCGTCTACCTCTTTCTTTATAGATGAAAAAGGATCTAATAACTCAATATTTCCCAAAAGCTCTTCGTTATACTGTCTTGCTGCCTCGAGCATTTCACGCTTGTCACTTTCGCTTAACCGCACTGCGTTTTCATCATAAGCCGAAATCACTTTTGAGCCGTTCTTTTCATAAAGATAGTTGCTGACTGTCGGATATAACAGTACGGAGAATGCAATAATCAATCCTATCACGCGAAAAATATCCCCAATATAAAATTGTTTTTTCTCTGTCTTTTTTCTGCGCATCTTTATTTCATTCTCCCTGCTGTTATAACGAATGGGAAGACTGCCCGAAGGCAGCCCTCTCATCCATATGTCTGAATTATAAATGATTAAGCACGTTTTCTTCTGCTGATCACGAAGCTTACCGCAATACCGAGAATCATCACAACTGCAATCACTGTGAAAATTACAGTACCCATTCCACCTGTTTCCGGAAGAAGTGTTCCTGTAGTATTCTCAATGTCGATGATTTTATCATCCACCACCCCATCATTTTGCTTGATTGTCCAGTCATTCACATTCGTAGTATCAGATTTTGTAATTGTAATTTTAACCGGAGCTGTCAACTTGTTGTAACCGTCCGGAGCCTGTGTCTCCACTAACCAGTAGCTTCCTTCCGCAAGACCGTTTAACTTTAAGTTCATTCCTGTGCCTACTGTTGTCCCGTCACCGATAGATTCCATATCGTACATCTTATTATCGCCGACCTGTTCCGGGTCTACTGTGTAAGTACCGTTAGAACCTGTAACTGCGATTGCATTCTGATTATTGTTTGCATCCTCTTCGCTTCTATAAAGACGGAATATTGCACCCGCAAGGTAGCTATTCTGCTGATCTTTGATTAATTTGTGAATCTGTACCGGATAAGTTGGTGTTGTTACTACGTCCGGTGTTGTTGTAGTTATGTTATCCGGATCGTTACCATACTCTAAGTGAGCGCTGTTGTTTGTCTGTACTACGGCATCAGCATTAACTTTTGCATAGTATGTTACTGTAAATTCCTGACCCTTACTATTCTGATTGTTTCTAATCCACTCAGATAAATCCAAAGTCATTATGCGGTTATTTTCTCCGCTTAATGTAGCTGCCTTTGTCTCAGCCTGGCCTTCACCAATCTTTACAGATACGTTATAGGATGTGCCTTCCTGTGCTGTACCAACTGCATCTTTTACAAAATCAAGACCTTCTGTCAATGTATCGTGGATTTTATATGTATACTTATCATATCCTGTTGTATCCGGAATTGTTCCTTTAATCGTATAAGTTACAACCTGTCCGATTTCAACAGTTGTAGCATTTGCTGTTTTGTCAATACTTGGAGCCTGACCTTTCAGGTTCACAGTTACGTCAACGTCATCTACAGATACGAGAGATGACTGAATCTCTTTTGTTCCTGTCTGATATACCAGGTAGTAACCATAGTCTAAGTTTTCAAACTTATATTCTGTAACCTCGCCTAATTTTTTGGAAGTTCCAGTTTCTGCCGTTCCTGCTTTCAATGCAGCTGCTGTAAAGTCATTTGCGAATTTCTGAATTCCTGAAGGATTTTCCTTATACTCAGCAAGTTTGTTATATAATTGTTCACTTGTTGCTTCCTTCGATAATCCTAAAGCTGTTGCGATTGCATTTTTATAGTCCGCATTGACTGTATAAGCATAATGTGTATCGCTTACACTCAAATCAAAGAGCTTATAGACTTTAATTGTCTGACCCTTTAACGTGTTTCCTTCATTGACGTTTACTGTCAAATTTCCTGTTTTTATTCTGTCTGCGGCAAAAGCAGTTGTTGCCATTGCCAGTGTCATGATGGCTGCTAAACACAATGCCATCATCTTTTTGATTGAGTTTTTTACTTTTCTCATTCTTTGTGTCTCCTTTTCTTTTTGTTCTTTATTATTTATAGCTACTCTGACTTCTTGTGCTTTTTCTCTTCCTGTATTCCGTAGCTGTCACTAAGCAAAGAAGCAGAACACCTAACGTGTAGAGCAAAGCTTTTCCCATTCCTCCTGTTTCCGGAAGAAGGCTGTCAAACCAGTTTTTCGTATTTGTCACCGTAATACTGTATTGACGATCGCCTTTGTAAGTTATTTCTGTTGTATATCCGTCCACTTTCATCTCGCTGACATGATATGTGTAATAATATTTCTTTCCATCCGTGCCAACATGATATGCTGTATATTCAGCTCCCGTAAGAACCTTTTCCCATATGTCCGATGTTTGTGCATCTTTTTTTGTCAAAATAACTTCTTTATTGAAGTTTGTATCTACAACCGGTTTTCCGTCTTTTTCATAGCTTCTTGTAATGTTAAAGATGACCTCATTCGGACGATCTTTTTCCTCGTCCCTTTTCCAAACCTTTTTCAGACGAAGTTCAATAAGATCCTTACACGGTCTTGAACATCCGGCGCTTCCTCATTGCCACCCGGTTCTGTCGGGCTGCTTGCCGTATTGTTCATCAGAACAGCCATCGCGCCGTCCTCCTGATAAACATTGACAGGTATTTGCCCTGCGCTGCCGCTCATCATAGCGTCTTTCAGATCGGTAAACTTCACAACTTTGTCTTTCGTCATATGCCGGATTGTATATACATTCTTCCATGCATCAGATGTTTCGTAGTTGTGCTGAAGTTCCTTGCCCGATTTACCAAACAGCTTCTCATATGCGGTATCACCATTACGATAGATCCGGTAATAGTTTTCATTGCCTTCAATGCCTTTCACATCGTTAAATTCCCAGTTGGAGTTCAGACTTGACTTTCCGGTAAACGGTCCGGTCAGATCCTTTGCACCTCGGATAACGTCTGCAAAGAACATGTTGTTGTTCTCAAGTAAGCCTTCGTTATTCCATCCGACGAAACCTCCGGCAATACCGTATTGACCTGTGCCGTTGGCATTGTTTCCGGCGCCGCCTCCATAGACGTCATAACCGTCTGCAATACCTGTCACTGTACATTTATCAATCTTTGTACGATTTGCCTTTATGAGTGAAATATTGATTTCATTTTTCAGGCTTTCTTCATCGATCGTACCGCTCTCTGAGCAGTTGATCTCAATCTTACTGTCTCCGATATAGATGGTTGCAAGACTCTTATCCTCTGCTAAGCCAACCTTAATATCCAGTCCAAGCAGATTCAGAGATACCAGTTTCCCATCATATAAAGCATCAATTTCAATAATGCCTAAATCAATTTTAATTACCTGACCTTTTTGAAGTTCATCTAACCAAAGCGCCTTCAAAATCTGATTCACAACCGTCACTAATCCTTTAACCAACTCGGAATCCAGATTAATATTTGCAAGATAAGCAAAGGTTGTCTTTCCTGCGAACCCTCCGGCGATCTGACCACTTGTCACCTGTTTTAACCCGGTGACTTTATTTTCTGACAATCTTCCAAGATCTGCATATCCGGTAAATCCTCCAGCGATTTCTGATTTATTTTTCTGGTCTATCGTATTATTACTGTGTACAGTAAAGCCTTCGTTGACACCTTCGACACTGCATCGGTCTACATGAGAACCGAATACATCCATTACACCTGCACCTGCGCTTAATAAATCACCCAACGCACCTAAATTGTCCAAATCGACCGTACCACTCTTTCCGAGATGTCCGATAAATCCTCCGGTGTAGTTCATACCGTTGACCTTGCGAAGATTTGTCACTTTGGAATCTTTGACAGAACCGTTAAGCAATGCGCCTCCGAATCCTCCGGCTGAACCCGAATAAACAGGATCGTTGACATATTCTGATTTTTTACTGTCTCTTGCCTGCACTTCCAGTCCTGCTTCCGCCGAACCCGACACATCGGAATGATAAACATAACTTCTAAACGTATCTAATACGCTCGTTCCTCCGAGAGTCAATAGGGCGCTCAATATACTTGTATTCCCATTACTTACTTGCAATATTGCAGATACATCAGCCAGTCCCAAAAATCCTCCGGCGTATTCTCCGCCTGTCACACTTCGGATATTTACTACATGCAAGCCACTATTCGGATCATCTTGTTTTCCGATCACTGCTCCGTTGATCTCTCCCGCGAAACCACCTGCCGCCTTTGCATAAGCAGTATGATCAGAGTCGTTTGTATACGAACCATTCACAATGATTCCCCAGTCATCCCACGCTTTGACATCTGCGCCTCGCACTGTAGAAATAGTTGCATCTAATAACCGTGCAAGATCTCCCGGAGTTCCTATCAGATACTGAAGCAATCCGCCAAGTAATCCTTCACTGCTTGCCGTGTCTAAATTCGCTGCGCTTGCCGGATCGATCTGTCCTGCAAATCCGCCGATTGCTTTCGTACCTTCCACTTTTCTCAAATTAGCCACGAAGCATCGCTTATTATTCGGATCAGGTACGGCATCTGTTGCACTGTACGTATTCGCTTTTTCAGACCAGTTGCCCCAGATCTGTCCGCCAACCATATGACCGACATACCCTCCGGCATAACCGACTTTTTCTATTTTCAAAGTTGAATCCTTAACCGGGATTCCTGTTGCCTTCACCGTCATTCCTGACTGGAAACCTGTAATATCCGAATTTCTTATAATCGGAACGAAAGTCTGCACGGCGCTGATAGAATTTGCAATATCCAAACCAATCAACTCTACTTTTCCGACTTCTGCAACGCCGCCGGTTTTCATTTCTCCGGCAAATCCTCCGGCGCTCTTGTATGCCATCACAGATTTCGCATCCCATGCATGAGCATTGGTAACCACTCCTGCTTTCATGCGTCCGACGTAGCCTCCGGCTACGCCTGCTTCAATATCCTGTGTGCCGACGCTCGTTCTGCCCGCCTTAACATTGTAACCATAGGCATATTGTGTGATTAATGCCTGTAACTGTTCTTCATTCTCAACAGGTGTACTTGTGAACTGATCTCCGTAAACACCGTTGTTGCCGACAGCCTCCGCCCACTTGTTCCATGTGTCCATATCCACTTTTCTAAGCGGTCCGTAAACGGCTGTGTTCGTTTCTGTCGGATAAACAGCTCCGAGAAGACTTAACACATTACTTGTTTTCAGTAAGCCAAACAGAAGCTGTAAGTTTCCTGTTCCTGCCAGATCCGCCGTTTCCATCAATCCGGTAAATCCTCCGGCAAACTCGCCGCCGTAGACCGAACGAATACGAATCGTGGCACATTCCTTCCCGCCGCCTTCTGCCGCATATCCTTTAATTCTTCCACCATGGTTATAACCTACATAGCCTCCGGCAAGACCTCTCACACACTGGGTGTCAGTGATGCCGTCGGCACGAACCGCGCCGCCGCAAGGCACGCTGCTCGTCTGACTGTCTTCTATAATCGGAATGAAAGACTGCACCAGACTGGCAAGACTATCTGTTACATTTAACAGTCCATCTAAAATACCGGCATCTTCGATTACGGAAGCAACATTTCCCGGTTCCATGATACCGGCATAACCTCCGGCTGCCTCGCGTCCGATAATATAGTTGAATAAATTCGCATCACTGTTTTTGATGATGGTACCGGACATTTCTCCGATAAATCCACCTGCTTTTCCTAACTTCTGATTCTTATCATCTCTGCCATCTGCCAGTACGGAATAACCGCCGACACATCCGTTGACATCGGAGTTTTCAATGGTAGACGCCACTACATCCAGCGCCTTCAAAAGATTCGTCAGCTCGATGTTCCCAAGAAGCTTTAATCCGCCTCCGACTGCTGCCGCGGAATCAATATCCACACATCCTGCATAACCTCCGGCGTATTTTCCACCTTTGACTGCATATTGTGAATTCGTTCCGAAATAGCTGTCTCCATTTGCAGATTCCAGACTATCGCCCGGCGGCGTCACCTTTGTATGCTTTAAGGATGTCACATCCGAATCTTTAATCTGCACACCGCCGCCATATCCAAGATAACCTCCCGCATAGCTGTCTGTATCCGTCGCTTCTACAGTAAATCCTTTTTCTGTCGACTTCACGCCCGCCGATTGAATGATCGGGATGTAAACTTGAAGTACATCGAGCAGCTGACCGATATCAAGGTTTAAAATACCACCAAGAAGATTCAGTCCATTTGAAGAAGCCGTTGCCCCTGCGTCAACTTTTCCGGCAAAGCCTCCGGCGTGAGATTCACCCTTGACTTTTTCCAGACCATAAACTGCATAAGCCTCTGTCCTTGTACTGTTATCGACCTTACCGCTTTGCATTTCTCCAAAAAATCCGCCGGCATAATCAGCCTTGACCTGAGGTTCTTCATTAGCTGAGCAAAATGTAACGGTAGTATTTGTATATTGAGGTATCAAATACGGAACTAAATCTAACAGCCCGCTGACATTTACAATTCCGGGAAGTTTCAATGCTCCGTCTTTGTCTTCCTGGGCCAGACCTGCCAGCCCGCCTGTGTGGCTTCTTCCCACAAAGCCTCCGGCATAACCTTCTTTATTATCTTTTGCAGCTTCTGCATAAACTGCCTTCAGATTTGTCACATGTGAATCTGCAATTTGTACCCCTTCTGCTTCGGAAATAAAGCCTCCGGCAAGAGTAGATTCGCCTTCCGTTATCTCAACCTGTCCACTGGCTTTGATGACTGCGCCGTTCTCTGTTCCGCTCACAGATACATTGGAAACTTTTGTGGCAACACCATCAACCAGACTAAGTAAGCTGTCAACTTTAATCAATCCCAGGCCCAGAAGATCCAGACCGCCTTCTTTTGCAAGACTGCCTGTTCCTGCCCGTCCGGCAAACCCGGCGGCATAATTTCCGGCAGTCACAGATTGAATACCTTCAATTTTAATCTGCTCTGCTGTTCCTCCAAGCATTAAACCTGCTCCGCCGGAAGCATACTTATTCGATGCTTCGATTTGAAGATCATTACCACCTAGATCTACATTCGATACGAAAGATAACTTCCGATTCCCAGTGTATCGTTCAATACGCCGACCGCATCAGCTACAGTAACTGCTCCTGAAATTCCGCCTGCATAATTATTTGCTTTTACAAAACTTACCCCTTGTATCGTATTTTTCTCAGTTCCAGAGGATGTGATCTGTACGCCGTCTCCCTGTCCGATCAGACCGCCGGCATAATCTGCCGCTGCCTGAACACTAAAGTTTGTTCCACTGACAGAACTTCCTTTTATTTCAGAAGGCTGTGCACCGCTTAAGGAAAGAAGCACACCTAGTTCTTCTTCATTTCCCGAAGCAAGTAACTGTTCCAGTAGTTTTGATACAGATTGCAATAAAGTATCATTTTGTTCATCGTTTGAACCTACGGCCATTCCATAGCCCAACGTAGCTCTTCCCGCAAAACCTCCGGCATATTGATTGGCTTTAACCAGTTTCACTCCCGAAACATTTGATTCGATGCTGCTACTATTTGCCATTACGCCATTAAAACCTCCGGCATAACTATCTGTCGCCGTAACTGAAAGGTCGCTTGCGTCTACATGACAATTTCTCTGTGTAGAACGAATATCAAACGTTTTGATTTCCGCTCCCAGATCACTTAATAATCCTTTAACCTGTGCATCTTTTTCGATTCCGGCAAAGCCTCCGGCTCCGATATCTGCCACTACCTGATTCAAACCGGTTACAGAACAGTTATTTATATCTGTTCCTGTCTGGCTTCCCACAAATCCGCCGTTGTAATTGACAGTTTCTTTCCCCGTTCCTGTCGTTCCGATCGATCCCTCTGAAAGAGAAACACTGCTGTTTTGGATCAGTGGCTTATAATAGCCATTCGGCAATAACTGTCCAAGAGGAACATCATTTTTCAAAAGAATCGTAATCAAATCTCCCAGTCCCACGCCCGGAAGAATATTCAGCAAGGTTGATAATAGCTCTACGACTCCCGCTGTCACATTTCCGAGAATATAGGTTGCTTCTCCTGATGTATATCCGACAAATCCTCCTGTCATTCCTTTTACATTCGTTACAGAAGCGTTGGTTACCGTACAGTTTTCAACAGAAACATCCCCTACAATACGTCCTGCAAAGCTTCCGGTCGCAAACATATCCGGACTGCTTTGCTTTAATGTCAATAAGTCTTTAATGACATCTCCCAGTTTTAAGTTTCCGATTACCGGAACCAGTCCTTCAAGGATTCCACTTATCAGATCCAGAATTCCACCCAACAATCCACCCAGCACTTCCAACAATCCTTCTACTAATGATTTTGGATCATTATTTACTGTCACAGATTGATTATTAACTGTAACTTGATCTAAATGGAGGTTTTTTACTCCCGCCTTCCCCGCAGACTCGAAACCACCATTCCCACTTTTTTTCATTTCATTAGAGATCGTTCCGAAAAATCCAATTCCGCTGTCTTTTTGGATATCCAGTTCCCCTGTCTGATTCACTTGAATATTACTAATGGTAGGCACGCTGCCCTCCTGCATATTCAGGCGTCCTTCCATTTTTCCCGAAAAGTGAAGCGGTGTCCAGTCATCCTCTTTTCCGTCGGAATATTCTCCCTGCAATAAATCAATATCTCGAAAAATAATATAATTGGCATCCGGAGAATATTTTAGCGATTTTAATTCATTGCTTGCTTCTGATAGAGAAGGATAACTTTGAACGTTGTTTTGATTAAATTCCTTATCCACGATAACAATATCATCTGTCCGCTCACCGATAAGACCTGCTAAAAGATCCCCTAATATCGGTATATCAAACAAAGGTCCTAACAGTGCATGTAAAATGTCACCAAGCAGCTCTCCCAGTGGTCCAAGCAAGAATCCAACTAATCCTTCTTTATCATATTCGATATTCATCAAACCTTCTGTTTTGTTTGTATTTGCTTCTGAAAAATAGATGAAATCTTTTTGTTCAATTCCACTTTCTCCCAAAGCCTCACCTTGTTTTAGATTGAAGTCGGCATCGCCGGGATAATATGGGGTATATGTTATTTTATCATCCCACGGCCAAGGCAGGTCTACTATGGATTTCACATACAGCATTGGGGTTACTTGCATATACTGATTGCCTTTTTCTTTAGGCTTCGCATCTTGTCCGATTGCTCTAAGCTGCCATTCGTTTCCGATAAGTATATATGGCTCTCCTTCAACTTTGGTATAAACCTGACCAAGATACTCACGCCCTCCAAGCTGTCCCGCATCTGCCTGAACCGTTGCTTCTTTCTTAATCTTTTCCGCCTTTAGTTCCGGCATCTGTTCTGTAAAGGACGGACTTAACACATAATTATGTTCTTTGCTGTAAGTCAGATATTCCTGCGCCGCTTCCGCGCTCTCATCTGCCAAAGTTCCGTCTTTATACAGAAGCTGACCTATTCCCACTTTTTCAGGGATCATATCATAAGACATGATCGGTTCTTCCGCCGAATTTTCCGAAGCGATCAAGAGAAGCTGATAGTTATTGTAAACATAAACCGTATCGCTTTCTTTATCATACAACGGAGCATCCTCTTTCGGAGCTTCTGCAAATGTTCCGGTAAATCCCTCCGGCAAAGTCCACATCGTTTTCGCAGTCAGCGGGATTTCATTCATCAGCATGTAATCCGCATCTGACGCATATGTAACCGCATTTCCGCCGTCAACAACTTCTTCGCCTGTGCCGAACAGTTCTTTCTCTGTATCGTTCATCCGTACAGAACTTCCTGTACCGATCGCCTGAAGCTGTTCGATGTTGTAAATCTTAATAATGCCGTTTTCATATAAATCTGCGTCTTCTGACTGCTGATCCGATGACGGATCTGTCTGTCCGTTTTCTGCCGAACCTGACTGATCTCCTGACGGCTGAACTGCCTGTCCGTTTTCTGCCGAACCTGACTGATCGCCTGACGGCTGATCTGTCTGTCCGTTTTCCATCGAACCTGACTGATCGCCTGACGGCTGACCTGTCTGCCCGTTTTCCATCGAACCTGACTGATTGCCTGACGGCTGATCTGTCTGTCCATTCTCTGTCAGCTCTGACTGCTCACCCGACGACTGAACGATCTGTCCTTCTTCTGACACGTCTGACTGCATCGGCATTTTTGCTTCCTGCAGCTGCTGTATGAGCTGCATATCGATCGGCGGCCCTTTCGCTATTCCCTGCGCCGAAACAGTCACCGTCTGCAGCAATACAGAAAATACCAACAGACATGCAGTTCCCTTTTTCCATATTTTCCACTTAAATAATTTTTTTATGTCTCTATTCTTCACTGTCTTTTTTTCACGCTCCCTCTTGTTCCAAAATTTCTTTCAATGAAATACTGAAAAATTGGGTCTCTAATTTTTCCTGAACTTTTGCGTAATATCTTCGCACCGCACAAAAATCTACCGCCTTTCGACTACAATAAGCATCATCCTCCAGACATCGGTTTATTTTTGTCGTGCTTTCCATAAGGCGTATCACATCTCCCAATGTAATATCTTTTAAAGTCTTATTAAGTCGATATCCGCCTCTGGCTCCCAGATCTGCGGAAATATATTCTGCCTTTTTCAGTTTTGAAAGCACTTTCTCAAGATATCCTCTTGGAATTCCCATTTCATTCGATATCTCTGTAGCGGAAGCAATCTTTTTACATTGCCCCAGATATAAAACAGTTCTGATCGCATAATCTGTTGTCACGTTAAGCTGCATAGTCCGCCTCCTCATAAGTTATATACAAAATAAAAAAACGACCTCCATGTGAAAGAATGCCGCCATCATACTTACAATATATAAATCTCTTTTTATATAATACCTCTCAGGTAGGTATTATATTTTTTAACATAACAAATGCCCACATATCTGACTATGTAGGCATTTAAAAGCTTTGATCGCTGAATTCTTTCCTCTGTTCTATTTTTATACTACAGTAAAATTATACCCCCCCATGAAAAATTGTCAAGTTTTCGCCCTCAATTTATGTAAAATAATTTATTTTTTCCTACTATTCCACTTTTTACTTATACGAAATGTGAATTTTGTATATTTTTCAGTTTTTTTACATTTTCTTTACAAAATTTAAACCTGTATCACAGTCCCCACACATCTCCCTTAAAATATAAAAACTCTCTTTCCCACCTCAACACAGGAAGGTCATATGCATTTCCTTCCTTATATAAAATGCAAAAAGAGAGTTTTCATATGTTATATTATTTTCGGTTCTTTTTTATAAACAATAAATCTTTAAATTCATCTAAAGCAATCTCTTTCCCTGCCCTTTTCAAGCGCACGACTTCCAACACTTCGGAATAACGTTTTTTCGTCAGAGGGTTTGTTGCCATTGTCACAATGGACAGCAGCAGACAGACAGAAGTTCCTATTACAAATATATTATGAAACCCTTGAACTGTCTGCATACTTTGCACGGATACCGCCGGATTATATCCGACATAATCTATAATCATCCCTAAAACACTGACGCCGGACGCAGCGGCTAATTTCTGGGATACGGTTGCCATAGAATAAAACAACCCTTCCCGTCTTTCACCGCTCATCAATTCATCGACTTCTACGCAGTCAGAAATCATGGCATAAATAACCTGATACAGTGCGTTTAACCCAACTACGAGAATGCTCGTCATAATGATCGGCGCTGCGGTTGAACCCGGCTTTAAGAAGAACAAAGGGAACACGATCATACACAAAAGCCAGATTCCCATAGAAATCGTCCATGAAACAACTTTTGAATATTTCGTAGACCAATGATCTATCGGGAAAACCCAAAACAACGCTACGATCCACATAATGATATTCACAAGGGATACCTGCGTGTCGTTCAGGTTCAGGTTATATCTCAGATAATATACCAATACTCCGAGAAAAATCGCCTGTGCCAAAATTGCAAATATAAACGCAATCGTTAAATGAAGAAACGGCTTGTTCCGAAGAGGACCTTCCAGCATTTCTTTTATGGAATAAGATTTTTTTGTAATAATATCTTTATTTTCGTATCCTTCACTCGCCTTATAACCGATCCAGATACTAAGCGTACAGATAATGCCGAAAAATGCAAAACATACGGACCAAGCTTGTCTGCTGCCGCCGACAACAGGCTCTAAAAAATCGGTATATGCCATGATCCCGCCGCCGATTGCCACTCCGATGATCGCCCAAAACGTTCTTATTGTAGCCAGCTTACTTCGCAGGTCATAGTTATCGGTAACTTCGCCGCTTAAGGAAGTATACGGAACGTCGATCAAAGTCTGAAATGTATAAAATAACAAAGCAACTATAATAAAATAAATTTTCTGCTGAATTTCAACAAAATCCCATGCCGTAAACAGTAGCCACGTTACAATTCCAAACGGAATCGCACATACTAATAAAAACGGTCTTCTTCTCCCTTTACGGGGATCGCGGTTATCTGAGATGATTCCGACCAAAGGATCTGTAACAGCATCCCATAAAGTTCCGATCGTCATGATCAGACCCGCGAATTTTCCTGACAATCCGACAATATTTGTAAAAAAATACAAGCCATATGTCGTAAACATGGTAAATGTAAAAAGCGTTGCCAAGCCGGGCAGTCCATATGCTATCGCCCTTGCAGGTGACATCCTTTTCATCTTACTTGCCTTTCTTATTTTCTTTTTTCATTCCTGCCACAGCAAATGAGAACGGCTCAATAATCCCCATCAGCCTGTCTATGATCGGTCCGTATGCAACAACTGCGATCAATGTTCCGATTCCCCATGACGATCCTAACGCCACTCCGATTACAAATAAGATTGCATAAGATATGATCAGACCGATTCCGTAACTCTTTTTAACAAGATCAGCCGCCATAAACGCAAATATATCGGATGTCTGATATCCTAAACCGATCGGGATATAATAAGCCAATGTCAAAATAATAATGATCGAACCTATTAAAATACACGCTATTTTCAGTCCGACACTCATTTCCGGAGCTGTCGGCAGCATCGGTGCAAGAACGTCTAACCAGAAATTTTCAAAAGGTCCTATTAAAAAGCACCATGCAAGAGTTCCTAAATGTACCAAATCTCTTCTTACAAAGAAAAATACAAAAAACATGATTCCTTCAAACACAAGAGCAACAGTACCAAACTGAACGTGAAATACATTTGATAACCCAATCTCAAATGTTGTCAGCGGATCACATCCCCATTCCGGCCAAACCAAAAGCGCTACTCCAAGAGCACAGATGAAAATAGAAGGGATAATTGCGAGCAGCCTTCTGGCATAACTCCAGATTTTTTTCGCATCCATTATTCTTCCTCCCACTGTACCGCGATCGCTCTTACAGGCGAACCGTCGCATCCTATAAGTTTCATCGGCAGTGCGATAACATACGGACGTTCAAAATCGATCTGATCAAAAAATGCCCAGTTTTCTCCGATCATCAATCTTTTTTCAGAGAACAGATCGTGTACCGGAAATTCCGTTCCACCAGTCTGATCCGCATTGATCGTATCAATTCCGATAAAGCGAACCCCATTATCAACTAAATATTTTGCTACATCTCCGTTTACATATGGATGGTGGAAAAATTCATCTGTACCTCTTGTTTTATACCAGTTTGTATTAAAAAGAACGATTTTTCCTTCACAAATTTCTTCTTTATACGGTTCGATATCTTCTAATGTAATTGCTTCGTCAGCCTTTTTATCCGTTACTCTTACAACAACAGCTTCTCCCAAGAAGAAATCTAATTCCATATTATCGATCGTTTCACCGCTGTTTGAAAAATGATACGGCGCATCTACATGAGTACCGGTCTGTGTTCCCATTACCAATGTAGATAGATTGTAACCTTCGTTTTCCAGTGTAGTAGCAACTGTAACAGACGGTTCCGGATCTCCCGGGTATATCGGTGTTTCGGCAGTAAATTCCCATGATAAATCTACAATCTTTTTAATTTTTCTCATAATCTCATATCCTCATTATTCATTGTAAGCTTTTTTTAACAGCTCCAAGTAATCTTCTTTCGTAATTTTTCTGGCATTGTCATTTGATAAAACATTGTTAGCAGATCTTTCCGCGATCGCCTCAAATCTCTCTTCCGTGATTCCTTTGATTTCTTTAATTGTAGGAATGTTTAATTTTCTGTTCAAAGCTTTCACATATTCTACCGCTTTCAATGCGTATTGCTCGTCAGACATACTTTCTTCTCTTTCGATTCCCATTGCATCCGCAATATCTGCAAACCGCTCAGGACATGCCGGAATATTAAATTCCATGATATATGGCAGAAACAGTGAATTTGCCACACCGTGCGGCGTATCAAACCAAGCGCCTACTGTCTCGGCAAAAGCATGTACCGCTCCGACATTTGAAGAAATGAACGCCATACCGCCGATCGTACTTGCGATCATCATGTTTCTTCTTGCTTCTCTGTCTTCGCCGTTCTCGTATGCTTTTTCCAGATTCTCTGCGATCATAGAAATCCCTTTCAGCGCCAGAGCATCTGTGATCGGCTGATGTAACTGAACCGTATACGCTTCGATACAATGTGTTAAAGCGTCGACACCGCATGCCGCAGTTAAAGATTTCGGCAGTCCGATCGTAATTTCAGGATCACAGATCGCTAAGACAGGAATCATATGAACAGGATCTCCGACTGTCATTTTGTACTGTCTTTCTGTATCTGTTATAACGGCACACCATGTCACTTCTGCTCCTGTTCCCGAAGTAGACGGAATGCAGATCAGCGGAAGTATATTTGTATCCAATTCCGTATCTCCCCACTCTACAGTGGATTTTCCGTTCGTGACAACCGCGCCGACAGCTTTCGCCTGATCCATCGCAGATCCCCCGCCTAACGCGATCAGTGCATCAACATGATTCTTTTTCGCAAACTCTGCCATTTCGTCACAATCTTCCGCTCTTGGATTCGGCTTCACATTCGTCAGCAAAAAGTTTTCGATTTTCGCATCATCCAAACTTTTCTTTAGTTTTTTATAATGCTCGGAAGACGCTAAAAACGGATCTGTAATAACCAACACTTTTCCAAAACCAAGATTCGCACATTCTTGTCCTGTCGTTTCTATTACTCCATACCCTTCTATAATACGTGTAGCATGAAATAAATTATTAACTTCCAACATACTTTTACTCCTTTTCTGTTTCTATACGTATTATTATATGGTATATTGTTACTATATACTCAAGCCTATTTATAAAATTTCCATTTTACGCAGGAAAGGATTGCTATTATGTACGAAAATCTATTAAATCCAAATGAATTTTCCAGTATTTCAGGAGTTTCCAAGCAAACTTTACTTTTTTACGAAAAGAAAAATGTATTTAAACCGATATTTAAAAATGAAAAAGGATTCCGATTTTACAGTTTAGAACAACTTGATATTATAGTAACTATACAGGCCTTACAGACAATCGGCTTGTCTCTCAAAGAAATTCAGAATTATATAGAAAACAGAAACGCCGACTTGATCTATGATCTATACAGCAACAGAATGATCCCTCTGAAACAAACAGTCAATAAATACAATCGGACAATAGAGATGATGCACGTAAAACTTGATCTGATAAATAAGGCGAAGTCTGTCTTATTAGATACGATTTATCTCGAATACAGACCCGCCATCCAAATTGTTAAAAGTAAAGAAATCCCCGCAGATGCAAGCGATACACTCCAATATAAAATCTTAGGAGAACATATGGCCTACCGCAAGGAAAAAGACTACAGCTTAGGACATGCGGTCGCCGGAATCGTAGATATGAAAACAGCGCTGAATCCGAATATCAATAAAACTCAATATAAATATTACTATACAATCCTTCCGTCAGATCACGATGAAAAAGATTATGACATTATTGAAAGCGGAACTTATATCGTAATGTATCATAAAGGTCCGTATAACCAAACTTATCAAGCTTATCCTTTTATGATAGATTATGCCGGAAAGAACCATTTTGAAATCGAATCTATGATCTACGACGAAAGCTTAATAGACGAAACTACGGAGTCAGATCCCGCAAACTACATTACTCAGATATCCATTAAAATAAAAGAAGTAAAGGGGTCAGATTAAGACCCTTTTACTTTCTTCATATGATGAAACAACATAATCCGCTTCGCTTACGTCCTGACCGTTCCCTGAACCGGTAAATGCCGCGACTTCGATCCCTGCCTGTTTCGCGGCGTGAATGCCGACAGACGAATCTTCAAACACAAGACACTCCTGCGGCACAGCGCCTAATAATCCCATCGCCTTTAAATAGCATTCCGGATCAGGCTTTCTCTCGGCACACATATCGCCGCAGACGATCACATCAAACAAGTCCGTCATCTGCATCCGATTCAGTCCCATAATAATAAGACGGGTTGCAGTAGAAGATACGAGCGCGGTTTTCACTCCGCTTTGTCTCAGCCCTTGTATCAGCGGAACAATTCCGGGAATCGGAGCAATATTTCCGTTTTCATATGTATTTCCAAGTTCTTTTCGTCTCCGTGTAAGCTGCTCTACTGTCACTTTGCGAGGCGCCCGCGACAGGAATTCTATAAGAAGTTCCTGATCATGCGTACCGATCAACCTCTGCTTGTCTTTTTCCGTCAGCTCAACTCCGAACTCTTTCAGTGCAAGACCGAGATAATGACTGTTGCTTTCTTCCGTATCTGCAATTACACCGTCAAAATCAAATAAAACATATTTTTTCTTCATAACCGCTCCTTTTCCGATCCCCGATTGCTTCTGATCTATTTTCCTTACTTTCCCTATGGAATATCAGGCGAATAAATGACGCGCTTCTTCCTGGATTTTTTTGATTTCTTCTTCTGAAAGATCGCAAAAATCACTGTTTTCCATAGAACATCCCGAATCCTGAACATAAACCATCTTTGTATCTTTCTGTGTGATCGAATAGAACCAACATTCTTTCGGAACATTATAAACTTTTCCCTTTTCCATAAGTGTCAGTTCTGTTTCAAATTTTCCGTCCTTTCTTTCTGCCGTGATCAGAATCGCTTTTCCGTTTACAAGGATAAACTGTTCATCTGTCGTATGATGAATCTCCAGGTGTTTCAGTCCTTCGATATCATTATCCGGCTTCCAGTTTTTAATGCTTACAAGCCATTTTTCATTCGTATATACACATTTGATTCCTTCTTCTTTGTTTTCATATACATTCGGTCTCATTTTTTCCTCCGTTATTATACTATATTTTTCATTATTTTTAACTGGTTGATCTCTCTTTTACAGTTATCTTTTTATAGCTATCCTTTTTATCTTTTCTTTTATCCTTTTGTATCTTACCTTTGGATCTTTACACAGTTGTCTTTCCCAAGATCGGAACTCCGTATCCGAAAGCTCCTTCTAAAGCACATACTTTCGCCGCAAATACCGCGCCTTTTCCCATTGCCGTCTGAAGTCTTTTTGCCATTTCTTCATCTGTTCCCTCAACGATCTTTCCTTCCTTTGACGTTTCAAGAAGCGAACATAAAAATGCTGAGAAATAAGAATCTCCTGCTCCCATTGTATCGATCACATCGTCGGCGTGTACTGCAGGCGCATATAAGATCTTATCATTATAAAGAACGTAAGATCCGTCTTCTCCAATCGTTCCGAGAACAACTTTCACTCCGTAAGACTGTGCTTTTCTCATTTCTTTTTCCCGCTCTTCATCTGTCAAATGCGCGCACGACATAATCGCAACTGTTACATACGGACATATTTCTTTCAAATACTCGTCTGTCCAACGAGTAGAAAAATCATATGCAACCGGAACGCCCGTCTGATATAAAACAGGAAGTTCTTTTTCAATATAAGAATTCAGATTTGTGTAAATAAGATGAAAACCTTTGATATACTCTAAATCTTCTTTTGTAAATCCGAAATCATGCTCTTTTGCGATACCGCCTTTATTTGAACCTAAAAATACTCTGTCAGTTTCTTTCAAAGTTACAAGAGCGAATCCATTTTCACCTTCATAACGACGGCAGTGACTGTCATCAATTCCGATTTCTTTCAACGTATCCTGAACACAAGCTGCCACTTCATCATCTCCGTATTTTCCAAGATACGCAGACTCCATATTGTTCATCTTTACATAAACACATGTATTAACGCACTGTCCGCCCGGATACATCTTTCCTCTTGACAAATATTTATCACATACGTTATCTCCAACTGCAATAATCTTACAATGCTCCATCTTTCCGATTCCTTTCTTTTCTGACATTTTCTGCAACAGATCGCCTAATCGAAACTGTCACCGCTGAATTGTTACTCTTTTTTCATGCCGTATTTTGTTTCTTTGTTTTCCGGCATTTCACGATATCTTTCGCTACTTATAAGGATTGAACTGCTGTATAATCTCTGTCGCACGTTGTCTTCCGCGCCGCATGCACTGCATGATATCTTCTCCCAAGCTGACTCCGTATGTAAAAGCCGCGATATAAGAATCACCTGCTCCTACCGTATTTACTACTTCAACTTTTTCTGCATCCAACTTATAAAACTTCCCGTTCTCATAAGCAAGGCTTCCGTATTCTCCGAGCATGGCAACGACTGTTTTCGCCCCTTTTTCGTTCGTCTTCACCATGAAATTTCTTATATATTCGTCATCCCGATCATAAGAAAAGAATGCATAATCAAGATACGGAATGATCTCGTCGTTACTTTCCTGTTCCAAACGTTTAGAAAAATCATATACCCATATCTGCCCTTCCTGCCTGATCTCTTTTATATATCTGCCGACTTTCGCCCAACGCTCCGCATAAATAATATCAAACTGTTTTACAAATTCCAGATCATCGTCCTGAAGTTCGATCTCTTCCATCGCATTTCCTTCAAAATGCAGATGCTTTTTATCCCCGTCAACAAGATCCATTTTTGCGGCGGCTGTAGGGCGGTCGGTACGCTTTAGTATCCTCAAAGGAATTTCTCTTTCTTTTAACCTCTCTTCTAAAGCGTCGGCAAACACATCATTTCCGAGAATCGTCATTTCCGTGACATCACCGCCAAGATCTTTATAATTCAATGCAAAATCAATACTGTTTCCCGTCAGATAGTACCGATCTAGTTTATAATAAACGTCAATGCAGTTATCTGCCATCGCAAGTGTCCGTTTCATAATGATCTTAACCCCTTTCCCCGACTACATAAACCATATAACGTCTGTTTTTTATCCCATCGTATTCACAAAAATAAATATCGACTGCGTGTCCGAGTTTTAATGTGCCGTCTAAAACAGGAAATACGCAGTGATTTCCTGTCAGAAGCGATTTCAAATGTCCGGGCGCGTTTCCTCCGATCGTTCCGTAAGTCGGAAGGTAATGATTATGATGATACGGATAATCTTCAGGCGCGATCCGGTCAAGACATTCCATAAGATCTTTTTCTACACACGGAAGACTTTCGTTTACAGTGATCCCTGTCGTTGTATGCTCTGTAATTACATAGACAATTCCTTTTTCGACTCCGCTTTCTTCCACAACCTTGCGTACGTCATCTGTAATCTTGATCATCTCAAATTCTTTATCCGCACATATCGGAACTTCTTTTAGTATAAAATCCATCTCTCTCACTCCCTTCCAAGAAACCGCTCTGCATTTTCTGCATATATTTTTTCAAGTGTTTCTTCCGAGAAACCAAGACTGTCCAATCCTCTTTTACTTCTGACCGGGCGAATTCTCGGCGAACCCGAACCAAACATAATCTTATCCGCTATATTGTGTTCTACCCAAAGCGCTCCCATATCTTCGGTAAATACTTTCTTGTAAATCTGATACGGTCCGTCAAAATTCATCAGCGCCGTATTTGTATAGCAATTCTCATATTTCAAAAGCAACGCCGCCGTTTCCTGAACCCACGGCCAGCCGACATGAGAAAGACAGATGTTCACTTCGGGATATTTACTTAAAACCTCCTCAAATTCAATCGGACGGCAATATTTTGCCAGAGAGTTATTTTCCATACTCAATCCTGCCTGAAAAATGATCGGCCTTTTATATTTCTTACATATATCATACAGCACAAATAATCTTTCATCACAGGGATACATATGTAATCTTGCCGTATTGATATAAAGTCCCGCCAGATTTTGGAACTTAAACGCCTTTTCCAGTTCTTCTGCCGCCGATTCCTTTCTCGGATCTGCAGACGCAAACCCGACAAAAAACGTCGGATCACATTGTACGATCTTCTCGATCTCGTCGTTTGATATATCCGGTTCTCCCGTTTCAAACGAACAATCTGACGGAAGCAGAAATACTTTTTCAATTCCTGCCAATGCATATTGCTTTTTCAAAAGTTCGATACTTGACGGCTTCATCAAATGATAGTTCATCTGATCGCATCGCTTTTCAAAGCGCTCTTTATTTTCACAGATTGGTGAGAAAAGCGCCGGACGAATATGTGTGTCTATTACCATTTTTGTCACTTCCTCTTATTTTTCGCTTTTATTTTTCGCTTTTATTTGCCGCATTTCTTTTATATATCTCGTTTCTTATTTCTTTTGCTTCATTTTGTTGCTTTTTATTTTTTTGCTTCAATTTGTTTTCTTCTATATTGAAATTGTTTAAATTCTATGCATCATATCTTTATTATTCAAATACAAGTCTCTGAACATCTTGTAATGTTCTTTGTAATATATATGGTTCTTTTCATTCGGAACAAGTATTTTCCCTTTCGGAAGAGAATCTCTAAGCTCCGTAAAATCACGAAACCTCCGATCTCCAAGCGCCGCCATTGCAGCATCTCCGTATGCCGAACACTGATATCTTTTAGGAATACATATCTGCCTTCCGATCATATCGCATATAATCTGCATCCATGCCGCATTTTTTGTGCCGCCCCCTGCCGTAATAACGGATTTCGGCGGAAGGTTCATTTCATCAAACAAGATCATATGCTGAAGAGTCGAATATCCGACCGCTTCAAGCGCGGCTCTGTTAATCTGCTTTCTTGTATGTGTTCCTTTTAAACCGAATAGCATTCCCGATGCTTTCGCATCTTGTATCGGGCTGCGCTCTCCATAGATATAAGGAAGTATGATCAGCCCTTCCGATCCGGCTTCTACCTCTGCCGCCTCTCTTGCCATCACTGCGTATGCATTTTCACCGCCCGCTCGTTCCTTCTTCAATTCTTCCTCATAAAACGTATCCCTCACCCATCTCGTCAGCGTTCCCGCCGCATTCGTCCCGTCTCCGATACAAAATGTTCCCGGTATCGTAAATTCCTTTCCACCTTTTAAAGAACCGTTTCCGTTTGCCGACACATAATCATCAACATAACGATCAACACAGTAGTAATAAAACATAGACGAACCATACTGGAAAAATACAGTTCCCGATTCTACCAATCCTACGCTGATCGCTTCTGCAGTGGAATCTCCTGTACCGACGATCACTGGCGTACCTTTTTTCAAACCACTCTCTTTTGCCGCCTCTTCCGTCACTGTCCCTGCAATTTCAAAAGAATACGCGCACTCCGCGATCTGATCCGGCCGACAATATAAGCTACAATTTTCTTTATTTATCGTGCCGTCCCGATTATAAAGCGGACGAAACGATCCTTTTGCCAAAAACTGATCGATCACATACTTTCCGGTTAATTTTGCAGTGAGATATGAACTTCCCGTCAAAAACTTATATGTCTTTTCATACACTTCCGGCTCATGGTTTTTGAGCCACAAAATTTTCGTCGCCGTATCGCCTGTACAGATCGGATGACCGAACATTTTTTTGACGTCATCTCCATAATATTGAGTCAGCCACTTAATCTCTTCTTCCGCCCGCGAATCGATCCCGTATAATATTGCAGGACGCAGCGGATTACAGTCTTTATCTACAGGCAGGCAGTCCGTACCAAGAGCGCTCGTCCCGACACATCTGATCTCGTCAGAACGAATGTTACTCTTTTCAAGAAGAAGCCTGCATAATTTACAGAAATCTCCCCACCAGACTTTGTCCGCATCATGTTCAAACCAACCTTCCTGCGGATGATCCATTCCATGAGTTACCGAACAATCTGCAACAGGGATCATATTTTCATCGATCAACATTCCTCTCGACTCATATGTACCGATATCTATTCCCAGATAATATTCTTTCACTGTTTTCTCCTCAAAGACTCTTCTTTCACTGTTTTTCTTATCAAAGATTCTTCTTTATTGATTTTTCCTTACAATCCTTTTCTTATGTCTGCCACAATCTCCATAAATTCTCTTACACGCTCTTTATCTACCCTGCCGTTAAATACGCCGTCTTTTTTAAATGCAGTTCCCATGCAGACGCCGTCACAGTTTCCCAGTTTCTCTCTGACATTTCCGTGATTGCATCCTGTATTACAGAATACCGGAACTTTTCTCGGCTTCGCCACTTCATGCACTCTGGATAGTATCACATCGTCCGGTTCTGCTCCTGCTGCCGCTCCCGACACACATAATCCATCTGCAAAATCGCCGAACATAATGGATTTTGCAACAACCTGAACGTCTCTTTGTACAAGATAAGCATCCGCTTCCGGGTTTACTTTAAAAAGAAGTTTCATATCTTCGATTCCGAGCGCTTTTCTGTGCCGGATCGCTTCTCCGCTGTTCGAGACATATACTCCATATTCTCCCATATATGCTCCTGAAAAACAGCTTCTTCCGAATTTTGCTCCTGTTGCAGCTCCGAGATCGATCGTTGCAATCGGGTTTTTTACGACATTAACGCCAAACGGTACGCTGATCTCGTCTTTTAATTTTCCGATGATATACGCCATAGCCGAAACAACCGCGATATCCGCTACCGGCTGGTACGGCAAACTGAATTCGTTTGCAAAAAGGATTCCGTCAACGCCTCCGTCCTGCAGCGCCAGCAAGTCTTTCCTTGCGTGTTCTGTAACTGTTTTCATATCTCCGCAATATCCCGGATCTCCCGGAAGCGCGTCAAGATGCAGCAGCGCTATAATCGGTTTCTCTACTCCAAACATGTCTTGTGTCCACATAACACTTTCCTCCGTATAATATTTGTTTCTATGTTGTATTCTCCTTTATATAACAAGATTTGTAATTTATAATTAATCAAACTCGTTCGTATTTGCTTTCATCCATGCGACAATATCATCGATCGCCTTATCAGGATCGCGATAATATCTTCTGTCGCATATTTCAAACGACACCGTTCCGTCATAACCTCTGTTTTTAATCGAATCATAATATTCTTTCATCGGGAAATCTCCGTCTCCCGGAACAGTATGACCTCTGTCGTTAAAGTGAATATGCTGAAGTTTATCTCCTAGATTATCAAAATAATCATCGATCGTTTCCTTCGCATATGTCATCTGATCCATATCAACCATTCCGACGATTGACGGAGACTCGATCTCTTCCAGCATCTTTGCGATATCTTTGCTTGTGATAAGCACGTTTGTCGTCGTTACTTTTAACTCTTCCAAAAGTAACCTGACGTCTTTCTTTTCGCAATACTGCGCCAGTGTCCACAACGATTCTCTGCAGTATTTCCAACCCTCTTCTCTTGGCTGATCGAAGTATCCGAATCCGGTACTGATCTGCACACACGGACAGTCAAGAAACTGTGCCGTGTCGATTGCTCGCTGATAATACCGAATGCTTGACTCTCTTGTAAGATCATCCTGCGTACAGAAATTAACCGGATACACACAGTTTTCAGGCGTCATCGCCATCACACTTAAATGATGTGCTTCAATCTCCTTTTTCAATTCGATCAATCTTAAAAGCGGATAATCGAACAAATTAAGCTGCGGCGCCGAACAGTACAGATCGATACTGTTAAACGGTGAGCGTTCCACTTTATCAAGAAATTTTTTGATCGGATATCTTAAATAATGATAATTCATAGGCGCGAATTTCATTGCCATATTCCTCCGTTTCAATACTTAAAATTTGAAAAGACTGCCGCCCGTTCCATACGGATACAAGGCTGCAGTCTCTTTTTGCTTTTCAGCTTTCTTTCTATATTGCCGCAGCACATTGTCTTCTGACTTCTTAGAATACAACCGCTCCTATAAGAAGTGCGACTACTACTGATACGACCGTACATACAAGCCCCGGTATCATATAGCTGTGGTTCAATACAAATTTACCGATCTTCGTTGTTCCCGCCGAGTCAAATGCAAGAGCTGCAACACACTGTCCCGAAGCCGGAATAAAGTAGTTAGATGAACATGCGATCCAACCTGCCACGATTACGTTTGCCGGAAGTCCTAAGGCGATTCCGATCGGAATCATGATCATTGTTGTCGAAGACTGACTCGTTGTGATCGCACCTACGATAAATACCGCTACAATGAAAATCCACGGATACTTATTTGTCAGCGCCGACATATTGTCTGTAATAAATGACGACTGATCTCCGATAAATGTATTTACAAGCCAGCACAGACCAAATGCCAGAACAACCGCGAACATACCTGTTCTAAATACCGGCTGATCAAGAACTTTGTTGCTGTCCAGTTTTGTAAGAAGGATCATAGCCGCCGCAGCTACGAGCATAAAGATTTCGATCACTGTCGTAAGCGGAAGTTTGCTTCCGTCTGCCAGCGTCGGAACTAAACCGCTGACTGCGCCGAGAAGAACGATTCCCACCATGGCAATGAGGAAGATCGTAACGGAAATTTTTGCTTCTTTGCTGACCTTTTTCTCTTCTTTTACTTTCTTGGAGAAATCTTCGATCAGTCCTGCCTCAACACGAGCCTGAAATTCAGGATCATCCGCAAGTTCTTTTCCTTTTTTGATCACTGCGATTGCCGCAACGATCGTTCCGATCAATGTTGCCGGAACACAAACAATAAGTAATGTGAAAATATTTACTTTCGTATAATTTGTTGCCTCTGCCATAAAAGCAAGGATACCGACTGTTGCCGCCGAGATCGGACATGCCGTGATCGCCTGCTGTGAAGAAACGATCGATGCCGAAATCGGTCTTTCAGGACGAACGCCTGTCTCAATGGCGATTTCGTTGATAACCGGAAGAAGACTGTAAACGATATGTCCCGTACCGCACATAAATGTAAAAATATATGCTACAACCGGAGCAAGTACCGTAATCATTTTCGGATTCTTTCTCAGGATTTTCTCCGCTATGCGGACGAGGTAATCCAAACCTCCGCAAGCCTGCATTGTTGCCGCCGCACAGATAACCGCTATCATGATCAAGATTACTGTGACGGGCGGATCAGAAGGAGTAACATGAAGAATAAATGTCATAATAAACATTCCGATTCCTCCTGCCATCGCAAGGAACGTACCTCCCACACGAACTCCGATAAAAATGATCGCCAAAACGATAATCAATTCTATCCAAAACATAAGCTAACCTCCTAAATCACTCTTTAGTTTACCCTCATTTTGAGTTTTCCTTTTAAAGAACTATGCGCATATTCTTTAACTCTACAAACCAATCCAGTGTATTGTATTCTTTTGTATCGTTCTGTATTGTTTTGTATCTGATACAATAGTATATTTGTTTTGTTGTTTTGTCAATTTGTTTTTGCAACTTTGTGTATTTTACATGAATATTAATTATATTTTTGTGCATAATGCTATATTTCTATTATTTTGTATTATTTATGTGTATTACCTATATTTTCCAATTTTTTTCATACCATAAGCATTACTGTTCGCCCAATTTAAAAGAAGCCCGCACAATGTGCAGACTCCTTTTATAAAATAAGTTATATCGCTTAATTGGTCATAAATAATTTGTTTTTATATCCGGTTTTTAATACTCTACTTTCCACATATAGCGGCGTGTTGCAAGCGGGTGCTCGCGTTTTGTCGCAAGGGCATGGTTGTAGATCGGATATACATTGTTGAACAGCGCATGGTTGAAATAGTCAACAACCGATGCGTCTATCGTTGACAGACCCAGCTCTTTTGCATCAAGAACTTCAATGCGTTTCGCATACTTTTTAAGGAATGTAAGAGCTCTTTCATCTAATTCTCTCGTCGTGCCTTCTGAAATCTGGATCATAAACGGACGGTTTGCATCTGTGATCTCAAATGGACCGTGGAAATACTCTCCTGTATGAATGCTGCTTGAATCAAGCCACTGCATTTCCATAAAAATACATATACTTTCCATGTAAGCAGCTCCGTAAGAAGCGCCGCTTCCCATTGTGTAGATTACCGAATCATTCTTATATTCTTCCGCAAAAGCTTCCGCTCTTTCTGCTACATGTTTGCGGGCATTTTTAATAATGTTGCTGATCATGCCAAGTCCTTCATAAAACTTATCATAGTTCTCATAACCTTCTGTCTGCGCTAACAGTTCAACAGCTACGAGCAGCGCGCACTGTGTTTTTTCTCCTGCATAATCGATGTCTCCCGCAAGGTGATCCAAACTTGCATCAAATGTATAACGAATAATGTAATCTCCGAACTCAATGATCTCAGATTCTTCAAGCCATGTAAGGATAATAACTGCGGCGCCTTTTTCTTTTCCGAGTTTTGCCGCCCGGATCGTCTCAGGTGTATTTCCTTTATGACATGCCAGACATATGATTGAGTTTTCTCCGAAATCCTTCGGTGTACTATGAACAAACTCGTTACTGTTGATCCATGCTGAACGAAGAACCTGCGCCTCTCTTTCCATAAATGTCTTTGCCGGATAAAGCGCTCCCAGAGAACCTCCGCATCCTACGAAATAAATATTTTTTACTCCGCCTTTTTCTTTTTTGTTTTCGATAATTTCCGCAATGATTTTCTTAATATCTGTACTTACATATGACATTGTATTACATCTCCTTCTTGTTGTGTATTTCTTTGTTTCTAACCAGAGTGTAATACAATATAATACTTATTGTCAATATATAATTTATTTTCTATTTATTATATACATTTTTATGCAAATGTATTATAATGTGAACAGTAATACTTTATCTGGGAGGTTGTTTATGGAATTAAATAATACGATTGCAACGCCACTATACAAACAATTAGAAGAAAAGCTTCAGCATGAGATCGAGACAGGCGAACGCCCTGCCGGAAGCCGCCTCCCCACAGAAAACGAACTAAGCGAAACTTACCATGTAAGCAGAGTTACTGTTCGGAAAGCGCTTGCCGGATTATCCGAATTAGGATATCTCGACCGCAAATCAGGAAAAGGAACTTTTGTCGCAGAAAAGAAGCTCCACCGCAGTATAACGGAAGTCATCAGCTTTACTGATATGTGCCGTATGATGAACGCCACTGCCGGAGCAAAAACGATCAAGATTGCATTAGAAGAGCCTTCCGAACGTGAAATAAAAGAAATGTCTTTAAAACCCGGAGAGAAAATACTTGTATTGGAAAGAATCAGATATATGGATGATGAGCCGGTAATTATCGAACTCAACAAATTTCCCGAATCATTTTCATTTCTGTTCGGCGAAGACTTAAACGATACTTCTTTGTTTGAAGTTCTGAAAAAACATAATATTATTTTAGATCACTCACGAAAAACTTTAGATATCATCTTCGCTTCTCCTCAGGAAGCAAAGGCGCTTAATATTAATAAAGGTTATCCGCTTCTTCGGATCAAAAGCACGATCCACGATGTTGAGAACACGATTACAAACTTATGTCAGCAGTTATGTATCGGTGATAAATTTACTTTTATTGTCTGACTTTACATTTGGACATTTAATTATGCTCCCCATTAAACAGTTCTTATCATAAAAAGCTGTTTGATGAGGAGCATTTTTAACTTATGTCTGATTTCTATTTAAACTTTACATTTGGACTTCCGCATTTGTACACCATGCTTACATTCTATGACTATACTTACGCTCTATCCCAACATTTCTTTTTATCTTCTTCCGTAATCGGACGGATCACCTTACATGGATTTCCTACAGCCACGCTGTCCGAAGGAATATCTTTCACGACTACGCTTCCTGCGCCGATCACTACGTTGCTTCCTATCGTTACTCCGGGCATCACCTGTACACCTGCGCCAAACCATACGTTATCTCCGACTTTAATCGGATATGCATACTCCAATCCCTGATTTCTTCTCTCAAAATCAATCGGGTGTCCCGATGTATGGAATCCGCAATTCGGAGCAACGAACACATTATCTCCGAAAGAAACTCCGCCTGCATCAAGCACGACCAATCCGTGATTTGCATAAAAGTTTTCACCTGCCGATATACAATATCCGTAATCACACCAAAAATCAGGTTCAATATGAATATTTTCCCCTGTTTTTCCGAGTATCTTTTTTATTAACCGACTTCTTTTTTCCGTCTCTTTTATCGGCAGATGATTATATTCCTGACATAACACCTTACACTCTATTCTTTCCCTTCCCAATTCAGGGTCATAATTTGCATCATATAGTTTTTGAGACTGCATTTTTTCTTTTTCCGTCATTACCTTCTTCTCCTTCCCATCGCCGTAAAAATTATAGCTGCTTTTATATTCGATGTCTATCGCCCCTGTGGAAAATAGGGCGAATATTTTTCTTCATATCTCCTCCATGTAAATATTGATCGCAAGATGTATAAACGTATGATATTCCCGCAGATCGACTCCGGTAATCTCTTCAATTTTATTGATTCGATATAAAAACGAATTACGATGAATATGCAGTTGAGCCGCACTGTCAGACGTACTGCATAAATTTCGGATATATACTTTCAATGTATCCAGAAAATCCGTTGAATGCTTTTTATCATATTCCCTAAGTTTTTCGATAACCGGAGATATGTAATTATTTCGCGGCATTTCATTTATCCGCGGCATCAAAATAGCCGGAAGATAATAATCTTTATAAAAATGGATTCGGCTATGCGCGTCTAGTCTTTTTCCGATACACATAGCGTCTGCCGCCTGTATTTTATAATCTCCGATATCAAGCAGATTTTCAAACGAGTTGCTGACACCACAGTGGGCATTAAATTTGCACAAAAAAATATATAATTCATTAGAAGCCATCTGCGTCATTTTCGGAAGAAGATTATACTGTAATATATAAAGCACACGATCTTGTATCAAAAGCATCTGATCGGAAAATAAATTTTGAAAATATTTACTTATGTAAGACAGCACGTTCTTCTCAGAAGATGAATTCGTATTTACTGTAATAATGCGGTAAGGAGGTTTCGGAAAGAAACGACTGTTCTTCCGCCACAAGTCTAACTGTTTTTCCGATACGATCCTACCGTTAAACAATTCATTGATAAATGTTTTAAGGTAAACAGATTCCATGCTGTTTTCCGAAGTTTTTCCCTTTAAAAGGAGACTGCACGCTTCTTGGATAATGCTCATAGCCTTCATCCGTTCCTCCGTAATCTCCCCCTTTTTACATTGCATGACAACATAACCTTCTACGATATTATTGATCTTTATAACACCGAGAATTTTAGGAAATTCTTCTGTCGCAGCTCCCCAGTCAACTACATAAGGCGCTTCCTTCTCATTTACCGACTGCATAATGCCGTCAGTATATAACTGCACGGTCATGTCCATATCATATCCTTTATGCTCTACAAGATAATCCCAGTAATAATCACCTGTTTTATTTTTCGGAACAGCTCCGAGAAGATTGTATGCAATATCTACGGCAAGGATCGGAACTCCCGTGATCTCATAAGATACATCCATTAATTCTTGCATATTTCCGTGTGAAAGTGTCTGAAATAATCTCTGATACAATGTCAAAAAATCAATTTTCTTTTCCATGATGTCATTTACTCCCTGTCAAAATGTATCGTCATTATAAATGTCCGTTAAAACCGAACACCTCATTATCTCAATTCGTCGAGTTTGCGGTATCCTTATGCGAACAAGCATATTATACTGCAAAATCAGGTAAAAAGTGTTAGAAATATGAGATTATTTTTTATATTATTGTGCATTTGCACAAAAACAACTCTGTAATTTCAGGCAAGGATCTGATGAAAAGATTGTTAAAAAACTATACAATCAAGCTATAAAACAGACACGAAAGAAATGTCATCGGAAATGAATAAGGAGGACAAAATGAAAAATTACTTTGATTTAACAGGACAAACAGCAGTGGTAACAGGCGCATCTACAGGATTAGGCGTTCAGATGGCAAAGGCATTCGCAAGTCAGGGGGCAAATCTTGTATTGATCGCAAGACGTCAAAATCTACTTGAAGAAAATGCAGCAGCCATCGAAGCAGAATTTGGCGTAGAGGTTCTTCCATATACATGCGACATTACGGATACCGAGAAAGTAAAAGCAGCAGTGGCAGCCACTATGGAAAGATTCGGACGGGTAGATATATTAGTCAATAACGCCGGAACAGGCGCTGTTGCTCCGGCAGTGGACATCACAGACGAACAATTCAACAACGAATTAAAAATCGATCTTTTCGGTTCATTCATCTGCGCTCGTGAATATGCAAAAGAAATGATCAAAGCTCACTACGGACGTATTATCAATATTGCCTCTATGTACGGTCTTGTGGGAAATATGGCTGCAACATGTGCGCCTTATCATGCTGCAAAAGGCGGCGTTGTCAATATGACAAGAGCTCTTGCGGCAGAATGGGGCAAGGAAGGAATCACAGTGAACTCTATCTGCCCGGGATATTTCATGACTCCGCTTACAAAAGAAACTCTTGACTCCGACTGGTTTACAGCATATGCAAAAGGAGCAATCCCTGTAGGGCGTTATGGAAATGAAGGAGAATTGGATACTTGCGCTCTGTTTCTTGCTTCTTCCGCTTCCTCATACGTAAACGGACAAAACATTGCTGTAGACGGAGGATATACAGCTATTTAATTATTTTTCGGTCTTATACCGTTAAAAAACAGATATTTACAAAAAACATTTTAAAAAGGAGAAAAACTACTATGGGGTATGAAAGTTTATTTACACCTTTTAAAATCGGAAACATGGAAGTAAAAAACCGTATCGGTCTGTCTCCGATGGGAACAAACTCAGCATTTACTAACGGAAGAAAAGACGCCCAGGAAATCGATTATTTCATTGAAAGAGCAAAAGGAGGAACCGGTATCCTTTATATGGGATGTCAAATGTTAAACGAACAGATTGCACAAGGTTCTATGGAAGGTTATCTTGATACATATACAGTCCTCCCTTCTCTGACATCTGTGTGCGACGGATGCCACAGATATGGCGCTAAAATCGTTTGTCAGATCAGTCCGGGTACAGGACGAAACGCATTTCCTGATACATTCGGAAATCCTCCGATCTCTGCATCAGCGCTTCCGTCTGTATTTAATCCCGACGTAATCTGCCACGCACTGACAAAAGAAGAAATCGCTCAGATGATGGAAGGTTTCAAATTTGCCGCAGGCGTTGCAAGCGATGCAGGATTTGACGCTATCGAAATCCATGCACACGCCGGATATCTGATCGATCAGTTTATGTCTCCTGTATGGAATAAAAGAACAGACGAATACGGCGGTTCTCCCGAAAATTGTGCACGCTTCCCGAAGGAAATCGTAGAAGCGATCAATAATAGGATAACCGCTGCCGCACCATAAACGATTTTAGGAATATTGAAAACCGTACGGCGTTTTTGCTGGGTACGAGAAACAAAACGATCGAACGCCTTATCGACATTATAGGCACAGGAATCATCGGCAACCAAAGCAGAGAACCAAAGTTCTTGTTCTTCATGATCAGGTAATGATCGCTCGTTTTTCGTATGTGATTTCTTTTCTTCCATATAGATTAAATATCCAGCTTTTATATATAAGACAGTTATTTCTCCTCAAGGGGTAGTGAGAAACATCAATTTTTTCATCCTCACAAGGAGAAAAATGATATCAACAAGATCAGATACTTCCTCAGATCTTGATGCAGGCGGGTTAAAGCCATCTTTATGTGGTATTTAACAGTATTGACAGAAATTCCTAGCTCTGTAGCGATTTCCTCATTTTTCTTATGCTCAAAACGGCTTTTCCTAAAAACTCGTTTACATTCATCGCCTAAACTATCGATTGATTTTATGATCTCCTTCTCTAACTCCCGTTCAAGTAATATACCTAGCGGCTGTTCATCCGATTGTATCATAGCGTCCCACCCCAAGGTCTCAGACTCAATCTTCGAGAAACGGACTTCCTTCTTTTCCTTTTCTGATGAGATATGGTTATAACAGCGGTTCCGCACAGCCCGCATTAGATAAGCACGAAGAGAGCTATTTATATCCAATGTCTCACGGATTTCCCACAGATGAAATATCACATCACCAACTATAGTCTCCGCTAGAAATGGATCGCCAACCAACTCATTCGCAAATTGACATAGTACCACATAATGACGATCATATAAATATCGATACGCACCTTGGTCGCCATTCCGTAATTTCTGTACTATTGACTGTTCCTTAACATCCATCTCATCGCAAAGATGAGATTTTAAAATGAAAATTAAAAATATTATTTCTAATTATACGATCTTCCATCCACAGCTTTTTCATTTACCGCTCCGTTTAAATGAAGCTTCTTGTAGATTTTTATATGCGCTCTGGTTTTCAGTGGAAGGATTCGGGACAAACACGTACGACTTTCATGCAAAACACGTACATGTTTTTTCAAAAAGTCGTACGTGTTTTAGATGAAAGATCATCGTGCTTTTTTGACTCTGATTTTTAGCATTTTATAAACTAGACTCATCAGTGGTCTTATTGTACGGAATTTGTCTTGAGAACAATGCTTCCCGGCTTAACCCAAACGGATGGGTTGCCATCTCATATACGTGCCGGTCCGCCATAACCACTCCATCGGGCCGTAGCGCAAGCCGGACAGCCAATATTGGCTAAAGGCTATCTGTATGGCCGTAAATCCAAGGCAGACCAATACACTCAAGAAAACACCCAAATGGCTCCAATCCAAGCCAAAACTGGAAAAGAATTAATTCACGGTAAGATAAGCAATTATAGTCCCAATGGCCAAAATAGCGCCGATCGCGGTCTCATAAGGAATCAGCCTCAACCGCTCACGAATGCTTATATCCGCTACCCCACCAGTAGCGTGGAAGAACGATCCATGCGGCAAATGATCAAGCACGGTAGCACCGGAATTAATCATAGCGGCTCCCCAGACACCACTGATACCGGCGGCGATAATAATATCCGCGAATGACGAAGAGGCAACTGTCGCTCCGGCTGTAGTAGAGGCTGTAGCGGCAGACATCAATACGCCGGAAACCGGAGCCAATAAAAGCTCTCCCATATTCGTATGCGATAACGCATCTAATAAAACATCCTTGATAGAGGAAGCCTTGATCACTCCCGCTATAGTGCCTGTCCCGACCAACAGGATCGAGACATTCGACATCTTCTTGAGTCCATACGAGAGGCTGTCCGTAATCAATGACCATTTCCTCATCGCCAGAATCCCAACGATTCCTCCAACGGGCAAGGCTATCATCGGATCGATCGCCACATGGAATAAAGGGCGAAACGACAGCAGTAGGATCGTCACTACCGGAGCGACCATGCTAGAGGCGAAGGAGGGGAGATCCGCTTGCAGGTTATCTATCTCCTCGTTCGCATAAAATCCATTTTGCCGGGGTAAGAAACGGCCTATGACATATACCGTAAACAACAAGCCAACCAACGCCGGGATCAAGTTCGCATACATGACAGAGTACAAATCCGCATGAAAATTCTCAGCGGCGATAATCGTATTCGGATTTGGAGAAATGATATTGCCACATTTGCCTCCACCGATCATCATCAACAAAAGGCTACCCCGGGGAACCGCCAGTTTCCGGCCGATGCTCAACGCAATCGGAGCCACCGTAATAACAGCAACATCAATAAACACTCCAATAGCCGTCAGCAACATCGTAGCGAAAGCGAGCGCAAAAAACACATGCCGTTCTCCCAATCTATAAATGATCGTATTGGAGATAGAAGCCGCCGCACCTGTTTTCACCAATATCCCCGACAATACTCCCGCCGTCAAGATCCGAATGACGGCCGGAGTTACGTCATTTACTCCACTGATCATTAAAGAGATCGTTTCCGGCAACGACACACCCCCTAATAATCCTCCTACTAATGCCCCTAAAATAAGGCTATAGACTGGCGATACCTTTCTTATAATCAAGAAAATCGACACTAATAATCCGATAAAAGCTCCCCATGCACTCATTATACCCATGTGTTAGTGATTCATATAGTAATGGATTACACGCAATTGTTGTTCCAAGGCACGCCCAATATTCCGGCAGGTGAAATCCTTATCCATCGCCTGCTCCAAGGAAACCGGATAAGGAAGAAGTGGCAAGACCGCCAGAAACCCGGATTTATTAAGCGCCTCTACCTCCTCTACGGAACCACCCATTACGATAACCGGGATACCCTGTCTCATGCCTGCCTGCAATACTCCGCATGGGGTCTTTCCCATGCAAGTCTGTTTATCCAGTTTACCTTCTCCCGTAATAATCAGATCCGCCCCCCGTATACATTCATCAAAACGCAAGGCATCCAGAACCATCTGGATACCGGGTTTAAGTTCAGCCTTTAGGAAAGCGACAAATCCTCCACCTAAACCACCTGCGGCTCCCGCACCCGGAATGTCGTCTATCTCTATTCGTCCCGTTCTTTTTATGACTTCCGCAAAATTTCGCAAGCCCTCATCCAGCAAACGGACCATAGCGTCGTCCGCTCCCTTTTGGCGGGCAAAGACATACGCCGCCCCTTTCTCACCATAAAAAGGGTTATTCACATCGCAGGCTATGGTAAATGAAGTTTCCCGCAATTGCGATAATGCCCTTGAGCAATCTATCTCATAAATCTGATTAAGGATCTGCCCACCCAATCCCAGCTCATTCCCTTTTCTATCAAGAAAACGAAAACCCAAGGCCTGCAACATACCGGTTCCTCCGTCATTCGTTGCGCTTCCCCCTATTCCTATCAAGAAATCCCGGCAACCACGATCCATAGCGTCTTTTATCAACTCACCGGTTCCATACGTCGTTGTTCTCAAGGGATTACGTTCCGACACAGGCACTAACGTAAGACCACTCGCCGTCGCCATCTCGATAACCGCCGTACGATTATCTCCCAGTATCCCATAAGTGGCCTCGACCGATCTCATCAACGGATCATGTACGACACAAGATACGGCTTCTCCACCCATCGCCGTAATTAAAGTCTCCACGGTACCTTCTCCCCCATCCCCAACCGGGATTTTCACGACCTCGCAATCCGGAAAGACCTTATGGATCGCCAACTCGGCACATTCAGCCACTTCAATAGAAGATACTGAGCCTTTAAATGAATCGGAAGCAACAACGATTTTTTTCATTTACCAACCTTTTTATAACATGAAAAATAAGATGCCCAAATATATAAAAAAGGAGTGTCCTTTTCCGAGGACACTCCCATAAACTGAACTAGGTATTCTTTATTTTGCCCGTGTACATTTGATTACCTCTTGATTGATGTATTTAACCTTCTCCAGATCCATCTTTTCCACCTTTCGGTCATAAGTGACCAAGCCGTTTATCTCATGTTCCACATCTGTAGTCTGCGTATAGATGGCCGTGCTTAGTCCGAAATAGTTTATCATCTGCTCTAGCTCGGTAAGCATTAATACATAGGTATCGGTCAAGATTTCTCTATTCAACATCATCTCATAAGCGTCATTGCGTACAGGCCACATATGCCCACGCACAAATAGACCTTTTCCTCCGAATTCGCCAAGGGACGCAGCACGTTTATCATCGGGACGGGGGATCGCCTTAGACTCGATCTTGCCATAATGATGCATATCCACGAAATCTCCATTTCCGGGATCTCCATAAGCTTTCCGATAGCCCGGAGCGTAATTATATCCCGACATACCGTTTACCCAACGATTCGGATCGTACTTTTTCACCCAAGCGGTGATGTCTGTCGCTTCAAAGGCTCCCCAATTCTCATTAAACGGAACCCACATCACGATAGAAGGCGAGCTGACGTGTTGGTCGATCATCACTTTCAATTCGTCACGGAACTGTTTACGAACCGCCACGGAATCCGCATCATCCGGCTCCCAAAGGTTCGGCATATCTTGCCAAACCATCAAGCCAAGCCTGTCGCAATGATAATACCAACGTTGAGGCTCTACTTTGATATGCTTGCGTATTACATTAAAGCCCGCACGTTTCGCCAGCTCGATATCATACAACAAGGCCTCGTCGGTAGGGGCGGTAAATGCGCCATCGGGCCAATAACCCTGATCCAAAAGACCGATATGGAAAACAAACTCCCCGTTCAATAAAGGCCGAAGCACACCATCTACCTTTCCCATACTAACAGAACGCATACCAAAATAAGAAGATACCTCATCTATTATCTCACCCTTTCGATCTTTCAACTGTAATTTCAAACCATACAAGAAAGGATCATCCGGACTCCATAGACGGGGTTCCCGGATAGGCAAGTAAAAACTCATATTGGAATTTCCTTCGGTTCTTGCCACCTCTGAAGTACCATTATCCGCGATAGCCGTTACCTTTAACTCCTTATCCTCCGTATAAGCAATTACTTCCAACCGATTATTTTTTAAATCGGGAACAAGCTTAATCTGAGAAATATATTGTTTCTCTACCGGTTCAAGCCAAACGGTTTGCCAGATACCGGAGGTAAAAATATAATCTCCACGTGAGCCGTTCTTGCCCGAAGCGGCCCGGCCGTCGTTAGGATCATAAGCACCTACCACAAGGACATTTTCACCGGATTTCAAATAATCAGTAATATTTAAACTAAAAGCATCGTACCCTCCCGTATGGGTACCCACCTTCTTACCGTTGACAAACACAGACGAGATCCGATCTACAGCCCCAAAATTCAACAATACATGCCTGCCCTTCCATGCTTGAGGAACAGAGAAGCTACGCTTATACCACAGACAAGTATCACCCCCACGAGCTATACCGGATAATTCCGATTCCGGAGGATACGGCACACGTATCTTTTCTACTTTCGCGGGAAAGGCTGGAGGAGTGGTCGCCGTAACAGGATCGAGCAGGTCTTTTCCTCCCATATAATCCCATATACCATTCAGATTCAACCATTCCGAACGCACCATCTGTGGACGCGGATATTCCGGTAAAGGAATCTCAGCCTTCAATGCCTCCTCTGTCCATGGAGTAGGCAATGTGAACTTCTCTAGGATTTGCGCCTTTACGGAGAAGAGATCTCCCCCAAAAAGAAAGGAGCAAAGAGCTAAACAAACAACGGTAATCTTTTTCATAAACCAACTATTTAAATAATTCCGGATAATATTTCCGAATCAAATCTTGATCTTCTTTCTCCAACTTATCGATCAAGACCGGCTTATCTTGCGGGCGGAGACCTTTTTGGTTGATTTTGTTGATCAAGCTCCAATCCTTAGCCGGTTTTGTCGGGGTCGGATCGGCAGGTTCATGAGCCGGCAAATCATAGCGGGTAAAGTCGATGACGTAAGCCGGGGAATTTTTCGTATGCCAATCACGTAATAAGGCCAAGCGGAATTCCTTATTCATAAACCATTTTATCTCCAAATTATTATAAGAGTCTCCCAAACCAGAGCCACGTTCTATGAAGCGATAGTTCCAGTCGTCGTTCGATTTATATTGTTTTCTCCAAAGTTCGCCAAATTCTCCGAACGTAACGAAATGAGTATCCGGCCAGCGTTCCTTGGTACCCGTTACCCACATCTTCATGGCATCACAGATGAGATCCTTCCCGAACTCATGTACCATCTGCGCCTCCCAGATATTGGCGACCCAGCCAAAGCCATTCAACTCAAGACCTTTATCAAAGTGAATCGCTTCCGTGTGCATCACCTCACGATGCCCCAAGTCAAGCCCCCAACCTTTGTACGTCTCGATCGGGCCGACACCTCTACGGCTGTTGTATCCATCGATACCATGTCCGGTCTGTCCGCTACGGCGGGCACAGATAAAGTCCATCGTCCAGCCATCCAGATTCACGCAATCGATGAAATCGCTTTTTCCCTGCGCCGGCTTGCAGAAGTGTTCCGTCGAGGGATAGAAAGGATAAGAAGGAGAACCGTCAGCACCACCACCGTCTATATTATGCTGGCTCCAGATCACGGCGTGCGCCACATGGATATTCTCTTTCTCCGCCAAATATCTCAAATTATCGGCCGATAAGAAACCTCCCATAATTGACTGCGGACGATAACCATTTCCTACCATTTTAGAAATGATCTCTATCGCCTCCGACATCTCACGGTTTACCCGCTCACGGGGTAGATACATCGCAGGAAAATAACCGGGGAAATAAGTAACCTCATCCCCATATTTCTTTTGGCACTCCACTACATAATCACGGATCTCCCGGTAATTCTTCCGTCCGTCCTCCAAGGCATTCATCGTGAATCCCCATGTAAGACGACCGTTCGGGTTATTCGTGGCGAAAGCCTCCCGCAAGGCCCGCACTCCCTCAAGCGTATGCCAATCCACCTCATTGCGGGGATGTAACTTGACATCCCGGGAGACTTCCCAAGGCGTCGTACGTATCATGATACATAAGGTGACAAAACGATTTCCTTCTATCGTCAGCGGTTCCGTATTCGCCGGGACGACCACAGGATCCGCCGCCCTTAATTGAAAACCACTGAGCACAGAGACCATCCATACGATCGCCCATTTTCTCCAAACTGATATATTCATATTACTTTCTCGCATTTGTACAATCTATTACTATTTCCTGATCCGACGGAAACATCCTAAAGACATAATCCGAACCAGATTCAGGTTTCCTTATATGGCCTTTTTCGCAAGTGATCACGTAGTTAAAACCATCGAAGCTAGCGTTGACCGCCTTATCCTCTATAACGGTGAAAGGTAGCTCCTTCCCTGCTGCGGCCTTTAGCTCTAAAGCCCATGAGAAATCCGCCTCCTTTGACAGAGCGGCTACCTCGAAGCGGGTCTCATAGAAGGTGATCTTGAAAGCATGGCCTTTTGAGTCTTCGGCGGAAACTACCAAGGTATCCTTGCCTATCTCCGTCACTACCGGATGGTCCAAGGTAAGTTCCTCCTTATCTCCATCCTTGTCTAATCGGACGATCCGAAGCCCGGCACGATCGAGTCCCTCGCTCCACATGAATCCGTCCACGACCGGCAACGTATAGAATAGGAACTGGTTCCCGTCTCCGGGCTTTTCCAGATAAGCCGACTTATAGCTCTCGTCGAAAAGATGGATATCCCTAAAGCGGAACGTTCCCTTCTCCCACAATAAGTTCGCCCGATAATAACGGCTGTTAAACCAGACCGTCTTATTGCCTTCTCCACGGACATCCGTCAACGTAGTGACAGCCGTCGCCGGCGTAACCTTGAAGCATTCCTTGAACCACGCACCGGATTCGCCCAGCGTCTCCACCCGGATCTTATTTTCCTTCCTCAAGGAGTCCAAGATAGGGATCTGCATCTCCAGTCCCTTGCTCATATTACTCCACGTGAAAGAGTTCTCCTGTCCCGCTTGCGCATAATTGAAGGCCAGACAAGGCTGATCCACGATCGATTCCAAGAAATAATCCACCCAGCGGCGATCCATGCCCGCCTTCTCATACACGGGTTCCAAGGAGATCACCCCTTGACGCTCTTGTCCCAGACCATCATCATACTGATAAATAGGATCACTGCCCAGCATACGGAAAATAGGGACGGGGATTTGCCCCTCCTCGGTCTGCGCCGGCATATAGGCGTTTACCCGGCTCGGGTAATAGGCTTGGTTCCAGTAACCACCCCATAGGGTATAACCATCCGTCCCCACTTGGTCCTTGCAGTTGCACGACGCCACGATCTTATATTTATCGTACATATACCCCAAGGTATGTGCGTCGATAAACCAAGAGCCGATCGATTTCGGGTACGTGCCGAATATCTCCTTGAACTTCGCCATATAGACATCCACCAGTCGCTCCCGTTCTTCTTTCGTATATCCGGTGCTGAAAGCGATATTCGCGTGCGAGACCCAAGAATGCTCGCCACGCCACTTGATCCCGGCGGCCTCGATCTGCGGTTGCGTAAGTTCCCACCAAGCGCCGATCTCGGAATGATCATTGAGTTTACTTTTCAACAGATCTTGGTACAATGGGTTGATCAACGCATCGTACTGCAATAAGAAGGTTGCCGGTAAATCATATTTATTCACCAATTTCACTTGCTCACAAACCGTCTCGTACAATAAGCTATCGGCGTTCTCCACCCGGTAATCTGTCTGGCGGATGAAATTGATGATGTTGATAATACGGGGAGCAGCCGCACTCTCAACCGGTTTCTCTCCCGCGCTACGGCATCCCGCACAGCAGAAGACGATAAAGCATACAAGACCTATCTTCTTTATGAATGACATTCGATTCAATTTTAAATTCATTTACTCTCATAAAATATTCTAGAAATGGCATTTCACCGGTGTAAAATCATTTTTAGAGATCTAAAAAGCATTTCGCAAGGGTGCAAAGCCATTTCTTAAACCTAAAAATGGCATTTCACAAGCGCAAAGTCGTTTTTAGAAATCTAAAAGGTACTTCGCGAGGGTGAAAAGCCATTTCTTAGATCTAAAAAGGCATTTTACACCAGTGCAAGGCCATTTTTACCGGAATATAAGGCATTACCCTACCACCCCGGGTTGTTCGGAGCCAAGTTCGGGTTCAGATACAACTCATCCAACGGAAGGGAATAATAGTAATGCTTCGGGGTCACAAAGTTACGATTCTCCGCCGGTTCCACAATCAAGAAACCATTTTCGTCTGTCAAACCGGGATTTCCCTCGTTCAAGACATCCAAGTTCTCGTATTCCGAACCTTTCAGCTTAATACCTTTTATGGCACCTATCAATTCCGTCTCAGCCGTCTTCCAACGTCTCAAATCATCCCTGCGGAAGCCTTCGAACGCTAACTCGATCGTACGTTCCCGACGGATCTCCGTCCGCATATCCAACCCATTGCTCTTCACGAAAGCGTTGGTCAAAGGAGGCATCTCCACGCCTTTCCGGGAACGGATCACATTGATCGTCTTGTTCAAGATGTCATCGCTGATCGCCCCGTCTTTCTCGTAAGTGGCCTCAGCCAATATCAGCAATACCTCCGGATAACGGATGATGTGATAATCATATACATCCTTGTCAGAAGGAACGGAAGTCTCCGCCATATATTTCCACAACTTATAACCCGTACGTGTCTCGGGACGTATGGTAAATTGCGGCGGGCAAATCAAGGCGCCGTCTTGCGGACTGATATAGTCGGTTCCGGGCATCAAGAAGGTCTGTTTCATACGAGGATCACGATTCTCGTATTCGCTCTTGATCGTGGCATATCCCTCAAATCCGGAATTAGCGTTCTCAATTGGCAATCCCGTACTCTTACACAAATACATATCTGCCAGCTTACGGGTAGGCGTCCCTCGCCATCCCCAATATACAGGGCACGCGTCGCTATGGTGGCGGATATCCGTCTCGTACCGACTGTCGAAGATACCTTCTTTTGAATTATCGCCCGCATTGATAAACAAGTAGCGGTAGCTCTCCTCACCAGAGCCTTCATATAAAGCATACTCACCACTATCGATCACTTTTGTAGCGGCATCGATCGCTTGTTGCAACAACTGCTGATAGTCCGAACGGTGCTGGTGATACTTCGCCCACGTCCCGGCAAACAAGGCAACCCTCGCTTTCAACGCCAAGGCAGCGCCTTGGGTTACACGTCCCGCCTCATCCGAGCTTAACTCACTTTGCAAGGGTAGTTTAGCATACACCTCGTTGAGTTCCGACAAGATGAAGTCCTCCACCTCCTGTTGCTTATTCCTAGAACCATACAACTCCGGGGAATCTACGGTAAGCACCTTCGTCAAGATAGGAATATCGTTGTATTTCGCCATCAACCGAAAATGCGAGTAAGCACGGAAGAAACGGGCCTCAGCCACATACCGCTCGATCTCCGAGGGATCGCCCTCGTACGTCTGGCTCTTCTCGATAATCATATTGCTCTGACGCAGGTCTATGAAAGTAGAGTCCCATAGGGCATCCGTATTCGGGGCGATCAACGTACCATTGCTCGTCGTGTTCTCGTTCAGCTCATAGGCGATATCGCTATCCGTATCCTTCGTGCCGAACGTCTCGGTACGTGTGTAGAGCCAATTGACCTCTTTCTCGAAATCATCCGGGGTTTTCCAGAATAGCTCGTCCGGCATATTATCTTTTGGCAACAGGTCTATATCTTGGCAACTTGACAAGAACAAAGCGGAAACAATAAAGCTTCCCAATATTATCCGATAGTTTTTCATGACTTTTCGCTTTAATTTTTAAAATACGACATTTATACCAAATGAATAATTACGGGTAAACGGATAGGAAGTAATGCTACCGCTGTTCTCCTCCGGGTCCCAACCATTTGGCGTGTTATGTACCTCAAATAAATCCTCGCCGGAAAAATACACCCGCACCTTCTGCAAACCGGCCTTCGAGGTCAAAGTCTGCGGGATCGTATAACCGAACTGCAAGTTTTTCAAACGAGCATACGCAACGTTAAACTTCGTGTTCGTAGATACATAATAATTGTAGTTTCGTTTATCCTTCAACGTGATCGCCGGATACTGGGCGTCCGTTCTTTCCGGGGTCCAAGTCTTTCCATACCAATACTCGGCGGATTGATACCATGCCTCTGGCATCGGGCACCGGCTCTCCCCTTCCAAGAACATCGTCCTACGGCCGACTCCTTGTATGAAAGCGCTCAAATCGAATCCCTTCCAAGCCATACTCAGGTTAAAGCCGAAATTATAACGCGGGTTCTTGTCGCCCAAGTATTTCACGTCACCGGAGCCTTCTTTACCATCACCTAATACGGATAGCTTCCCGTCTCCATCCAAGTCCTTGTACATAGCGTCACCTACGCTCAAGTCACCCGGGATACCCCCTTCCGAGAA
>ERZ773183.563-NODE-563-length-41693-cov-8.653081_pt1 | contig 41693 bp, 48 predicted proteins | sample MGYA00580532_ERZ773183 | MGnify/ENA primary metagenome ERZ773183 (study PRJEB29015, sample SAMEA2737791) | human gut metagenome | biome: human gut; feature: human-associated habitat; material: faeces | place: China | collected 2012 ...
GATATATCCATTCACTCCAAATATATCTATCATTTTTTCACAGGTTTTTTGAAACTAATTTGTAACTCGTTGATTGATAAGGATGTTGTAGAACATATTTTTGAAAGGAGGTGTGGACGGGCACGGAAGGCTATACATTATATATATACGTGCACGCGCGAAGGGGAAATTGAGATAGCCTACACCGAAGAAGCTCTAACGCAAGTGATCCGTGGTTAAATCATATTCCGTATCAACGATAAGCCGCAATGCAAAGATTTGCCTCACGAGACCGTTCTTTTCGTCTCGTGGAAGGATTATTTTCATCCCACGGGGCGAGCTCATCCCGTCCCGTGTAAAAACCGCAAAACGCTCTGTAGCTCTCTTACAAAACGAATTGTAAGAGCTTTATAATAGTTAACACAAAACGAATTGCGAATTTCCATTTATTTTCTACCACATTTTAAATAGCTCTCAAAAACGATTTAAGAACTATTTAAATGGAGGTATGACAGTTCTATCAGGACTCTGTGGATTCTCTCAGGGAAATATTTAACCGACTAAATCTGATTGTGTACGGTGAAGGTGCTGTCCGCTTCGCTGATCCAGAAATATTTAGAATCCTCACATCAGCGACCGCATATTGTGATTATAATCCTGAGACTGGTAAAATAGGTTACTTAGTACCCATTGATAGAGATGGAGATGGGATGATGACACAGGCTGAATTGGAAAGTATTAGGTTGTTAAGTAACCGACCAGATATGAACTCTTCTGTTTTTGCAGAAAATGCAACGATTCAAACTTTCAATGAATTTAGATTCTTCACAGGTTTGCCATTCCTGGGAGGTGGTATGTTTAAAAACTGTACATCTCTCAGGGAAATAACTCTTCCTAATAATATTACATCAATCAGAAGCGGTCTATTGTCTAATACTGCTATAAAGAAACTGATTGTTCCTGAAGGCTACATAGAGATAAGCTCCGAAGTGGTTGCATACGATATGGTATTAGAACTTGTTGATCTACCTTCTACACTGACCACTTTGGGGACCGGAATAAATAGGCAAGGCAGTCTCTATTTTAGGCTGATATGCCGAGCTACAACACCTCCAACATTTGATGGCGCTTGGTGGGATAATAGCAATAAAGGAAAGCCTATTGCTATCTATGTACCTGATGCCAGTGTCACTACCTATAAAACGGCTTCTGGTTGGAATAAGAGTTCAAGTTTGATACAGCCTCTATCAACTTATGTAGAATAATTAAAGAAGAATCATAGTTCTTCATATGATGAGAGTGGATAAATATAATTAGCTCTATTCTTCCATCCAGCAGTAGTTTTGTACGCTGAGACAGAAGCATCAGGAACATAAATCTTCACTGTTGATGGAGTATCATCAAATGATCCCCAATTGAATGTTGGTGGGGTCACTGTATAAATTATTAGTTTCTCAAGGTTGGGACAATCAACCAAGAAGTAGCCGCCGGTGGCTGTTATAAGGTTGGTTTTTATGATCACCTTCTTTAGCTTGTGACAATAACGACAAAGGCCGGCACCGATAGTTTCAACATTCTCCGGTACAATCAGTTCCTCTAATGCTGAATATGTAAACTGATTAGAATCTATTGTTTTTAATGTTTCTGGAAGCTGAATATGATCTAAAGATGGATTATTTGACAACCAATTGAGCAGAGTCATATCTGGAGGTAATATAATTCTGCGAAGATTCAAGCAGTCATAGAATGCTCCTCCCGCAAGAGATTGCCCTGCCGAGAATTCTATTTCTTCAATTGTACTCCCATTGAACGTGTTATTGTATGGGGTATAAATTCCTTTAAACTTTTTCAATTCACAGAAAGTCTTAATCTTCTGATTACCTTTAAACCATGTTGCTCCTATTAGAATATCAACAGATTCATTCTCATTTACCTCTCCATTTCCATCACGGTCAAGTTGTTCTACTAATATCCGTTTAACTTCTGGATCAGCAATCTTGATACACGCAATTCCATCTACGATTAGGGTCAATCTGTCAAACACTTTTCTTAGTGCATCTACAGAGTCCTGATAGTACTTAGAATGCACTATAATCTTACCATCCAGTACAGGTATTGCATCCTCACCGGCCAAACCCTCGGCCGATAAACCTTCGTAGGTTCCATCGGCTAATTTTGCCAACATATCAAGTGCATCAGCCGTATAATATTCCTCCTCGAAACCCACTGCACGAATATGTTTCAGTACATGGTTATCACCTTGTGATTGCTGTGCCTCAATGATGTCCGAAAGGAGCTTCATAGGCTTCAGCAACGGACAATTCTCTATCCAGAAGTCGGTAATATTAGGAGCGCACTGACCAATTCTCAACCCTTCCGTAGTCAAGACCGGAAAGTTCCTAAATGAGATATACTTGTTGTTTGCCGGATATTCTATTACTTCAAGCCCGCCGCCATTCGGCAGCTTGATCTGACTGATGTTTGTACCATCGGCATATATCTCACGAATGTTGATAATTGCGCTTAAATCGAGCGTTCCTTGTAACGTTGCTATATTGGATAAAAGAACCTTTTGCATGCTGCCACAATCAGCAAGGGTAAGTCCTGTGATAGAGATTATTACACTCTCTGTCTTACTGCCAAGGATAAGCTCGGTCAAGCGTCTTCCGCGTACTACCATGGTACCGGAAACGTTCTTTGTATGCCAGTCTCCGATGCTTAACAACCAGCTTGCCGCCTGAATCGCATTCTGCTGGTCGGCAGAGCCACCGAGATCAATAGTTATCTTACAGGATTCCCCTGCTTTGGTTCGCTCACCCCGAACGATGGATGTACCATTCGCAATGGCAGGATACATGTCGAAAGCCGGAGTGATGTCGTAATCGATCAGATCACCGGCGGCACGCACGATGATAGTATCGGTACCATCGGCGGAAAATAGCCCGTAGCTGTACTTTGACATTATGTACATGATACGTTTTTTCACCCAAGCAGTTTCGGCGGAATAAAAGTCTCCGTGAGATTGCGTAATAGGATCGGTATCATTAGTATACTGTCCCTTGTCGTATGCTATCTTCGCAAGTTCATACCGTTTAGCGTCAGCATTCACAAGCGTAGCGGGGAAATAGTTCTTCACACCCAGATAGAACTTCCGGTAAAACGCATAAACCTTGTCATAGGGCGTACCGGAAGACTGACCACAAAGACTTTCCATGGCGGACAGCATCTTCTTCATGCCAGCAACGATTTCAGTGTTGAACGCCAGTTCAAGCATGTTCCAGAAGGTAGATGTCTCACCGTTCCAGATAGGCTGGCCATTATCATAAGAATCATGCATCTCACACCAATAGGGTTTGCGATCCTGTCCTTGGTTATCTATCGGGAAAATGGTATCAGCATCATCCAACCGCCAACGCCATTTACTACCCGTCGAACAAAAACTATACGGATAGGTGTTCTTTGCTCGTTGGTCAGTTCCGGCCGTAAACTCCGTAAAGCAATAATGAAACACCGCATCGTCAATAGCGAACAGTGCCGGTATCGTGGCACGGAAAAGCTGTTTTCTCGCATTGACAAAAAGCTCATTCAGTTGATCGGCTGTAAACACTGATAAATCAGCGGTCAAATAGTCTTTAAGCTGTGTTTTAAGATTGATCTGACCGGCACCGATATCTGAAGGGATAAACCTCCCTTCAGCAGCCTCGTAATAATACAAATTGTACAGGTTGGCGTTTCCTGCCTTGGCAATCCAGTATTCATACCCGGTTCCACGGTAAGTCGCTATCTGAGCATTCAGATCATCCAGTGTCCCATTAAACGGGCGGATACGGTTACTACATACATAGACTGCATTATAGGCATCTATCCACTTTTGCGCCGACAGCGGCTCTGTCTCGTCAGCATTCAGTTCCCCGGCGTCAAAGTCCCAACAGTTGGTATTATTATACTGGAAGGCTTCTTCATCCGGATTATATGCCCAATACGATTTCTGCGTATTCCAAGGTACGCGAAACAAAGCTCCCAATGGCGCATTATCCGAACCTTCCACTGACAATAATTCCGGAAACGCTTCTGTGTCATAACCGAAACAAAGATCATCTCCTTTATCCGGACCAAAAGTAAACTCACCCATGCAGGTATATACGTCCTGCCCCTCCTCGTTGACGGACTTCGAGAAGCCGATGAACGGCTCCTGATAAACAGCCACACGTATCTTCGGGTCGGCAACCATTGCCTCATTTCTCATACCCATTTCCTTGTACAGGGCATCGTAGGCATCCACGCAGCCGGCCTTATGGTCTTGCATGGAGCTGGCCCAGTTCTTCTTGGCAGTCAGACGCCCGGACTTGGGAACACTGTCGAACATCAACACTTTGTTCTTGTCAGTAGTACCGTCGGCATACGTGGCAATGGAATTTATCTTATTGCCCTCAGCATCTTTCAACCCTTTCATCTTAAAACGAACGTTCCACTCCAGGTATTTCTTGGAGGATGTTCCCTGCCCTTCAACCAACAGGTTGGTGAGTGTGAAGTTCCTCTCCGGCTTATCCTTGAAGAATACTTCCAGATTACCGGCAACACCTGAAGGGTTATTCAAGTTCGGGAACGGCTGGTCGATTACAAAGACGTTATACAGCATCTTTGTAGCATTGAAATCAATATTCACACCTTCGCCATCCAGTACCTGGTTGATGCTTTTTTCAGTCTGCTTTTCATCCGTTGTTACAAGCTGGTTGATGTAGTTCTTCTGCACAGCTTCGGAGGTCAACGCGCCGTCATAGATGCGAATACCATACAGATAAAGATTCGCGTAGTCATTGCCAAGCGTTATCTTTCCATTGTTCTTGAAGTAGTCATTATTCAGGTAAGCGTACTGCCGGTTCTTCTTCCCATTAATATAGATGGCAATCAGGTTGAAGTCAGGATCACCGTATGCGTTCGGCATCACCACCACTGTCAGGCGAATACGTACACCGTTATCAACAGGCACGTCTTGCGTGCTGCTGTCATGCATGGATTGCGAGAAGAAAGATATATTCTCACCGGACACCTTTAAACCGACACGACTGCCGTCCGACTTATCCTCTGCAATGCTGATTATGTCCTTGCTGGCATCGGAAGCATTCTCAACCTTGAAGTCAATTTCGATTGTCTTACCTCTGCGGGCGGCCTCAGTTATAAAAGGCTGGTAATCTATCACAGCCTTGCTGCGGGCGAAGATTTTCAAAGCCTTCACGCCGTCATCGTCCGTCATCCAGCCGTCGTTGCCCCAGTTCAGATTGCTCCAGGTAACAGGTATCAGAGACTTATCAACCTCGTTAACCACACTCAGGTAGTTTGTCTGCGAGTTGCTACGGGTCTTCGGATTGATGTATAGCACTGCGCCAGCCGTAGCGGAGTAACCCAAAGAATTGTTCACGCTCAGCGTAATAGGCTCTATCAAATGAACTTTTTCGCTGGTTACGTTCACAACCACATCGAAGTTAGCATCATCATCCGTATCTACCTCCATCGGATAGGTAAGAGTGTTCTTCGTATTAGTGGCGATATTATCATTTTCAGAGCTGTACACTTCTATTCCGGCTTTGGTTATGCTGAATATAGAATCGGTTGCCGCAGACTGACCATCATAGATCGCATAGTCAAAGACAACGTTGTCCTGCCAGTTTGTGAGCAAGGCAGCTACGTTATTCACGCACATCAGCTTCGATGTTTCACCGGCAGATATGCACATGATATTGATTGACACGGCCTTCGTCTGGAGCGTATTATCCGAATTAGCCAGATAGAAGCTCACATTGTACACGCCGGTGGCTCCCGGGTGAGAAAGTGTATAAATATAGGGAGTATCGGTATAGATGGCCGTTCCGAGATTCTGACTATAACTTTGGTTATAATTATCACCTGTGATGGTGACATGCAGCATCTTACTGATGTTACCGTTGATAATCATCGGTATGGAGATATCGGACGCGAAAGCAGTCCACCAGGCGAAGTTCGGGGCACTGATGCCAAGGCTCGTGAGTTGCACGGTATAGGTAACAGGTGCGGTGGTCTGATCGGTATTTTCACCTTTAATGGTAATCTTGACGCTATTGGTGCCACTGCTCAACCACTCAGCAATATCCTGCTTGATGGAGACATTAGAAGATACTTCCATCTGTTTGACTACTGTAAAGTCTGTGAACTTCGAGTTCTTTACCATGATTGTACACAGTCCGAGTTCTCCCGTCGGCTTGTAAGGCTCGCTCAGGTCATCTCGATACTGGGATATAAAAGAGAAATCAAGAACACACTCCTCGCCATATTGGGCGGCAAAACCCAAAGAAGCCATATTATTACGGACGTAGACACTGTACATAGTACCGGCACCGCCAGCAAGCTCGCGAACGATCTGTTCAAGCGTTGCACCGGCAGCGCCGTCGAAAGCCGTGCCGGGATCAGTGCCAATAACAAGAGAAGACTCAGACAGGCGGTTTACCTGTTTTTCAAGTGCTAAACCCGCAGCACCATCATAGGCTGTACCTTTAGTAGTGCCGATGGATAAGGCACCGCCTACCAACTCATTTATCTTACTAACCAGTTCATTCAGCTCCTCGGCCTTCAGCACATTACCTTTTACAAACTTTTTATTCAGTTTATCCATATCATCCTAAATAATCATTATCCAACAAGCTCTCATCTAAAATAAATTCGCCCACAATTTCCACCTTGCCACCCGGAGCGGATAATGCGTGCATGATCAAGTTTGTTTCGAGCATACTTGTATCCGCCATATCTGATTCGATACGACAAATACGAGCATTGGTAGTATTACCGTGCTCGTCCGAGGTACGCCTTAACACAAACTTGATGTATCCCATTACTTACCGTTTAGCTGATTTATTATTTCACGCTTCACCGCAGCTATTAGCCGGGAGTTTTTGACTACAAGTTCCAAAGCTTTGCAATAGCGTTCTGGTACTTCTACTTCATCTTTCGAATAGTAGATTTTCTTTGCTAAGTCTTCAAAGCCGATATCCAGAAGGATACTGCCATTGTACATCATTTCATTGCCGACTGTCTCGGCAGTATCGAAGGTTTGCTTTCCACCTTCAAAAGAGGTCTGTGCCTCAATTTTTCTAAAATTGATTTTCATATTCTTATAGATAATGTTATATACTATTCCACGTTACACCGCCATCCGAAGTCTTAAAAACGCCAGCTGTAGACACTTTTAGACCATACTTACCAGCAATAAGGTTTGCAATAGTCGAAGATACAGAAGGTACATCATTGACATTAATATTGATATAGCCCGCTCCCAAACTGGTATTAGATAATAGACGATAAAAAGTATTACCTACATTCAGAGTTTCCCCATATGCAAAGGTTAGACTCTCCATAGATAGGTTCATACCGTGAACATCCAACGGATAAGAACCATCAGGAAGACCTATACTGTTCTCATTAATATTGAGTCCCCCGATATATCCACTTGTTGCATTTATAAATCCATTAGCTATGATATTATTCAGTGTCAAGTTACCTTCTGTGTCCACAACGAAAGTATCATTCGCTACAATATTGCCGTTGAATCGTATCTGATCAGCATCAATTATTGCATTACTCTGAAACCCACCTTCAGGAAGCTCAGTTACAAAGAGGTCGATATACGACTTTTTTACATAACCGTTCGTATCAGCCAACTGTGAAAACATCCCTGTTAAGCCTGCCTCTGTGATAAGACCGGACATCTTTGTCATATCTACATGCCCATCCTTATCATACACGATTTCTTTCCCATACAGTACCGAAAAGTCTGCTGTGGTTATTAATCCAGATGTATTGATATTCGTAATATTGCCTGCGCTATTGAAATGAATTCCTTCCACAAGTGCAGCAATAGATTTTTCTGTCACTTGGATAGCGGAAGTATTCTTATCTGCTGCATTCTGCGCTCCTTGTGCGATACCCAATGCTTTCAAGGCATCCTGAGCAGCGTCGTATGCATCACTGATGCCTTGTCTGGCAATCTCTTTTGCGGCAGCAATCCCATCATCGGCATTACTCACAGCAAGTATAATCTGATCGCCAAGGTTTTCAAGATAGGCCGTTGTAGCAGTAGACGAAGGATTCCAATGAGAAATACTAAAAGCAGTTCCTTTAACTTTTGCAGTCTTGCAGACGAGGGAGTCATTCTTATACTTAACTATACCATCGTTATAGGTAGCATTTACCCAGAGATCACCGACATCATATTCCGAATCTGTTGTAGGCTGCTCCACAAAAACACGCCGCTTGCCGTCGGCTGTATCTTGCGCTTTGGCAGCATCTTCCAGAGCCTTCAATGTCAGATGGTCGGTAATTTCATTCCAAACTCCTGATTCAAAGCGATAACCCTTACCAGTTAAACGGTTATAAAACATATCTTGGTCGTGCATCGTTTTTAGAGCTTCTGTTGTCCACTCTGAAGCCGGTATATTATTTAGTGTCGGAGCGTAATCAAAAAACCAAAGTGTATACTCCCTATCCGTCTGTTCCTTAACAAGGTCTACATCTGTCTTTAGGTCTTCAATAGTTTCGTCGATATCCTTTCCTGTTGCCTGGTTAACAAACTTGGCCGTAATTTCACTCAGCACAGTATTGAAATCAATAAGTGGTTCAGGCATCGTATAAGTCCCGTCGGCTCCAATTCCATTATATATCCGCACATAAGGACCTCCTGCCGTTACGCTGTCCCAGACAATTGCGCCTTGACGACTGGTATCCGTACGGTTGCCCAACTGTACGATATTGTCTCCTACGGCAGGCACATCACTTCCTGATGCGCAATCTTTCTTGGATAAGTCAATGTAGTCATCGCCACAGCCACTCACGTAACGCCAATAAAAAGTTGTTCCGGTTTTTAAGGCAAAAGTCTCACTGATCGCCAAGTCGCCTACCGCAAAAGTATTCCTGACTGTCCTACCCTCAGCATCTGTTGTGCTAAAATAGCATCTGTAACTTCCGCCTGTATCCTCCACTTTTTTACAGATGATACCTGCAGCCGTGTTGTATTGTTTTCCACCGATATAGGTTGAACGCTGGACCTGTATCTCTTCGACATTAAGTTTCTTCCTGATATCCACGAAATCAATATCCAGATGATAGTTTCCATCCGCATCTTGGTAGATGCCAAAACCACTACCACCGGCAGCAAAGTTCTTCGATACTATATTCTTTAGCAAAGTGATCTCTTCCAAGGTCGCAGTACCTTTTACGTTGATACCTTCAAGGAAGGTCATCAGCTTTTGAACTGTTTCTGCCACATCCCGGCGCAGATACCGGTCATCATTATCATTTTTGCTACCAATAAGAACCAGTTTAAAATGTTTCTTTCCATCAGCCTCAGAGATGCTGTCATCTTTCTCCAACTTATAAATCGCCCCATCTTCCACCACGGAAACAATCTGCCCGGCATAAGGCACATACGCTACACTATCTGTATTACGTGCATATACAAGAGCGTGATTGTATGTATCCCATATATCTGTAGTATCAATAGGGTAATCATTTACTCTTTTGTATCGACCTGCAAAGCTGTCCCCTTTTATATCCAGTGCCATAACTAATTTGTTTTAAAGGTGAAATTATCCGTCTCAGTACTTGTCGTGGCGGAAGTGAACACATACATGGTATATTCCACGGCGGCTGATCCATTTGCACCCTCCACGCTGATTTTGTGTGGTGTAGCGGCAGAATCCAAGTCCATGAAGTTATATTGATACCTATCCAACGAGACTTCCTTAATGGTTCCGGCAGGAATACAGATGACGAAAGTCTTATAATTGCCAATAGTGAACTTATACGTGCCGGCACCGGCATACAGCCCACTCGCCGATAATGCACGTACCTGGGAAGAAGTCGTAGGAATCGCACTGACCACCCCCGCAAACCACCTCCTGCGCACATTCACGCTAATCGTATTAGTCAACTCCTTTTCCGGCAACGCACCGTCCGCGCTGGCACCATAGACGACCGTAGCCTTATACGTCTCCCTGTCAGTATATATACCTGATAATTGCCGGACAGCCTCCTGCTTTCCTGCATTCTCAGCTGAAAAGTTGAGCTTATTCTCTTTCTTGTCATCATAATAGGCCTCTTTCATGGCACCTTGCCCGTTGCGTGTGGCTGTATAAGTGATATATCCTTTCTGCGTGCCGTATTCCACATCAGTAGAAGTTGATATAACACTCTTCAGGTCGGCACCCAGTGGCTTATACAACATGTTACGCAAAATCTTCTCCCAGGTTTGCCCGGCCAACACCACATCGCCGCTCTTCAGATAACCGACATTGCTCGAATTTACGAGGATATCCTGTTTCAGCTTATCCGACACCTTGGTACCCGATGATGAACCGTCACCACCGGAACTTCCTGAACTGACCGTAGAAACAATATATTGCAGGTTCGCCAAGCTTTGTTCCACCACACGCTTCCAGCCCTTGCCCACCTGATTGGTACATTCGATAGAGGCCATGGATAAATTATCCAGCTTCCGGACCACCTTCGTCATGCGGGTGTCGAAATGCCCGCCCATGGCAGAGAAGTATTTGTCACTCGATAACCGTACGCGTTGCCCCAGCTGTAACGGCACATTGTGAGTATCTATATAGATATAGTCCGTATCACCGCCATACTTGCTGACATCTTCACTGTACTTTTCAAGGAAACTGTTCACGGCGGCTGCATAGTCGAGTTCCGCCTGCACTTCATACGATGGCGGCATACTGAAGTTCCAGGGGATATACTTGTCGCCCAGCTTCGGAACAAGATTGCCGCCCGGTATCTGCACGTCATCCGACGGATATGTATTGATGAGCTCCCATTCCAGCGTCTCAGAATTATAGTTTGCTTCAAACCAGTAGTTCCCGTTCTCCGAGTCCCCATGTCCGGCAAGGTCGGCAGGAGGTTGAAAAGAGATGCGTTTTACCAACCCGGCTATTTCGCTTTGGTTGGGATCAAACTGCATGCCCTCGTCATGGAAGTAATACACCGTAAACTTTTTACCTTCATCATCCGTCTTTTCTTCATGCCGCACGGTGGTCACCGTACCGGTATAATGCGGATAGATTTCGGCAAAAGCAGATTCCTCCACATGTTCATACAGTCCGTACCGGGTGTTACGGTCCACATACTTCGACTTGTCCGGCAACTGGAGGCGGGTGTAGCCGTAACGGCTGCGGTCAATGTTCTTTGTCGATCCCAACGGTATCAGCCGGGTGAAGAACTGCACGTCATTCTCATTTTCCGACTGCGTCAACGAGGTAAGCCCCTTCATATATCCAAGCTGCACCAGCTCGCCACGTTCGCAGCGGCAAAAGTTTATCTCATAGCCGTCCGCCCACCATTCCGTTTCAAAGGTTTCGGATATGGATGCCAGCGCATCCCAGCAAGTGGTATTGTTATATTCAATGGTCTGCCCGGACTTCTCCACTACCTCACCAATACCCCAGACATCACGCCCGTAGATACGGTTCATGTTCTCTATCCACTTTTCCAGATGTGCACGTGGGGTGCCGTCAAGGCTGAACTGAGGTTCATACTGCCCGTCCGTCAGGTTCAGATACATCACACGCTGTGCATCATGTTCCGGGCCATAGAATTTAACGGAGTAGGTATACTCCAGGCTGGACTTCTGTTTTGGCTTATATTCCTTATTGATACTGAACTTTACACCCGATAACATCACATAATCGTTCACATCCAGCATCACGAAAGCGGGATGTGTGAAAGAAACGGAAATAGTATTCTCCGCCATCAACTCATTGTTCCAGGTAGATGATGAAGACGTACTCACAGTCAGCTTCAGTTCTCCGCTCTGATTATAAATTTTAAGTTCCATTCAAACAATATTTAATCGTCATTTAAAAACTCCGTGAACCCTGAGTCACTCCGTGGTGAATCCCGGTTTCGGCTCCCGGAACTTCACTTTCCAACGCCCGATAATTCTGCCGTCCGTGGCATCCTCCAGAACTTTGGCATCCGCTATTCCTTTATAATAGAAACGGTATGTCGTCGGCAGTTCCTTCACCTTCAGGTTTACCCAGCCCGCACGGATGGCTTCCATGAATGCGGCGCGGCGGGTGTTGTATTCCGATAAAGTCGAAGCGCATACGGCTATATACAACGTTACATCCCGTGCCTTGTAGCGGGGGGAAGGCAATACGTCCGGAAGTTCCTCGCCGTCACGCTCCCGGAATTCCACAGTGGTATACTCTTTCATCTCCAAAGGTTTCTGCAATTCCCCGAAGTTGAAGTTGTCATCCACCTTGTCCTCGCACAGGAAAGCGAAGTACTCCGTCCAGGCATCCACGCCATTGATAGTCATATATCCGGTTAAGTTCATCATACTATTTTTACTTTTGCCCCGTCACGGTCTTGCCGGGTAATGATTTCAAGAATATCTTCTAGCAACTTGCAGTAGGCCGTATTCTCCGCTATCTGCACGAATATCTCATGGTCCGCGTCACGTCCCTTCTTTAGTTCTTCCAATAGTTGGTGCATCCCGCTTACGTGATCCTGCACCGATCTTCCTATTCCTTCCAGTAAAGTCCCCTGTTCCTGGCTCATGGCAGTATATGCTCCACTCCGTCCGCTCTGGGATGCATCCTCATCCGGCTTGAATATATCGAATCCCTTATCTTTCGCCATCTGCTGATAGGCTTCCAACAATGCGTTGAAATCCCCTTGCTTACCCATCACCTCATCCGTCATGCCGCTTAGTAGTTTGATATACTCCTTGAATTTCTCGTCGGCGGACAGATCAGCATCTTGCGTCACGGCCAGCATCTTCTGCTGTGCCTTTTCAAAGATGTCGCCGAACAACGTGGAATAAATCATTTGTTTGCCCAGGCTCTCCAGCATCTCCGACACGCTATCGTAATAGGCGGTGGCGGCATCCGTGCCATTGGCCCACGAATCCACAAGCGTATCGGTCAGAGTGCCTCCAAGGTCTCCGAAGATGTCCGTCAGGTAATCCTTTACCTTTTCTACGGCGTCCTGGTATGCCTTCCAGTAGTCCGACATTTCCTGCAGGTACTGCTGGTTTTCCTGGCTCAGTTTGCCGAAGGTGTCCGAGCCTATGAACTTCTCCAGCGCGTCCTGATTCACGGTACCGTCCGCATTGAACAATTCCGGCACGGCATCTTTCAGGGATGAATATTTAGCTGACCTGAACCAGGTCTTATGCTGTATCTTCACCTGCATGTTCGCGATGGAATCGCCCAAAGACTTATATGTATTCTTCAGCCCCATGGCCTCCGCCGTCGCTCCCGCAAAGCCTGTGAATATCTTGCGGTTCTTGATCTTGTCCAGCGTGCCGTTATACCTGTCCAGGGCTTCCCTGGCAAGGTCCACGTTCTTGATGGCGTTGCCCCACAGGTCATCACCGAATATGCTTTTCTTGTCGGTGGATATCTCAGCGTTCAGTTTTACAAGTGCCAGCTCATAGTTCAGCTTGGCCATTTCCTTGCGGAATTCCTCCATATAATCCGTACGTTTGAACAGGCTTGCGATGGCGGTCGCCACTTTCAGGGCCGCCGAAATGATAACAAGGATGACGGAAGCCTTTTCGACGGTCGACATGGATTCCGCCGCGACTTCAGTGGTTCCTACTATGGCCTCCGCCGAATCTTCCGACAGTTTGGTTATGCCGCCAATGATACTCAGCGTAGACGTGGATATGGTGCCGGCGGTCTTGATGATATCACCGGCCACGTCACCCACGGAATTGCCTATATCATTGAAGGAATCTTCCACATCTCCCAGCACGCGGTTCAGTTCCGACCATTCCTTAATGCTTTTCTTATTGTCCTTCTTATCTTTTCCCTCTTCCTTATTATTCGCTTTGCCGCTGACCGTATTCTTCAATGTAGTAACCTTGGCACGCTTTACGGCCAGCCCCTTGTCATCCGGATTCAGGAATTCCGCCCGCTCCAATTCCCGTTCCGCTTCCACAAGCAGGCGTTGCAGCTCTTCGAGGTTGAGGTTCACCACATTGGCCGCCCAGGACTTGAATACTTCCTCGCGGGCGGCGAACTCGCTGTCTATGTCTTCCAGGGCTTTTTCTTTCTGATAATCCAGTTCGTTGAGGGTTTCATCGGAGGCGCCGCCTTTCTGCAAGACATTGCGCTTGTCATCGAAGCTTTTCTCCGTGGACGTGCGTTTGGTGATATATCCCTGGAATTGCTTCGCGTATTCTTCCAGCTTCTTGCGTTCCTTTTCAGTGGCCTCTTTATTAATCTTATCCAGTTCGCCTTCATAAATAAGAAGGGCGGCGGCACGTTCGGTGCCCGCATCGTTCTGCACTTGCTTATACTCATCCGGGCTCACCTTCTTACCGCTTTGTTTGGCACGATCCAGCTTGTCCTTCAGTTTCTTCTCTTGCCGGTCAATGCGTGACAGTTCTTCCTGGTATTCCAGTTTAGCCAGTTTACGACGCTTTTCGTACCCCTCCTGCATCACCTGGACGGTAGCGGCTTCCAGCTTCTGCTGGGCACGGAGGCGGGCTTCGGCAAGTTCAGTCTGGTAATCCTTTTTATCGGTACCGCCGGTTGTCTTTCCGTCTCCGTTATCATAGACCTTCAGGTTTTTACGGGCTTCCTTTATCTGGTCGGTCGCCTTTTTATATGTTTCCACCACGGACTTGTCAATGCCCAGAGAAAACAGGTCGGTACCTTCCTTTGCAGCATCGTCCAGAGCCTTCTTTACATCGGACTTGATTTCTTTCAATATGCCTTCTGCACGATCCTGTTGCTGTTTCCAGTAGTCGTAAGTCCCTTCTTCGGGCTGAGGAAATATATCCAGCGTTTTGATATGATCTTCTATGGTAGCAATGTTTTCACCATAGCTCTTCACATTCTCAATCAAGTCGCTGTATATTTTCTTCTGTTCCTCTACATTTCTTCTGGCTTTTTCTATCTTTTTTTCCGCATCTGTTTTGGCCGTGGCGGTTCCGAAGCCCGTCTCCTGTTTTTTGCTGAATTCCGTTTTTAGTCTTTCATATTCCTGTTCCGCCTTCGCTACCGTCAACTTTTGGTTACGCCTCTTTATTTCTTCCTTGTCTTTCTTGACCGCAATGTCCGATATCTTGTCCATATAATGCCGTGCCACCGCACTGGCATAAATTTGTTTGCTTAATGATTTGTAGGCCGCTTCCAGTCTGCCAAGGTTGATGTTTTCACCGTCAAGGATATTTGCGTACTCCGGATATCGCTTTATCCATTCGTTAACGGCAGCCGTGCGTTCCTTCGTTGATAAGGATGTGCTCTTCAGTTTGGCGTATAGGATATCCAGTTCTGCCCGTTCTTTCTTGATGCTGTCTGACGCTTTCCTACGCGCCAATGCCATTTCCTGCTCAGCGGACAATAAGTCAAGCGTAGCGTCTTTAGCCTTGAACAGCCCCTTCACCCATTCCCCGATCTCCTTTCCATACACCACCGTCAGCGTGATAGCCGCCGCCATCGCCGTCTGCCAGGAAAACAACGACGTCAGCAACTGTTTCCAGATGGGTGTCGCCTTCTTCCCTGCGGCCGTCATCAACTCATATTCCTTCCGTGCCGATGCCACCGCATCCGTAAACATCGGAATGTTATTGGATATCGCCAGGAAGAACATCTGCGGTCCCATCGCCAGTGCCGGAAGCTCGCGGGCGATCTGTTGCATGCTCATCTTGACGTTGTTCAGTTTCGGGGCCGGGTCATAACGCATGATCGGCGTGTCGTTGCTCTCCTGTTTGGCCACTTCATACTTCATCAGCGTTTCCGTCAGTGAGCGTACCTGTGCCTCCAGTGCCTTTATCTTTGCCGTATCTTCCGGATTGACAACGCCCGTTGCCGCCGATTCCAGCGATTTCTGTCTCAGTGAGTCTATATCCTTCTGGATATTGATGATAATGGCCTTCACCCTCTCGCCGGAACTCTCCATGGCCCTGATTTCATCCGTAATGTACCCCGACAGGTCGATATCCGGCTTCACCGGAACTTCCGCTTGCTTCTTCAGGCGTTTCAGTTCTTCCTCCAGCTCCACAATCTTGCCTTTCAGCGCCTGTATGTCCGCCAGGTCGGAAGGCGAGGAAACGCCCGTAGACAACGCATCCTTGAATGCGGACTGCAGGCCGACCAACTCCTTTTTCAGGATATTGATAACCTCCTGCATCCGCGTCTCCAGTCCGGTGATGTTCCGTTCTGCCGACTGCATGCCGCCGCGGGTTCTGTCATCCAGGAATATTTCAAGTTTTATGGGTTTCATCTCAGTCTTCCTCCTCTAATTGTTGAAAATAACTTAGCGGGTCAATGCCTTTTTTATCTCCGGAAGAAGCGGCTTTGTTATCTTCCGCCTCCAGTTCACGCAGGTACTCCAGCGTCGTTTTCTTCCGTCCGTCCACGCGGCGGGGATAATCCTGCCACATCAGCATCAGCGTCGGGTAATTAACGCCACGCATGATATATTTCATGCTCCAGCCTGTATCACGTGCAATCTGTCCTATCAGTCCGAACGGGCTATGCGCGGGTTCCGTGTACCCCTTTAACTCCCGTTCTACCTTTTTCCGTGGCTCAGGTTTGGCGACATCAGGTTCATCACCTCCGCCAATCTGATAATATTTCCGAAAGGGACAGTATTCATGGTGCCGATGGCGAGCATCCAGGCTTCCTCCAGTGCCGCCGGATGCATGCAGTTCCTCAGCATCCACGCCACCGGACGGTTCAGTAACCGGCCCAATATCCAGCCCCGGACAATGCCGTAAGCCACCATGCGGCTCACCGTCTTCGTATGCTTCTGCATGAACTCCAGCTTTTGCTCGAAGGTATATGCCTTCAGGTCATCGTAGCGAACGCCCATCTTCAGATACATACCGGTCATGCGGGTACGGCTTTCCAGGTTAGGAACCCGCAGCACCCAGCGGATGTATCTGCCGCCAAGAAGACGAAGCGGCAAAGAAATGCCGTTGTCCGCCAATACCTTTGCCGCTAAAGATTCTGTTTGAAAATCCGCCATGAGTGTAATCATTCAGCGGGAACCACCGGATTGCCCGTATCAGGATCGATACCTTTAGCAAATATCTTCAGGCGTTTGCCATCCGCATCTTTAAGCAACTCGATATTCAGTGCCAGTGCCAGCACTCCCTGCGAGTTGATGCCATTGGCAAAGTCATTGCCTGTCACTTTTGCGTTGTAGAAACGGATAGTTTCACCGCTGTCGCAACTGATATCCATCACACCGGTCTTTTCCCATTTTTCAGGCGGTTCCCAGTTGCCTTTGGCATCTTTGGTACCTCCGATTGTGTTTACCAAACTTTCCGTAGACAGGTCTATCAGGTTACAGGTAAACGCTTTCTTGCCCGGATTGCTGGTGATTGTGGCAACGGGACCGTCCTTCACCTGAGCTGCGTATACGTCTACCTGTGTAGGGGCAGTGCCTGCCGGTTGAAGTCCTTGTTCGTCTATCCATCCGATTACCTCACTGGCAAACTTCACTTGGTTCAATCCATATATTGCATTCATAAGTTCTCTGTTATTTAAGTTCTGTTTAATCGCCGTCCAATCAGTATCAGAATAAGAACGATAACGGCTATCCGTCCTATCCATATTTGGAACCATTGCCAACCGGTGGGTTCTTTTATCACCTCCGGAGGCAGTTCCTTTACCTCTTCCGAAGTTTCATTCCTGATCCGTACCAGTTCTTCCGTCAGCAGAATCACCTGCCGTGCCAAGCTGTCACATGTAGCGGTCACTTCAATGCTGTCTCCCGATATCCGGGTAACATTCACCGTGGCCTGCCCGCTGCGTTTACTGAAGCCCGTCCCTATCGGTATAGCATTCAGCATCCCCGTCGGAAATACGGTCTTCGCCATGCTGGGCGGTACCGGTTCCTGTAGGAGCGCGAACCCTCTTCTGCTTTGCAGGCTGTCTGTGCCGCTGACGGTCCGTGTCAATTGTCCCGGACTTTTGCAGCTCGCTGCGGATAGGGCAATCAGCATAATGCTTGCAGGTAGAAGCTTTCTGGATAGTACGGTTAAGTTCGCGCACCGCCTTGTAAAGTTTGATATTCTCATTCTGTAAGTCTATTAATGTTCCCGACAAGTTGTCGTACATTTCTTTATAAGCGTCGTTCCGCTCTTTGGCGGCGATTACCTTATTGTTCTCCCGATGTCTCAGCCATGCCCACAAGGAACCGGCAATGCCGCTTGGCACAAGCCATTGGAGAATCTGCATTATCAAGTCCGAGTTCATGGCTAATCACTTTTCACTGTTCGTTAAACACTAAAGCAAGTTCCATCCTGCCACTACGTCCGCCATCACAGCCGGTACCCCGTTCTCCACCCGCGACATCGCGGCGGCGAAAGCGCACATCGTTGCCCGGTCGTTCACATCGGGCACGTAGCTGGAAGGTACCTGCATTTCCCTGCATACACGGTTGATATAGCCGGATGTATTGTTCTCCACAGGCGGCGCCCACCGGTTGATGAAGTCGGCTATCGTGCGGCAGCCGTTCAATTTCCGGTAGTTCTGCAACAGCTTGATGAGAGCACGATATCCGTAGGCCATTGTGCTGAACTGGCAGAACGAGCGGTCCTGTGAGGGGCGCACCTCCCCCTGCCACCGGGTGGTGGCAGAGAGGCGGATATTGCCGGGGTTGTTATTACGCAGCCCTCTGCTCATCACTCACTCATAGCTGAAGTTCCGATACTGATGTAGGCGTTTCCATCGTACATCAAAGTAGTCACCGTGCTTGCAGCGCAGGCCACATCTCCAATAGTTTGTGCCGCGGCACTGGCATTTCTGATGATAAGCAGCGAGCCAGCCTGAACTTGCGTGTCCAATGCGAAAGTGGTTGCAGCGGTTGCAGCTGCGATGTCCACTATTTGAGGGTTGCAGTCATGTATCAGGTCCTTTCCTTCGGGCTTACGGGTCACAGCTACCGGAAACGGGATTTGCATACAGCGGTCTCCTTCTTCTGAATAAGGAGCTACGAAGTCGAAACTTCTCCGCGATTTCATGTTAATATAACTCATAGTCTTTTATCTTTTTTAGAAGTTAAACTTTCTTGGTAGTAAACATGGCACCCAGATACTTACCAGTAATAGGTAGGGCGATACCGCGCATATTGAAGCCCAATACATCGCCACGGTATTCCGGGTCATTCAAGCGATAGTACATGTCTTCCATGCTCTTGGCACGGCAGACAGCTTCACGGTACCATACCGTAGAAGCGATGGCATCCGTATCACGAACCGGTGCATTCCACTCCACTTTCTTCCCCGTAGTACCGTTGAACTTCGGAACCATCGAAGTGACGTGAATCTTGAAACCGAACATGGAACCCGTGGAAAAGAATGTCTTGAACATTTCCAAATCCTGAAGCTGGAGGTCAGTGGCATGGTATGGGTGCAGTGCCAGGATACGCCCCTCTTTTGGAACCAGCATCATGTCCAGTTGGGTGGAGAGTGCCAGTATCTTCTCGTAAGTCATGGCTACATATCCGGTACCCTGCTTGCTGGCATTGCCATCATTCAGTTTCAGCACCGGGGTAGTTGCGCTGTCTTGGGTAGGTGCCCAATTATAAATGGCCAATTGAGAAAACTGCATCTGCAAGGACTTCTGGTGACCGGAGGCCACACTCTTGCGTTTCTCAGCCGATTCCTCTATTTCTATAGCGTTGATATGTACCGTATTCTCCGTATCAAAACGCTTCATCGGAATCTTATAAGGCTTGTCTCCACGGGCCACTACAGGAATCGGGTATACTTCATTATCGATGAATACACGCGGATCAATTCCCGCTTCCTGCAAGTTCAGATACTCATTGTCCGTCCACATACTGAAATCCCGCGAATCAGAGACAAACGATGTTTCAGGATAGAATTTTTCGATGATCTCCGGAATCCAGATTTCCTTGTTCAAGCCTTCAGCCAAACAGCCGGTGAGTTGCAACGGAATTAGCGAAAGCCCCATCTGGATGCCGAACATCAAATTATGGTCAATGCCGATACTCTGTGCGAACATCCCCGAAGTTGTGAAATTAAACAGCAACGCTGTCAACAGTGAAAAGATGAATTTTGTCTTCATTGTCTTTTTATTTAGAAAGTTATTATTCCGGGTACTTACCGTAGGCATCAAAGAACTTCTCCCGGTAGAGGTCCTTATCCTTTTTCAATTCTTTCAGCATATCCTTCTCAAGGATTTCCTTGAAGGTCATGTCCGACAACTGCACATTGCCCGATGTCTGGCTTCCTGCCCGGACTTGCGGGCTGACAGCCTGGCGCGCGGAAATGGAACTCAGGCGAACTTCCGCTTTGGCAAAATTGTCCGCAAAGTCTTCCAGCCAGCTTTCCTTGCCTTTGGCGTCGATGCGTCCGTCTTTCACGGCGGCATCCACCAGGGTGATGGCTTTCTGCTTATTGCTTTCCTTTTCCGCTGTCTCGAAGGCAGTCACTTTGTTCTGCAATGTCTGTTTCTCGGTCTTCAGGCTTGCATTCTCGGCTTGCAGATTGTCGCGAAGGGTAATCAGTCCCTGCACGGCTTCCTGAACGGCTTGGTCGGACGCCGAATCCGACAGCTTCAACATCTGTGTCAAATAACTCATGTTGCTTGGGGTTTTATGGTTAATACTAATGTTTTTGTCATCCATCAGGCGGATAAGCGTTTCCCGGTCATTCAAGTCTATGCGTTTGCCGGAATGGCGGTCGAACATGGCCAGAGCGTTGTGATTGGAACCGATAGGGCAAATAGACACTTCACGCAACGTCCATTTAGTGATAGTCACTCCTGTCTGCCCCTCTATTTTTAAACCGGCGTCCTCGCTCACCTCTTCGGGCGGCCATGTGCCTATACTTGTCATGCGCAAAAAACCACGGTCCACTTTTCCCTGTATTTTTTTGCTCTTGTCGTCCTCTTCATCAAACACGATATCCATCAGAATACGTCCGCCTTCCGTGCGGATATTCTCGGCACGTCCTATGGGCATGTCCCAGTCGTCATGGTTGTAGAAGACATTCGGGTTCTTGCGGAACTCTTCAAGGTTGGCGCCGGAAGTCAGCATACGGAAACCGTAGGTATTCACCGACTCATCGTGCACACAGAATGTATAGGATTTACTCATCGTTTTCGGGTTTTGTTTGACGCAAAATTGAGGCAATAAAACGAGGCGTGCAAATCGGGTTGTAACAGTTTCCACTATCACGTAAACAACTACAGAACAGCGCACAACGTTTGCAAACCGATTATTTTTAATGCGAACCGCAACCTAACTTTGTGCTGTAACAATGGAGGAAAAAGTATGTCTAAAACGCTTACAAACCAACAGAAAAAGGACTGGGCCAAGTTGCTCTTCATGCAGGGAGAACTGCAAATACAGCAAATTGCGGCAAAAGTGGACGTCAGCCGTGTTACCCTGAGCCGATGGATAAAGGAAGGCAACTGGGAGATGCTGCGGGCAGCCATAACTACCACCCGCGAGGAACAGGTACGCAACCTGTATATGCAGATAGCGGAGTACAACAAGGCCATCGCGGCACGTCCGGACAAGTATGCCACTTCGTCCGAAGCGGACGCCATCAACAAACTGTCATCCGCCATCAATAAGATGGAAGGCGAGTACGGCATTGCCGATATCATCAGCGTAAGCAAACAGATGCTTTTCTGGCTCCGCAAGCGCGACCCGGAAAAAGCAATCGAACTGAGTTATTTTTTCGATGAATTCGTAAAGGAAAGGTTGAGGTGACGTCATGGCAAAGAAGAAACTAACCGGAAACAAGAAAATGTTGTCCGACGACTGGGACGAAACCCTACGGCAGATACGTACTCAGACGGCGGTAGACTTCACCATGTCCGGTGAGGAAAAGGCGAAGAAGCTACGCGAGCTGGAGGCAAACCCTATCGGGTGGATGAAGTTCATGTTCTACAAGTATGCCAAGTATGAGTTCGCCAAATTTCAGAAAAAAGCCATCGACCGGATTATCGGTCACTCTGACGGCAACTGGTATGAGGTGTTGAGCTGGTCGCGCGAGCTGGCAAAGAGCACCATCGTCATGTTCATCATCCTTTATCTGGTCATAGTGAAGAAGAATAAACGTTGCGTCATCATGACCTCCGCCACCAACCAGGGAGCCATAAAGCTGCTGAACCAATACCGGGCACAGTTTGAGGCGAACGAACGTCTGAAATACTTCTACGGCAACCTGATTGGAGACAAGTGGACGGAAGACTACTTCACCCTCAGCACCCGCGTGTCCTTCATGGCCATGGGATGGGGGCAGTCACCGCGTGGCGTCAAGATGGATGAGGTCCGGCCGGACGTGCTGCTGATGGATGACTACGACACGGACGAGGAATGCCGTAACCCGGATATAGTGAACAACAAATGGAACTGGTTTGAACAGGCCCTGTTCTTCACCCGCTCCATCAGCGAAGCGTTGCTGACCATCTGGACGGGCAACGTAATCGCCAAAGATTGCTGCGTGTCCCGAGCCGGAAACAAGGCGCGTGAGCTGGCGGCACGCGAGAAACCTATCGGCAACTGGGATATCGTCAATATCCGTATGGTGGATATCAACCGCCCCGACCCGCAGATGGATTACCAGTTCGGCACGTCCGTCTGGCCTGAAAAGAACTCCGAGGAAATCATTGACGAAGTGCTGGCGCAGGTCAGCCTGGCGAGCGGGCAGAAGGAATGTTTCAACAACCCGGTGGTGGAAGGCTCCTACTTCAAGGAAATCAAATGGGGCGAGTGTCCGCCCATACACAAGCTGAAGTACATTGTCAGCTATGGCGACCCTGCCCCCAGCAATAAAACCAGCAAGAAGGCAAAGAAGAACTCTTTCAAGGCTAACTTCCTGATGGGATTGTACGAAGGAACGCTTTATGTATATACCGGCTACCTGAAGCACGTCATCAACGATGAATTCGTGAACTGGTATTACTACATGCACGACTACGTGCGCGAACGCGCCCAGACCCGGAACTACATTGAGAACAACAAACTTCAGGACCCATTCTACCAGCAGGTATTCGTTCCGCTCTTCCTCGCCAAAGGCAAGGAAAACGGATATTACATCAATATCTCACCCGACGGGCGTGACAAGCCCGACAAGTTCGTGCGTATAGAAGGTAACCTGGAACCGCTCAACCGTGCCGGCCGGCTGGTACTGAATATCCGCGAAAAGGACAACCCGAATATGCTACGCCTGGAAGAACAGTTCCACCTGTTTGACGATGGCCTGCCTGCACCTGCCGACGGTCCCGACGCCATCGAGGGCGGTTACTACATGTGCCAGCAACTCAACGCCCACATCGAGGCGGGCAGTTGCTGGGTAGGCCATCGCCCGCGAAATTCAAAACGAATGTAAAACTTAATATTTTATACAATCATGGCTTATTTGGATATAGAAGAAATGACCACGCATATCTATGAAGAAGATATGGACACCATCAGCCACGGTGATGACGCTGCCATGATGTCGGCCATCGACGCCGCCATTGAGGAAGTGCAAGGCTATCTCACCAAGTACGACACCGGTAAGATTTTCGCTGCCCGCGGTAAGGAACGCAACCCCATCCTGTTACTTTTTATCAAGGATATCGCAGCCTGGCACTTCTGCAACATCTGCAATGCCGGAGTTGACATCGAAATGCGTGAGAAGCGATACGACCGGGCAATAGAATGGCTAAAAAACAACCAGAACAAGCAGAACCCGAACTTGCCGGCAGCACCCGAAGCAAGCGGGCACTGCAAACAGTGCCAGGGAGAAATAGCCTTCGGTAGTAACCGCAAACGGGATAATCATTTTTAATTTATCATCATGGTACAGAAAAAGAAGAATAAGAAGCAACTCCCGGCAGCCGTCACAAAAAAAGTGGTGACTCCGGTTTACAACCAGATACTGATACAGCCCGTGCGTCGCGGGTTCAATGATATCGGCACATGGAAGAGCGCGATACGCGCCGCGGACATGGGGATACGTATCCGCTTGTACGACCTCTATGAAGACGTATTGATAGACGGCACCGTCACCGACGCCATCGGCAAACGCATCGAGGCGATAACGGACTGCGACATCAACTTCACGGTGAACAAGAAAGAGGTGCCGGTGATGACGGAACTCATGGACACCATTGAGTTTGAAAACCAACTGAAGGAAATCATGTGGTGCCTGTTCTGGGGAATTTCCGTTGATGAATACACGTTTGTCAACGGGTTCGACTTCAACAGCATTCCCCGCAAGCACATCCGCCCGAAAGAAAAAATGATACTCCGGGAGCAGAGTGATACATCCGGCATCAGCTACGAGAATGACGACATGATTATCCAGTGGGGCGATGATGAAGACCTGGGATTGTTGTTGAAGATTGCCCCTTATGTCATCTACAAGCGCGGCGGGTTTGGCGACTGGGCGCAATTTGTCGAACTCTTCGGCATGCCGCAACGCATAGGCAAGTACAACAGCATGGACGAGCAGAGCCGCCGCCTATTGATACAGGCTTTCGAGGAAGCCGGGGCGGCTCCCTACCTGGTGATACCCAAAGAAAGCGAAGTGGAACAGACCACACTTTCAGGCAGCGCCAACGGCGGACTGTACAATGACTTCCGCAATGCCTGCAACGAAGAGATACTGATAACCATCCTGGGGCAGACCATGACTACCAAAGACGGCGCTTCCCTGTCGCAGAGCAAGGTGCACATGGAGGTACAGGAGAAGAAACACCGCAGCGACCGCCGTTTCGTGATCCGCATGCTGAACAAGTACTTCGTGCCGTTGCTGGAACGGCGCGGATATCCGGTGCATGGCGGCAAGTTCTCGTTCGTGGACAAGAAGGATGAAATCAAGGTGGAGGAACTGAAGACGCTTTCCACCATGATACCTATCCCGCGCACCTATGTCTATGAGAAGTATGGTATTCCCGAGCCTAAAGACGGGGATGACGTATTGTTGAGCACGCCAGGCGAAACGGCACAGGAACCAGACAACGAGCCGTCTTCGCCACCCAAACCGGTAAAGCCTGAAATCAAGGCCGGCACGCCGGTTGGGGCTGTAAAGAACGCCGACGACCGCGGCATTTGGGAGCGGATAAAGTCTTTTTTCGTAGCGGCCCCGCATCCGGGCGGGGCTGGCACAATCCGCATGAGTGACACGGACACGTTGGACGACCGTCTCATTAAGGCTGTATGGAACGGGGAACTGACGGAGTTCAGCCCCGAACTGTTCCGCTACTTCTCCAATGACTTTTTAAAAGCCATTCAAACATCATTTAAAGACGGGGTAAAAAATGCCGATGTCGGCATCACGTACAATGCACCGGATGACGTGTTCCGCACTGCCATGGAACAGAACCTGTTTCACTTTTCGGCGGCAAAGACACTGGCGGAAATACAGGAGTTGAACCGGCTCTTCCGGGAAAGCAAAAGCTTTAACGAGTTTTACAACAAGGCGAAGGAAGTGACGGACGTATTCAACAAGACCTGGCAGAAGACTGAATGGGACACAGCGGTGCTGACGGCGGAAGCGGCATCAAACTACCGGCGCTTGCGCAGCAAGAAAGAAATATTCCCGTTCTGGGAATACAAGACGGTGCATGACGGCAAGGTACGTGAAGAACACCTGAAGCTGCACGGTGTCATCCTGCCCGAAAGTGACCCGCGTTGGAACAAAATATACGTTCCGAACGGATGGTGTTGCAGATGCTGGGTAGTGGGCCGCATGAAGCACCAGGTTAAATTTGACGTGGAAGAGATGCGCCGCCGGGTTGATGAATTTCTGGAAACCAAAGAATGGAAGATGAGTGCGGCGCAGGGCTGGGGAGTCAACCGGTGCGATTCTGCACAGGTATTTACGTCAGACCAGATGTACATAAACAAGTTCCCCCGACAGTCGTCGAGCAGCATGGGAAAGCAAACGGCACAGAAATGGGGGTTGGAATCTGTTCCTGCCAGCATGGAAAAGAAGCCGGAGAAGATGCCCCGCACGGAGAAAAACGAGCAACAGGTATGGGAAGAACTGGAACAGGACGGTGTAATCACACTTCCCGATTATCAGGGCAGAAACATCATTGTCGAGAAATCCCAGTTCGACAGCCACACCACGGCAAAGGGACGTGACAACCGCATCGCCTTGTGGGATGCCATGCTGGAGACACTCCGGTCGCCCGATGAAGTATGGCTGAACGATGAGATAAAGAAGAACGAGCTGGACACATACAGCCTGTTGCGTTATTATAACGACGGCGTCATGGTAGTGAACTACCGGATAGAGGATGAAAAACTGCTCTTGAAGACCTGGTACGAGATGGTAACCAAACTGTCGAAAGGGAAACGGGAACAACTGCAAAGGATATGGGACAAGCGCCGGCATGGGCTGTTGATAGAAAAGCGTCAGAGTGCATCCTTGCGTCCGTCCGAACCATAAGGTGAAGCGACCCGTCGCTTCTCCGCCCCTCCGGATTGGATAGCCGGTGTTGCACTCTTCCTTGGACTGTTCACCGGCAACCCGCCATTTTTTCAGACGTACAGCTACGTCCCTCCGTCCCAGGGTAAACGCTCATTTGAGTCGCCGATGGTGAACTCTGCAAAAATACGAATTAAATTTGTAATAGAATGGATATCAGCAAGGTATTGAGACAAAAGATGAATGAGGCCATGAACGCGGTGCCGGACCTGGTAGCGGAACTGGCGGTGGATTATTTCAAGGAACGGTTCAGGTATAAGGAGTTCGACGGGAAGAAATGGCCGGGTCCCGGACAGGGATATAAACGCGCCAACGGTTCATTGCTGGTGGATAGCGGACATCTCCTGAACAGCATACGCCCGGCAGAAGTGTCAGCTCGCAAAGTAGTTATCTCAGCCGGCAACGACGATGTTCTCTATGCCAAAGTCCATAATGAAGGATTCTCCGGCAGTGTGGTTGTCAAAGCCCACGACCGCACCGGTAAGAAAGGCAGGCAGTACGTTGTAAAGCAGCACACCCGGAAAGCATTGATACCTCAACGCCAATTCATGGGCGAAAGCCGTGAACTGAACAATATATTGAAGAAAGACATTGAACAACTTTTTAAATCCATCATAGAAGAATGAAAAAGGAAATCATGAAGGCGGTTATGGACCGCATCAAACAAGGGGTTCCGGCATTGCGCTGGATAGACGCGGACGAAGGGCAACTGGATTTTGCGGAAAACCGCCCGCCGGTGGCATTCCCTTGCTGCCTGGTAGAACTGTATTATCCCGATGCCGAAAACATGGCGGGAAACCATCCCACCGTGCAGCGTGTGGAAGCCGCTATAGCTCTAAAAGTGGGGTTCAACGACTGTGCTTCGTTCAACGTTAACAAGCCCGTACAGGTGCAGGAAACAGCCTTCGCACGCCTCGACATGCTGGAGAATATCCACGTGTTGTTGCAAGGCTTCCGCCCCGTAGAAGGCTGCGTCAAGCCGCTGCGCCGGAAGAGTTGCCGCCCGCAGAAGCGGCCGGACGGATTGAAGGTATATGAAGCGGTGTATGTGGCGGAATTTATAGACAGGATTTAGGATGCGTCACCACTTCCAGCAGGGATACATCCGTTGAAGCTGGCGGGCGGTGGTATGCGTGCTGCAAAGGTGCTCGAAATAATCGGCATACTCCAGCCATGCATTGTTGATGGTACGTTCATCAACGAAGAATTCGTTCTCGGCAAGGATGACGATTACATCGTCCAGGCGACGGCGCATGATTTCACGCCAATAGTAGAGGCGTGCCACCATCACCTGATTGCGCAGCTTTATGCGTTCGCCACGACTGACGGCAGTACGCTGTAATGGCGTAGTAGATGCCCGCCCGCACTCGCCGTTAAAAGCAAGATGATTGCCCGGAAAAAGTTCCAACTGATTGTCCATACCCCTGAAAACAGATTGATTACCCTATGCAAAAGTAATCGTAATAACATATTAATGCAACAAATAGCGTCAAAAAGCGTGTTCTGCCACACCGGATAAGGAGTTCACCTCACCTTTGCACCGTCTTTTTCGCGAAACGACACGGACTTAATTATTAATTCTTAATTTGACGAAGTTATGGTAAACTATTCTTTGGCTCACATGAGCACCAAACCGGGTGTAGAGAATGCACCCAAAAAGTATTACGCCAAAGCCCAGGCCAACGGCGAAATCACCATGGACGAGATAGCCGAGGACATCTCATACGCCACTTCCCTCACGGACGGTGACGTGCTGAACGCCCTTCGCGCCCTTATCCAGCAAATCAACAAGAATCTGGCGGCAGGAAAGATCGTCCGCCTGGAGAACTTCGGAACCTTCCAGATACAATTATGCTCGGTAGGCGCCGAAACCGAAAAGAAATTCACCAGCGCCAACATCACCGGCGCTTCCATCCAGTTCCGCCCCGGCAGGCCTATCAAGGCGGCCACACGTGCGGGCGATGGCGGACTGACGTTTCACCGCGTAGCAAAGAAGGGCGAAGCTCCGCTACCCGATGACGACAACAACAACGGCGGAAACGGTTCCGGCGGTGGCGGAGGACTGGATGAGAATCCGCTGGGATGACCCCGCAAAACTACCTATAGGTAGTGTCCCCACTACTTAGTAGTAGTGAACAAAGCACCCGGTAGTAGTTGCCCGATTACTACCGGGTAATTTTTTAACCCACTTTTAAAGAAAGGAAAACGCACAATGAATGAAGAAAAGAAACACGTCGGAGGCATTTATCTGAGTGATCTGGCACAACAATACTTTCCGAATAATACACCCCGAAGCGCGGTGAGCCAGCTGCATCGCTGGATAGCGCTGAATACGGAACTGACCCGGCGACTCGCAGAACTGTTTTACAAGTCCCGGCAAAGAGCACTGACACCGCTGCAACATGAGGCGGTACTGGAATGCTTGGGGGAGCCGGGAGAATGACCGGATCGTTTTCCTGACGTCAGGAAGATGGTAGAACGAAGAGAGCCGCCGCACGATGGTTGTGCGGCGGCTCTCTTCATTCTACCATTTTTGAATTGTTCAGTTATTAGTCATTTATGGGATGGTCTTTAACATCTCCGATTATCCATTCAATCGCTACTTTAATTCCTTGTTCATAACTCATACCGGGATAATTGGAAGAACCTGTTTCTTCTACCTCTGCACATTGGTTGAGCAAATCCCATATCTCCTGCTCTGTTCTTACTATATTCATGATTAAAGTTGATTTACTCTAATTGATTAATTCATATTTCAAAAATCTTGCAAGCGTATTTCTATCAACCTTACATATTTTTGCTATTTTACGCTGTGATATGCCTTCGTCAATCAATCCTTTTATCAAGGCATTTTTCCCATACAATTTATATTTGTCAGGAGAACTCTTTCTGCCTTTAGGACGGCCAAGGACTACGCCTTCCAATCTCTTTCTGGCTAATGCTTCTTTAGTCCGCTGGCTAATCATGTCACGTTCTATTTCAGCAGCAATTCCGAAAGCAAAAGCAAGAACCTTACTCTGTATGTTGTCTCCAAGTTCGTATCCGTCTTTTACTGTATAAACCTTAACCTCATGAAGCATACAGAACTCCAATATTCGCATAATCATGAATAATTTTCTACCAAGACGGGAAAGCTCGGATGTGATTATTACATCACCCTTTTGCAATTTCTTCATAAGCTTTCCCAATAACCGTTTTTCAGGCTCCTTCGTCCCAGATATGCCATCATCTATAATCCAATCATCAACTGACAATCCAAGGGATTCTGCTTTTTTGCAGACTCCTAACTTCTGGTTACTAGAGTCCTGCTCGTCCGTACTTACTCTTAAATATCCGTATATCATAATACTGATTCTATTAGTTGCATGGCTTCCAAACCATAATGTTTAATAATTATTTCCTTCATAGACATGTACTCCCATTCTTCAGGATACATATTCTGCAATCTACTGCCTAACGCAATTATATCAATTACCAATTTATTATCGATAGCTGATAACAGTGCATCATATAAGTCTATTATAGGTATATTCGGCAGTAATCTCTGAAATTCCTTTCTGAACTCCGCCCATTCGTTGACTTTATAAATATTCATCGCATTCTGTTCATTATGCATTGATTGATGCCCGAAATCCTCCATGTCGATTTGGTATAATATTTCTTTATGTCAAATATATCGCACATCATACACACTGGATTTATACGCTTGTTCTTTCTAACCCCAGCGCACTTAACTGGGTATCCCTGAATATTCTTACTTATATTCATTCTTAATTTGTTTTGGCTATTCATTTTTAAAGGTTATTTATCCACCTGATACAGCCTGCACCCCGTCTTTTCCTTTGCCCGGAGCAGGAAGCTTGCCGCTTCGTCACTGTCTATCACCAGTTTGATGGCGGTCAATCCTTCTGTTTTGGGTTTCTGGAGCAACAAGGAGCATGGCTGACCGTAGTAATTCCAGTAGAAGATAAATTCCGTTAAATGGAAATTATCTATCTGAACTATAAAGTTCTCAGGGATACGCTTCATTATACGTCATCTTTGCCAGTTGATATTCCGCATCTTGATTGCGTATGGTCTCCAGGCATTCACGCCAGCCGGGAAAACCTCCCAGATTCTTGTCATCAATGTACACATGCGCATACACCTTGTTTCCGCCTTCGCCATATCTGGCCACATTTTCCGGATTGTGGTCGTTCACCCGATCGAAAGGAATGCCATGTTCCAGCAGCCAGTTCACGGCATCCAGCAGAGGTTTCCCACTACGACACGTCCAGATGATGATGTAATGTCCGTCCTCGTGCAACTGCCGCAACACTTCGCCCGCATAGGGCTGTTCTCCAAGGATGACGGGATAATCGCTCCTGGCAATTGTCCCGTCAAAGTCTACCGCGATGATCATACACTATTCAATATAATAAGTCTGTACCAACTGATGATTCCTATAGATATGCAGCACTGTCCTGCCTTCGTCCGTACGAATTTCTGTTTTCACCTTCTCCGCGCGGATATTGCCGAGAGAACGTTGTGCCGCTATCTCCGCATTGACGAAGGCTTGCAGGTTCTGGAAGTCCCGCTCACTGCCTTGCAGGGTCATGCGCCCCGTGGCAGCGGCTACCGACTGCTGCACATTCAGCAGCCACTGCGGCTTATCATTCGGAATGATTGAACTATACTTTATCTGTGCCATTCTTCTTTAATTTATAATTACCTTTCCTTACCTCGCTTTTCGCGTCCTCCCGGCAGAGATACGTCCCGATATGCTTTCCGGTGGAACCGGTGGCGTCCCGCTTCATGAGGTACACCGCCCAGCATCTGCCTTTCGGCCGGTACTCATACCACTCATCCGGCTGCCGGGGCATCGTTTTCCTTTTTAGGTTCAACAAAAAAAGTCTCATCCTGCACCACCTGCACGCCAATCTTCGGGAAGTATTCCGCCACTTCGGGCAGTTCGCGATCCGCCAGTAGCTTGTCCTTCGCCAGTTCTTCCGATGTGCGGATATACGAAGGGAGAAGCTCTTTGCAGAGGTTCGTCACCGCCGCCCAGGTGAACCCCTTCAAGTTCTTCAACTTCGGGGTTCCGGTGCGGAAACCGAACACGCCATGGGCGCTCTCCACGCTTTTTTTCTTGGAGAATAGCTCGTCCTTGTTCTCCACCGCATAGGCCTGCACAATCTCGAAAGCCGCTTCTTTCCGGGCGTTCTGTTCCGCCAACTGGTCAGCATACTTCTCGCGGATGCGGGTCATCTCGATGTCCATCTTGGACGTAAGGTTCTGTACTTTGGCGTCGGCCGCCGCAAAGTCTGCGAATGCCTGTTCTGCCTGTTCGCGGCTGATGCCGCTGACTACTGTTTTCTTAGTTCTTGCCATAATTCCTTTTTTTATTGGGTTAATAGTTAATTTTCTCTCTTCTTTCCCTGTTCAGCTTGCGCCGCTTTTCCTTATTTTCCAGTGCCTTCTTCGGAGTTTCCAGCGCCTCCAGTTCCCGGTCCAGACGGTCATAGCGTATTTGTTCCGCCCGATAGGCATCCAGCAGGCGGTCATATTCGGAAGGCTTCAGTTTATCGGTGCCATTTATCAGGCGTTCCTGAAGGTCGCAGATGCGGTCGGCACTGGCTTCCAGTCGTCCGGCAAGTTCCTGACGGCGGTCGGAGTTGTCCGGGGTTTTGCGGATATAGTCTCTCATAGTTCTTCCTCCTTTCATTTCAAGCTACGGAAATTCTGCACTTTGGGGCTACTTTCCAGTTCACTCTTACTATAGTACACCCGCCCCGCCTTTCGATAACCGGTGATAAATCCCTTGCGTTGCCAGGAGTTCAGCGTCTCGCGGCTGCAACCGACCCATTTTGTAGTCTCTTCCTGGCTGATGAAGTCTGCCCGGTTCGTGTCCGGCTTCTTCTGGTATTCGGCACGTTGGCGGCGCTCCTTGCAAAGTTCGTCCACAAGTCCTTCCAGCAGGTTCACCCGCCGCATCAACGCCTGATACTCCTGATAGGATACCGTCTGCCGCTCCTTCTTCTGCGCAGGTACAAGTTCCACCGGATATTTTTCTGCATCAGGTATCAGTTCTTCCAGTTCCAACCCGCCTGCGGCAAAGCGTGCAGCGTCACGCAAGGCATAAAAGAACTTGTCGTCCTTCTTGTCTTCACCAGCGGACACCACGAATTCTTTAAAGAGCTGAGTTTCCGTGCGTCTCTGTTCCAGTACTTCCGCCTGGGCCACACTGATCCGGTCGCTCTTCTTGCGGAGGATGGCGGCGGCACGGTTGATTTCTTCTTGCTTTCTCATGATTCAATTATTGTTTTATTTTTCGTTCTTCACGTCTCATAAATGCCTCCAGTTGCTTCTTCGTTTCCTGAAGTTCCCAAAGTACCATTCGCGTCACATCCTTGCGGACCTTGGTGTATTTCCGTGCCCAGACGTTGAGTTTCGCCACGTTCATCTGATATTCTTCCTCATTATCACTACTGAAGCCTTGATTCAGTTGCGGTATAAGGAATGAAAGGCGGTAGATGTCGCGGAACACCATTTGCGCTTCCTTGCGTTGAAGTTCGCGAGCTTTGTCATCCATCGGGTTCAGCTTCCCCAGCAGTTGCTGAGCTTCACGTATCGTCAACTCCTTGCTGCTCTGTGTCCGCCCACCGGTGAAAGAATAGATGCAACCGTGGCGGGCATCAGCATCCATACGGAGCGTGTGGAAGGTGGCGTGCAGGGCTTTGAGTTGCTGCGAGGTAATAGGCTTATCTTTCGTTGTTCTCATTGCTAATCAATCACTAAACATTATTCATATCCTCTCCGCGGAATTTAGCCGCCTCCTCCGGCCAGATATCATAGTATCCCTTCGGTCCGATAAACCGTCCCTTGGAAAATGCCCGATACCCCTCAACGTATATCTTCAGCGAAGCATCAAACGCTACTTTCTTGGCACTACGACCGTCCGGATTCTTACCGCTGGCATGACTGATGAAGATAAGCAACTTGTTACGGTGCTGTTCCTTGAACCTGATATACTGAGCATAGGTCATCTGCGTATATTGGAAACTGTCTATCACCACGAAATCGGGAGCTTTCTGTCTCTTCAGGCGCAGGCTTAACTGATCCAGTGGCTCCGCATCCAGCAGCAGGAAGCGGCGGTTCACTTCCTGCATATTGAAACGCTTCAACGTGTTCTGCATCGTCAGGCAAGCACCCTCTTCCAAACTGTCATAGGCCACGCGCCCGAAACGGCACAACTCCTTGCAAAGTTGCATTACGAAAGAGGTTTTCCCGTTTCCGGTGTTGCCCCACACCATCCACACACCCCGGCGTTCCGGTGTGCCGAAGGCATCGTACCACGCACCTTCAAAAGCCAGCGTCTCGAACTTCATGCTCAGCAGTTCCCGCACCCCTTTAGCGTTGCGCTGGAAAGTCTTTGCATCATTCACTGTCTCGTTCATGCCTGTTCTCCTTTCATCCGCTGGGCTTCTTGGATACGCTTGCAGGCATGCACCACGCGCTTCACACGGCGAAGGTCATACTCGCCCTGGGCAGCCTCACGCTGAACACGCTTTATCTCTGCAAGATCGGTCAAGCCGTTCGCCTGGCAGATGGCATAAATATCCTGTTCCGTGGCTACATTTACATCGAAAAATTTGCGACCTATGCGGCTGTTAATCTCCTTATATCCCTTCTTGTTATAACGCAAGCCATTCTCCACACGGCGTTTGATATAATCGGTGGAAAGGAATACAATACCGGACTTGTTTTCCAGCCTGTTGTAAATAGAGATGAAGTAGCTGAACACGCTATCGGTCAATTTATCGCCTTCATCAAAGATGATGAGCGGGTTCTGAAGGAAGGCAATCATAGAGATGGCATACTCCAAGATATCCCGCAGGTTTGTCCCGTCCACCGGTGCGCCCACCTGCTTGGCTATCTCACGAACAAAATCACTTTTCTTCATGTCCTCGGAGCAAAGGATATAGAAGACATTGCGGTGCGTGCGGCGGTATTCGATGGCGGCGGTGGTCTTACCACAACCTGCATCGCCCACTATCCAGGTCGTATTCTTGTATGCCTGCGCATCTGTCATGTAGAAAGTGATCCGCTTGAAGGCGTCACTTTCCGTCAGCGTCCAGCGTTCCAGACTGTAGCCGATTTGTGCGGCTATGCGGCTGAACATATCGTCGCTGATACTGGTGTACTTGGAGTTGCAAATCTGCGATACCGTGGCGGCACTGACACCGTTCAGGCTTTCGCTGGCGCGGTTCTGCGAGGGGTAGTTGCTGCAATACTCCATCAGGGCATCCCGAATGGCATCCTTGTCTTGTTTACTTAGTTCTTTCATTATTTGAAGGGTATTTAATTGATTATTGAATACTGGTTAATTGGTGCCGAAGAAGGATTGGTACATCTCCACATCGGTCATGCCTGAAGCCTGTTTGGTATACTCACCTACAGAAGCAAGCCCGGCAGGCTCTTCTTCCGGTTCGTCCCTGTAGGTTCCCGGTCCCACGCCTTCGGGATACTGCACCGGAGCGGCCAGCCCTTCATTGGCATATTCTTCACGCTGACGCTCCATGCTCTTCTGCGATTCACCCACCGGAATAGGCATCACGAGTTTCGTATAGGCTTCGCTCATGCACTCTTCGAGTAGAAGTTCTTCACAGGCGATGTAATGTCCGACGAGGGCACGCTTGTTGGCGTGTATCTGGGCGAAAAGCCTGCTGCTTTCTTCTTCCGTCCGGTCTGCCGTGGCACGATGGATGACAACCTTCGGCGTGGCGGTGGCGGCATATTTCAACGCCCCCTTCGCACCTACTTCCCACAGTTCCACGGCAGTCATATCTTTTGGATCATAGCGGTAACGGAAACTGTTGCCGATGTTCCGCATGTGGAAGTTCATGTCTACCAGCCCGTCTTCACCGTATACCATGTAGCGGTATTCCTGCTTGTTGCGTTCGAAGATGAAGCCGTGCTTGTTGTACTTCACGCTGTCCTTGCTCAGGAGCATGAAGAGTTCCTGCACCCCGAAGTCATCCAACGGTTCAGCGTTCGGACTGCTGAGTGTGGTATACATCTCCATACGGGTCATGCCTGTTTCAGAAGTGGGATGCAACATCTCGTTCCATTCCCGACGACATGCCAGGTATTGCTCCTTCATTTCTTCCAAGGTGGGAAGCTGGGCGATGTTCTTCATGATCAGGTCCACATTGGCATGGCTGCTCTCCTTGGTTGCGGTAATGTTCTGCCCGGTGTAGTTATAGAGCTTGTGCATCACCTGCATCTGGAAACGTCCGAAAGCACTTTCAATGGTTTTAGACTGGCCGTTGTGCGGCATCGTGGTTTTGTGCAGGTGACAGATTCTCTTAAAGAAGTATTGCGCTTCCGGCTTCTTGTGTCCACCCTGGTTATCGGTCACAATTTCGTAAGGTTTCACCTTCCACGTTTCCAGTGCCATGCGATAGGCGTCATACTGGGTGAGGAAATTTTCAGCACCGAAAGAATATCCCAAGAAGACTTCCGTACATGCGTCCATCACCTCATATACGTCGATGGTACGCGCCACCATGCGTTTCTGTTTCTTATCGTAATCCTTGTAATAGAGGTTCAACTTCGTTCCGTCACCATACCACAACGTGTTCGGCATATCCGGAAGTTTAGTATCAAACTGAGGCATGAACTCGTTCTTGAAAGCTATTTCACCATGTACGACGCCATACCACCACAGTTTGATGCTCGTTTTATACAGGTAGTTGATGACCGTCTGGGGAGATGCTATCGGTTTCAGCTTGTCTTCTTCGCGGATGGCGCGTGCGTTCCGCTCCTCTACAATGCGGTTGAACTCCTCGAATATCTGCATGTCTGTATATACCGGGAACTTGCTTCGTTTCAACTTCAGCAATAAGCGTCCTTCTTTCGGTCCAACCTTACGGGCGGACTGGTTACCGGCATTACCATTGACAAGCACTGCATAACCGTACTTCTTGTAAGCGGCATACTTTTCCATCAGGCGGGCTTTCGGAAGTGTGTGCTGATACCGCTCACGTAGGCTTTCGCACAAGGAAATAACCTGTTCACGTATCATCTTATTGTATTGAACACCGCACTTACCTTGCGAGTCGCGCATGCTCATTTCCAGTGCCACCATGGCATTCAACACCTTGGCGTTCAAAGTATATTCCGCCTGGCGGTCCAATGATATTTTAGGAGTATATCTTTTGTAGAAATCAACAGCTTTGCTGTCGCTTTTTAATCGGCTGTCCATGGGATTGATTGGTTGTTTTTTGATTTTGTCTTTAGCCTTAGGATTCTTGGTGTCATAGTTATTGCGAATCGGATCCGGCAATTTCTCGTAAATAATCAATGCTTCCCGGCTCCTACATCCACGTCTTGCAACGACAAATTTCCCATTGTTGACATATTTGTCATAAGTAGCTGGACTGACGATTCCGCCAAGAACCAACTCATTACGTGTCACACACAGTGTCTTTCCAAACATTTCCATAATAGAAACTTTATTTATTCAACTTGTACAAGCCCCGGCATCGAACCGGGGAGCCAGCCACTTCCTCCACCAAGAGCTAATTACCTGAGGAAGTTCCGGACCTGCTATAGCAACTTCTACACTGCTTCCGTTTTATCCGGCGTAAACATGGATATTGCTACCACACACGCCAACACCACTATCACAAACGCACTACGTGCATCCGCATCCGTAGCATCCGCATTACTTCCCAGCCAAAGCCCGTAAATCATGCCTACGGCAACGGCTACTTTCTGAATTCGTCTCCAAGTTTTCATATACGTGTTAAGTTTAAGAGTTCTTTAAAATCAGTTCATCAAGGTCGTAGAACGAGTTAATCTTATGAGGTAGCACAACCGGTTCCTGGTCATCCTCATCATAATCAATGTCTATGCACACCGTGTCGTTTTCAGCACTCAGCAAGGCATTGTGCTTTTCCATCAGTTCCCGCAAATCCAGCAGGAACGCCGTTTCATTTTCTGTCAATTTCCTGTCCATATCACTTTAATTTTTAATTCTTAATTGAAAAATCTACCCCTATTCATCCCGAACCGGGATAGTTTCGCTACATTTGTAGCATGTCTAACTAAAATTTATATAATCATGAATGATCAAGACTTAAAGCGTCTCATGGCTCAAAATTTTCTTATCTACAAAAAATTAGTTGAAATTCAAGACAAGGTAAAAGGGAAAACGGTATTTCACGCCGATAACTTGCTTGTAAAAGAGTTCAATGATGAAGTAGATAAGATTATGAGGACACTCAACGTGTAAAGTATTCTCCGCTCCATCCCTTAGGCGGATAGAAACAACTCTTCTTATACAATAGGATGCCAAACACACGGCATTCTATTGTTGAACTGGTTATATAACCATCTACATTCGAACTGGTCTTAAATGTAATTTTTATCATATCTATATCATTTATAAGGTTACTACTTTCTCATACGGATTCTCCGCCTCTTCAAACAACTTCCCGCCATGATTCAGCGCCCATGCACGAATTTCATTAGCCAGTTTTGACTGAGTTCTATAGTTCAAGGCATCCCATATAGCGATATTTGAAACAGAAAACTTCTTGGCCATCTCCTTTTTGACACTTGTGGAGACTTTCACCATTCTATGTCCAAAATCCTTGTTAGATATTATTCTTTCTCTGTATCTATACAATCCCATAGAGGTTAGGTGATACGCAATGGTTCCCGAAGAACGCAAGCATCTCCAGCCATTCCTTATTGCATTATCATTATAGATAGGCAGCATTTGAGCGAAAGGCATTTCCGGATTATCTTGATACAGTTTACGGATAAACTGTAACCCGGCTCTATTCATTTTACTACATCCCGGCATAATGATGAATTTATAAGGTTACTGTATCATTAGCTATCACCGCCTTCACATTCCCCTTAGCATCCAGCACCTTCACCTGCCGCTTCAGCTCATCAGTCACATCAATAATCTGTACCAATGACCCGCCATTGATTAAGGCAGCCTCTCTGATTTTACAAGCCTGCACACTATTCCGCTTGTACAGTAGTGCCTGACTTACATTCTGAACTGTCACATCGAATGTCTTAGCAAGCTTTGCCTTACCGGCTGCACCCAATTCAATCTTCTGTCTGATTTTCTTTTCCATATCTAAATACTGATTAAAATTATTCTTATCTTTGGAGCTGTTTCATTTGAACACACTGCAAACTTACAGAATATTCTGATATGAACAAAGAAAAAGAAAATAAAAATGCAGAAATTTCTGCAAGAATAGCAGAAATCCTGCAATATACAGGTGACACGCGCAATGGTTTCGCTGTAAAGCTTGGATATGAGCGCGCCCAGACAGTCTATGATGTCATGAACATGAAGTCCGCACCAAGCTATGATTTCTTTCGGCGCTTCTCGTTATCAGAATATTCTGACACAATAGACTTAAAGTGGCTACTATCTGGTGAAGGTTCTATGCTCCGTAAGGATATTCCGACACCCAATGAACCCGTATCAGCACCCTCTGACGCTATAGCTATGCGCCTCATGGATAAACTGGATCAGAAGGATGCCGAAAACAAGCACCTCCAGTCTGAACTCCGTACCCTGACCGCGGAACTTGCCGCCATGAAAGCCCAGCACTCTCAATCTCAGAATAAGGAGTCTGACCATCACACGAAGATAAGCGAAGTCATCGAGAATTTTACCTCCGATTCATCTGGCGACTATGGCGAAGGCTACCCACTCACGAAAGAGCCTACTTCCTCAAAGAGATCATCGGCTGGGAAAATATAATCGTATTACTAATCAAGCTACTTAGCAATACGTAGCATTCAAACGACAATTAACAACTATTTAAATCATAATATTATGTTTGTACAAGCCATAGAAAGAGTTTCAGAATTTGTGCGTCCCATATATATAATATGTCGCTATTTAGGAAGCACAGAGGTAGACTCTGGCACCGCAACCTTCTTTTTTGTGAATGATCAAGGATATGCTCTCATGTGTTGCCACACTTTTGAAAATATAAAAGATTACGCAAAGAGCTTTGAACAGTACGAGTTATACAAGCAATATCTCGAAGATGCTCCAAAACATGGAAAAAAGAGAGATGAATACATAAAATCGCTGTATAAACAGACATATAATGGAAATGACACCATACAACTCAATATACGCTTCAAAGACAAATTCAAGGAGATAAAATTTATAGATGCCTATCCGCAAGAAGATCTCCTGTTAGTTCAGTTTGTCGACATAAAAGGAATTGACGGAATTGCGCCCATATTCAAAAAAGAAACATCTGATATTAAGGAAGGAAAACATTTGTGCCAAAGCGGATTTGCCTTTTCTTATTTCGATAACTATAGATACAACAAGGGTACAGACAGAATTGAATGGACTAACGAAGGTATTATAGATTCTAAACCATTCAATGTTGATGGAATGGTGGCTCGCAAGTTAGGGGGGCAATTAACAATGACCACTCCTGGATATGATGGTATGAGTGGAGGACCGGTATTTGATGAAGACGGGTGTATTTGCGGAATGCAACATCACGTCATACATGAATATACAAATTTTGATTGCGATAGAGTCCCGATATGGCATAATACCAAGAAACATGAAGTTACTCAATATCCATTTGCACATTTTGCACAATGTACAGCAGTTGATACCATGAAAAATATATTAAGAAAAAACAAAGTGGATTTCATGGAGGGCTAATCGGTTAAGCCCAGTTGTTCAGCCAATTCATATGCGTAATCAATAGCTTTCTTGATATTGTCCTTGATTTTTTTATCAGGTGCTAATGTTATCAATGCAGGTAAAACCGAAATGGCAATTTCCTGTACAGTGTGCACTACCTCCAATTCTTTATGAGTATAAAGGAACTCAATTTCTTTCTTGGAATATTTCATGCCGGATATTTCATAGTAAGTTTCGCGACCAGCCTGAATAGACTCCACTCTATTGGTATATATAACCTCTCCTGTTTTATTAATTAGAATCCACATAGACTTTAAAATTAATGCTCCCGGCACAATCACCGGGAGCGTTTTCCATCAACAATCCATCAATAACCTTAATCTCCGCACGTTTTATCCCTCAGTCGGAGTCCTGATCAACGGGAACGTTACCAACACCTTCAATAAACTTTGTGGCAGGAACAAGGCTCGAACTTGTGACCTCATGGGTATGAACCATGCGAGCTACCTACTGCTCTATCCTGCGATATTTAGCGCCGCGCGCACGTTTACGTCGCTAAAATACCACTTATTCCGCTAATAGATACTACAAATCAATCACTTATGCAAGCTTTGTAATCTCAACACTTCTAAAAACGACTATATTATCCCCCTATAAATATTCATTAAAACACCATAAAACACCAGTTCAAAAGAAACATCATACCTAAAACACTCTTTTTTTTAAGGTGAAATCGTAAGTCCATTTTAAACCAAAGTAAACGATATGGACATTATCGTAAGTCCATTTAGGTAAGTCCATTGGTAAGTCCATTCCATTATTTAACACTTCCTCACTTCATTGATCACCAACAAAGATTTCTCTATCCACTAATTTCGGATCATCCAAATAAGGAGGCTGTTTAAACGCTCTAAACAGTACGTATTTTTAGCCCAAATACTTCTATATAATTATTATTTAGAATATCTTTGCATTAGAAACTTCTAAATAGCAACAATATGACTAAGGTTATTCACGTACATTTGATTTTTGAGAAGAAAGACTATTATTTCGGTAGCATCAGTGCTATCTATACCGTTCTAAACGAGGCTCAAATAGGCATAAAACAAAGCACCTTGCTCCATGCCGGCCTATACGATGGAGGTGTCAAGATAACCCAGAGAGCCATTATCAGGCAGTCTCATCTTATCCGCAGTACCCAAGAGTAGCCTAACTGTCATACATAGAAAAAGGGCTGAATTACGCCTCAAAAAGCATCAATTCAGCCCTCGTTTTATCTCAATGTAACATTCAACCGTTTAAAAGCCCATCATATTCCATTCAAATGTAACACTCCTGTCCCATAATGTAACAAATCGTTTTGTATTCGGCATTCCATCTCAATCGTCCCCAAACCCTTTGTGCATCGGCATTTCAGTGTGATCCCAACCTCTCATTGTTTACATACAATTCGTTCTGTGCCCCTTACGTGAGACGGATTTTGTCGCTTCACGAGGCCGCTTTGCTTCGAAGCCGGGGAAGAATCCATTGCTTCGTCCGGTCGTTCCAGATAGC